>ERZ501041.58-NODE-58-length-25393-cov-9.197293_pt1 | contig 25393 bp, 25 predicted proteins | sample MGYA00248848_ERZ501041 | MGnify/ENA primary metagenome ERZ501041 (study PRJEB25958, sample SAMN03398573) | human skin metagenome | study: EMG produced TPA metagenomics assembly of the Human Skin Microbiome Metagenome (human skin metagenome) data set.
ATCGCCGGGGGTTCTAACGGGGTGGCGGCGGCCGGGGTGGCGCGGCGGACCGGCCGACCGGGGATCGCCTCCGCAGGGGGCTGCGCCGCTTCGGCGGACGGGAACGGCATCGACGGCGGAAGTTCCGCCGGGTGCGGGCGCATCACGGGGCGCCGGGTCATGTCGGCGCCGCCCGCCTGTGCCAGCCGGATCGCCCCGGGGGCGACGTTCTGGGGCGCGCAGGCCGCGTTGCCGCCGCAGCCGGGTTCCGCCGCGCCCAAGGCAGGGATCGCCAAAGTCAAGGTCGCCACCACGATGCAGATCCGTCCCGACATGCCTTTGCCTTCCATGCGCGTCTTGCATCACGTGCATGGCACAACTCGGACGCGATCGCACCCCGGCGGCGTTCACAACCCGTCCAGCGGCCATGACGCGGGCAGGGCCGCGACGCCTGCGCCGGGAAAAAAAAAGCCGGGCACGAAGGCCCGGCTCAAGTCCAACAGGGAGGTGAAGAACAACGGCGCCCGAAGGGCCATCGTCGCTTCGGGGATCGAAATATGGACAGCGATGCCCGCGCGCAAGGCAGGGGAGGCGGCCGGTTCAGCATATCGGCGTTGCGCGTGGCGAATGTCTGCCGACGCGGACCTGCGTCCGGCGCAAACCCGCAAGGGGTCATTCGGCCACGATCGGCCGCCGCATCTGCTGGATTTCCTCAAGCACGAAGTCGCGGAAGGCCGCCACCCGGCGCGACCCGCGCAGTTCTTCGGGAAAGGCAAGGAAAACCGGGACTTCGGTGCTCTCCACCTCGGGCATGACGCGGACGAGGTGGGGGAAGTCCACCGTCAGGTAATCGGGCAGGACGCCGATGCCCACATGGCTCAGCACGCCTTGCAGGACCCCGAAGTAGTTGTTCACCAGAAGCGTCGACGCGATGTTCTGCGCCAGAAGCGTCTGCACCAGCGCCGCCCCCGACTGCACCTGCGGCGTGGCGGGGTTCTGGCAGATCAGGCGGTGCGGCCCGAGGTCCGAGATCTCGGTCGGCGTGCCCGCCTGGTCGAGATAGGTCTGCGAGGCGTAAAGCCGCATGCGGATGTTCAGCAACCGCCGGCGAATCAGGTCGGCCTGGCTGGGTTCCTTCATGCGGATCGCCACGTCCGCCTCGCGCATGGGCAGGTCCAGCACCCGTTCCTCGAGCATCAGGTCGATCTTGAGGTCGGGATAGCGCGCGAAGAGCTTCGCCAGACGCGGCACCAGCCACATCGTGCCGAAGCCTACGGTGGTTGTGACGCGCAGTTCGCCGAAGACATGCTCCTCGCTGTCGCGGATGCGGGCGGCGGTGGTGTCGAGCTTGCGCGAGATCGAGCGCGTCGCCTCGAACAGCATCTCGCCCTGTTCGGTCAGGATCAGCCCGCGCGCATGGCGGTGGAACAGCGTCGTGCCCAGCATCTCCTCGAGCGCGCGGACCTGGCGGCTGACGGCCGACTGCGACAGGTGCAGCACGTCGCCCGCATGGGTCAGGCTGCCCGCGTCGGCGACGGCGTGGAAAATCCGCAGCTTGTCCCAGTCCATGTCGCCCCCCTTTGGCCCGGGTCGTTGGTCCGCCCGTTGCCGTGCAGCGGTATCCCATAAACGCCGTTTCAGAAAATCCTTTATCGGTCAGTTTGGCTGACCTATACTGACGGCATCATCCAGCTGGGGGGAGCAAGATGAGCATCCAGGTTTCCTTGTCCGATCGCTTCGACCTGTCGCGGCAGCACGTCCTTTTGAACGGGACGCAGGCGCTGGTCCGGCTGATGCTGATGCAGGCCGCGCGCGACAAGGCGGCGGGTCTGAACACGGCGGGGCTCGTCACCGGCTATCGCGGCTCGCCCCTTGGCGGCGTCGATCTGCAGATGATGAAGTCGAAGAAGCTGCTGGATCCCGCGAACGTCCTGTTCCAGCCGGGCCTGAACGAGGATCTGGCGGCGACCGCGATCTGGGGCAGCCAGCAGGCCGAACTGCGCGGCGAGGGGAAATACGACGGCGTCTTCGCGCTGTGGTACGGCAAGGGCCCGGGCGTGGACCGCACCGGCGACGTGATGCGCCACGCCAACATGGCGGGCTCGTCGACCCACGGCGGCGTCGTGATGGCGATGGGCGACGACCACACCGGCGAAAGCTCGACCGTTCTGCACCAGTCCGACTGGGCGATGGTGGATGCGTACATTCCGGTCCTGTCGCCCGCGGGCGTGCAGGAAATCCTGGACTACGGCCTTTATGCATGGGCGCTGTCGCGCTATGCGGGCGTGTGGACCGGCCTCAAGACCATGAAGGACACGGTCGAGGCGACGAGCGTCGTCGATGGCGACCCCTTCCGCATGTCGTTCGTCACCCCCGACGATTTCCTGATGCCCGAGGGCGGGCTGAACATCCGCCTGGGCGACACGCCGGTCGTGCAGGAAGCGCGGATGATCGACTACAAGCGTTTCGCGGCCGAGGCGTTCGCCCGCGCCAACCGCATCGACCGCCGCGTCTGGGGCAAGCCCGGCGCGAAGATCGGGATCGCGGCGGCCGGCAAGAACTGGCTCGACGTGGTCCACGCGCTGTCGCTGCTGGGCATCGACGAAGGAATGGCCGAGCGGCTGGGCATCACCACCTACAAGATCGGCCAGACCTGGCCGCTGGACATGACCAGCTTCCACGAATGGGCCGAGGGGCTCGATCTCATCATCGTGGTCGAGGAAAAGCGCAAGCTGATCGAGGTGCAGGTCAAGGAGGCGATCTTTGACGACCGCCGCGGCCGCCGCGTCTATGGCTGGCACAAGGGCGACACGTGGGAACACGGCCGCCGGATCGAACTGTTCCCGACCCGCTACGCGCTCGACCCCGTCCTGATCGCGCAGCGGCTGGGCGACATCTTCATCGAGGAAGGGCGCCGCACCGACGCGTTGGAAGCGGCGCTGTCGCGCATCGCCGACACGCGGCGCGCCGACAACGCGGCCGAGATCGCGGTCCGCACGCCCTGGTTCTGTTCGGGCTGCCCGCACAACTCCTCGACCAAGGTGCCGGATGGAAGCCGCGCCTATGCCGGGATCGGCTGTCACTACATGGTCCAGTGGATGGACCGCGAGACGACCGGCTTCACCCAGATGGGCGGCGAGGGCGTGAACTGGGTCGGCGAGGCGCCGTTTTCCAAGCGCCCGCACGTGTTCCAGAACCTGGGCGACGGGACCTACAACCACTCGGGCAGCCTTGCGATCCGCGCCGCCAAGGCCGCGGGCACCAACATCACCTACAAGATCCTGTTCAACGACGCCGTCGCGATGACCGGCGGCCAGCCCAACGAAGGCGGGCTGACCGCGCCGCAGATCGTGCGCGAGGTGCAGGCGATGGATGTGCCGGTCGTCCTCGTCTACGACGAAAAGGAAGAAATCGACCGCGGCATCTTTCCCGCCGGGCTGCGGTTCGAGGAACGCGCGAACCTGATGGCCGTCCAGCGCGAGCTGGAACAGGTCGGCGGTGTGTCGGCCATCGTCTATGTCCAGACCTGCGCCGCCGAAAAGCGCCGCCGCCGCAAGAAGGGCGCGTTCCCCGACCCGGACCGGCGCGTCTTCATCAACACCGACGTGTGCGAAGGCTGCGGCGACTGCTCGGTCCAGTCGAACTGCGTCTCGGTCGTGCCGGTCGACACGGAACTCGGCCGCAAGCGGGCGATCGACCAGTCGTCGTGCAACAAGGACTTCAGCTGCGTCAAGGGCTTCTGCCCCAGCTTCGTCAGTGTTCAGGGCGGCCGCCCGCGCCGCCCAAAGGCCGAGGCGTTCGAGCTTCCCGTCCTTCCCGCGCCCCGGCTGCCCGCGATCGACGGCACCCACAACATCGTCATCACCGGCGTCGGCGGCACCGGGGTCGTGACCATCGGCGCGGTGCTGGCGCAGGCCGCCCAGATCGACGGCAAGGGCGCCGGCATGATGGAAATGGCCGGCCTCGCCCAGAAGGGCGGCGCGGTCCACATCCACCTGCGCCTTGCGAATCGGCCCGAGGACATCAGCGCGATCCGCGTCGCCGTGGGCGAGGCCGACTGCATCATCGGCGGCGACCTTGTCGTGACGGCGGGCGCCCGGACCATTGGCCTGATGACAACCGGCCGCACCGGCGCGGTCGTCAACGATCACGAGATCATCACCGGCGAGTTCACCCGCAACCGCGACTTCCGCGTGCCCGCCGACCGGCTGAAGATGTCGCTGCAGGCGCGTTTGGGCGAGCGGGCGGCGTTCTTCGACGCCTCGCAGCTGGCCGAGCGTCTGCTGGGCGATTCGATCTATTCCAACATGCTGGTGATGGGCGCGGCCTTCCAGCAGGGGCTGATCCCGCTGAGCGAGGCGGCGATCCTGCAGGCGGTCGAGCTGAACGGCGCCAAGGTCGCGGAAAACCAGCGGGCGTTCCAGATCGGGCGCTGGGCGGTCCTGAACCCCGACAAGCTTGCCGCACCCGCGGAGCCCACCACGCTGCCCCGCGACCCGGTCGCCTACCGCTCCGCACGGCTGGTGGATTACCAGGGCGAGGGGCTGAAGCGCCAGTTCCTCGACCTCGTGGCGCAGGCCCCGGCCGAACTGCGGGAAAGCGTGGCCAAGGGCTACTACAAGCTGCTGGCCTACAAGGACGAATACGAGGTCGCGCGGCTGCACCTCGACACCACCGACCGCGTCGCGCAGGCGTTCGAGGGCGATGTGCGCGTGACCTATCACCTCGCGCCGCCGGTGCTGACCGGCCGCGACAGCGACGGACGGCCGAAGAAGCGCGAGTTCGGGCCGTGGATGGGCCGGGCGTTCAGGCTGCTTGCGGGCATGAAGGGCTTGCGGGGCACGCCATTCGACGTGTTCGGCTACATGCCCGAACGCCGCCGCGAGCGGGCGATGATCGCCCAGTTCGAGGGCGACATGCGCGAGGTCCTGCCCCGCGCGACGCCCGCGACGATGGACCTGATCCGCGAACTGGCGGAACTGCCGCTGGATATTCGCGGCTACGGCTTCATCAAGGACCGCGCCGCCGAGGACGCCGCCCCCCGGCGCGCCGCCCTGCTGGATGCGATCCGCGCGGGCGGCACGCCGATGCGCCATGCAGCCGAGTGACGCATTTGCGACCCGGCGCCGCGTCGAAGTGGTAATTTCCGCCGCCAGTCTCTAGACAGGCGGCGGATTTCAACCGGGGACATTGCGATGGCGGTCGGCGTATTCGATTCGGGGCTGGGCGGGCTGACGGTGCACCAGGCCATCGCCGCCCGGATGCCCGACCTGCCGCTTGTCTATATGGGCGACAACGCCAACGCCCCGTACGGCACCCGCACCCCCGACGACATCTTCCGCCTGACCTGCGCCGCGACCGAGCGGCTGTGGGACGAAGGCTGCGACCTGGTGATCCTCGCCTGCAACACCGCCAGCGCCGCCGCGCTGCGCCGGATGCAGGAAAGCTGGCTGCCCGAGGGCAAGCGCGTGCTTGGCGTGTTCGTCCCGCTGATCGAGGCGCTGACCGAGCGGCACTGGGGCGACAACAGCCCCCCGCGCGAGGTCGCGGTCAAGCACGTGGCGCTGTTCGCGACCCCGGCCACGGTTGCCAGCCGGGCGTTCCAGCGCGAACTGGCGTTCCGCGCCATCGGCGTCGATGTCGAGGCGCAACCCTGCGGCGGCCTTGTCGATGCGATCGAGGACGGCGACGAGATCCTGGCCGAGGCGCTGGTCCGCAGCCATGTCGAGGCGTTGAAGCGCCGGATGCCGCACCCGCAGGCGGCGGTGCTGGGCTGCACCCATTACCCGCTGATGGCGCGCTTGTTCCAGGATGCGCTGGGCCCCGGCGTGAAGCTTTTTTCGCAGGCCGATCTGGTCGCCGCGAGTCTTGAGGATTATCTGGGCCGCAGGCCCGAATACCTGGGCACCGGCGCGCGCTCGCTGTTCCTGACCAGCGGCGACCCGGTCCGGGTGGGATCGAAGGCCACGCAGTTCCTGCGCGCCCCGATCCTGTTCGAGGCGGCCTGAGAAAGCACCGGCAAAGGCATGAAGTCGCTCAAGAAGAAACGCCGAATCCAGCTTGTCGCCGCAGCCGCCGCGCTGCTGCTGCTGTCGGCCGTGCTGATCGGCTATGGCTTCCGCGACGGGATCAGCCTCTATCGCTCGCCCGCGCAGGTCGTGGCCGACACGCCGCGCGAGACCGAGTATTTCCAGCTCGGCGGGCTGGTAAAGACCGGCTCGATCGTGAACCGTGGCGGGGTGGCGTTCGATTTCGTCGTGACCGACGGCGCGCAGGACATCCCCGTCAGCTACGTCGGCGCCGACCCGCGGCCGGACCTGTTCACCGAGAACTCGGGCACGATCGCAAAGGGCTATTACCGCGACGGCGTGTTCCGGGCCGATTCGCTGCTGGCCAAGCACGACGAGAACTACATGCCGCGCGAGGTCATCGACACGCTGAAGGCGCAGGGCGTGTACGAGGAACCGACCTCCTGATCGCCGCAACGCGCGGTCGGTTAAGGCAAGGTTAACCGCCCCGCGCGAGCCTTGCCCTTGAACCGACATGCGGGGGCACGAATGCAGACAGTGGACCAGATCGCGGCCGAGATCGTCGCGCGCGAAGGGGGCTTCGTCAACGACCCCGACGATCCGGGCGGGGCCACCAAGTACGGCGTCACCATCGGCACGCTCAGGCGGCTGGGGATCGACCTGAACGGCGACGGCAGGACGGGGACCGACGACCTGAAGCTGCTGACCCGGGCGCAGGCGGCCCGCATTTTCGTGGAGCATTTCTTTCGCGGACCGAAGCTGGACCAGCTTCCGCCGGCGATCCAGCCCGCCGTGTTCGACATGTATGTGAACTCCGGCGCGAACGCGGTGAAGATCCTGCAGCGGCTGGTGTCGCGGATGGGCTTCCCCTGCGCCGACGACGGCATCGTCGGGCCGAAAACCGTCGCCGCCGTCCGGGGCGCGACCGAGGTCGCGCCGCGCCATCTGGCCGACGCCTACGGGATCGCGCGTCGCAACTATTACTACGCCATCGCCGACGCCCGCCCGGCAAGCCGCAAATACGCCCGCACCCGCGCCGGCGGAAAGGGCGGCTGGATCACCCGGGCCGAGGCGTTCGTGTCCCCCCGTTACCGCCTGACCGCCGCCGAGCATCAGAAAAGGACCGCCGCATGGGCATGATCGACCGCGTGATCGGGGCCGGCCCTGCCATCGCCGCCGTGGGCAACGCCGCGGGCCAGCTGTCCGAGGTGTTCACCCCCAACGCCACCCGCCGGATGGAACTGGACGAGGAAGCCTATGCCCGCGCCATGTCCGAGCACGGGCAGGAGTTCGTGTCCGCAGGCGACAGCCATTTCGACGCGATGGTCAACGGGCTGAACCGCCTGCCGCGGCCGCTGCTGACGCTGGGGACGATCGGGCTGTTCGTCTATGCGATGGCCGAGCCCGCGGGCTTTTCGATGCGGATGGAGGGGCTTGCCCTCGTGCCCGAGCCGCTTTGGTGGCTGATGGGAGCCATCGTCAGCTTCTACTTCGGCGCGCGCGAGGCGCATTATTTCCGGGGCCGGGTCTGGCCGCGCGGGAAGGTCACGACGACGACCACCGGCGCCCCCGACGCCGACTTCGCCGACAACGCCGCGCTCAGGGACTGGGCGGCGGAACGCTGACCCCGCCACGACAGCGTGACGATTTGACCCGCGCGCGGGGCTGGTTCGCACCGGCCCCGCGCCTTATTGTGACCGCTTGCAAGGTTTTTGCGGGGTCGCGACATGATTGCCGAGCTGGGTCACTTTGCCCTCGTCCTGTCGCTCGGCGTGGCGCTGTTCCAGATGATCGTGCCGATGATCGGCGCCGCGCGCGACCGCGCGCCCTGGATGGAAAGCGCGCGCCCCGCCGCGATGGCGCAGTTCGCGCTGCTGGGGATCGCCTTTGCGGCGCTGACGGTGGCGTTCGTCACCTCGGACTTTTCGGTCGCGCTGGTCTACGAGAACAGCCACTCGGCCAAGCCGATGATCTACAAGGTCAGCGGCGTCTGGGGGAACCACGAAGGCTCGATGCTGCTGTGGGTGCTGATCCTGGCGCTGTTCGGGGCGGCGGCGGCGGTCTTTGGCGACAATCTTCCGCCCCGGCTGCGCGCCCGCGTCCTGTCGGTGCAGGCGTCGATCGGGACCGCGTTCATCGCCTTCATCCTGTTCACGTCGAACCCTTTCCTGCGGCTGGACGTGCCCCCCTTCGACGGACGCGACCTGAACCCGCTGCTGCAGGACCCGGGCCTCGCGTTCCATCCACCCTTCCTCTACCTCGGCTATGTCGGCCTGAGCATGTCGTTCAGCTTTGCCGTCGCCGCCCTGATCGAGGGGCGGGTGGACGCGGCATGGGCGCGCTGGGTGCGGCCGTGGACGCTGGCCGCGTGGATGTTTCTGACGATCGGGATCGCGCTGGGGTCTTGGTGGGCCTATTACGAACTCGGCTGGGGCGGGTTCTGGTTCTGGGACCCGGTCGAGAACGCGTCCTTCATGCCGTGGCTGCTGGCGGGCGCGCTGCTGCACTCGGCGGTGGTGGTCGAGAAGCGCGAGACGATGAAGGCGTGGACGATCCTGCTCGCGATCATGGCGTTCGGGCTGTCGCTCACGGGGACGTTCATCGTCCGCTCGGGCGTGCTGACATCGGTCCACAGCTTCGCCTCCGATCCCACGCGCGGGGTGTTCATCCTGGGGATCCTCGCGGTGTTCGTGGGCGGGGCGCTGACGCTGTTTGCGGCGCGCGCGGGCGCGATGACGACGCGGACGGTGTTCTCGCCGGTGTCGCGCGAAGGGGCGCTGCTGCTCAACAACCTGCTGCTCGCGGTGGCCGCGTTCGTGGTGTTCGTGGGCACGCTGTGGCCGCTGGTGGCCGAGTTCGCGGCCGGGCGAAAGCTGTCGGTCGGCCCGCCGTTCTTTGAAAAGGCGTTCACGCCATTCATGATCGTGCTGGCCATCGCGCTGCCGATCGGGACGATCCTGCCGTGGAAGCGCGGCCGGATGGGGCGCGCGGTTGCCACGCTCAGGCCCGCACTGGTGCTGGCGGTCGCGGTCGCAGCGGCGGTGTTCGCGGTATCGACCGGAAAATCGGCGCTGGCCGTCGTGGGCGCGGCGCTCGGCGCGTGGCTTGTCGCCGGGTCGGCCGTGGACCTGTGGACGCGTGCGGGCGGAACGCCTGCGCGGCTCGGCCGGCTGCCGGGCGCGGACTGGGGCCGGGCGCTGGCCCATGCGGGCCTGGGCATCACCTTCATCGGCGTCAGCCTGCTGATGGCCTGGCAGGTCGAGGATATCCGCGTGGCGAATATCGGCGACCGGATGCGGATCGCGGATTACGACGTGACGCTGCAGGCGGTCGATCAGGTCGACGGGCCGAACTACACCGCGACCATCGCGACGATGCTGGTCGAGCGGGCGGGGCGGCAGGTCGCCGTCCTGCGCCCCGAAAAGCGGGTCTATCCCGTGCAGGCGATGCCCACGACCGAGGCCGCGATCACGAGCGGCGTGTTCCGCGACATCTACCTGGTGATCGGCGATCCGCAGAAGGGCGGCGGCTGGGCGGTGCGCAGCTACGTCAAGCCGTTCGCCGCCTGGATCTGGTCGGGCTGCGCGATGATGGCGCTTGGCGGCCTGGCGAGCCTGACCGACCGGCGCTACCGCGTCGCCGCAACCGCGCGCCGCCGCGTGGCGCGCGCGGTCCCCGCCGAATGAGGGTGGCGGCGGTCCTGCTGGCCGCGCTGCTCGCGGCCACGCCCGCGCTGGCGGTGCAGCCCGACGAGGTTCTGCCCGACGCGGAACTTGAGGCGCGGGCGCGCGCGATCTCCCAAGACCTGCGCTGCCCGGTCTGCCAGGGCGAGAACATCGACGAATCGAACGCGCCGATCAGCCGCGACCTGCGGCTTTACGTGCGCGAGCGTCTGGTCGCGGGCGACGACGACGACGCCGTGATCGACGCGGTGACGGACCGGTTCGGCGAGTTCGTGCTGTTCGATCCGCCCGCGACGGGCAGCACCGTGATCCTGTGGCTGGCTGGCCCGGCGATGGCGCTGCTGGGGCTGCTGATCGCCTGGGCGTTCGTCCGCCAGCGACCGACGGCCACGGCGCCCGACAGCCTGTCGGCCGAAGAAAGCGCCCGGCTGGACCGGATCATGCGCGACGACGAAATGTAGGACGGCTTGCCGGGCGCGGCTCGCGTCAGTCGATGCGCCGGAAGCCGGGCGTCGCGCCCTCGTTGTCGAAGAACGGCACGCTTTCGGGCGCGCGCAGCGGTCCGTTCCCTGCGGCGGCGACCAGCGCCTGAACCTCGGCCAGCACGACCTCGGTGATGAAGGGCAGGTTCAGCCGCCGCGCTTCGCCGAGCGCGACCCAGTGCAGGTGCGACAGCTCGTCCGAGGCGCGCGAGAAGTCGTTGCGGTCTCCGTGCAGGTTTTCCGCGTCGATCATGAAGAACCGGGCGTCGAACCGGCGCGGGCGGCCGGGCGGCGTGATCGCGCGAAACACGTAGATCAGCGCCGAGGCGTCCGGCACCAGCCCCGCTTGCCGGTATTCGGGCCAGTTGACCGCCGCATGGCCAGGCCCGCCGACCATGAGGCCGGTTTCCTCGGCCAGTTCGCGCAGCGCGGCGGCGGCGATGGCAGGGCCGCGCGCGGCCGCATCGGTCCGCAGATGCGCGTCGAGCCGGGCAATGCAGTCGGGCCCGGGCGTGGCGCAGACGATTGCGGCGTCGCCCTGATCGACCGCGCCGCCAGGAAAGACGTATTTCGACGGCATGAACGCTGCCGTCTCGCCCCGCATCCCCATCAGGACCGCAGGTCCCTGGGGACCAGTCCGGTCGATGACGAGGACGCTCGCCGCGTCGCGGATCGCGGCCGGATCGGTCACGGACGCGGCGACGGCGTGGCGGCCTGCGCGTCAAGAGGTCGCGCCCCGGGGGATCTTGCGTCGAAGTCCCGCGTGTTGAACGTCCGCGCGTCGTAGTCGGGCGCGCCGGGCTCGCCGTCCCCGAACCCGTGCATGCGCTTTGCCCATTGGAACCCGACCATGCCGCCCTTGATCCGGGGCAGCATCAGCAGCGACAGCAGGGTCGCCGCCGCGCAGAACCCCGTGACCATGACCATCGGCGCAGGCTGCCACGCCATGTAGACGGCAAGAAGAAGCGGCCCCACCAGGTGCGAGACGATCAGCACCGTGAGGTAGGCCGGCCCGTCGTCGGCCCGCTGCGCGCTCAGATCCTCGCCGCAGGACGCACAGGCGGGGCTGACCTTGAGGAAGCTTGCGAACATCGCCCCGTCCCCGCAGGCCGGGCAACGCCCGCGCGCGCCCCTGACCATTCCCTGACGCAGGTCGCGGACGGGCAGGGAAGCGCCGGCCGGAGGGATGTCGGAAACGGATCGGGGCGCGGCGGCGTGCATCTGAAATCCTTCGGGCGATCTGATCCGCCAAGATATACGCGCGCGTGACCGCGGTTGAAAGGCGCCGGGCGCACGGTGCCCGCAACGCGCGACCGCGTGCCGCAGCCGGGCCTATCGACCCGAGCCTGCCGCGTGGTGCAAGTAAGCGACGGAAGCAGTGCGCCCGTCAGGCGGCGACGGGCGCCCCGTGTCGAACCGATCGGTCGCGGCCGGACAGCTTCGCCTGCATCATCGCGCCGTCGGCCCGCGCAAGAAGCAGCTCGATCCCCGCCGCGCTCGCGCACATGCCGCCCTGATCGACGGCGATCCCGGCCGAGACGGTGACGCTGAGCGCGCCGCTCCCGGCGCAGTCGGGCAGCGGGACTGGCGTGCCTGACACGGCCGCGCGCAGCCGGTCGGCCAGTTCGGCTCCGGCCCGGTCGCCGCCGCGCGGCAGCACCGCCAGGAACTCCTCTCCGCCGACGCGCGCCAGCAGCGCGCTTTCGGGCAGCACCGCCTGCATCCGGCGGGCGACGACGCGCAGCACCTCGTCACCCGCCGCGTGGCCGTGCAGGTCGTTGACCAGCTTGAAGCGGTCGATATCCAGCGCCACGACCGCCGCGCCGATGCCGGCAGTCCCCAGTTCGGCCATGCGGGCCAGAAAATGCCGGCGGTTGGGCAGCTCGGTCAGCGGGTCGGACCAGGCGAGCCTGCGATCCCGCGCCGCCGCCTGCCGCGACCGGTCGGCCGCGAGCTTGCGGCGCAGCTGTGCCGCGATGCGCAACGCGACCTCTTCCTCGTGCGCGGGATCGGGCGGGTCCGACAGCACGTCGTTGGCGCCAAGGTCCAGCGCCACGGCGGTCAGATCGGCCCGGTCGCGCGGCAGCAGCATCAGAAACGACGCCTCGCGCGAGGCGGGGCGCGAGCGAAGTTCGGAGAGCAGTTGCAGGCCCGCCGCGCCGGCGCCGCCCGCGATCAGGTAAAGATCGGCCGCGCGCCCCTGCGCCGCGTCAGACAGCGCCCGCTCGGGCTCGCAGAACTGGACGGCGAGGTTCAGCCGCGCCTGCACAGCGCGCCGCCACATCAGCGACCCGGCCCCCGGCTGCCCCACCAGCACGATCGACGCCCCGCGCAGATCCGCGAACTCAGCCCCCTCCGGTCCGACGAATGCGGCCGCAGCCTCGGCCATCCCCATCGGCTGCAGGGCTGCGCCATCGGCCGGTCCGACCGGCATGGCCATGCCCTGCGCGTCGCGCAGAAGTCCGCGGATGCGGGCGAGCAGCAGCGGTTCGTCCACCGGCCGGTCCATCGCCGCCGACGCGCCCGCGCGCAGCGCCCGCACCCGGTCCTGGGGTTCGGTGATCGCGATGATCGGGATCGTCCCCATCGTCTCGGCCGCAAGACGCGCGCAGCACACGACGACCGGCATGTCGCCCGCGGCACCGCCCACCAGGATCATCTGCGGCGTCCCGCGCCGCAGCGCCGACAGCGCCTCGTCCAGCGACGGCGCGGTCGCGACCTCGTAGCAGGCGCCCGACAGACGCACCTTCATCGTGATCCGGCTGGTCGCCGCGCCGTCCAGGACAAGGATGCAGTCGCCCATGCGCTTCCCTTTACTTCCACGCCTCGTTTCAGCACTCTGGAGGACAAAGCTTAACAAAGCGTTTCCATGCGCACAGACGGTCCACATGATCTCGCACGCTGAACTGTCCGGGATGACCGAGGCGGCGATCATGCATTTCGCCGCGAATCCCGACCTCATGGCAGAGCTGATGGCGGCCAGCGGACTTCAGGCGCAGGATCTGCGCGCGGCCGCCTACCGGACCGAGTTCGCGGCGGCGATCCTGGATTTCCTGTGCGAAAGCGACCAGCGCCTGCTGGACTTCGCCCGCGCCTCGGGGCTCAGGCCGGAACGCATCGCCTATGCCCGCGCCGCGCTCGAGGCGGGACAGGTGGCGCCGCTGCGGCGGCATTGACGATTTCTTCAGCCTTCCGTGCCAAGCATGCGCCCTTGAAGGAGTCGGTCATGCACGGTCTGGTCAATCGTTTCGTCGAGGAGTTCCTGCGCGCACGCTATGGCGAGGGGGTCTGGCGCGAGGTCGCGGTCGCCTGCGGCGTCGACGCACAAGGGTTCCATTCCTGGCGCGCGCAGCCCGACGCGGTCACGGCGCGGCTGATCGCGCGCGCGGCGCGGCGGGTGGCCGTGCGCCCGGCCGACCTTGCCGAGGATGCCGGTGCCTGGCTCGCCCAGGTCGAGGCGATCCGCCGGCTCCTGCGCTTCGGCGGGCGCGACTACGGCGAGTTCCTGCAATCGCTCGACCAGCTGCCGGGCCGGGCCGAGATGGTCGTGCGCGGCCTGGGCCTTCCACCGCTGCGCGTGTCCGAAAGCTCGGGCGACGCGTTTCGCATCACCCTTCCGGGCGGGCACCGGCTGTGGATCTGCGCCATGGCCGGTATCCTACGGCAGATGGCGGATGACTACGGGGCGCTGGCGCTGATCACGACGGAGCCGGGGCACCGGATCGTCGTCGAGGTGCCGGAGCGTCGGTTCGCCAGCGGCCGCAGCTTCGCGCTGGTCGCGGGTGGGCCCGGCCGCGCGGGAGAGGTCGCGGCATGAGTTTTGCCGGGCCCGAGGGGTCCGCGGTCGCGGGGCTGCCGGTCAACGCGGCGGTGCCGCCGGGCGGCGCCCTTGCGGCGCCCTGGGCGCTGCTGCCAATGGCGGTTCACCTGCACCCCGACGGGCGGATCGCGGATGCGGGTCGGACGATCCGCAAGCTGATCGGGGACGCGGGCAGCTTCGCCGCCGCGTTCGAGCCGTTGCGCGCCGCGCGCGATGGCAGCCCGCCTTCCGGCCTGCCCGACGAAGGCCGTCTGTTCCTGCGCCTGCGCGAACGCCCGGCCGTGACGCTGCGCGGCGACGCAATGCGGATGCCGGGCGGGGGCGTCGTGATCAACCTGGGCTTCGGGATCGGGCTTGCGGAGGCGGTCGCGCGCTTCGATCTGACCGACCAGGATTTCGCGGGCGCGGAACTCGCCATGGAGATGCTGTTCCTGCACGAGGCGAACGGGGCGATGCTCGCCGAACTTTCCCGCTCGAACCTGCGGCTGGAGGAAGCGCGGCGGGCGGCCGAGGTCGAATCCTTCACCGATCCGCTGACCGGGCTTCACAACCGGCGCGGCGCCGAGGTCGCGATCAGGCTGGCGGTGCACGCCGCGGCGGGGTTCCGCAACGTGCCGGGCGTGCCCTTCAGCCTGATCCATCTGGACCTCGACCTGTTCAAGGGCATCAACGACACCCACGGGCACGCGGCCGGCGACGACATGCTGCGGGTCACGGCGCTGAAGCTGCGGCAGGTGACGCGGACGGATGACAGCGTGGCCCGCATGGGCGGCGACGAGTTCCTGCTGGTCATGCCCGGGCTGGTCGATCGCACGGCGCTGCGGCGGCTGGGCCGCCGGATCGTGCGGCGGATCGAGGAGCCGGTGGTGCTGAACGACGTGTCCTGCCGCGTATCGGCGAGCCTCGGCGTGGCGATGTCGACGAGCTACGACGCGCCCGACGCGGCGCGGATGATGGGCGATGCGGACCGGGCGCTGTACGCGGCCAAGGCGGCCGGGCGGGGCAGGGTGGCGTTTGCGGACGAGGCTGGGTGAGGGGAGGGCTGGGGTCAAAGTCGGGTCTTGCGGGCGGCTTGCAGCTTGGCAGGAGGTGCCGGGCGCTTGCTGGCTGTTTGGTCGCAGCTTCGGCGGACTGACGGGCCCAGGCGAGCCTGCGTGACGAGTGGCGCCTGCTGACCTTAGGCACCCGACGACGGCTGCGACGCCGACCTTTGCGGAGATGGTTCGTGACCAGATCGTCGTCATGTCGGCCGCCCTTTGTGCTGTCGGCCGGCAAGTGCCGCCTCGGCAAGGCTCCCCGTCACACGCATCCACCTCTTCCTATCCAACTCCTGACGCGGGCGCGGACGATCCACCGCACCCGCCCCGCGTTGACGACCTCCGCCGGGCAGGATAGGCGGCGCGTCATGGCGCGCGCACCTCTTCTGCAACTCTCCGACATTTCCCTTACCTTCGGCGGCAACCCCGTCTTCGACGGGCTGTCCCTCACCGTCCAGCAGGGCGACCGGCTGGCGCTTGTCGGGCGCAACGGGTCGGGCAAGTCCACCCTGATGAAGGTCATGGCGGGCCTGGTCGAGGCCGACCGGGGCGAGGTCGTGACGCCCGCGGGCACCAGTGTCGGCTACATGGAACAGGATCCCGACCTGTCGGGCTTCGCGACGCTGGGCGAGTTCGCCGCCGCCGGGCTCGCGCCGGGCGAGGATTACCTTGTCGATGTCGCGGCCGAGGGGCTGAAGTTCGACCCGCACCGGCCGGTCGCCACCGCCTCGGGCGGCGAACGCAGGCGGGCGGCGCTCGCGCGGCTGCTCGCGCAGGCGCCCGACCTGATGCTGCTCGACGAGCCGACCAACCACCTCGACATCCAGGCGATCGGCTGGCTGGAACGGCAGCTGGCCGAGACCCGCGCCGCCTTCGTCCTCATCAGCCACGACCGCGCCTTCCTGCGCGCGCTGGCGCGTTCGACCCTGTGGATCGACCGCGGCGAGGTGCGCCGGCAGGACAAGGGGTTCGAGGCGTTCGAGGACTGGCGCGAGGCGACCTGGGCCGCCGAGGACGAGGCGCGCCACAAGCTCGACCGCAAGATAAAGGCCGAGGGGCGCTGGGCGGTCGAGGGCATCAGCGCCCGCCGCAAGCGCAACCAGGGCCGGGTCCGCGCGCTGGCGGCGCTGCGGCAGGAACGCTCGTCCCAGATCCGGCGGCAAGGGACGGCGGCGATGGCCTTCGACAGCGGCGTGCAGTCGGGCAAGCGGGTGATCGAGGCCCGCGACATCTCGAAGTCGTTCGGCGACCGGATGATCCTGCGCCCGTTCGACCTGCGCGTGCAGCGCGGCGACCGGATCGCCTTTGTGGGCCCGAACGGCGCGGGCAAGACGACGCTGATCCGCATGCTGACCGGCGAGATTGCGCCCGACACCGGCACCGTCGTTCACGGCACCAACCTGCAGATCGCCGTCTTCGACCAGAACCGCTCGGCGCTGGATGAAAACGTCAGCCTGTGGGAGTCGCTGACCGGCGATCCCGACATGCGCGTGGGCGGGCGCGCCGATCAGGTGATGGTGCGCGGCCAGCCCCGGCATGTCGTAGGGTATCTCAAGGATTTCCTGTTCGACGATGCGCAGGTGCGGGCGCCGGTGGGCAGCCTGTCGGGCGGCGAAAAGGCGCGGCTGCTGCTGGCGCGGATCATGGCGAAGCCGTCGAACCTGCTGGTGCTGGACGAGCCTACCAACGATCTTGATATCGAGACGCTGGACCTGCTGCAGGACATCCTGGGCGACTATGACGGGACCGTGCTGCTGGTCAGCCACGACCGCGACTTCATCGACCGCGTGGCCGACACCACCATCGCGATGGAAGGCGACGGGCGCGCCACGACCTATGCCGGCGGCTGGACCGACTACCTCGCGCAGCGGCAGGACGACGCGGGGCCTCAGGCGTCGGTGGCCGTGCGCACGGCGACCGGATCGGCCGCAGCGGCAGCGGCGCCCGCGAAGTCGCGGGCCGCGAAGCTGTCCTTCACCGAACGGCACCGGCTCGAGACGCTGCCGGGCGAACTGGCCCGGCTTGAGGCCGAGATCGCGAAGCTGGGCGAGTTCCTGGCCGATCCGCAGCTTTACTCCGCCCAACCCGCCAAGTTCGCCAAGGCGACCGAGGCGCTGTCCGAGCGCCAGCGCGCCCTGTCCTCGGCCGAGGAGGAATGGCTGGCCCTGGCCGAGCGCGACGACGCCTGACGGAGCCGCGGCCGGCGCGCTCGTTTCGTTTGACTTGGCCGCGCGGCTGGGGCATAGAGGCGGCGTCCGGCCGGGGCTTCGCTCGTGGCCTGACTTTTATTTCCACACATCCCGCACAAGGGGTGCGCTGTCCGACGGCGGGCCCTGGCCCGAAACATCCGGTTTCCGACCGGGGGGCCACAGGACGCGGCAGATGAAAGAAGACACGATGTTCGCAGTCCTCAAGACGGGCGGCAAGCAGTACCGGGTTCAGGCCGGTGACGTGCTGCGCGTCGAGAAGCTGGACGCCGAAGCCGGCGACAAGGTCCAGTTCAACGATATCCTGATGATCGGCAGCACCATCGGTGCGCCCATGGTGTCCGGCGCCGGCGTGGTGGCCGAGGTCATCGACACCATCAAGGCCGACAAGGTCATCACCTACCACAAGCGCCGCCGGAAGCACTCGTCGCAGCGCACCCGCGGTCACCGCCAGCAGCTGACGCTGCTGCGCGTCACCGACCTGCTGGAATCCGGCGCCGATTCGTCCGACGTCAAGGCGGCGACGGGTGCCCGGATCGCGCGGCGCGCCTATGCCGCGGGCGTGAACGGCGGCACCGCCGCCGCAGCCGTCACCACCGCATAAGGAGCGCTGAACCATGGCACACAAGAAAGCAGGCGGTTCTTCCCGCAACGGTCGCGACTCCGCCGGTCGTCGTCTCGGCGTCAAGCTGTTCGGCGGCCAGGCCGCCATCGCCGGCAACATCATCGTCCGCCAGCGCGGCACGCAATGGTGGCCGGGCGCCAATGTCGGCATGGGCAAGGACCACACGCTGTTCGCGCTGGTCGATGGCCACGTGACCTTCAAGAAGGGCCTGAAGGGCCGCACGTTCATTTCCGTGCAGCCCGCCGCGCAGGCCGCCCAGTAAGGCAACCGCACACCGAAGGGCAGGGGGATCGGCTCGGCCGGTCCCCCTGCTCATTTCCCGGTTTCGCCGACACGCCCCTTGGGGGTCCGTTCACCAACAGGATCATCGATGGCCGATCTAGCGCTCGCCCGTCACGCCGCCCCGCTTACCCCTGCCGCGCGCAAGGGCGCGGACCAGCCCACCATCCAGGCGGGCCGGTTCACGCTGCGTCCGCTGCGGGTGTCGGATGCGGGGCTGATCGCGCATTACACCGCCGACCGCCGTCTGGCCGAAGGCACGCGCGCGATCCCGCACCCGCTGCCGCCCGGCGCGGCGCAGGGATACGTCGAGCGCGCGATGGACGCGGGCCGCGACGAGGATGTGTGGGCGATCGACGGCTCGGCCTCGGACCAGTGCGAGATGGTGGGGGTCGTGTCGCTGACCCGGCTCGAGGACGAGCAGTCCGAGCTGGGCTTCTGGATCGGCGCGGGGTTCTGGAACACGGGATTCGCGACCGAGGCCGTGCAGGCGCTGGTCGCGGCCAATCCGCACGATGCGCGGACGCTGTTCGCCGAGGCGTTTCAGGACAATCCGGGATCGGCCAAGGTGCTGACGAACTGCGGCTTCGCCTATCTGGGCGACGCGGAAAGCTGGTCGGTCGCGCGCGGCGCGCGGGTCCCGACCTGGACCTATCTGCGCCGGATGCGCTGACCCGCGCCGCGCTAAGGGCACCGTTTCAGCGCTGAAGGGTGATGCCGTTCAGCCCGCCGCTGACGGTGACGCTGCCGATGCTGCGCAGCTCGACCGTGCTGATGGGCATCGCCGCGGTGATCGTGTCGGCGCCGGGCTGGGCCGCCCGCGCCGCGTCGGCCGATCCCTCGGGCGGCGGCGAGGCCAGCAGTTGCAGCCGCAGGACCCCGTCCGCATCCGGCACGATCCGCCCCGCCGGCTGCGAGGTCTGGTTCACCAGCGCCGCGTCGTGCCACCCCTTCGTGGGCGCGATGGCGGTGACGACCAGCAGGCGGCCTTCGTTCAGCGGCTCCCACCGGGCGGACAGGATCTGCGCCACGGGCGTGCGCGCATCGACCTTGCCGTAACCGCCCTCGGGCTCCAGCGTTTTGGGCGCGCGTGACGACAGGGGCGAGGTGATCCACGTCACCGGGTTCCAGCGGCTGCCGCCACCGCCCCCATCGCCAGCCGAACGGCCGCCGCCGCAGGCGGACAGGACCCCGGCCGCGCAGACCAGCGCCACGAGCGCCTTTGCGGACGCGATCGGCGGATAGCGGCGGGTGTGCGTCATGGTGCGGGCCCTCGAACGTGAACTCCTGCCGGTGATAGGCGATCGGGGCGCGACCGGAAAGGGGGCGCTTTGACCATCGCCTGTGGCGGGTCTAGAACGGCGGCCAAGCCGAAAGGAACCCGCATGGCCTCCCCCGCCTTTGAAAAGCTTGTCGACGATTTCGCCTTTCTGGACGACTGGGAAGATCGCTATCGCCACGTGATCGAGCTTGGCAAGGCGATGGCGCCGATGGACGAGGCGCTGAAGGTGCCCGCGACCAAGGTCGAGGGTTGCGCGAGCCAAGTCTGGATCCAGCCCGTCGTGGACGGCGGCCGGTTCGATTTTCAGGGCGACAGCGACGCGCTGATCGTGCGGGGCCTGATCGCGGTGCTGCACCAGCTGTACGCCGGCTTGCCGGTCGCGGACGCGGCCCGCGTGGATGCGACGGCGGAACTCGGGCGGCTGAACCTGCAGGACCACCTGTCGGCGCAGCGGTCCAACGGCCTTCGGGCGATGGTGGAGCGGTTGCGCGCCCACGCCGCCGCGGCCGCCTGACGGCGCGCCCGCGGACGGCTTTCGGTTCCCGACGGGATCAGGCCTGGTCCAGCGCCGTTTCGACGGCTTGCACGATCCGGGGATCGTCGGGTGCGGTGTCGGGGGCGAAGCGTGCGATGACGCGCGCATCGCGGCCGATGAGGAACTTCTCGAAGTTCCACATCACTTCGGGCGCGTCGTTCACCGACAGCCCGTGCTTTTCCAGCCCGGCGCGCATCCCGCCTTCATCCTCGCGCCGGGGGCGCGCCGCGATCAGCGCCGCATACAGCGCCTGCTTGTCGGCCCCGGCGACCGGCGCCTTGGCGAACAGGGGAAACGTCACGTCGAAGGTGCCGCTGCAGAAGTCGGCGATCTCGGCATCGGTCCCCGGTTCCTGCCCGAGGAAGTCGTTGGCAGGGAAGCCCAGCACGACGAACCCCCGGTCGCGGTAGCGGCGATACAGCGCCTCGAGCGCGTCGTACTGCCTGGTCAAGCCGCATTTCGAGGCGACGTTGACGACCAGCCGGACCTGACCGGCCCAGTCGTCCAGCGTGGCGTCGCTGCCATCGTTGCGGGTCAGCGCGATGTCGTGAAGCTCGGTCATGCCTTCGGTCCTCTGCCGGTGATCCATCCCCCGCCCAGCACGCGGGTGCTGCCCGGATCGTAAAAGACGCAGGCCTGTCCGGGGCTGACGCCCTCCTCGGCCTCGATCAGCTCGACCTCGGCCCGGCCGGGGCCGGCGGGGCGCAGGATGGCCGCGCGGGGCGGGCGGGTGGAGCGGATGCGGACCGCGATCTCGCGCTGGGGCATGGATGCAAGCTCGCCCTCGCCGAGCCAGTTCACCTCGGCCACGCGGACGATGGTCGTGGCCAGCGCCTCGCGCGGGCCCACGACGACGCGGCGGGTGTCGGGTTCAAGCCTGACGACATACAGCGGCTCGCCCAGGCCCCCGATCGCAAGGCCGCGGCGCTGGCCGATCGTGTAGTGGATGACACCGCGGTGGCTGCCCAGCACGTTGCCGTCCATGTCCACGATCTCGCCCGGATCGGCCGCGCCGGGGCGCAGCTTTTCGATCACGCTTGCGTAGTTGCCGTTCGGGACGAAGCAGATGTCCTGGCTGTCGGGCTTGTCGGCGACGCCAAGGCCGTAGCGCGCGGCCAGCGCCCGCGTCTCGGCCTTGCTGGCCAGCCCGCCCAGCGGAAAGCGCAGGAACTCGAGCTGCTCGGGCGTGGTCGAGAACAGGAAATAGCTTTGGTCGCGGTTGGGGTCGCTGGCCATGTGCAGTTCGGCCCCGCCCGGGCCCGCGCGCCGCTGGATGTAGTGGCCGGTCGCCATGCAGTCCGCGTCCAGGTCGCGCGCCGTTTCCAGCAGGTCGCGGAACTTGACCCGCTCGTTGCAGCGGATGCAGGGGACGGGCGTCGCCCCGGCAAGATAGGCGTCGGCGAATTCCTCGATCACCGATTCGCGGAACTTGCTCTCGTAGTCGAGGACGTAGTGCGGAAACCCGATCCGTTCGGCCACCCGGCGCGCGTCGTGAATGTCCTGCCCCGCGCAGCACGCGCCCTTCTTGGCCAGGGCCGCGCCATGATCGTAAAGCTGCAGCGTCACGCCGATCACGTCGTAACCTTCCTCGGCCAGCATCGCGGCCACGACCGAACTGTCGACGCCGCCAGACATGGCCACGACCACGCGCGTCTCGGCCGGCGGCTTTGCGAAGCCCAGCGAGTTGACGGCGATGCTGTCGCCCGGAACCGGGGTCGAGATGGTCATGCGGCTGATCCTTGAGGCGGGCGGCGCCGAAGTCTCGCGCCGAATGCGACAAAATATAGGAAAATGCGGCAAAGACTCAACCCGCGCCGGCGTTCCGCGTTCACCCGGATTTAAGCGCCATGCCCGCATGGTCGTCCGATCAGAACGAGGCGATGTTTCATGTATGTACGCAAGGCCACGGGCCGACGCACCGCAACCCTGCCAGACGGCAGCATCCTGACCCAGGCCGACCTGCCGGCGGCCGATACGCGCTGGGTCGCGCGTCGCAAGCTGACGGTCGTGCAGGCGATCCGTTACGGGTTGATAAAGCGTGAGGATGCGATCGACCGCTATCAACTCACGGTTGAGGAACTGGATGCATGGACGGCGGCCGTGCAGGGGCCGGGGCCGGAAGCGCTGAAAGTCACGGCGATCCAGAAATATCGCCACACGACAGCGGATTGAGTGCTATAGGCGGGTTCTCGCTAACCGCAAATTAACCAATTGCGGGCACAACGGCAGCGGGAACGGCAGAAAGGACACGTCATGCGAATCCTGTTGGTCGAGGATGATCCGGCAACCGCGCGCAGCATCGAGCTGATGCTGACGCATGCCAGCTTCAACGTCTATCGCACGGATCTCGGCGAGGAATGCGTGGACCTGGCGAAGCTGTACGACTACGACCTGATCCTTCTGGATCTGGACCTGCCCGACATGAACGGGATGGAGGTTCTGCGCCAGATCCGTCTTTCGCGGATCGACACGCCGGTCCTCATCCTGACCGGATCGGACGACACCGAAAGCAAGCTCAAGGGGTTCGGGTTCGGCGCCGACGACTACATGACGAAGCCCTTCCACCGCGATGAGCTGATCGCCCGCATCCAGGCCATCATCCGCCGCTCGAAAGGGCACAGCCAGGCCGTGATCCAGACCGGGCGGATGATCGTGAACCTCGATTCGCGCTCGGTCGAGGTCGAGGGGCGGTCCGTGAACCTGACCGGCAAGGAATACCAGATTCTCGAACTTCTGAGCCTGCGCAAGGGCACCACGCTGACCAAGGAAATGTTCCTGAACCATCTTTACGGCGGGATGGACGAGCCCGAGCTGAAGATCATCGACGTGTTCATCTGCAAGCTGCGCAAGAAGCTGTCCGAGGCGCTGGGCGGCGACAACCACATCGAGACGGTGTGGGGCCGCGGTTACGTCCTGCGCGACCCGCACGAGGCGTCTGCTTCGGAACAGATCGCGCTGAGGGCCTGACCCGGACCGGCGGGGACGCCCCTGAAGGCTTGCCGCCGGGCTCCTGTCCGGCCTTGCTGGCCGGTGGACAACCCGGCCGCGCGGCCTTTATCACGAGGGCGGGCCCGATCGGACGGGCGCACACGCGGGACTGATCGGGGCAAGCGGGTGACGGACAAGGGTGACGGGCCAAGGCGCGGCCGCAAGGTGGACCGCGCCACCGCGAAGGGCGCGGGCGTTGGAGTGGACGGCGAGGCGACCGCCGACATGGCGGCCGAGGCGGCCGACAGTTCCGCCGATTTGGGCGTTGTTCCTGCCGCGGCGCGGACCGGCGCGGCAACCCTGGCCGGACCCGACGACGTCACGCGCGCGCGGATCGACGATCTCGCCCGCCGGGTCGAGCAGGCCAACGCCGACTATCACGGCGCCGACGCGCCCACGATCGACGATGCCGATTACGACGCCCTCAAGCGTGAACTGGCCATGCTCGAAGCCGAGTTCCCCCATCTCGCCCGCGCCGATTCCCCCACCGGCAAGGTCGGCGCCGCCCCGTCCGAGGCGTTTCGCAAGGTCGCGCATTCCGTCCGCATGATGTCGCTCGAGAATGCGTTCACGGCCCAGGACGTCGCCGAGTTCGTGGCCCGGGTGCGGTCGTTCCTGAACGTTCCCGCCGACGCCACGCTCGCCTTTACGGCCGAACCCAAGATCGACGGCCTGTCGCTGGCGATCCGTTACGAAAACGGGCGGCTCGTGCAGGCGGCGACCCGCGGCGACGGCACGACCGGCGAGGACGTGACGGCGAATGCGCTGACGATCCGCGACCTGCCCAGGGAACTGACGGGCGACGTCGTCCCCGAGTTGGTCGAGGTTCGGGGCGAGGTCTACATGACCCATGCGGATTTCGCGGCCTTGAACCAGGGTGGCGAGGGGCGGGTGTTCGCGAACCCACGCAATGCCGCGGGCGGCGCGCTGCGCCAGCTCGACCCGGCCGTGACCGCGCGCCGGCCGCTGCATTTCTTTGCCTATGGCTGGGGGGCGCTGTCCGCGCCGCTCGCCGCCACCCAGTCCGGCGCGGTCGAACGGCTGCGCGGCTTCGGGTTCGCGACCAACCCGCTGACCCGCGTCTGCCACACCACCGACGACCTGATCGCCGCCTGGACGGATATCGAGCAGCGCCGCGCGACGCTTGGCTACGACATCGACGGCGTCGTCTACAAGGTGGACGAGCTCGCGCTGCAGACCCGGCTTGGCTTCCGCTCCACGACGCCGCGCTGGGCGCTCGCCCACAAGTTCCCGGCCCAGATCGCCTGGACCCGCCTCGACCGGATTGAGATCCAGGTGGGCCGCACCGGCGCGCTGTCGCCCGTCGCGCGGCTCACCCCGGTGACCGTGGGCGGGGTCGTGGTGTCGAACGCGACGCTTCACAACGAGGATTACATCGCCGGGCGGGCCGCCGACGGCACCCCTATCCGCGGCGGCGCGGATATCCGCGAGGGGGACTGGGTCCGCGTCTATCGCGCGGGCGACGTGATCCCCAAGATCGACGCGGTCGACATGGACCGCCGCACACCGGAATCGGTGCCCTACGCGTTCCCGCAGGTCTGCCCGGCCTGCGGGTCCGAGGCGGTGCGTGAACCCGCCGACGCGGTCCGCCGCTGCACCGGCGGCATCGCCTGCCCGGCGCAGGCGATCGAAAAGCTGCGCCACTTCGTCTCGCGCGCGGCCTTCGACATCGAGGGGCTGGGCAGCCGCCAGGTCGAGGCGTTCTACGCCGCAGGCTGGATCGCCGAGCCTGCCGACATCTTCGCGCTGTCGCGCCACCGCGACGCGCTGCTCGGGACGCCGGGCTACGGCGAAAAGTCGGTAACCGCGCTTCTGGCCGGGATCGAGGAGCGGCGGGTGATCGCGCTCGACCGGCTGATCTTTGCGCTGGGCATCCGCCATGTCGGCGAACAGGCGGCCCGGCTTTTGGCGCGGCGCTATCACGACTGGCCCGCCTTCGTCGCCGCGATGGACGCCGCGCATGACGAGGGGTCGGACGCCTGGCGCGATCTGATCGCGATCGAAGGCGTCGGCGCGGTGCTGGCTCGCTCGCTCGTGACCTCGTTCGCGCAGGACGGCGAGCGCGCGGCGATCGACCGGCTGGTGGCGCAGCTGTCCGACATCGAGCCGGTCGAGGCGCCCAGCGTCGAGGGCAGCCCGATCGCGGGCCTCACGCTCGTCTTCACCGGCACGCTGGAACGCATGACCCGGGCCGAGGCGAAGGTCCGGGCCGAGGCGATGGGGGCGAAGGTCGCAGGCTCGGTCTCGGCCCGCACCGACCTGCTGGTCGCGGGCCCGGGGGCGGGGTCCAAGGCGAAAAAGGCGGCCGAGCTGGGCGTCAGGGTCATCGACGAAGACGAATGGCTGAAGATCGCGCAGGGTTGAACGGCCCGGTGCAGGGCGAGGCAGGCGAGGCCGGGCCGCGCGCGGTGCCCAAGGGCCGCCCG
>ERZ501041.59-NODE-59-length-24702-cov-4.921857_pt1 | contig 24702 bp, 29 predicted proteins | sample MGYA00248848_ERZ501041 | MGnify/ENA primary metagenome ERZ501041 (study PRJEB25958, sample SAMN03398573) | human skin metagenome | study: EMG produced TPA metagenomics assembly of the Human Skin Microbiome Metagenome (human skin metagenome) data set.
TGGCCCCGATGGTCGAAGAGATGCAGGCCGGCGGGCAGGGCACGGGCCTGACGTGGGAGGAGGCCGGCCCCTCGTTCATGGTGGACGGCTTCGACACGCTCCAGCACGACCGGGCGTTCTCGCGCTCGTGGACGATGTGGCAGGGGCCGACGGGTCACTTCCGCTCGAACGCGCTCTCGCGCATCGTGGAGCCCTCCAAGGAGGCGCTGCGTAAGCGCGTCACGTTGCTGTTCCGTCCCAATCCGTCGTCGCGGACCTCGGTGACGGTCCATCTGTCGCCGTTGCGGACCCAGGACCGCCCGGCGCGAAGGCGGCGGTCGTTGCGGCGGGTGATGACGGTATCCCCGGCCGCGGCACGGGTGCCGTCGTGCAGCTCGACCTCGCGGCGGGCGTTGACGGTGCCGTCGAGGATCAGATCGGCCCGCGCCCTGTTGTTGAGCGCTTGGACGGACTCGTTGGAGTCGGTCACGAGGACGCTGGCTCGCCCGTCGAGGGTGTCCGTACGCCAGGCGGTGTAGGCGGCGTCGATCATCTCCTCTGACTCCCCGCCGATCACGCGGCCGTGCTCGGCGTAGGTGTCGATGACGTCGGTACGGCCGTACCGCAGCGCGAGCGAGGCGGTCTTCTCCCACACGTTGACGAACCGGTGCACGTCGACCAGCTCCGGGGCGTCGTCGCGGTCGCGGACGAGGAAGGAGAACGCGCCTCCGGCGGTGACGGACTGGAGCTGGGCGTGATCCCCGACCAGCAGTACTTTCGCCCCGGCCTCCGCCGCCAGGGTGGTGATGCGGTCGAGGGAGAGCGTGCCCGCCAGGGACGCCTCGTCGACGATGACGAGCTGTCTCTTGCGGAACGTCTCGCCGGTGCGGTCGTGGGTGTCGAGCCACTTGGCCGTGTTCTCGGTCTGGATGCTGAGGTCATCGGCCAGGACCTGCGCGGCGACGGCGGACGGCGCAAGCCCGACCACGCTGCCGCGCCCGTGCTCGCGCTCCCATGCCCGTCGCAATGCCGACATCGCTGTCGTCTTCCCCGCACCGGCCGGGCCGACCAGTACATCGACCATCCGGCCTGAGAGCGCGATCTTCGTCAGCGCGGCTGCCTGGTCGTCACCGAGCATCCGGCCCTTGCTGTCGGGGCGTTTCGTGATTCGTTCGACGGTGGTCAGCGGCACCGTCGGCGCGGTGGTGGTGCGGGCGCGCTCGAGGAGGCGGTCTTCGGCGGCCAGCAGCGCCTCGGAGGAGAACAGAGCGGAGTGCTTCGGACGGAACACGCTCGTGCCGTCCGAGCGGCGGAACTCCGCCGGGCTGGATGCGAGCTCCGGCGGGGTCAGGCGCAGCGAGGCCGCCTCGGCAGCGTCAACGACCATTCCGACGACGGCTTCGCGATCCTCGGTCGACGCGAACCGGTAGGCCATTGTCTGCCGAGCGGCCTCGGCGGTGAGGTTCCAGCGATGCCAAGTGGAGCGCTTCTCCCCGACCGTAGCCACGACGTCTGCCCCGAGCGAGTCGATCATGTCCAAAGGCACGTCGTCGGCGCGCAGCAGCAACGGCTCCTCGTTCGCCGTCACGCCGCGCGCCCACGAGGTCGCATCCGACGCGAGCACCCTCCCGGCCCGTTCCCGCCAAGAAGCCGTGAGGGCGGCCAGCGACTGCACCTCCTTCTCCGGTCGAGTGGTGAGCGTGGCCTGGGCGCGGAGCTTCATGATTGTCGCCGGCGACGGCCGGCGCCCATGCGTCTCGACGTAACGCTCGATAAGGCGATCGGTCTCTGCGTCGATGTGCCGGGCACGAGTGGAGAACTCCTTGACCAGTGCCTCCGGCACCCCGGTGACCACCCAGGCGGGGTTCCGGTCGCGGCCTCTATCCCGCGCCTCCCACGAGACGCCGAGCATTCGGGTGAGGTGGTCCGCGAAGACCGCCTCGTGCAGTTCGGAGAGCGCGACGACAGCCGCGTGCATCGGCCGCCCATCCAAGCTCCGCCATTTCCCGTCAAGGACGGTCTGCACCTTGTTACTGATGACGACGTGCGTGTGCAAATGGGGATCGCCCGCCCGGCTGTCGTAGTGGTCGAACGCGGTGGCGATCAGACCTGCGACGTCGACCTGTGCAACCGCGCCGTCGCGGCCGCTTGCGCCCGCGCGCGTGGCTGCAACCTCCCGCTCCATGAACGCAACGACCTCCGCAACCGCCGCATGGTGCGCGTCCGCGATCAACGTCTGCGTCCCGGCATCCGCAACCGCCCACAGCACGCTCGCGGACTTCGGGATCGAGAACGTGAAGTCGAACCCCGCGACGGCCCGGCGCGTCCCACGCTCGGCCTCCCCCGCTTCGATCGCCGCGAGCGCCTCCGCGCGTGACGCCAGCCCGAGGGACGGATCAAGCGCCCCGCTGCGCGCCTCAATCCGCTCGGCCACGGTTCGGTACTCGGGATACGCACGGCCAAGCGGTTCCCCGGTGATCGGGTCACGGCCCATACCAACGAGGAGCTGGAGTTGGGCTTCGGAGACCTGATCGCCTGCGCTGATCCGCCCGCTGCCGAGCATGGCGACCCCGGCACCGAGCCAGCGACCCGGCGGGGTGCCCTCGGCGTTGTAGTAACGCGTCAACGGGGTGGACAGCGACCTGTCGCCGTCGCCGGCCGCGACGGTGCGCAGCAGGTACTTGTAACCGTCGCCCGCCGACATCACGCGCATCGAGACCGTCATGTGAGAAAGGTGGGACTCGCGTGACGCTACGGCGTCGCATGCGCCGGAGCAGGAAGGGCGCGTGTATCAGTCGTCAGGTCCCGTCGGCTAACGGGGCGCCGGTGCGCGCAGCCTTTATGCGGTTTGGATCCTGTGTGAGAACACCAATGGCACCGACGACCCATCGCCGACAGTTTCGCATTATGAACTCGTTTATCTGGAGATTCACGTCGATTTCACGACCGATGACGAGTAGCTGCGTCGGCGAGATCGGGAAGGTCACTGTGCAGATCTCGCTGTCTCTGGTCTCTCTGAAGAGCAGAACCGCACCATCCCCTGTTACGAGCAGGTCGCTCGTATAGATCCGCCATGGCCAGAGCTCAAGTGACAGATCCCGAAGACGAAAGAACCCCTCCATGTTCCTCGAAAGGAGCAGCCGGTCTCCGAGCTTCAGATTCGTCTTCTCAGTTTCGCCGCCTACCTTCAGGATGACGGCCGGCGTCGTAACGGCGGCCTGATCTGCGTAGCGCCCTCGCTCGAGATGCATGTCCAGAAACTCGATGACAGCGATTTGCATCTCCAAAGTGAGCGTTTCCTGCGCTCGAAGCACATTCAGCGCCTTGATACCAGCCGCCTCCGTCTTTGCGAAGCGCGCCTCCAGATCCACAGTCAAGACCTGCGGATCGTACACATAGCTGACGACCGTCGCGCTATCGACCGAAGTAGTAAAACCTCGATCGTTCTGACAGTCGATGACTGATACCCGCTTCTCGTCGTTGGCCCATGCCTGCAGGTAGCCCTTAGACACCATGTGTGCGCGCCTCACAGCCATTGCGCCTCCTCGTCAACGTCTCGAAATTCGTTCCAGTGACATGGTCTCTCGCTCAGGCGCTTCTCTGGCAAGGTGCAATTCAGCTCAGGACGAAGACACGACTTTCCTGATAGGGCTCGGCAGGGGCGAAGCTGCCACCATCGAACCTGGTGCATCGCAGGTGTCCGAGCCAGGATTGGTGTGCCAGACCGCGCCGAGATTGGGGAAACCGCAATGGCAGATGCTGAATGGTGGATGTGCCATGACGTGCTCGTCCAGGTGGCTGGCCGTCTGCGCGACGGACGGCCACTCGGGATCCTGACAGGGGCAGGCGTGTCGATTGAGTCGGGCGTGCCTTCAGCAGGCGGCGTCGTCGCGCTACTTGAGCGCCATGGGCTAGTCACAGATCGCGGATTAGCGTATCAGGACGCGATGGCGTCGGCGTTTCCCACCGATCACGAGCGGGGGGCCTTCCTTCGCAGCATGTGCAGCCGCAAATCTGCTGGTGCCGCGAACCAAACGATCGCTCTACTCTGCCGTGACTTCACGGTCGGGCCGTTGCTCACTACGAACTTCGATCATCTGCTCGAGCAGGCCTGTGTCTCGCTCGCCGACCGCCCGATCATCGTGAGCATGCTCGGTTCGCCGAGCGCGATCGCAGAGTCGTCGAAGAGCATCCAGATCATCAAGCTGCACGGCGATCTCCATTTCGACGTAACCGCCCACAGCGACCAAGAGATGGCCCGGCACCACGCCTGGCTGCGGGACTGGTCGCAACTGCGGTTCCGGCCAGGCTCCTCACTGCTGGTGCTCGGCCACTCGGGTCTGGATGCACCGATTCGCGAGCTTGTTCGGGACCTTCTCGACTCTGGCACGCTCGCCCGGGTCTATTGGGGCGTGTTCAAGCACGAATCCGAGTCGAACGTCGGCATCGTGGAGGCACTTCAGCAGGAGTGCGGAGGCCCGGACGCCTTCGTCCTCTTCCGCCATGAAGGCGCCGCAGCGATCCTCTCGCAGTTGTACGAACTGGCGGCTGGGCAACCTCCGCTCATTGAGACGGTGCTTCTCCCGGCCTTTCAGGTGGTGACGGGCCTCATCCACGGCGCAGCAGAGGTCGATGCGCGGGCACTTGCGGGCAGCGCCGCGCAGGCCGATGTCGGTCGATTGAAAGCCTCGATTCGGGACACCCAACTCCGGCTCGTCGAGGTCAGAGCCGACGACCACGCGGAGCGGGCGTTCCGCGCACTGGCGGCGCTCGCCGCTGAACAGTCGGAATCCGTAGTGACTCTGGCGCTGGATCAGGCAGACACGTTGCCGAACGACGAGTCGCTGATTCGCGCGCTCACTGGGTGGGTCGCTCGAACGACCGGCGAGGTGGTCGAAGCGAGCCGCGCGCAACATTCGCTCGCGGCTCTTGCCGGCCTGCGAGCGCGAATCGTCATCAACCTCGCCCAAGCCTTCCAGCACCAGAGCTCGGCACAAGCGCTGGCGGTGCTGGCAACCGCTCTTCCAGATGATGCGGCTATCTGGGTTGTCTCCGACGTTCACGCCGACTCGATTCCAGGATTCGAGCCGCTCACATACTCCGCGCGGGCTCTCGTGCTTCCTTCCTCCGCCGGCGGCATCCTCGAGCACATACGCCGTTCGGTCGATCGAGACGCATTGAGGCGGTTCCTCGTAGCCGAAAAACAAGGCAGGACTGTAGAGGACCTCATCAGGTCCGCGATTTGTTACGAACGAGGGAACCGAGTCGTGATCGACCGAACTCGGTGGACGCAGCCTGACTACTTTCCGGCCGGATATCTTCTCGACGCCATCGGCGTGGCCGAGCAGTTGGCGCGCACCACCAACTCTTTTGAGGCGCTGAACTGGTCGTCCGATCTCGAGTCCCTGAACTTCTCAGCTGCCAGTGAATACCCGTTGCGACGAAATCTGTACACGTCAGCGGCGCTCAAGTGGCTTCTGGGAGCCGCCACGTCCTGGTCGGGCACGCGCGGCACCGGCTACTTCCTGACGACGCTCAAGGAGATCCTGCACGCATCGACAGGGACGATCGTCGGCCAACTCGATGCGCTAGCAATTGGGCAGGTCCGCCGCGTCCTGGCTCATTGGCCACCGCCTCCCGTCGACTGGCTCGGCCAGCCGACCCTGTACGTTGGCCAGAGCCAAGCGCTTGATCAGCTCGCGTCTCAGATCGATCGCCAGCTAATGGGTGACCCGTCCCTGGCGATGCATTCCGACGACGACGACCTCAGAACCCATATGCGCACTCTGGAGGCGATCGCTCCAGGGATGGCTTATCAGTTCGTCGGCTGGGCCGTCAGCGGCGAGGAACGCGTGCAAGACTATGCGCGGTTCTTCGACCTGCTCAACATGGCCGGTGATGTTGCGCAGACCGTTGCGCCGACGGCTGCAGTGATGCTCGACGATGCAGCATGGATGCTCTTCGCAGTCGGCGACCACGACGAGGCATTTCGTCTCTGGGAGCTCGTGACGGATCAGATCCTCGGTATAGGCGGCATCCCGGCGGTCATACACCTCTGCAACTACGGCGTCGCGTGCTATCTCACCGGCGAGGAGCAGGCAGCAGCCAACATGCTCTTCGAATCGGCCCTCCTCGCCTCTCGAATCGGGGACGAAGGCCGCGTGTGGAGAGCCCTTGCCTATCTCGCAAAGATGGCGCCCGGGGATGCGAAGGCCGAAGCATGGATCGACTCGTGGCTTGAACAGGTGGCGGAAGACCTGCCCAACGAAGATCGCGTCTCTCAGGTCGAGTTTGTCATGGCGATCCGTGGCGTCATCATGGAGCTTCAGGAGTTCCCGATCCAGTGAACGCTTTCGGACGCGTTCTCTGTAGGGAGAGCCAGGCGGTCGAGTCGCCCGTCCCGCTGTCGGAGATCTAAATCCGCGATTTCCGAGCGTTCAACCTCGATCTGCAAGAGGCGTGGTGGCTCTGAGGTGACGTCGGAGAGGAACTCCAGCGAGTCCAACGCGAGGTTAGGGCGAAACAGTCCGCAGGGAGTCTCCGCGGGCACACAGCGGGTGCGCAGCATCCATCGCCTGCGCCATGGATTCGATGACGACTCTCCCGTCTGACATTGAGCTAGTGGCAAGCGCACTGGCCGATTACTGCACCAGATGGCCGATCTCTGCATGCTCTGCGCGCACTTGTACTTATTTAGAGACGGTCGGTCTAAATTCGCTGTCATGACCGACATCGCAACTCGACCTCGCCGAGGGCGCCCCCCGAAGATCCCTCGCGAGCACGGAGACACGCGCGAGGCGCTGTTGCGCTGCGGCATGGAAGTCCTCACAACGCAGGGCATGAGCGCCACCGGCATCGACGCGGTCCTGAAGCGTGTCGGCGTGCCGAAGGGCTCCTTCTACCACTACTTCGACAGCAAGGACGCGTTCGGATTCGAGGTGCTGCAACGGTATGCGGACTACTTCGCTCGCAAGCTCGACCGATGGCTGCTCGAAGAGGGGCCGTCGCCGCTGGAACGCCTGACGCGGTTCGTGGACGATGCCAAGGCCGGCATGGTACGGCATGACTTCGAACGAGGGTGCCTAGTCGGCAATCTCGGCCAAGAGGTCTCCACCCTCCCCGACGGCTACCGGGAAGCGCTCGAAGACGTGCTGCGCGACTGGGAACGTCGCGTCGCGGCGTGCCTGCAACTGGCCGCAGACGCAGACGAGATCCCGCCCGGCTCCGACTGCGACGAACTGGCGTCGTTCTTCTGGGTGGGTTGGGAAGGCGCGATCCTTCGCGCCCGCCTGACCCGCGACGTCCGGCCGATGGAAGTGTTCTTCGCCGGTTACCTCGCATCCGTCCGCATCCATCCCGGGAGAGCATGATGTTCAGCGCAATCTCCATCGACAAGACCGATGCCGGATACCAGGCAGCGCTGCGCGAACTCGATGAGAGTGAGCTACCTGACGGTGACGTCACGGTGCGCGTGTCGTACAGCGGCCTGAACTACAAAGATGCCCTCGCGATCACGGGAAAGGCTCCGGTCGTGCGTCGCTTCCCGATGGTGCCCGGGATCGACCTCGCCGGTGTCGTGGAACACAGCGACAGCCCCTCTTATGCGCCTGGCGACCGGGTGCTGGTGAACGGCTGGGGCATCGGCGAGACGCACTGGGGCGGTCTCAGCCAGCGGGCTCGCGTGAGTGCGGACTGGCTCGTGCCGGTTCCTGATGCGATCTCGGAGCGGCAGGCCATGTCGATCGGCACGGCCGGATACACGGCCATGCTCTCCCTCATGGCCCTCGAGTCGCACGGCCTCACCACTGATTCGGGTGACGTCCTTGTCACGGGCGCGAACGGTGGGGTCGGCGGGTTCGCGATCGCGCTGCTGGCACGCGGCGGCTACTCGGTCGTTGCGTCGACCGGCCGTCCCGTTGAAGCCGATTACCTGCGCCGCCTTGGCGCCACGACGATCGTCGACCGGACAGAGCTGTCGGGGCCGGGCCGGCCGCTCGGCAAGGAACGCTGGGCGGCTGCGATCGACTCCGTCGGTAGCCATACCCTTGCGAATGCCTGTGCCGGGACGAAGGCGGGCGGCGCCGTCGCCGCATGCGGGAACGCACAGGGCATGGATCTGCCCGCCACTGTCGCACCGTTCATCCTGCGCGGGGTGAGCTTGCTCGGCATCAACAGCGTCACCCAGCCCCGCGACAAGCGCGTCGCAGCGTGGAACCGCCTGGCCGACGAGCTCGACCTGGACTTGCTGCCCGCGATGAGCCGCGAGGTCGGCCTGAGCGAGGCCCTCTCCGTTGCCGATGACCTTCTGGACGGCCGCATCCGCGGCCGGATCGTCGTCGACGTGAACCGCTGACCATCCCCCAAGACCACACAAACGAAAGAGGAAGACCATGACGAAGATCACCGTGCTCGGAGCGGGCGGACGTATCGCAAGACACGCCATCGCCGCGCTTCTCGAGGAGCCTGCCAACGAGCTGACCCTCTACCTGCGTCGCCCCCAGAGCCTGCCGGATGCTCCCAGCGACCGCGTCCAGATCGTCGAGGGCGACGTGCTCGACAACGAACTCCTCACACGCACCGCCACGGGACAGGACATCGTCTACGCGAACCTCGGCGGAGGCGACATCGAAGCTCAGGCCCGCGCCGTCGTCGCAGCGCTGACCGCCGCGGGAACACGACGGTTGATCTGGATCTCCACCCTCGGCATCTACGACGAGGTGCCCGGTGAGTACGGCAAGTGGAACCACCGGATGCTCGACGGCGGATACCTGCAGACGTACAGCGCCGCCGCGAAATTGATCGAGGAGTCCAACCTCGACTACACGATCATCCGTCCCGCGTGGCTGTCGGACGCCGACGAGGTCGACTACGAGCTGACCCAGAAGGGCGAGCCCTTCCAGGGCACCGAGGTGTCCCGCAAGAGCGTCGGCGCGCTCGTCGCCGAACTCGTCAAGAACCCGGCCGACAGCATCGGCGCCTCGCTCGGCGTGAACAAGCCCGGCACCGACGGCGACAAGCCATCCTGGTACTGAACGGAGCATGCCATGACCGCTTTGGACACGCTCACCGAGAACGGCTTGTCCCTCGGGATCGAGCTGCCCCTGGACAACGATCTCGCCCGACGAGACGTCTCCGGTCAGGGACTCTTCCCTGACCTGACCCGGCATCAGGAGCGTGCGCAGCTCGCCGACCGGCTCGGGTTCCGGGCGCTCTGGCTGCGGGACGTGCCGATGTGGCGACCGCGTGACTTCGGCGACGCCGGACAGGTCTTCGACCCCATCCCCTACCTCGGCTACCTCGCCGCATCGACCGAGCACATCCTGCTCGGAACAGCGGGGATCGTGCTCCCCTTGCGGCATCCAGTCGCGCTCGCGAAGGAAGCTGCAACCGTGGATGTCCTCTCCGGTGGGCGGCTGCTGCTCGGCCTCGCCTCGGGCGACAGGCCGGGTGAGTACCCGTTCTTCGGAGTCGATTTCGATCGTCGGGGAGAGACCTATCGCGACGGTGTGCGCGTGCTGCGTGAGATCTGGTCGCAGGCGGCGCTGGGCCGGATCGATCAGGACTCGTTCCTGCCCGCCCCTGCGGACGGGACGATTCCACTGATCGGGATCGGTGGCGCGCAGCAGTCCCCGGCGTGGGCGGCCGAGAATCTCGACGCGCACATGACCTACCACCGTGCAGGTCCGCAGATGCGCGCCGTCGCTGCGCAGTGGCGGGCGATATCGCTCAAGCCGTTCATGACGAACCTCTACCTCGACCTCGCTGAGAACCCGGATGCACCCTTCGAGCCCATCCGCCTCGGCGCACGGGTCGGCACCACCGGTCTCACCGATTACCTCACCGGACTGGCAGCGGCAGGGGTCGTGCACGTCAACCTCGTGCTGCGGCCGGGACGACGAGACGTTGAAGACGTCATGGAGGAGATCGGACAAGACGTCATCCCCGCCCTCCGAGCCCGAACCGCATCAGAGCCAGCCGGCGCAGACATCCGATCGTGACCGAATCCACCGAAACAAGAAACAAACGAGCAGGGAGAACGATTGATATGAGCAGCACAGACACCATCGCCACGACTGCGAGCGACCCGACAGCGGTTGTCGCGACCGCGCAGTTCCTTACCCCCGTCGTACTCGGCCTTCAGGGGCTGACCATCAACGCCAAGCAGGCGCACTGGCACGTGCGTGGCTCGAACTTCGTCGGCGTCCACGAGTTGCTGGACACCATCGCAGGCAACGCCGGCGAGTTCGCCGACGCGGCAGCGGAACGCATCGTCGCCCTCGGCCTCCCGCTCGACGCCCGCGTCAGCGCGGTCGCCGAGAAGAGCTCCGGGACAAGCGTCCCGGCCGGCTTCGCGAACTCAGACGACCTCGTGCACGCGGTGATCGCAGACATCGACAGGCTCCTCGCCGACGTCCGCGCAGCGGTCGATGGCCTCGACGGCATCGACCTGACCAGTCAGGACGTCGCGATCGAGATCCAGCGAGGTCTCGACAAGGACCGCTGGTTCCTCGTGTCTCACATCGCAGCCTGACCGACCTGCCAAAGCGGCGCCTCTCACCGGTCCGGTGAGAGGCGCCGCGCGCACTACGTGGTGCAGTCGGACAACACGGGCTAATCGAGGATCGCGGTGACTTCGAGCTCAACGAGAACGTCCGGCTCGAAGAGGTAGTCGACCCCGATCAGGGACGCGGGCGGCAGGGGCTGAGGCAGCTTCAGCTCCTCAGCGACCCGAGCGATCCCGTCCATGAAAGGTGCGATCTTCTCGGGCTCCCATTCGGTGACGTAGAAGGTCAACCGAAGCGCATCGTCGAAGGATGCACCCGCGCCTGCGAGCGCACGAGCTGTGTTGCGGAGAACCTCCGCGACCTGACCCGCGAGATCGTTGATCGCGATGGGCTTTCCTTCCGCACTACGGGCGACCTGGCCGCTGATATGCACGTGACGCGTGCCGGTGCCAATGGCGACGTGATCATACGGCGTTCCTGGCTGGAGACCGGCAGGACTGAAGCGTGTGACTGGCATAGAAGGTCCTCTTCGTTGGTGGTTTACTATTGATACTTGGTAGTTGAAGGACACTTCAAGGAGACCTGGTTTCATGGCCGATACCGACGCCGTATGCGAAAGCGAGCTGCGTATCGCGACGCCGCATCGCGAGCTGCTCGACCAGGTGCTCGACAAGTGGTCACTCAGCGTGCTCAACGAACTGTGCGAGCGACCCTGTCGGTTCAACGAGTTACGGCGTGCGATTCCGGGAGTGACGCAGAAGTCCCTCACGGCGACGTTGCGTCGGCTGGAGCGAAACGGAGTCGTGCAACGCCGAGTCATCAGCACGCGGCCGGTGGCCGTCGAGTACGGGATCACCGCCTTGGGCAAAACGTTGCGCGGGCCGATTGACGCGCTCGTCGCCTGGGCAGATGAGCAACTGCCGAACATTGAACGCGCACGCATCGCCTTCGACGAAGACGAACAGTAGACGTCGGGACATCTTTCCCCTCGCGACCAAGCAAGAGCGCGGCTCAGCTCTCTGTCGGATGTTCAGGCTTTGCGCCTTCTCTGTCTCCCATGACGGCGTCCACCATGCCCATCGTCGCGTCGAACTGCGTCATGACCAGCGCCGCTGTGCTCGCGAAGCCGCACGCGAGAAGGATGAGCAGCGAGGGAACGAACTCAGTCGGATCGGGCACCCAGCCTCCCAATGTCCATGGCAGGACCATGGCGATGACGATGCCGGCGCTCGAGAGCCATTCGTTCACGAATAGAGCGCGTGAGGAGCCGGACCCGCCCCTCGCGAGGATACGACGTCCTGTTTCCACTGTCATCGCTACCAGGAGGATGCCGAGGACGATGAAGCTCAGCGCGCCCCAGAGCGGATCAAGCGACGCGAGCACGAGCGGAACAAGGAGCGGAATGGAGTAGGCGGTGAAGACCCAGCGGACCGACGAACGGAGATACCGGTCCGCAGCCTCCGACGCTGCGAGTCGGCGGTGCATCTCCGAGTCGATGTAGAAGAACACGCCCACGATGAACGTGCCGAGCATCGTTCCCGATACTCCGGCGAGCCCCAAGAGGAAGTCATCATCCGTACCTGACATCGTCTGCGTCCCTTCTTCCCTGGGCACCTGTGAAGCGGGCAATCCATGCGGTCGCAGGATTTCGTGCCAGATCGGCGAGGCTTCCTCGCTGCGTGATGCGCCCTGCCTCAAGGACGATCACCTCGTCAGCGAGCACCTCGACGTCTTCACGGTCATGTGTGACGAGGATCGTCGGACCGGCGAACTGGCGGAGACGCAGACCGAGGTCGGCACGCACTTCATCCCGGAACTCCACGTCCAGCGCCGCGAGCGGCTCGTCGAGGAGCAGTGCCTTCGGCTCGGATGCGAGGGCACGGGCTAGCGCTACACGCTGAGCTTGCCCGCCGGAGAGTGCACTGGGGTATCTCTCTGCCAGGTCCGCCATTCCGAAGCGAGACAGCCAGGGGTCTGCGCTGCGCCGGGCGGCGGACCAACGCCCACCGCGGACTTTGGCTGAGAAGGCGACGTTCTCGCGCACCGTGAGGTGAGGGAAGAGGAGCAGGTCTTGGAACATGACGCCGATCCTTCGCTGGTCAGCAGGAAGACCGGCCAGATCCTTGTCCCCCAGTCGAATCGTGCCGTGGGACTCGGTGAAGCCTGCGATCGCCGCGATGGCGCTGGACTTTCCGGCACCGTTCGGTCCGACGACGGCGAGCACACTTCCGGGATCCGCTTTCAGCTCCACGACTACGTCGAAGGCGGGGCGTGGGATACGTGCGGAGACGGTGAGCTCGAAGGTCATGCGGTGCCTGGCAGCCATCGGTCGCGGAGTGCGAGGAGCACACCCAGTGATACCGCGAGCAGGACGAGTGCGAGGGCGATCGCGGTGTCGGGGTCCGAGTTCATCGCGAGGTACGACGCGATCGGGAGTGTGCGCGTCACGCCGGGGAAGGAGCCGGCGAACGTGATAGTCGCGCCGAACTCGCCGAGCGCGCGGGCGAAGCACAGCACGGCGCCCGCGGCGATTCCAGGCGCGGTCAGCGGAACCGTCACGAGGCGGAAGATCTGCCACGGGCTGGCGCCCAGGGAGGCGGCGGCTAGTTCGCTGCGGCGGTCCGCTGATCGCAGCGCGCCTTCGACGGCGAAGACGAGGAAGGGCATCGCGACGAAGGTTTGCGCGAGCACAACGGCACCGGTGGTGAAAGGAATAGTGATGCCGACCTGCGTGAGCCATTGCCCGAGGATGCCTCGCCGTCCCAGCAGGAGAAGCAACGCAATGCCGCCGACAACGGGAGGCAGTACCAGCGGGATAGTGATCGCCGCCCGCAAGAGGCGGCGCGGCAGGACCTTCCAGTGAACGGAATGGCTCAGCAGGACGGCTAGCGGGATACCGAGGATGAGACTCAGGCCGGTAGATAACGTCGCCGTGAGTAACGAGAGCCCGAGCGCCTGCAGTACCTCTTGCCGAACGAAGAGTTCGCCCAGCTGGCCCCATGGTGCACGCAGGATGAGTCCGAGCAGCGGGAGAACGAGCAGCGCGAGACCGATCACCCCGAGGGCGAGGATGACCGGCTGCCGGCGTTCACGGGGCCGCGAAGCCTGCATGCTCGAAGACCTGACGTGCCTCATCGGAGCGGAGGTAGTCGATGAACGCCTGTCCTGCGTCGGGGTTCGGTGCCTCGGCAAGAAGGGCGACCGGATAGTTGTTGATCACCTGCTGCGCCTCAGGCACATCGATGCCTTCCACCGCGCTCCCTGCTGCGACGACGTCGGTCACGTAGACCAGTGCGGCGTCGGCCTCACCCAGAGAGACTTTCGTCAGTGCGGCACGCACGTCCTCCTCAAGTGTGTCCGGTTGGGCCTGAACACCAGCAAGGTCGAGCAGGGACTGCGCTGCGGCTCCACACGGCACCGCGGTGTCGCACAATGCGATTGTCAGCTCAGGCCGTGCGAAGTCGGCGAGACCGGTGATCCCTGCAGGGTTCCCGGCGGGAACCGCGATCTGCAGCGTGTTCGTGACGAGCACTTCCGGATCGGCGGCCAGGCCTGCGTCGACAACAGACTGCATCGTCGCCTCATTCGCTGAGAAGAACACGTCCACCGGGGCACCGGAGACGATCTGCTCGGCGAGCGCCGACGATCCGCCATAGCTGGCGACCACGTCGACATCTGCGTTCGCGTCCTCGAACCTCTCGGCGAGGACGTCGATCACGTCGGTCAAGGAGGCTGCGGCCAACACTGTCACCGTTCCGGAGGTCATGTCGTCCTTGCTTGCCCCGACATCCGATTCGTCGCTTCCCGTGCCGGGCGATGAGCATCCAGCGAGCAGAAGGAGCGCTGCGGCTGCCGCAAGGAGGGAGGGGGCACGCACGACAGGAACTCCTCTGAAAGACGGTCGGTCAGGCGAACGAAGTTGCCGACCTGTCTCAAGCCTCCCGTAGCCGAGGTCGTGAGAATGGCCTGCGACTGCTGGGCTTTGTCTGCTCTCTGCTGTCTCGCCGCTTCCGACCTCACCCGCTGGGACCGGCTCCCTAGCCTGAAGGCATGCCGGTCAATCCGCTCTCTCCGACCTTTCAGAGGCAGCGCGTCCTCACGGGCTTCGGCGTTCCCGCTCAGGAGCGTCTTTCGAGAGCGCATGTGCTCGTGATCGGCGCGGGTGGGCTGGCCAGCACCCTGTTGCCGGTCCTTGCTGCCGCAGGCGTCGGCAGCCTCACGATCGTCGATGACGACACTGTCGCCGAATCGAACCTGCACCGGCAGACGATGCACACGCCCGGCGACATCGGTCGCAGCAAAGCGGTCTCAGCCACCATAAGGCTCGCGTCGCTCGCTCCTGATGCTGAGCTCCGCGCCGTCGAGGGGCGTTTCGACGCCGTGACAGCCGAGGGTCTGCTGCACGGTGTGGACGTGCTCGTCGATGCCAGCGACAACCCGGCAACAGTGATGCTGGCAGACCGTGTTGCTGCCGAACGCGGCATTCCGCTCGTGTGGGGGTCAGCACTGGGGTACGCCGGCCAAGCAGGCGTGGCATGGGATGCCAGAGGCACCGACTACCGCGACTTGTTCCCGCATGGTCCGGACTCCAGTGCGGACACCTGCGACATGATCGGCGTGCTGCCGAGCGTATGCGCCGTCATCGGGGCGTTCATGGCGACCGAGGCACTCAAGCTCCTCACCGGCATCGGAGAGCCGTTGATCGGCCGGGTCGCCGCGTACGACGCACGCACCGGCCGCACCCGCGAGATCGCCTACCGGCGCGACGAGTCCGCCCGTGCCGCAGCGCAGAACATCGAGACCACTCCGCTGTCATCCGACGATCAGAACGCCGTCTCGCCCGAGGAACTGCGCGACCTGCTCACAGCTTCCTTCCCGCCGCTGCTGATCGACGTACGCGAACCGTGGGAGGCCGACATCGCAGCGATCCCGGGAAACGTGCTGATCCCCTTGACCGAACTCCCTCGCCGGGCACCAGAACTCGACACCGGTCACCCCATCGTGTTGTACTGCCACCGCGGCACACGCTCACGCCAAGCGCTCGATCAGCTCCTCCAACTCGGATTCTCCGATGTGCGGCACCTCACCGGAGGCATCGATGCCTGGGCTGTCCGCATCGACCCCACGGCGAGCAGGTACTGACATGCCCCGCACATCGGTCGCTGAGCACACGGCCCGAGTCCGCACCCTCCTGAACGCCGTGAGCCAGCGCCCCGTCGAGCAGGTCGCCCTGTCTGACGCGCTAGATCGGGTGCTTGCCCACCCCATACGGACTCCGATAGATCTGCCCCCGTTCCGGAACTCACAGATGGACGGCTTCGCCGTCCGTACGGTTGACCTCGCGCGGACGCCAAGCAGTCTGCCGCTGCGCGGTGCGATCCCCGCTGCTCCTGGCACACCTGGGCCGCTTCGCCCTGGCCATACCGTCCGGGTCATGACCGGTGCGCCGATCCCCGACGACGCCGATGCGGTCGTCCCTGTCGAACACGCCACCGTCCAGGGAACGACAGTGACGTTCACGCGGAAGCCGGACGTCGGAGAGTTCGTGCGTGAAGCCGGCTCTGACCTCGCGGTCGGTGAGCCTCTGTTGTCTGATGGATTCCGGCTCGCTCCTCGCCACCTGGCGGCGCTCGCAGCTGCGGGAGTGGCGTCCGTCCCCGTTCGCTCACAGGTACGTGTCGCAGTGATCTCGACCGGAAGCGAGCTGGCCGCTCCCGGTGAGCTTCTGGCTCCCGGCCAGATCTACGACGCCAACGGCCCCGCACTCGCCGCAGCGGTACGAACCGCCGACGCCCTCTTGGTCGATGAGCATCGTGTCGTCGACGACACGGCCGCCTTCGCGCGCGCCCTGGACGCCTCGTACGCGGCGGGAGCCGAGATCGTGCTCACCAGCGGAGGCATCTCGGCAGGCAGCTACGAAGTTGTGAGGGAGTTCCTGGAGCCCCTCGGGGCACACATCGATACCCTCGCAATGCAGCCCGGAGGCCCGCAGGCCACCGCCCTCTACAAAGACGTTCCCGTGGTGTGCTTCCCCGGCAACCCCGTGTCCGCGCAGCTGTCGTTCATGCTCTTCATCGAGCCGGTCCTCCGTGAGGCAGCAGGACTGCACGCGCGACAGCCCGAGCCGCGGACCCTGGCCGAGCCCCTCACCTCTGTCGCCGGGAAACGGCAGTTCCGCCGTGGTGTGGGGTTGCCTGGAGGCCGGGTGGCACCGGTTGGCGGCCCTTCCTCGCACCTTGTCGCCGCCATGGCGGCATCCGACATGCTCATCGATGTCCCGATCGATGCCGTCACCCTCGACATCGGGACACGCGTGGAGACCTGGAATCTATGAACGAACTGCCGCACCTCGACGATCACGGCCGATCGCGGATGATCGACATCGGCGGGAAGGCGATCACTCGGCGCACGGCGATCGCGACCGGCCGCCTCGACACGACACCGGCGGTGCTGGAACTGCTCGCCGCCAACCAGCTGCGCAAAGCAGACGCGCTCCCGACAGCGCGGGTCGCGGGCATCCAGGGCGCCAAGCGCACCAGCGAACTTGTACCCCTCGCGCACACATTGCCCCTGGAGTCCGTCACCGTGGACTTCGAGCTCAGCACCTCATCGGTGGAGATCCGGGCCACGGTCGCAGCGACGGCGAAGACTGGGGCCGAGATGGAAGCCCTCACCGCCGTCGCCATCGCCGGTCTCGCTCTGCACGACATGATCAAGTCCGTCGATCCGGCCGCCGTGCTCGGAGACATCCACCTCATCGAGAAGACCGGAGGAAAGCGCGGGCACTGGGTTGCAGGCGCATCCGTGCCCGCAGACCACGGACAGGCGGTCGTGATCGTCTCCTCAACGAGCACCGCGGCCGGTACGCGCGAGGATCTCACCGGTCCGGCAATCGCAGGCTGGCTTCGCGACCACGGGTATCAGCCAGACGAGCCCGTCGTTGTCGCTGACGCGGATATCTATCAGGCGCTCACGGATGCTCTCACCAGCGAGCCGGTATTGATCGTCACGACCGGCGGCACCGGGGTGCATCCCGAGGACCGCACCCCCGAGGCGACGAGCGCGGTGATCGAGAGAGCACTTCCCGGCATCGCCGAGGCCATCCGTGCAGCGGGCCGCGCGGCGACGCCGACAGCCTCGCTCAGCAGGGCGCTTGCAGGGATCGCCGGACGCACGATCGTCATCAACCTGCCTGGATCGCCACGCGGCGTGGAAGACGGCCTCATCGCACTGGAGCCGCTCTTGCCACACCTGCACGACCAGCTGGCCGGCGGCGGACATGCCTGACCCGATCGGTTTCGTCACCGCTGCTCCGCTGGACAAGACGCAGCTGGAAACACGGATACGCAGTAGGAAGAACGGGGCGGTGGTCACCTTCGAAGGCATCGTGCGCGACCATGATCACGGAGAGGACGTCGGCTCTCTCGACTACGAGGCGCACCCCGACGCGGAACGAATCCTCATCGACGTGTGCACGAGGATCGCTCAAACCACGGACTGCGATGTCGTCGCCGCTCACCGCATCGGTCACCTCGAGATCGGCGACGTCGCACTGGTCACGGTCGTCGCCGCCCCGCACCGGGCAGAGGCGTTCGCCGTCTGCGGGAACCTCGTCGACGCGATCAAGGCAGAGGTTCCGATCTGGAAGCACCAGCACTTCACCGACGGCAGATCGGAGTGGGTGGGGTTGTAGATACACCGCACGACCTAGCGAACCCGCCGGGTGAACGATGGTGCAATCACCGAGGAAAGAGGCGCCAGATGACTGGCATTGAGACTGAAGCACACAACTTTCATGGCAACCGACTTCCCCCGTCAGAAGCCGCCCGCGTCGCACCCACCGATGCGGCCGCTCGGACCGTTCTTGCGAGCCTCTGATGTCGTTGCTGCGTGGTGGTGATGCGTTCCCCGCCCTCGAGCTGGTCGAGGTGGGAGGCACACGCCGAACGATCCCGGCCGTATTCGCCGGGCAGTACGGCGTGGTTCTCTTCTCTCGCGGGGCAGGCTGCCGGCCTTGCGTGGAGCAGCTGCGTGCGTTCCAGCGCGGCCTACGACGCTTGTCCGCCGCGGGTATCGCTGTCGTCGCGGTGACTGCGGACGAGGAGCCGATAACCGCGGAGCTCGTGGCGCGCTATGGGCTGACTTTTCCGATCGGACACAGCACCGATGTGGGGCAGATCGCGGCCGCGACCGGAGCGTTCGTCACCGTGGACCCGCCGCAGTTGCAGACGACCGGATTCGTGCTGGATCCCGATGGGACGGTCGTGATCAGCGTGTACTCCTGCGGAACGTTGGGACAACTCGTTCCCGACGATGTCCTCGAACTCATCCGGGAGTTGCCTCAGCATGCGGATGCGAATCGGAAGCGGGCAGACCGATGAAAACCATCGATGCCATCTCGAGAGCGCGGATGCAGACCGCTGCGAGAGCAGTCGGCAAGGATGTGCGCAACCAGAACAGGATGCAGACACATCCTCTCTTGATCGTTCCGCCGGAGAAGCGACGTTGACCTCGTCTCCGAACGCCTCAGGTGCCACTGGGACAGCCGTCTGGGAGGAGCTCGCTCAGGAGGTCCTCAGCAGAAACCCACGCGGCCGGATACTCGTCGCCATCGACGGCGTGGACGCTGCAGCCCGCATGCACTTCGCCGACGCCCTGGCGGCAGCGCTGCGTGCAGTGGGACGTCACGCGACTCGTCTCAGCGCGGCCCCGTTCACGGACGATGACGCCGTCCGAACCATACTGCGCATGTTCCGCCACAACGGACCTGAGAGCGAGCTCGCTGCCGCGCCTGAGGACAGGATGCTGATTGTCGACGGTTGGTCACTGCTGCGCTCTAGCCTGCGCTCGGCGTGGCACTTCACCGTCTTCCTCGACGGCGGTGAGCCGGCGCACCCAGACACCCATGAACGGCATCTCCGCTACATGCGCGAGGACATTCCACGCGAATCATCCGATGCCGTGTACGAGGTGAGCGACAGCATGCATCCCCAACGCTTGTACTTCGATTCCTGCTGAGACAAGGATCTGGGCAGCACCGCGGTCGTCTCACGTAAGAGGATGGCAGCGCAGGAGACGAATGCAGTTCACGACACGTGGACCCCCGCGGTGGATCGGACCTCAGCCGCTTGTGGTTTGGCTCAGCCGCCGGAGAACGGGGGCAGCACGTCCACCTGCGCGGAGACCGGTCGCGCGGGATCGCGTGAGGCGATGCCGTCGACGAGGAATGTCCCCTTTGCGATCACCGGCTCGAGTGCCGGGTGAGCTGTGAGGAGCGCGTCCTTCGCCTCTCCGAGGGTCGTCGCCTCGACGTGCTCTTCTTCGCAGCCAGCCGCTTCAGCGGCGGCTGCGAAGTATCGGACGAGTATGCGTGACATCGTCAGCCTCCGATCGCTCCCATGGAACGGGCCGGTCGACGAAAGCTCTTCTCTTCCATCCCGTGCCCAGCCTGTTTGTCCCACATCGTCGCCCGCCAGGCGTCGGCGATAGCGGCATCGTCTGCTCCACTTCGCAGCATCGTGCGCAGGTCTGTCTCGTCGTCTCCGAACAGACAGGAACGTACCGAGCCTTCGGCTGTCAGCCTGGTTCGGTCGCACGCGTCGCAGAAGCTGCGTGTGACGGACCCGATGATGCCGACGGTGGCCGGGCCTCCGTCGACGAGCCACTCCTCTGCGGGAGCGGACGGGTCTTCACGCCCGGCCGGGGTCAGCCGGTATCGGCGTCCGAGCACAGACAGAAGTTCTTCGGCGGAGACGAGGTGGTCTCTGCGCCATGTCTGATCTGCATCCAGCGGCATCTGTTCGATGAACCGCAACCGCACGCCGTTGGCAAGCGCCCACGCCAGCAGGTCGGGCGCATCCGCGAGGGTCTCGCGCAGCGCCACCGCGTTGATCTTGATCGGGCTGAGCCCTGCGTGCTGTGCCGCCTCGATCCCCCTGAGCACGGCAGGCAGGCGATCGCGTCGGGTGACAGCGGCGAAATGCTCGCGGTCGATCGTGTCCAGCGACACGTTGATCCGCGTCAGTCCAGCCTCCACAAGCTGCGGCGCCTTGCGGTCGAGGCCGATCCCATTGGTCGTCATCGACACCGGCAGGCCGGGCACGGCTGTCGTCGTCTGGCGCACGATCTCGACCAGATCAGGTCGCGTAAGCGGCTCGCCGCCGGTAAAGCGCACCTCACGGACTCCGAGATCGTGGACGGCTATGGTGACCAGACGCGCGATCTCTTCCGGAGTCAGCAACTCCCCGCGAGGGACGATGGGCAGGCCTTCCGCCGGCATGCAGTATGTGCAACGCAGTGAGCAGGCGCTTGTGATCGATACGCGCAGGTCTCGCGCGATGCGCCCGAACCTGTCCACGAGAAACGGTGTCTCGGGTCGGCCGACCGTCGAGCGCGCGCGATGGCGAACGGTCGGCATGCCGAGCGCAACAGGGCACATGGTCACAGACTTCTTCTCGATGCTTGCGGGGGGGGGCGAGGTCGCCCGGTGGGGCGTCCTGTTCCACAGTGTGGTCGGCACAGTGGCCCGTTTTCACGCCGGGGACTCATCACCTGCAGTCATGGGCAAGTTCCGCGCAGGACCAGGCGATCAGCGAGAGAGCTCCCGCAATATCGTCGGTGGTGTACAGCCAGAGAAGACGGAAGGGGCGATGTATGTCGTTCACTACTCGCGGATTCGCGGGACGCCGGCGTGGACCCGATGATCAGCTCCCTCCGGGACAGACGCTGTTCGACAACTGGCCGGTGCTCACCGCCGGTCCCACCCCCTATGTCGATACCGAGACGTGGGATTTCGCCATCCTCGATGAAACCGGTACCGAGCATCACTGGAACTGGGAGCAGTTCCTGGCGCTCGGTGCCGAGGACATCACGGTCGACATCCACTGCGTCACGCACTGGTCCAAGCTCGACATGGCCTGGCGCGGGGTGAGCCTGGACAAGCTGTTCGAGAACGTCGAGACATCCCATGACTACGTCATGGCGCACTCCTACGGCGGCTACACCACGAATGTGCCGCTTGAGGATCTCCTGGATGGCAAGGCCTGGATCGCGACCGAGGCCGAAGGCGCACCGCTCGACGCAGAACACGGCGGGCCGGCACGTCTCCTGATCCCGCATCTGTACTTCTGGAAGAGCGCGAAGTGGGTCCGGGCATTGACGATGATGCCGACGAACGACCCTGGGTTCTGGGAGCAGAGCGGCTATCACATCTACGGTGATCCGTGGAAGGAAGAACGCTACTGGTGATGGAGCAGACCCGGCTCGCTCCGCTTCGCCCCCGCGTGAGGCCGTCGTGGTTCGTCGCCACGGTTTCGGAGGTGCGTCCAGAGACGCCGACTGCGGTTCGGCTGGTGCTCGATGTCCCGGGGTGGCCGGGGAGCGAGGCGGGCAGCCATCTCGATCTGCGACTGACCGCTCCGGACGGCTACCAGGCGACACGTTCGTATTCGATCGCATCCTCCGAGACGGGCGGAACGATCGTCCTTGCGGTCGATGAGCTGCCCGATGGCGAGGTGTCTCCGTTCCTCGTCCGTGAACTGCGCGTCGGTGACCAGCTCGAGGTCCACGGACCGCTGGGATCGTTCTTCCTCTGGCGCCCGGGACAGAGCCAGCGCCCCGTGCAGCTCATCGCCGGCGGGTCAGGTGTCGTGCCCCTCTACGCGATGGCGGCGTCTCATGCGGCCGCATCCGATCCCGTTCCGTTCCGGCTGCTGTACTCGGTGCGCACCCCGGAGGACGTCTACTTCCACCAGGAGTTCCTCGAGCTGTCGGACGGGTCGTTCGCGATCGACCTCGTGTACACGCGACGAGCGCCAGCTGGGTGGCAAGATCCGGTCGGACGGCTCACAGAGTCGACTATCGCGGCGCGGACGCTCCCTCCGGAAGACCGCCCACGCATTTTCGTGTGCGGTTCGACAGGCTTCGTCGAAGCCGTCGCGCCGTGGCTCGTGAAGCTCGGCCATGCGCCGCAAGACATCCTCACCGAACGATTCGGAGGCCTATGATGACCAGCCACCTCGACGGGAACATCCTCGCCGGGACTCTCGCGGATTTTCTCGTGCCCGATGCAACGATGATCGAAGGACGGTGCGGAGGCTGCGGGCGCGTCGCGCCCCTTGGCGAGGCAATCGTGTATCCGGACGCCCCGGGGCTGGTCGTACGCTGCAAGACGTGCAGCCACGTGCTGGCGACGATCATCGACGCCGGTGAACGCCTCTTCCTCAGCTTCGCGGGGATGACCGCGTTCGCGATGAGGCGGGATCAGGCTGAGGAGTCGGTCTCAGTCGCGTAGGCCCTGAGCTGTGCGATAGCCATGTCGAGAGCGGCACGCATCGGATAAACATCTCGACTCGCCTTCGCCAGAAGATAACCTCCCTGCAGTGCCGATAGCAGCCCAATGGCAAGCGCTCGCGAGTCCGCATCGCTGCGCAACACGCTGCGTGTCTTCAGCCTCTCCACGGCATCGATCAGCATCTCCAGCCAATCATCGAAGTGGGCAGCGATCGCCCGGCGGGCATCCTCATTGTGGTCTGCGATCTCGTTCGCCAGAGACCCGAGCGGGCACCCGTACGCGCCGTCGCGTAGCGCGTTGCGTTCGACGAGTTCATCCCGCCACAGCTCGAACCCGCGTAGGGATTCCACGCGTCGAAGGCGCCGGCGCTGCTGCGTCAGGACGTCCTCCGCCCGGGTCTCGATGACTTCCTTCACGAGTGCGTCCTTGTCGGCGAAGTGCTGATAAACCTGAGACTTCGATGTCGCGCTGGCGGCTCGGACGTCGGCGAGGGTCGTCGCCGCAACGCCTCGCTCATACATCAACTGGTTCGCTGCGTCGACGATACGCGCCCTCGTTGCCGCCCCTTTCGGCGTCAACCGGCGCGCACTCGTTCCGTCGGCAGTCACGCCTCCAGGGTAGTCTCCTCCGTCCGCAGGACTCGAAGTCGTCCGTCACGCGATGCCAGCCCGGCCGGCCCAGTGAAGTCCAGCGGAGCGGGACGCTCGCATCTCACACCTTCACAATAATGGACCTCGGAGTCCTTATCCAAGTCGATCCGAAACACCTATGGCGATCCAAGCGTCCTGCTTTTCAGACCTGCTACACCTCTCGTCAATCGACGTCCCGCTCATACTTTGGTCTGGCGAGTCCTTTTCTGTCGTCGTAGGCTAGTGGTCATGATGTGCGGGAAGCCACGCGGCTCACGGATCTTCCGTGTGCGCGAGAAAGTCCGAGCCGAGGGCTCGGTGCGGCTGCCCACGCGCGCCCGTCGAGAACGTTGCGCGCTCCGCAGGAGAGGGGCGTTCGGTGGACCTGCCTGTCAAGCTCGGTGACGCGCAAGAGTTTCTGATGCTCGTTCCCTCGCCTCTTGCGGAGCGGGTGGCTGAGGACGAGCGCCTGGTCGTGGCGGCCTATCGGTTTCGTAGGGGCCTGGGCATCCGGGCTCGACGGGCGTTGGCCTCGCGTATCGAGCATGAGGTGACCGCCGCGCTGCACATCGTTCGGCCCGGAACGGTGGTGGTGGCGTTCGACGGTGCCGGCACGATGTCTCGGGCCCGAGTACACAGGTTGGCGACGGGCGTAGTCGGTGAGGTGAGCAGGAGCGCCACCAATCTCGTCGGCGCGGACACGACCGTGATTGGAGTCGTGGTGATGTCGCCGACCGAGCGAGATCTCGCCGCCGCGTGCGTGCGGCATGTCGCGGAGCAGCCACCGCACCGGGGCGACGGGCTCGTCTTTCACGCCAGCGACCTCCGCCGGGCGAACATCTATGAGCTGATCGAGGAAGCAGTCCTGTGACGACGGTCAGCTCTCCCCGTGGTCGCAGCGAGGACTACCTGTTAGTCATCTACCAGCGTCGGAACGCCTCGGTCCTGTCGCTGCAGGGGCGGGACACCGAGCTGACCCCCGGGAGCATCGTCGTTGTCCCCCGCTCGACGGTGGAGAGCGCGATGCCCACCGAGGATGCCGATCGCATGATTGTCGAGGTGCCGTTGGGTGTGGTGGGGTTGACGGCGGATCAGGTCGCTGAGGTCTCGGGTGTGGACCTGCAGGAGCGGACCTCGCTGGCGGCGCTGCTGCGGTCCGTGCTCGGGGGCGTGATGGACTCCGAACTCAGCCTTCGCGACGAGGTGGACGTGTTCGCGCCCGTCGCCGACCTGCTGAAAGTCACCCTGCTCAGCGCCCTCACTCCCGACCGCGCCACGACCCGGTATCCGCTGGCCG
>ERZ501041.60-NODE-60-length-24284-cov-10.337694_pt1 | contig 24284 bp, 22 predicted proteins | sample MGYA00248848_ERZ501041 | MGnify/ENA primary metagenome ERZ501041 (study PRJEB25958, sample SAMN03398573) | human skin metagenome | study: EMG produced TPA metagenomics assembly of the Human Skin Microbiome Metagenome (human skin metagenome) data set.
GGGTCCGCGCGCTTCGCGACGAGCTGGACCGGCTGGCGCACTGACTGCCCTGAAGGCGGTCGTCGCGCGCGTGCCTGCCTGTCGCTTCGGCAGGCCGGATGCGCGCCAGACGAGGTCACGCCGTCGGCATCGCCGCGCGCGGGATGATCGCGCCGGGGTGGGCGATGACGCGGGCCGCCAGCGCGTGGCCTGCGGCCATGGCGGCGGTGGCAGACGCGCCCGTCAGGGTCGCGGCGATGAATCCCGCGTTGAAGCTGTCGCCGGCGGCGGTCGTGTCCGTCACCCGGTCCGCGCGCGGCACCCGCAACGCCTCGCCGCTTCCATCCAGCGCCACCGGCCCCGCCGCCCCGCGCTTCAGCGCGCCGGTTCCCACGCCGAGGGCGCGGAAGCGCGCCACCGTCGCCTCGGACCCGATTACCCCCGTCAACGCCTCCTCGTCGTCGAGCGAGGGCAACGCGATGTCGGTCACCGACCAGAAGCGCCCGATTTCGGTGCGCGCCGTCTCGGCGTCGGGCCACAGCCGGGGTCGGTAGTTCGAATCGAACGCGACCTTGCCGCCACGGGCGCGAAACCCTGCGAACCAGTCGAGCAGCCGCGCCCGCGCCTCGGGCGCGATCACCGCAAGGGTGATCGCCGACAGGTAGATCACGTCGAACCCCGCCAGCGCCCCGGGCCCGATCCCGCCTGCGCGCGAGAACAGCCCCCGCGCCGCCGAGGTCGAGCGCCAGTAGGCGAAGCTCCGCTCCCCCCGGTCGTCGAGGGTTATCATGTAAAGCCCGGGCAGGCCGTCGGGCACGCGTTCGCACAGGTCGGTCGCGATCCCTTCGGCGGCGATCGCGTCCATGATCCGGTCGGACTGCGGATCGCACCCCAGCGCGGTGACGTAGGACACCACGCTCGGCCCGAGCAGCCGCGACAGGTAGACGGCGGTGTTGAAGCTGTCGCCCGCGACGCCCGCGCGCATCAGCCCCTCGCCCGCGGGCGACAGCTCGATCATCACCTCGCCGATGCAGGCGATCTTCATGGCGCGGGCGCTCAGCGGGCCAGCCAGCCGCCGTCCACCGGCAGCACGATCCCGTTGACATAGTCCGACGCGGCCGAGGCCAGGAACACCGCCGCGCCGCCGATGTCGGACGGCTTGCCCCAGCGCCCGGCCGGGATGCGGCCGAGGATGTCGGCGCTGCGCTTTTCGTCGGCGCGCAGCGCCTCGGTGTTGTTGGTTGCCACGTAGCCGGGCGCGATGGCGTTGACCTGCACGCCCTTGGCCGCCCATTCGCAGGCGAGCAGCCGGGTCAGCCCGGCGACGCCGCTTTTCGACGCGGTATAGGCCGGAACCCGGATTCCGCCCTGAAACGACAGAAGCGAGGCCACGTTCACGATCTTGCCCGACCCCTGGGCGATCATGTGCCGGCCCGCCACCTGGCTCAGGAAGAACAGCGATTTCAGGTTCGTGTCGATCACCGCGTCCCAGTCGGCTTCGGAATAATCGACCGCATCGGCACGGCGGATGATGCCCGCGTTGTTCACCAGAATGTCGAGCCGCCCCAGCCGGGCCACCGTTTCGTCCACGATCCCCTGCAGCGGCGCGGTGGTGGACAGGTCCGCGCGGATCTCGTGGACGCGCGCCCCGCCGGTGATGAGGGCGCGGGTCTCGTCCATCGCGGACCGGCCGACCAGCGCCACGGCGGCGCCCGCGTCCGCCAGCGCCACCGCGATCGCCTGCCCGATCCCGGTATTGGCGCCGGTGACGACCGCCACGCGGCCGTCGAGGTCGAAAGGGTTCGGGGGGTTCGTCATCACAGGCTCCTTGCGATCAGGGCTCGCCCCGGCGGCCCGCGTCGTCGAAGAAATGCAGCTTGCCCGGCTCGGCCGCGACCCGCAGCGTGTCGCCGCGCGCGGCATCCACCTGCCCCGCCTGCGCAACGATCAGGCGGGTGCCCGACGCGAGCTGCCCGTGCAGCACCGTTTCCGTCCCCAGCGCCTCGACCAGATCGACCTTCAGCTCGGCCCCTGCATCGTCCAGCCGCAGGTTCTGCGGTCGCACCCCGACCCATGCGGCGCCGCGCGGCAGGCCGCCCGGCGCCAGCGACGCGGCTTCGGCGGCGTCGATCAGGTTCATCCGTGGCGCGCCGATGAAGCCCGCGACGAACAGGTTGGCCGGGCGGTTGAACAGCTCCATCGGCGTCGCCACCTGCTCGATCTCGCCGTCGCGCAGGACGACGATCCGATCGGCCAGCGTCATCGCCTCGATCTGGTCGTGGGTGACGTAGATCATCGTGGCTTTCAGCCGCGCGTGCAGCGCCGCGAGTTCTGCCCGCATCGACACCCGCAGCTCGGCATCCAGGTTCGACAGCGGCTCGTCCAGCAGGAAGGCGGTCGGGTCACGCACCACCGCGCGCCCGATCGCCACCCGCTGGCGCTGCCCGCCCGACAGCTGGCCCGGGCGGCGCTGCATCAGGTGCCCGATTTCCAGCATCCGCGCGGCCTCGGCGATGCGGGACGCGATCTCGGCCTTTGGCATGCGGTTGTTCTGCAGCCCGAAGGCCAGATTGTCGCGCACCGTCATGTGGGGATAAAGCGCGTAGGACTGGAACACCATCGCAAGCCCGCGGTCGGCCGCGCCCACGTCGGTCACGTCGCGGCCGTCGATGTGGATCCTGCCCGCGTTCGGCTGGTCGAGCCCCGAGATCTGGCGCAGCAGCGTGGACTTGCCGCAGCCCGAGGGGCCCACGAACACCACGAACTCGCCTTCGGCGATGTCGAGGTCGATGCCCTTGAGGACCTCGAGCGCGCCGAACGACTTGCGGATGCCTTGCAGCCTGATCTGGCCCATCGGGTTTCCTTCCTACTTCAGTCCGGTGCCGGCGATGCCTGCGGTGATGAACCGCTGCAGGAACACGAACACGATCAGGACCGGGATGATCGACACCACCGTCATGGCAAGGATGAACTGCCACTGCACGTTCAGCTCGCCCGCATAGGTGTTGAGCCCGACCTGCAGCGTGAACAGCTCTTTCCGGCTCAGCACGATCAGCGGCCACAGGAAATCGTTCCAGCGCCACACGACCGAGAAGATGGCCAGGACGGCGAGCGCGGGCGCCGTCAGCGGCAACACGATCCGCCAGTAGATCTGCCATTCGCTGGCGTTGTCCATGCGCGCGGCCTCGATCAGCTCGTCGGGGATCGTCAGCATGTACTGGCGCAGCATGAAGACGCCGGTGGGCGTGGCGACCGTGGGCAGGATCACGCCCCACAGGTTGTTCATCAGCCCCAGCGACGACACGACCGAATAAAGCGGCACCAGGTTCACCGACAGCGGGATCATCAGCGTGGCGACGATCACCATCATGACGCCGTTGCGGCCCCGGAACTCGTACTTGGACAGCGCGAATGCCGCCATCGAGTTGGTGATGAGCGTGATGATCGTGGCCATCGTGGTCACGAAGACCGAGTTGCGCAGGTAGCGCGCAAAGTCGAACTGCTTGAGCGGCGTCGTGTAGTTGTCGGTGGCGAAGGCGACCTCGCGCAGGGGTTTCCTGGCGTTGATGTTGACCTTGACGGGGTCGTCCGGCGCCTCGGGGCGGACCATGTTGGCCATGATGCCGACGCGGTTCAGCTCCGCCATCACCGCGCTCGATCCGTCGGGCAGCTCGACCGTGTAAAGCGGCAGCGCCTTGGGGCCGGTCTTTGTCACGACCGTCGCGGTCTGGGCGGCATAGGGCAGGATCGTCGGCGGGAACTCGGCCAGCTGGGCCGGGGTCTTGAACGACGACAGCAACAGCCACAGCGCCGGCCCGAAGATCATGACGAGGCTGAGCGCGAGCCAGCCGAACGTCACCACGTCGGTCCAGTGCCACCCCTTGCCGCCTCGGCGCCGGGTCAGGAAGGCCACGGGGTTCATCGCCGATCGGGTCATTGCCGGTCCCTCCACCGCGTAAGCGCGATCTGCGCCAGCGTCAGCACCACCAGCACGCTGCCCATCATCAGCGACGCGGCCGCCGCCACGCCCGGGTTGCGCAGCGTCGAGGCGAAGCCCGTCTCATAGATGTACTGGGTCAGGTACATGGTCGAGGTGCCGGGGCCGCCGCCGGTCAGGACATAGACCTCGTCAAAGACCTGCACCGCGCGGATCAGCGCCAGCACGATCACGACCAGAAGGTTGGGCCACAGGAGCGGCAGGGTGATGCGGCGGAACGCGCGCGCGGGCGAGGTGCGGTCCATCTCGGCCGCCTCGTAGATGTCGCGCGGGATCGCCTGCAAGCCCGCGAGCAGGATCAGCGCGTAGAACCCCGCATGCGCCCAGACCGAGATCCCGACCGAAAAGACGTAGGCCCAGGTGCGGTCGGTCAGCCAGTTGACCGGATCGAGCCCCATTTCGACCATCAGCCAGTTGAGCAGGCCCTGCCGCTGGAAGATCCATTTCCAGATCAGGCCCACGACCACCGGCGACAGCAGCACCGGAAAGAAGAACACCGCCCGCCAGAAGCCGCGCGCGCGGATGCTGCGGTTGAGGATCAGCGCCGTGGTCATCGCCACCGCGACCAGCACCACCACCTGCAGCGCGACGAAGCGGACCGTGTTCCAGACCGCGATCCAGAACAGGTCGTCGCGGCAGGTGGCGGGCGCCAGGTGATTGTCGCAGGTCAGGAGCCGGGCGAAGTTTTCCGGCCCCACGAAGCTGCGCGAGGGCAGGAACAGCTGGGTTCCGCCGCTCAGCGAATAGGCCACGTTGATGCCCAGGGGCACGATCACGAACAGCGCGAACACGGCCATGTTCGGCAGCAGGAAAAAGGCGATCATGCCGCCCCGTCCCGCCAGCCGCTGCCAAAGCCGCATCGGCCCGTCCAGAAGATGGGCAAGCAGACCCACCGGCGCGGCAAGCACCGCGCCGATGGACCGGCGGGCGGGCGCCTGCTGCGGCGCAGGGTTCCCCGCGCCCGCCGGTGCCTCGCCCTGCATCGTCATTGCCCGGCCTGTGCGACCTGCTCGGCGATGTCGCTGTCCATCCGCGCGAAGGCGTCGTCCAGCGACATCTCGCCCGCCATCGCCTGGCCCGTGCGGGTGACGAGCGCGGTGTAATAGGCGCTGGCCCATTTCCACGCCGGCAGCGCGTTCGCCTCGGGGCTGAGGTTCTTCACGTCGGCGTTGAAGGCGTCGAGCGCGGGCTGGACCTGCGGATCGGCGGTCTCGTACTTCAGGTCGCCCGCCGCGCGGATCGCCGCGTTCGACGGGATGAACAGCGAGCGCTGCGTGAACTCGCGCATCACCGGCTCGGACGCGAGATAGTCCATGACCTTGCCGACCGCCTCGGGGTTCTTGGTGTATTTCACCGCGACCAGCCCGGCGCCGCCCGGGATGCCGCTGCACCCGTCGGGGCCGCAGGGGTTGCCCACGGCTACCCAGTCGAAGGTGTCGCCGATCTTGGTCGAGAAGTTCGAGATCTGCCAGCTGCCCGAGAAATACAGCGGGATCTGCGCGTTGATGAAATCCTCGGCCGCCGCGCGGTAGGAGGCGCCGGCGGCGCTGACCCAGACGTCCTTGAGGTTCTGCCCGCCTTCGGTCCAGCCGACCAGTTCGGTCAGGAACGCCTTGGCGCCCGCGTCGACCGGCGCGGGCATGCCGTCCTGGCCGATGTAGTTGGCGCCGTAGTTGAGGATCGGCGCGCTCATCCGGTGGCCCGACCGGTCCATCGCGAAGGCCGCGGGGGACTGCTGGCTTTGCGCGACCTGCGCCGCGGCTTCGACCCACTGGTCCCAGGTGCTGCCCGCCGCCGGCAGGGCGACGCCCGCCTGGTCGAACAGCGTCTTGTTGGCGAACGCCCCGGTCAGGGTGATCTGGGTCATGAAGCCGGTGATCGCCTGCGACCCGTCGGGCCGCATCCAGTCGGCCTGCTCGCCGTAGTTCGCGTCCCAGTAGGCCTTGTCGGCCAGGTAGGGCGTCAGGTCCAGCCAGTGGTCGGCCAGCGCCTTGAGGTCGGTCACGCGGGCGATGTCGGGGCCGTCGCCCGCTTCCAGCGTGATCGGCAGCTGTTCCTTGATGACCTGGTAGGACACGTTGTCCAGCGTGACCTTGATGTCGGGGTTCTGTTCCTCGAACTTCTTGAGCAGGTCGGCCACGACCTCGCCCTCGTTGCCGTCGGAATACCACATGATGCGGACTTCGTCGGCGGCGTATGCGCCGGTGGCGAAGCTGAGGGCGGCTGCGATCGCCGTCCCGCGGAGATAGGCTCGTTTCATCAGTTCCTCCCAGTTTTGTTCAGGCTTGTTGAGATCAGGCTTGTTGTCAGATCAGGCGTGGGCGTCTCGTCGTGCGGCGGACCTGGCGGGGGTGGGCTCGTGCCGTGCGGGCCGCCCCACGGTTTCGGCGGCTAGGCCGTTCCGGCGGCAACCGGGTCCGCCCGGTAATCGGGTTGCGTCACGATGCCGAGCCGGGCGCCCGCCAGCGTCCAGTCGCGCGGATCGAGGGTCCGTCCCTCGGCCTCGACCCGGCCGTCCTCGTGGAACCGGACCAGGCCGTATTCGGGATCGTCCACGGCAAGCACGTCCCCGTCCCGCGTCGCCGCAAGGGCGTGCGCGGCCTCGAAGCCGGCCGCGCTGTCGCCGTGCCCGACCCGCGCGATCCACAGCCCGGCCCGGCCCTCAAGCCGCAGTTCGGCGTTCGCCGACCCGCCGGTCGTGACCAGCTGCAAGGGCCCCGACCCGGCAAGCAGCAGGACGCCGGTTCCGGACCGCGCGCGGGCGCGGGTTCCTTGGACGTGCCAGTCGTCGAACACCTCGGTCGGGAACCAGGCGTGGGTGAAGCCCAGCTGCCCCTCGATGCCCCGGAACGACACGATCGCCAGCCCGCGATACTGCTGGACGCGCGGCACGCTGGCCGACCCGCCCCAGAACGACGGGCGGCCATAGCCCGACTGCACCATCTCGCCGGGATGGTTGATCCAGAACTGCGCCCGGGGCTCCTGCCCCAGCCGCCCGTGGATCAGCGTTTCCTGATAGCCCCATTCGCCCCAGCGATAGGCGGCGGCGCTGCCCATCGCGGCAGCCTCGGTCTTGTGGTGATAAAGCCGCGCGAACAGGTTGTTGCCCTGCCCGAAGGTCCATTCCTGCGCGCCCTCGCCCGACCAGATCGCGCGGTCGCGCAGCGCCGGTTCGACCGGCAGCCCATGGTCGCGCAGACACAGCGCGAGCTGGCTCAGGCAATTCACATGCGCCCCGAACCAGCCCCGCCCCCAGAGAAGCCGCGCGATCCCCGTAAGCTCCGACGTGTCGGCGGGGATCAGCGAATGTTCGTAGCTACGCCCCTCGGCCGCGGTGTTCACGCCCATATGGGCCGAGTTGGCGACGATCTCGACCAGCCGCAGGATGCCGCGGCGCGCGCGTTCGCGGATGCCTTCGTCGGGCGCCAGCGCGTAAAGCGCGGTCATCCCCTTGAGGTCGATCGGGAAATAGGGGGACGAGTTGAACTCGGCCATCTCGGCGCGCTCGAAGTGGTTGAACCACGCGTTCAGCCGGTCGTGACCCACGCGCGACTGCTCGGCCCCGCTGCGGCCCGAGCGGCGGAAGGTGGCGTCGGGCAGGTGATGCCCGGCCAGATAGGCGGCGGTGTGGAACAGCAGCGCGTGGTTTTCCGAGAAATACCACTGCACGTCGTTGCCCGGCTCGTCCATCCAGTAGCGGAAGTTCAGCGTGGCGGCGTCGATCCGCGCCCGCAACGCGGCCGGGATGCGGTCGGCATAGGCGATCCGGCCCCAGAGCAGCGGCACCAGCGCGAAGTCGGCGCAGTCGAAGCAATCCTCGATCCCGCCCAGCTCGTGTTCATAGATCGCGGCGGCGCGGTCGGCGTCGCCCTGGTCAAGGCAGGCGAGCGCGGTCTGTGTGTCGTTCTCGGCATGCGCGGCGATCCAGCCCAGCGTCTCGGCGATGCGGCCCGCCAGCGTATCCGGCGCGGGGCCGGTGCGGCTGCGCCAGCTGATCTCGGCCCCCAGCGTCGCGCGGGTGCGAAAGCCGCCGCAGTCGAGATCGAGGTGGAAATAGCGGTAGTCGGCGGGAAAGTCCCCTGCCCGCCCGATCGTCGCGCGCGCGGCGCCCGGCGCGATGTCGAGCGCGATCCCCTGGCTGTCGTGGGCCATGAAATGGCCGCTGACGACGACCTTGGCCGCGACCGGGGCGGGAAACGGACGCGGCAGGACCAGCGCGATCTCGTCGGTGTCGTCGTAATGCTTGCGGTCCAGGTGCATGGCGTCGATCGCCGCCTCGACCGCGTCCACCAGCGCGTCGTCCGCGCCATATGGATGGGCCGCGCGGGCGGGCGGGCCGTCCACCCATTCGACGAGAATGCGGATGACGGCGTCGCGCTCGGCCAGGTCCTCTTGCCAGACGGCGATCTCGTTTCCACCCTCGCGCAGGGTCACGTCGAACTCGGCCTTCGTCATCGCGTTGCGGATCGTGGGGGCGAGCCAGCCCGCCGCCTCGCCGTTGACGAAAAGCTTCGCAGCCCCGCAGATCCCCAGCCGCAGCCGCGCCGGGCCGGCGCGTTCCGCATGAACGGCGGTCCGCTGCCAGTTCCTGAGCCGGGTCGCGCGAAACCAGAATCCCGACAGGTCGAGGAACGCCGACCCCATCGGCAGGACGTTGCGCGCTGTGGTCCAGTCCGGCGAGGCATCCGGCACCGGCTCTCGGTCGCGATACTCCGCAATGTAGGCTGTGCGGCAGGGGTAGGTGTGGGGAATGTAGTTCTTGTCCTTGGTCAGGAAGAACGTCGAATCCATTTCGCCCTGCATGGGCGCGTCGGGCACATCGTAGCGCGTCGCGGCCAGCGGCGTCGTCTGCCACCAGGGCAAGGGCTGGCCGCTGGTCAGGCGCATGTCAGCGAAGCTCCGCGATGGCGACGGCATCGACGTCGCCGTAGGCCTGGTTCTCGCCCGTCATGCCCCAGACGAAGGCATAGCGCCCGGTGCCCGCGCCCATGTGGATCGACCATGCGGGCGACAGCACCATGTCGCCGTTCGCGACGACCAGGTGGCGGGTGTTGTCGGGGCGGCCCATGAAGTGCATCACCCGGTCCTCGGGGGCGAGGTCGAAGTAGCAATACGCCTCCATCCGCCGCTCGTGCAGGTGCGGGGGCATGGTGTTCCACACCGACTGCTCGGCCAGGTCGGTGATCCCCATCAGCAGCAGGCAGGACGGCGCGACCTCGGGGTGGATGTACATCCGCAGGCGGCGATGGTTGCACTTCGCCGCCTCGCCGAACTCGACCTGCTTGCCCTCGTCGCTGGTGATGAGCCGGTGCGGGATGTCCGCGCCCGCGGGGACCGAGTTCATGTAGAAATGCGCGGGCGACGCGGCTTCGTCGCTGCCCATCACCACCTCGCCCGCGCCGCGGCCGATGTACAGCACGTCGCGGTTGGCCAGGGCGTGGCGGGTGCCGTCGATCTCGACCCAGCCCGCGCCGCCAAGGTTCGCGACCCCCATCTCGCGCGCGTCGAAGAACCGGGGTGTCCCCACGTCGGCGCCGTCGCCGAACGACAGGGGCGCATCCGTCGGCACCGCCGCCCCAAGGATCATGCGGTCGTAGTGGGTATAGCAGAACCCGATCTCGCCGGGCTGGAACAGCCCCTCGACCATGAAGTTGCCGCGCAGGTCGTCGGTCAGCATCGCGTCGATCTGGTCGGGTCCGGCCCCGTAGCGCTGCAGCATGGTCATCGGTCGTTCCTTTCGGTCAGGTGCCGGCGCCCTTCGACCAGCGCCAGAATGGCCAGCGACTGCCCGTAGGCCGTGGGCTGGATCGGGATGTCGCGGTAGTGCTGCAGGTCGTGCCCCATCCGGGTGCCGTAGCTGACGCCGCCGACGACGCCCTGCGCATCGACCGCGCCGATCACCGCGTCGAGCGCGCGCAGCCCGGCCCCGCGCCAGCGGTCACAGCCAAGCCCCAGCCGCGCGCCTTTCAGAAGTCCGTAGGCAAAGCCCGCCGTGGCCGAGGTTTCGGCGTAGCTGCCCGGTTCCGCCAGCAGCGTGTGCCACATGCCGGACGAGGCTTGCAGCGGCAGCAGCGCCTCGACCTGGTCGCGCAGAAGCGAGGCGAGATGGTCGCGCACGGCGGGCGACAGGTCGGCCAGCTCGAACAGATCCACAAAACCGGCCGTGATCCACGCGTTCCCCCGCGCCCACAGCGCGTCGGCGAAATTGTGGCGGCCGTCGAAGGTCCAGCCGTGAAACCACAGGCCGGTGCGGCGGTCGGCCAGGAAATGCGCGTGGGACAGGAACTGCCGTTCCGCCTCGTCCACGAGCGCGCGGCGGCCCGACACCTGCCCGTAGGCGGCGAGAAACAGGCCGACCATGTAAAGCGTGTCGTCCCACAATTCGTGCGCGTTCAGCTTGTCGGAGACGTCATGCTGGAATGCCGCGAACCCCGTGCGCCCCGCCTGTGTCATCAGCCGGTCGGCCCAGTCGTCCAGCGCGGCCCGGAACGCGGGGTCGCGGGTCTGGTCCCAGTATAGCGCCAGCCCCAGCATCGGCGCGGTGGTGTTCACGTTCAGCGCGGGCAGCCCGCGATCCAGCGCGCGCCGGTACCAGCCGTCGATGATCCGCCCCAGCGCGGGGTCGTTCCCCTTGGCCCGCCACAGCTGCACCAGCCCGAACATGCCGACGCCCTGCGGCCATTCCCAGGCGTCGAAGCTGATGTAGTCGCCGGCGGTGCCGTCGAGGTTCGGCTCATCGAATCGGCCGTCGTGCGACAGCGTCGTCAGCCCGGCCACCAGCCGGTCCAGCGTCGCGCCGATGCGGTCGCCCGCGTCTGGAATCACGTCGGCCATAGACCCTCCCTGCGAGACAATGAGCGGTGCTGTGAAACATTGTTGCAATATGTAATTTTCTTGCATACGCGGGGACATGCCCGTCAAGCATCCTGCCCCCCGTCGCGCCACGATCGCCGACATCGCCCGCGACCTCGGCGTCTCGACCGCCACCGTGTCCCGCGCGCTGAGCGGGCGCGGCTATGTGCGCGACGAGATGCTGGGCCGGATCAGGGCGCGCGCGCGCGAACTGAACTATCCGCTGCGCGAGGAGCCGGCGGGGTCCAAGGTGCTGCTGGTCGCGTCGCACGCGGCGCTTCTGGACCTGCAGCGAAGCCAGTACACGCTGCACGTGCTGGAAGGGCTGCGCGCCCGCGCGGGCGACCTGGGGATCGAGGTCGAGGTGCTGGGCTACGCCCATCCAGCCGAGATCGCGCGCCTGCCCGCCCGGGTGCCCGGCCGCCAGGGTCGGTCGGGGCTGATGGGCATCATCCTGATGACGGTCGATGACGACACCATCGCGCAGGCCCGGCTGCTGCCCTGCCCGGTGGTCCTTCTGAACGACGACGACCCGCTGATGAAGCTCGACTCGGTCGCGCCCTGCAACCGCGCGGCCGCGGCGCTGGCGGCGGGGCACCTGACCGCGCTCGGCCATCAGCGGATCGCGTTCCTGACCAAGCCCGGCCGCCGCACCATCGCCCGGCGCCTGGAAGGGGTGCGCGACGTGCTGGGGCCCGGCCTCGGCCCCAGCCACATCCTCGAGGTTGACGACTGGACCGCGCAGGCGGCGCGGGCGCGTGTGGCGCTTGCGCTGCAGGACGGCCCGCCCTTCACCGCGATCGTGGCGGCGGCCGACATCCTTGCCGCGGGCGCGATCGTCGCGATCCGGGAAAGCGGTCGTTCGGTCCCCGGCGACATCTCGGTGATCGGGATTGACGGCTTGCCGCAGGGCGAGTTCCTGTCGCCCGCGCTGTCGACCATCGTGATCCCCATGCGAAAGATCGGGGAAGAGGCGCTGGTGCTGATGCAGGAAACCGCGCGGCGGCGCGCGACGGGCGAGCCCTTCGTGCCGCGCAAGATCGAGCTGGGGTGCGAACTTGTCCTGCGCGCCTCGACCGACGTGCCCGCGAAGGGCTAGAGAAGGGCGGGCCCGCGACGGTGCCCGCCCCGGCTTGCGGTCAATCCAGCCCCACGCGCCCGCGCAGGGTCGACAGGTCCTCGGCCAGCGTGTTCACGCCCGCGGCCAGCACCCGGCGGTCGTCGTCGGTCAGCTTTTCGTAGCTCTGGTACCCTTCGCCCGCGCGGTACTTCTCGAGCGTCCGGTCGACCTTGTCGAAGTTCGCGTCGATCGTGGCCAGGAAGGCGTCGTCCTTGACGTGCGGGCGGAACAGCTCGACGATCTTGCGCGCGCCGTCGAAATTGCCGCGGAAGTCCCACAGGTCGGTGTGGCTGTAGCGGTCTTCCTCGCCCGAGATCTTGGTCGCCGCGACCTCGTCCATCAGCACCGCCGCGCCGCCCACGACGACCTGCGGCGGGAAGGTCAGCCCGTCGATGCGGGCGGCCAGATCCTCGACATCGGCCATCAGCTTGTCGGCGAAGGGGGCCATCCCCTCGGTCGAGCCCGTGGTCCACAGCGCATGCTCGATCCGGTGAAAGCCGGTGAACCCCGGGTCCGCCTCGGCCGCCTCGTGATCGTCGGCGCGGCTGTCGATCGACACGTCGAGGTCGCTGAACAGTTCCGCCACCGGCTCGATCTTCTCGTAATGCAGGCGGGTCGGCGCGAACAGCGACTTCGCGGTCTCGACGTCGCCAGCCTTGACCGCGTCGGTGAAGGCGCGGGTGTCCTTGACCAGTTCCTGCGTCTCGTCCGCGACATACAGCTTGTATTCGGACATCGGCCCGACAAGGGCGAGGGTCGCGTCCTGCGCGAAGGCCGCGCCGGGCAGCATGAGGCCCAGAAGGGCCAGGGTCGTCTTCATCGTCAGTCCTTTCAGTTGCCGGTCAGGCCGGCGCGGTGGTGCGGCCGATGGCGCCGATCAGCTGGCGGCCGGGATAGTCGTCGGGGGCGTCCGTGAAACCGGGCAGCGCGAAGAAATAGCCGCCGCCCACGGGCTTGATGTATTCCTCGAGCGGCTCGCCGTTCAGCCGGTCCTGAACCGCCACGAACCCCTGCGCGAGGTCCGCCTGCCAGCAGATGAACAGCAGCCCCTGGTCCAGCTGGCCCGACTTCGTGACCCCGTTCGAGTAGTTGAAGGGCCGGCGCAGGATCAGGTTGCGCCGGCTGTCGGGGGTGCGCGGGTTCGCCAGCCGGATATGGGCGTCCATGGCGGTCGCCTGGCCGTCGGGGTCGGCTTCGTAGTCGGGCACGTCCATCTCGGTCGCGTGGCGGCGGTCGAGGGGGGCGCCGTTCGACTTGACGCGGCCCATGATCCGTTCCTGCTCGGCCAGCGGGGTGCGGTCCCAGCGTTCGACGAAGTTGCGGATGATCCGCACCGCGGCGTAGCTGCCGCCGTGGGTCCAGTCGGGCTCGCCCTGCGCCGCCCCCACCCAGACAAGGCGGTCCATCTGGGCCGCGTCGCTCGCGTCCGGGTTGGCCGAGCCGTCGCGGAAGCCCAGGAAGTTCCGCGCGTTCTCGATCTCGCCGGCCGGGCGGGGCGGGATCACGGGCACGCTTCCTTCCTGCTTCCACGCCAGCAGCAGCTGGTCGGGCACCGACTTGATGATGTCGCGCAGCGCATGGATCGTCGCGTCCTGCGTGTTGGCGCAGATCTGCAGCGCGAGGTCGCCGTGCAGGATCGAGGCGTCGGGCGCGTCGTTGGGGAACTTTGGCATCCGCACCAGCTGGCGCGGGCGATGGGGGGACAGCCAGTCGTGGCGGTCGAACAGGTCCGCGCCAAGGGCCACGGTGATCGTCAGCGCGTCCGGCCTGATGACGGGGCCAAGCAGGCCCGAATCCGCGGGCGGCAGGCCGGGATCGACCTGCGGCACCTCGCCGCCCCGGGTCAGGAACGCGATCCGCTCGCCCAGGCGGCGCAGCAGGCGTTCCAGATCGGCGGGGGTATCGGCCAGCACGTGAAAGCTTGCGACCATGCCGTGGGCCGGGCGCGGGGTGACGATGCCCGCCTGATGCGCGCCATAGGGCGAGACGTAGTCGCCGGGCGAGGATTCGTTGGCCTGCGGCGCCTGTGTCACGCGCGGCTGCCCGGTCGCGTTGTTGTCGGGCGCGGCGTTTCCGTCGGCGCGGGCCATGCCGGCCGCAAAGGGGCAGACCATCGCCGCCGCGCCGAAGCCGCGCAGCAGGGTGCGGCGGGTGGGGTCGTGACCGCCAGCCATCGTCAGCCCGCCCCTCCCCCAGACGCTGGCCCGGACGCTGCCCCGGCTTCCGCAGCGCCGGCGTTCAAACCCAGTGCCGGGTTCAGCGCGTCGAGCGCCTGCCCCAGCGCCGCAAAACCCTGCGCCACGCCTTCGCGCGCCTCGGCGTCGGGCGAAGCGCCCATGGCGGCGATCGCACTGCGCGTCGCGGCGATCCGGGATTCCACCGCCTTGGCCGCATCGGGCGCGGCGGCGGTCGTCAGCGGGGCCAGCACCTTGGCCGCGCCCGCGATGCTGTCGAGCGCGGCGTCGAACTCGGCCGCGTCCTGCCCCGAATACAGGTTCACGCCCTGCCGCGCCTGCCCGTCTGCGATGTGACGCGCGAGCCGCGCGGCTTCGCCCGCGATGTCGGCGGGGTCCACGGCCATGTCGCGCAGACGCGCCTTCAACTCGGTCGCGTCGGCGGCGAGCGCGCGGGCGGCGGGCTCCAGCCCCTCGGTCGTGGACTTGGTCCACAGACCATGCTCGATCCGGTGGAAGCCGGTGAAGCCCGGATCGGCCTCGCGCCCCGCAAGGACGGCGGCGGCGGGCGACATCCGGTTCGCAAGATCGCTGGCCCGCGCCGTCGCGGTGCCGAGCCGTGCCCAGGACGCCCGGGCCGTGCCATAGGCCGCCTTGGCGGCGTCCAGATCGCCCGCCGCGACCGCGTCAGCCAGCGCGGCGGTGTCGCGTTCCAGCGCGGTGCCGGCCTGAATCAGCCGCACCCGCATCTCGGACAGGGGGCCGATGAACTCGGCCGTGGGCGGGGCGGCGCGCGCCGCCTCGGACTGGGCGGTGGGGGTCACGGTCAGCGTGCCGCGCGGGTTCGACAGAAGGCCGCAGGTGATCTGGTAGCTGCCGGGCTTCAGCCACTCGGTCAGCGTGGCGGTGAAGCCCGGCGCGATGTTCTCGCGCTCGGCCACCACCATCACGCCGTCGAGAATCTCCCATTCCAGCGGCCGGGACGAGGCGTTGCGGATGACGAAGCTTGCCGCGCCTGCGGGCACCGTGATCGCCATCGGCTCGCAGGCGGTTTCCGACACCGCGATCTGGCGCGCGCCCTGGGGCAGGCCCGGGGCTGCGTGCCGGGTGGCCGCGGCGAACGCGCCCAGACCCGCGAGCGCCAGGATGCCCGCGCCGATCAGCACGGGCTTCATGTTCAGGGACGGACCGGCGGGGGCCATCGGATCAGCCCTGCGTCCGCAGGCGCGGCGCGGCGGCGCCGGTCACCGGGCGCAGGAACAGCCACAGCCCGCCGCCCGCGACGGCAAGCCACGCCAGCGCCTCGCCCAGCGTCGGGCGGTCGTGATAGCCCAGCAGACCCGACAGGATCGTGCCCGGGACCGACGACACCGGCAGCGTGCGGGTCAGGTCGTAGACGGGTTGCTGAAGGTGGTTCCACACCCCCGCCTCGTGCAGGCTGCGCAGCGCGCCCGAGAACAGTCCGGCCGCGACGAGGATCACGAACACCCCGGTCCAGCGGAAGAACCGCTGCAGGTCCAGCCGCACCCCGCCGCGATAAAGCGCGATCCCAAGGCCGACGGCCACGCCAAGTCCGGCAAGCGCGCCCAGCGGCGCGGCGGCGCCGGGGCTTTGCTGGAAGATCGCGAGCAGGAAGAACACCGACTCGAGCCCCTCGCGCGCGACGGCCAGAAAGGCCGCGCCCACCAACGGCCAGACGCCCGCGCCGGACCGCGGACCCGCGCCGCCCGCAGGGCCAAGCGCGTCGTCCACCGACCCGCGCAGCCTCGATGACAGCGACCGCCCGTTGGCGCGCATCCAGACGACCATCCACAGCAGCATCCCGGTCGCGATCAGCGCCACGCCCGCCTCGAACGCCTCTTGCGATTTCTGGGGGTACCCGGCCCGCAGGACCTGCAGAGCCGCGCCCGCGAACAGCGACAGCGCGACCGCCAGCAGGACGCCCGTCCAGACCGCCGGCATGAAGGCCGCGCGGCCGGTGCGGTGCAGATAGGTCGCGATGATGCCGACGATCACCGCGGCCTCCATCCCTTCGCGCAGCATGATGAGAAACGGGGCAAGCACGGGCAAGATCCTGGGCGGCGGGGTGCCGCAGGTCTGGCGTTTAATATGCCCGAGGCATTCGGTCAACTTTCTCCACAAGGTCAGGGGCGCGACATTTCGCGCCCGAAATCACGACTTGCATACTGCGGATTTGGGCGCAAAGTTTGCCCCGGTGGCGGCGGGCCCGGCCGGGCCCGCCAGCCAGTCATTGCAGGGGGAGCTTCACCCATGACCATCCGTCCGTTCCTGATCGCCGCGCTCGCGCTGTCGGCCACGCCCGCCCTGGCCGACGATGCCGGCACCTGCGGTACCGTCCGCCTGTCCGATCCCGGCTGGACCGACATCACCGCGACCAACGGCCTGGCCTCGGTCATGCTGGAATCGCTCGGCTATACGCCGGACGTGCAGACGCTGTCGGTCCCGATCGGCTACGAGGCGCTGAAGGGCGCGCAGATCGACGCCTTTCTCGGCAACTGGATGCCGGCGCAAAAGAAGTTCCGCGACGACCTCGACGCGTCCGGCAAGACGACCGAGCTGGTCCAGAACCTTCAGGGCGCCAAGTTCACGCTGGGTGTGAACAAGGCGGGGGCCGACCTAGGCGTGGCGAGCTTCGCCGATCTCGACGCCCACCGCGACGCGTTTGAGGGCAAGATCTACGGGATCGAACCCGGCGCGCCCGCGAACCAGTCGATCGCCGCGATGATCGCCGCCGACAAGAACGGCCTTGGCGACTGGGAACTGGTGGAATCGGGCGAACAGGCGATGCTGGCGCAGGTCGCCCGCAACGACCAGGGCAAGACGCCGACGGTGTTCCTGGCATGGGCGCCGCACCCGATGAACATCGCGCACGACATCACCTACCTGTCGGGCGGTGACGACGAGTTCGGTCCCGACTTCGGCGGCGCCACCGTCCACACGCTCGCCCGTGCGGAATGGGCGCAGGCCTGCCCGAACGCGGCGAAGCTGCTGACTAACATGACCTTCGGCGTGGAGATGGAGAACGCGCTGATGGGGGCGATCCTCGACGACGGCAAGACCGGGCCGGAAGCGGCGAAGGCGTGGCTGCGCGAGAACCCCGAGGTCGTCACCGAATGGACCACCGGCGTCACCACGCTGGACGGCCAGAACGGGCTCGACGCCGCGAAGGCCGCGATCTTCGGATGACCGCCGACCAGCCGACGGGAAGCCGCCCGAACATCCTGATCCTGATGGCCGACCAGCTGTCGGGTGTGTGGTTCCCCGACGGCCCGGCGCCGTTCTTGTACGCGCCGAACCTGCGCGCGCTGGCCGAACGGTCGGCGCGCTTTGCCAACGCCTATACCGCGAGCCCGCTTTGCGCGCCCGCCCGCGCCGCCTTCATGTCGGGCCAGCTGCCCCGTCGCACGCGGGTCTACGACAACGCGGCCGAGTTCGGGTCGGACATCCCGACCTACGCCCACCACCTGCGCCGCGCGGGCTACGCCACGACGCTTTCAGGCAAGATGCACTTCGTCGGCCCCGACCAGCTGCACGGGTTCGAAGAGCGGCTGACGACCGACATCTACCCGGCCGATTTCGGCTGGACGCCCGACTACCGCCGCCCCGGCGAGAGGATCGACTGGTGGTATCACAACATGGGCTCGATCACCGGCGCGGGCGTGGCCGAGATCACCAACCAGTACGAATACGACGACGAGGTCGCCTACAACGCCTGCCGCAAGCTCTACGACCTGTCGCGGGGCGCGGATGCGCGGCCGTGGTGCCTGACGGTCAGCTTTACCCACCCGCACGACCCCTTCGTCGCCCGCCGCCGCTACTGGGACCTGTACGACGGCGCGGCCGAGCTGGAGCCGCCAGAAGCCATCCCCTACGACGCGCAGGATCCGCACGCACGGCGGATCCTCGACGCCTGCGACTGGCGGCGCTACGACATCTCGGGCGACCAGATACGGCGCGCGCGGCAGGGATATTTCGCCAACATCAGCTACATCGACGACAAGATCGGCGAGATCATGGCGGTGCTGCGCGACACGCGGCAGGACGCGATCGTCGTCTTTCTGTCGGATCACGGCGAGATGCTGGGCGACCGCGGCCTGTGGTTCAAGATGAACTTCTTCGACCCGTCCGCCCGCGTGCCGCTGATGATCGCCGCGCCGTGGATCAGGCCGGGCCGGGTGGACACGCCCGTCTCAACGATCGACCTGCTGCCGACGCTGGCAGACCTCGTCGCCCTGCCGCTGGACGAGGTCATGCCGTGGACCGACGGGCAGTCGCTGGTGCCGGTGGCGGGCGGCGCGCCCCGCGCCCCCGTGGCGATGGAATACGCGGCCGAGGCCAGCGTCACGCCGATGGTGGCGATCCGGGACGGGCGCTGGAAATACACCACCTGCCTTGCCGACCCCGAACAGCTGTTCGACCTTGACGCCGATCCGGCCGAGCGGGCCAATCTGGCGGCCGACCCGGCGCATGCCGATGTGCTGGATCGGCTGCGGGCGATGGCGGCCGCGCGGTGGGACCTTGCCGCCTACGACGCCGAGGTGCGGCAAAGCCAGGCGCGCCGCTGGATCGTCTACGAGGCGCTGCGGAACGGGGCCTATTTCCCGTGGGACTACCAGCCGCTGATGCAGGCGTCCGAGCGCTACATGCGCAACCACATGAACCTGGACATCCTCGAGGACAGCAAGCGTTTTCCCCGCGGCGAGTGATCCGGCGACACCGCGCCCCGGCGCACGCGCACGCATTGTCTTGCAAAATTGCACGGATTTGCTAGCTGGAAACCATGACATTGTGGATTCCAGACCGCGCGACGCTGACCCGGCCCGCCTACCTGTCGCTGGCCGAGCAGCTGGCGCAGGCGATCCGGCGCGGCACGATCGCGCCCGGCGACCGGCTGATGCCGCAGCGCCAGCTGGCCGACCGGCTGGACCTTTCGCTGCAGACCGTGTCGCGCGCGTACGAGGAACTGATCCGCCGCGGCCTCGTCTCGGGCGAGGTCGGGCGCGGCAGCTTCGTCCTGCCGCCCGAGACGCGCGCGCCGTACCTGTCGCAGCGCAGCGGCGAGGTCGTGGACCTGTCGATTTTGAAACCCGTCACCTCGCGCCTGCACGTGGATCGGATGCGCGACGGGATGGCGTGGCTGGCGCAGAACATGCCCGCGCAGGACGCGCTGTCGTTCCGCCCGAACTCGGTCCTGCCGCCGCACCGGAACGTGGCGGCGGACTGGCTTGCGCGCGGGGGCATCGACGCGGCGCCCGAGCGGATCGTCATCACCGACGGGGCGACGCCCGCGATCTCGACCGCCGTGATGACGGCGGTTCCGCCGGGCGGGACGCTGGCGGCGGCGCGGCTGACCCACCACCTGCTGATCCCGCTGGCGCGCTATCTCGGCCTGCACCTGGAACCGCTTGAGGTCGATGACGACGGGATCGTTCCGGCCTCGCTCGACCGCGCGGCCCGGCGCGGATCGGTCGCGGCCGTTTATCTTCAACCATCCGCGATCAATCCGCTCGCGCTGGTGTCCAGCGTCGCCCGGCGCGAGGAAATCGTCGCGGTCGCGCGCCGCCACGACCTGATGATCATCGAAAACGACGTCCTGAACGCGCTCATCAAGGATCGCCCCGCGCCGTTCGTGGCACTTGCGCCGGAACGCGTGCTGCACATCAGCGGCTTCACCAAGATCACCCTGCCCGGCCTGCGGCTCGCCTATCTTGTGGTGCCCGAGCGGCTGGCCACGGCGGCGGCGAACCGCCACCTTGTCACCAACTGGATCGCGACGCCGGTCATGGTCGAGCTGCTGAGCCACTGGATCGGGGACGGCACCATCGCCGAACTGATCGACTGGCAGCGCGCGGCGCTGGCCGAACGCCACGCGCTGGCGGCCGAGATGCTGAGGGGCATGCCGTTCCGCGCCCACCCGCAAAGCCTGCATCTGTGGATGGAACTGCCCGCCGACACCGACGAGGACGCGTTCGTGGCGCAGGCCCATTCGGGCGGGGTCGCGGTCGCGTCCGGCCGCGCCTTCCGGCTGGGCGAGCGGGTGGGGGGCGGCGCGGTCCGCATCGCGCTGGGGTCCACCGACGCCGCCGGCCTGCGCCGGGGCCTTGGCGTCGTGCGCGACATGCTGGCCCGCTCGGCCGAACCCGTCCTGCCCATGATCTAGGCAAGAGTTGTACAAATTGTCATGATAAGAAAAAGCCGATTGACATGATGTGAGATCAGTTCAATCCTGCCGGCAACAGCGCGAGGAAGGCTTTGGACAATCCGATCATCCGCATCCACGACCTGAAGAAATCGTTCGGTCCGCTGACCGTGATCGACGGCCTGTCGTTCGACGTCCAGCGGGGCGAGAAGCTGGCCCTGATCGGCCCCTCGGGGTCGGGCAAGACCACGATCCTGCGGATGCTGATGACGCTGGAAACCATCTCGGGCGGTCGGATCGAGGTCTGCGGCGAACCGCTGTACCAGATGCGCCGGAACGGGGCCGAGGTGCCGGCCGACGAGGCGCATCTGCACAAGATGCGCCGCCATATCGGCATGGTGTTCCAGCACTTCAACCTGTTCCCGCACAAGTCGGTCCTCGACAACATCACGCTGGCCCCGATCCTGACCCAAGGCGCAAAGCGGGCCGAGGCGGAAAAGCAGGCCCGCGAACTTCTCGACATGGTCGGGCTGGCCGACAAGGCGGGCTCGATGCCCTCGCAGCTGTCGGGCGGGCAGAAGCAGCGGGTGGCGATCGCCCGCGCGCTCGCGCTCAAGCCCGAAATCATGCTGTTCGACGAGGTGACCTCTGCCTTGGACCCCGAGCTGGTCGAGGAGGTGCTGGAAGTCATGAAGCGCCTGGCCGACGAGACCGACATGACCATGCTGCTCGTCACCCACGAGATGGGGTTCGCCCGCGAGTTCGCCGACCGGGTCCTGTTCTTCGACAAGGGCCGGATCTGCGAGCAGGGCACGCCCGAACAGATTTTCACCAATCCTGCGCAGGACCGCACACGCACGTTCCTGCGCAAGATCATCGCCGCGGGCCACCGCGTCTGAGACAACCGACCTACCATCGAGACGGCCGGTCAACGGCCGCCGGACGACCAAGAACAGATCAACAGCGGAGAAGATGATGAAAAACTGTGTGCTTGCCGCAATGCTTCTCGCCGCTCCGGCGATGGCGTCGGCCCAGACGCTCGACGACCTGAAATCCGACGGCAACGTCACCATCGCGATCGGCAACGAGCCGCCCTTCACCGCGATCGATTCCAGCGGCAAGGTTTCGGGCGCGGCCCCCGACGTCGCCCGCGCCGTATTCGAGAAGCTGGGCGTGGCTGCCCTTGACGCGCAGGTGATCGAATACGGCGCGATGATCCCCAGCCTTCAGGCCAAGCGCGTGGACGCGATCGCCGCCGGCCTGTTCATGAAGCCCGAGCGCTGCGCGGCCGTGGACTATTCGCAGCCCGTGCTGTGCGACGCCGAAGCGCTGCTGCTGCCCACCGGCAACCCCAAGGGCTTCAAGTCCTACGCCGACTTCGCCAAGGACCCGGAAGCACGTCTGGGCGCGCCGGGTGGCGGGACCGAGGAAAAGCTGGCGCTGGAAGCGGGCGTGCCGCGCGACCGCGTGGTCGTGGTGCCGGACGCGCAGTCGGGGCTGAAGATGCTGCAGGATGGCCGCATCGACGCCTATTCGCTGCCGGTGCTGTCGCTGAACGACCTGCTGACGAAATCGGCCGACGCGAGCCTGGAAGTGTTCGCCCCGGTCGAAGGCGCGCCGGTCTATTGCGATGGGGTGGCGTTCCGCAAGGGCAACACCGAACTGCGCGACGCCTTCGACGTCGAACTGGCCAAAATGAAGGAATCGGGCGAGTTCGCCAAGATCATCGAACCCTACGGCTTCTCGGCCCAGGCCGCGATGTCCACCGACCGCGACAAGCTCTGCGCGCAGCAGTGATCGTCCGGCCGCGGGGCTGAACCGCGCGATCGCGCGCGCACCGGCCCCGCGGCCACCCACCTGACCTGAAACGGAATTGGACCGGGGCCGCATGGGCGACTGGGCTGGATATCTTGTGCTGATCCTCGAAGGCGCGTGGGTGACCGTGCGGCTGACGGTGATGGGCTGCGCGCTGGCGCTGGTCGTGGCCTATGTGGCCGGGCTGGGGCGCATCGCGCCCTGGGCGCCGGTGCGCTGGCTCGCCACCGCCTATATCGAGTTCTTCCGGGGCACCTCGATCTTCGTGCAGCTGTTCTGGATCTATTTCGTCCTGCCGATGACCGGCGTGTCGCTGGGCGCGATGGAGGCGGGGGTGCTGGCGCTTGGCCTGAACGTGGGCGCCTACGGGGCAGAGGTCGTGCGCGGCGCGATCCTCGCCGTGCCCAACGACCAGCGCGAGGCGACCGTCGCGCTGAACATGACGGGCTGGCAGCGGCTGCGCCACGTCATCCTGCCGCAGGCACTGCCCCTGATGCTGCCGACCTTTGGCAACAACGCGATCGAACTGCTCAAGGCGACCGCCGTGGTGTCGCTGATCTCGCTTGCCGACATGACCTTCCAGGGCCAGATCGTGCGGTCGCAGACCGGCAACACGATCGTGCCGTTCCTGACGATCCTCGTCCTCTACTTCCTGATGTCGCTGGCGATCGCCGGCGCGATCGGCTGGCTTGAGCGGCGCGTGACGCGCGGCCTGGACGGGGTGCGCTGATGGAATGGGACTGGGCCTACGCGCGCGAGATCCTGCCGCTGCTGCTGTCGGGGCTGAAGGTCACGGTGATCGCGACCGTCCTTGGCGCCGCCGTCGCCGCCGTGCTGGGGCTGGTGTTCGCTCTGCTGCGCCGCTCGTCGAACCGGATCGTGGCGCGCACCGCGGGTTTCCTCGTCCAGTTCATCCGCGGCACGCCGCTGCTGGTGCAGCTGTACTTCATTTTCTACGTCCTGCCCGATATCGGCATCCGCCTGCCCGCGCTCGCCGCCGGGGTGATCGGGATGGGCCTGCACTACGCGACCTACGCGGCCGAGGTCTATCGCGGCGGGATCGAGGCGGTGCCGCGCGGCCAATGGGAAGCCGCGCGCGCCACCAACCTGACCATGCGCCAGACCTGGATCAACGTCGTTCTGCCGCAGGCGGTGCCGCCGATGATCCCCGCGCTCGCGAACTACCTGCTGGCCATGTTCAAGGAAACGCCGCTTCTGTCGGCGATCACCGTCCTCGAGATGATGAACCAGGCCAAGTCGATCGCGAACTCGAGCTACCGGTACGTCGAGCCGATGACGATGGTGGGCGTGTTCTTCCTGGTCATCAGCCTGATCTCGGTCGCGATCCTGCGCTGGCTGGAACACCGCTACGGGAGGCGGACGTGACCGCCCTGCCCCGCGCGACGGTGCCCCGCGCGCCTTTTGTCCCGGAACTGTCGGACCTGCCGGTTTCGCTGGACGACCAGCCAACCCCGCGCCGGATCGGGCTTGTCGCGCTTTCGACCGACATGACGACCGAGGTGGATTTCGCCCGGATGCTGGCGCCGCGCGGAATCGCGGTCCACGCCACGCGGATCCCGTTCGCGAACCCCGTGACGCCCGCGACGCTGGCGGCGATGGCGCCCGACATCACCGCCGCCGCGGCGCTGATCCTGCCCGACGAGACGCTGGATGCGGTCGTCTACAGCTGCACCTCGGCCTCGGTCGTGATCGGGGACGCGGCGGTGCGCGACGCGATTTCGGCGGGCAAGCCCGGTGCCGCGGCGATCACGCCCGTTTCGGCCACGCTGGCGGCGCTGCGCGCGCTGGGGGTGCGGCGGCTGTCGCTGCTGACCCCCTACGTCGCCGAAACCACTGCGCCGATGGCGGAGCTGTTCGCGGCCGAAGGTTTCGCGCTGGACCGCGTGACCTGCATGGGGCTTGCGGATGACCGCGCGATGGCGCGGGTGGATGCGGCCACGCTGGTCGAACAGGCGAGGGCCGCGACCGCGCCGGGGTCGGACGCGCTGTTCATCGCCTGCACGGCGCTGCGTGCGGCCGCATGGATCGACCGGCTGGAAGATGCGGCGGGCGTGCCCGTGGTGTCCGCGAACCTCGCCACCGCCTGGGCCGTGCTGCGCGCCTGCGGCGACACCGGCGCGGCCGCGCCCGGCGCGCTGATGAGGACGCCATGACCGCCCTTCCCGT
>ERZ501041.61-NODE-61-length-24235-cov-9.722829_pt1 | contig 24235 bp, 20 predicted proteins | sample MGYA00248848_ERZ501041 | MGnify/ENA primary metagenome ERZ501041 (study PRJEB25958, sample SAMN03398573) | human skin metagenome | study: EMG produced TPA metagenomics assembly of the Human Skin Microbiome Metagenome (human skin metagenome) data set.
TCGCCCGCGCCACCCCGGCGCGCCGTCCGCCGCGCCCGCACACCCGCCCGGGCAACCGGCCACGCGGTTCCAGTGGAACGGCCGCGTCGTCCTGATCGGGTCATCCACCGGCGGGGTCGAGGCGCTGGAACGCATCCTCATGCACTACCCGGCCGACTGCCCGCCGACCCTTATCACCCAGCACATGCCGGCCGAGTTCCTGACCAGCCTCGCGCAGCGTCTGGACCGGACGATGGCTCCGCGGGTCGCGCTGGCCCGGGACGGCGCGCCGCTTGCGCCGGGTTACGTCCACATCGCGCCCGGCGCCGACACCCATCTGGTCGTGGGCGCCGGCCCGACGCCCGCCTGCCTGCTCGTGCCCGGCGAAAAGCGCAACTGCCACCGCCCGTCCGCCGATGTCCTGTTCGAATCCGCCGCCAGGCTTGGCCCCCGCGCCGTGGGCGTGGTCCTGACCGGCATGGGCGTGGACGGCGCGGCGGGGCTGCTGCGGATGCGCATGGCGGGCGCGCTGTGCCTGGCGCAGGACCGCGAAAGCTCGGTCGTCTGGGGGATGCCGCGGGTCGCGCTGGAAAACGGCGCGGCCGAACGCGCGGTGCCGCTGCTTGAGATGGGGCCCGAGATTTTGCGCGCCACCGCGATCGGCAACCGGCAGATGGCGCGGCTGGGGTGACCGTTCGTGCCGTTTAGGACGGTCAGCGCCGCTCCATCCGGTAGTTGCCTTCGGGCAGGTTCAGCGCCGCGCGCAGCTCGTCCAGCTGCTCGATGCTCAGCACCACGGCCGTCAGCAGGTCGCCGTCGTCGGATGCCTGCGAGACGACGACCCGGTCGTCGAAGGCGGTGATCACGACGTCCTCGAAAAGCGGCCGGCTGCCCTGCCGCACCTCGTCGATGAGGGTGACGACGGTCGCGTCGAACTCGTGCTCGATGGTGAACATGCGCGGTTCCTTCGGTCGTGGCGGCGGTGGTCCGATGACCCGGCGATGCCGTGCCCCGAACCCCGGTGCCGTCCGCGCCCGAACATTCGCGTGAAGCCTGCCAAAGTGCAACCGCGACCATAGCGCGGGGGATCGTTCCTGACTAAGGTGCCCGGACCCGACCAGCATTCAAGCGGCCCCGATGCACCCCAAGATGCACCCTACCAAGACCCTTCGCACCCTGGCCGCGCTGGCGCTGGCATCCGCGATGACGGCCTGCGCGCCTGCCGGGCCGCCGGTCCTGCCGCCCGACAGCGTCAGCCCGAACATGCCGCCGCCCGCGCCGCAGTCGGGAACCTCGCTCAGGTCGGACACGCCGTCGCAGGCGGCGGGCAACTTCCTGTCGGTGCTGCGCTCGATGGAGCCTGCGATCGAACGTGAGTGCCTTGTCCGCCGCACCACGCCGATCAACTGCGACTACCAGTTCGTCGTGGACGACCGCACCGGGCTTGAACCGAACGCCTTCCAGACCATCGACCGGCAGGGGCGGCCGATCATCGGCTTCACGCTGTCGCTTCTGACGGCGGCGAACAACACCGACGAGCTGGCCTTCGTCGTTGGCCACGAGGCGTCGCACCACATCCTCAACCACCTGCGCCAGCGCGAATCCGCGGCCGCCGCCGGGGCGATCATCGTCACCGGCATCGCCGCCGCCAGCGGCGCGAGCATCCCTTCGGTCGAGGTGGCGCAGCGCATCGGCGCGCAGATGGGCGCGCGCTACTATTCCAAGGAATGGGAACTTCAGGCCGACTACCTTGGCGCCATCATCGCCATGCGCGGCGGCTACGACCCGGAACGGGGCGCGCTGTTCTTTGCCCGGATGCCGGACCCCGGTGACCAGATCCTGGGATCGCACCCGTCGCGCGCCGCGCGGCAGGCTCAGGTGACCAAGGCGGTCGCGGACGTGCGGACGGGCCGGATCAGCTAGGCTCGCCCTCAGGTTGTTGCCCGGCAGCAACAATCCCGCGCTGGGTGCAAGCGATTGCAGCGATATCCACAGATTTGAGTTTCTGCGGCCACGCGGCTAGGCAATATTCCGCTTATTGTCAGCGGAGCCGGGAAAGAATTGATCGGGGTCATTTTGTGGAGCAGCGCGGACCAGAAACGGGCCGTCATCTGGTGCGAGAACAACGGCGGGTTGGCATATCTGGAATCGGCGCGCGACTTCACGGACGAGGGTTGGCCCGACTGCGGCGAGATCGTGCACCTGTCCGAAGAACGCGCCGCCGGGTTTCATTACGCCCGGTCGGTCCGGCGCTGGACCGACCAGCACCCGTCGAGCGCGGCAGGCGCGGCGCATGTCCGCGCGGTTCCCGCGCCGACCAGCAACTGCGACCACCCGCCCGCCCGCGTCGCCTGCGGCTGAGGCGCGCGGCTCAGTTGCCGCGCACCAGCGCCGCCACCCCGGTCCGCGCCAGGTCGCATAGCCCAAGCGGCCGCATCATGTCGGCAAAGGCGTCCAGCTTCTCGGGCGCGCCGGTGATTTCGAAGACGAAGCTTTCCAGCGTCGAATCGACCACCTTCGCGCGGTAGATGTCGGCGATCCGCAGCGCCTCGACCCGCTTGTCGCCGGTGCCGCGCACCTTGAACAACCCCAGCTCGCGCTCGACGCTCGGCCCTTCGACCGTCAGGTCGTTGACGCTGTGGACCGGGACGATGCGGCCGACCTGCGCCTTGATCTGTTCGATCACGGCGGGCGTGCCGCGCGTGACGATGGTGATGCGGGACCGATGCCCGGCGTGGTCGATCTCGGCCACGGTCAGGCTGTCGATGTTGTAGCCCCGCCCCGAGAACAGGCCGATCACGCGCGCCAGCACGCCAGCCTCGTTGTCGACGATCACCGCGAGGGTGTGGCGTTCCTCGGCCTGCGCGTTCGGGTCGCGCAGGTCGTAGGCGGAATGGCTGGATGCGCCCTGCGAAAGCTTGAGGTTCGACATAATGTTTCCTCAGACCAGCACGGCGCCGTCGTCCTGGATGGCCGAGCCGATGTCCTCGGCCGCCTCCTGGTCGCCCAGCAGCATTTCGTTGTGGGGCTTGCCCGACGGGATCATGGGCAGGCAGTTTTCGTGCTTTTCGACCAGCACGTCCAGGATGAACGGCCCGTCGTATTCGATCATCTCGCGGATCGCGTCGTCCAGCTCCGCAGGGTCGCTCACCTGCCGGCCCTTGCAGCCGAACGCCTCGGCCAGCTTGACGAAGTCGGGCAGGCTTTCCGACCAAGACTGGCTGTAGCGTTCGCCGTGCAGCAGTTGCTGCCACTGGCGCACCATCCCCAGCCGCTCGTTGTTCAGGATGAACTGCTTGACCGGCGCGCGGAACTGGACCGCGGTTCCCATTTCCTGCATGTTCATCAGCCAGCTCGCGTCGCCCGCGACGTTGATGACCAGCGCCTCGGGGTGCGCGACCTGCACGCCCACCGACGCGGGCAGGCCGTAGCCCATGGTGCCCAGCCCGCCGCTCGTCATCCAGCGGTTCGGCCCCTCGAAGTGCAGGAACTGCGCGGCCCACATCTGGTGCTGGCCGACCTCGGTCGTGATGTAGCGGTCGTGGTCGCATGTCAGCGCCTCAAGCCGTTCCAGCGCGTGCTGCGGCTTGATGACCGTATCCGAGCGGCGATACGACAGGCACTTGCGCGCCTTCCACCCGTCGATCTGCCGCCACCAGTCGGCCAGCGCCGCGCCGTTGGTCCTGGACCCGCGCGATTTCCACAGCGCCAGCACCGCCGCCAGCACGTCGCCCACGTCGCCGACGATCGGCAGGTGGCAGCGGATCACCTTGTTGATGCTGCTGGGGTCGATATCGACATGCGCCTTGATCGAGCCGGGCGAGAAATCCGCGATCCGCCCGGTGATGCGGTCGTCGAACCGCGCGCCGAGGTTGATCATCAGATCGCAGCCGTGCATCGCCATGTTGGCCTCGTACAGGCCGTGCATTCCCAGCATCCCCAGCCACGACTTGCCGCTGGCCGGATAGGCGCCAAGGCCCATCAGGGTCGAGGTCACGGGAAACCCGGTCGCGTACGCCAGTTCGGTCAGCAGGCGCGACGCCTCGGGGCCGGAGTTGATGACGCCGCCGCCGGTGTACAGGACCGGCCGCTCGGCGCGTTCGATCAGTTCGACCAGCTTCTCGACCGCGACGCTGTCGCCGTGGCGTTCCGGCTGGTAGCGGCCGGGGGCCACGTCATCGGGGCCGACATAGGCGCCCTCGGCGAACTGCACGTCCTTGGGGATGTCGATCAGCACCGGGCCGGGACGGCCCGAGGTCGCGATGTGAAAGGCGCGGTGGATCGTTTCGGACAGCCGGTCGGTTTCCTTCACCAGCCAGTTGTGCTTGGTGCAGGGGCGGGTGATGCCGACGGTGTCGGCTTCCTGAAACCCGTCGGTGCCGATCATGAAGGTCGGGACCTGCCCCGACAGCACGACGAGCGGGATCGAATCCAGCAGCGCGTCGGTCAGGCCGGTGACGGCGTTCGTGGCCCCCGGACCGGACGTCACCAGCACCACGCCAGGCTTGCCGGTGGAACGGGCATACCCCTCGGCCATGTGGACCGCGCCCTGTTCGTGCCGGACGAGGATGTGCTGGATCTGGTTTTGCTGGAAGATCTCGTCGTAGATCGGCAGCACCGCCCCGCCCGGATAGCCGAATACGGTATCGACGCCCTGATCGCGCAAGGCTTCGACCACCATTCTCGCACCCGTCATGGTTCGGGACATATCCGGTTCTCCGATCAGTTTTCGACGACGTGGCAGGGCAACGCGCCCTTCCGCGACGCCGGAAGCTATTGCCGCGTTGCGGCAGGGTCAATGCAGTCGGCGCGAAAATAACGTTCAGACATCATTCTTTGTAATTTAGTTGCTTGATTCGTCACCCGAGCGGCAGATCAATACGCGCGACCTGCTCCACGATCGGGTCGACCGACAGCGGGTGGATGTCGGCCTCGTGCGCCTGCGGATCGCCGAGATCCTGCCAGACGCCGCCCTTGTAGATTTCCAGCGCGCCGAACCGTGCCTTGTAGGCCATCTTGCGGCTGCCCGGCACCCAGTAGCCGAGATAGACGTAAGGAAGGCCCGCCGTCCGCGCCATCTCGACATGGTCGAGGATCATGTAGGTGCCAAGGCTGAAGTCCGACAGCGCCGGGTCGTAGAAGCTGTAGACGAGGCTCAGCCCGTCATCGAGAACGTCGGTCAGGCACACCGCCCGCAACTCGCCGTCGGCGCGGCTGTGCCGGGGGGGCGGCGGGTCGCGGTATTCGACGACGCGGGTGCGGACCGGCGTTTCCTCGATCATGGCCGCGAACTCGAACACGTCCATGTCGGCCATCCCGCCGTCCGCGTGGCGGTCGTCGAGATAGCGGCGGAACAGCTCGTACTGTTCTTCGGTGGACCAGGCGCTGGTCGCGGTGCGGACCAGGGCCGCGTTGCGGCGGATAAGCCGGCGCTGGGTGCGGCTGGGGGCAAAGTCGCGTACCCGGATCCGCGCCGACATGCAGGCGACGCAGCTTTCGCAGCTGGGCCGGTACAGCACGTTCTGCGAGCGCCGAAATCCCTGCCGCGACAGCACGTTGTTCAGCGTCTGCCCGGCGTCGCCTGCCAGCGCGGTGAACAGCTTCCGCTCGGCGCGGCCATGCAGGTAGGGACAGGGTTGCGGCGCGGTGACGTAGAACTGCGGCGCGTTCGGCAGGGTGTGGCGCATCAGGCAACGCACCTTCCGCAGCGCGGATTTGCCCGGCCGGCAGTGGTCGTCAGCGTCCAGTGCATCGGCATGGTGGATTATCGTCGGTGGTGGTAACGACGCAAAGCCTATCAAGTGTTTGCAGGTCCGCCAAGCGTTGAAACCGGCCGGCCGGGTCAGCGGCTTGCCCCCGGCCCGGACCGCGATGTTGTTGACGACCCCCGCGCCGCGGCTACGCTGGCGCGATGGATTTCGCCCCCCGGATCACCCGCACTCCGTTCCCGTCCGACCCCGCGCGCGGCGCGGGCGCCGCCGCGCTGTTCCCGGACGCGCCCCCCGCGCTTTCCCGCCTGCTCGAAGGGGCGGCGGGGTCCAGCCCCTATCTGTGCGGCCTGATCCAGCGCGAGGCAGGATGGCTGCGGGACGCGCTGGACGCAGGCGACGTGGTTGGGCGCGAGACGGCGGGGTTCGAGACGCTGACGGCGGTCGAACTCGGCCCCGCGCTGCGGCGCGCCAAGCGCCGGGTGGCGCTGTGGATAGGGCTTGCCGACCTGGGCGGGGTCTGGTCCGTCGAAGAGGTGACGGCGGCGCTGACCGGTTTCGCCGACCGCGCGACCGACCTCGCGTTCCGCGCCCATGTCGAGGACGAGGCGCGGCGCGGCAAGCTGCCGACCCCGCGTGACGGGGCCGACCCCGACGCGGCGGGGCTGTTCGTTCTCGCCATGGGCAAGATGGGCGCGGGCGAGCTGAACTATTCGTCCGACATCGACCTGATCGTCCTTTACGACGACGCGGCCTATGCCCCCGCCGACCAGTCCGAGGTGCGCGCGGCCCTGATCCGCGCGACCCGCAAGGCGGTCGCCACCCTGTCGGACCTCACCGAACACGGCTACGTCTTTCGCACCGATCTGCGGCTGCGGCCCGACGCCTCGGTCACGCCGGTCTGCATCTCGGCCGCAGCGGCGCTGTCCTATTACGAGGCGGAGGGGCGCGGCTGGGAACGCGCGGCCTACATCAAGGCGCGGGTCTGCGCCGGCGACCTTGCGGCCGGGGCGCGGTTCCTGGGCGACCTTCGCCCGTTCGTCTGGCGCCGCGCGCTCGACTTCGCGACCGTGCAGGACACCCACGACATGCGGCGGCGCATCCGCAGCCACAAGGGGCTGCACGGGCCGATCCGCGCGATGGGCCACGACATGAAGCTGGGCCAGGGCGGCATCCGCGACATCGAGTTCTTTGCGCAGACCGGCCAGCTGATCGCGGGCGGGCGCGATCCCGACCTGCGCGACCGCGCGACCGTGCCGGCGCTGGCCGCGCTGGCGGCCAAGGGCTGGATCCCGCAGGCGGTCGCGGACGATCTGACCGTCTGCTACCGCGCCCACCGGCGGGTCGAGCATCGCGTGCAGATGATCAACGACAGCCAGACGCATGTGCTGCCGCACGCGGCTGCGGCCTTCGCCCAGGTCGCGGCGCTGGACGCATCCGACGATCCGGCCGCCTGGGCCGCGGAAATCGAGGCGCGGCTGGGCCGGGTCGACGATCTGGCGGGCGACTTCTTCGATCCCGGCGCGGGCCAGCCGGACGACGCCGATCTGCCGCCGATGTCGGCGGAAACGGCGGCGATGATCGAAAGATGGCGCACGTACCCCGCGCTCCGCTCGGGCCGCGCGCAGGAAATCTTTGCCCGGATCGAGCCGCAGATCCTTGCCCGCATGGGCCGCGCGGCCCATCCCGACGAGGCGCTGGCGCGGTTCGACAGCTTCCTGCGCGGCCTGCCCGCCGGGGTGCAGCTGTTTTCGCTGTTCGGGTCGAACCCGCAGCTGATCGACCTTCTGGCCGACATCTGCGGCACGGTGCCGGGGCTCGCCGCCTATCTTGCCCGCCACCCGGAGGTTCTGGACGCGGTCTTGGCTGGGCATTTCTTCGCGCCGTGGCCCGGCGCGCAAGGTCTGCGCGAGACGCTGTCGGACCAGCTTGGCGCGATCCTGACGCAGCCGGCGGGCGGATACGAGGTCGCGCTGGACGCCGCGCGCCGCTGGGCCCACGAATGGCAGTTCCGCGTCGGTGTCCACCACCTGCGCGGCCTCATCGGCGCGGACGAGGCGGCGGTGCAGTACGCCGATATCGCCGATGCAGCGATCGGCGCCCTGACGGGGGTGGTCGGGCGCAACTTCGCGGCCCGGCACGGCGCGCCGCCCGGGCGCGGCGCCGTGGTGCTGGGGATGGGGTCGCTTGGCGCGCGGCACCTGAACGCGCAGTCGGACCTGGACCTGATCGTGATCTACGACGCGGGGGGGGTCGAGGCGTCGGACGGCGCCCGGCCGCTGGCGGCGCGCGCCTATTACGCGCGGCTGACGCAGGCGCTGCTGACGGCCGTGTCCGCGCCGACCGCGTCGGGACGGCTTTACGAGGTGGACATGCGGCTGCGCCCGTCGGGGCGGCAGGGGCCGGTCGCGACCGCGCTTTCGTCGTTCCGCGATTACCAGATGGCCGAGGCGTGGACCTGGGAACATCTGGCGCTCACCCGCGCCTGCGTGATCGCGGGGGTCGGCGGCGAAGCGGACGCGGGGGGCGCGGACAAAGGCGGTCACGGCGCGGCGCTTGCCGCCGAGGTCGAGGCGCTTCGGGTCGAGATCCTGCGGGCGCGCGGCGGCGACCCGCGCGTGGCGCCCGACCTCGCCGACATGCGCGCGCGCATCTTCGCCGCGAAAGCGCCCGACGGCCGGTGGGAGGCGAAGAACGGCCGCGGCCGGTTGCAGGATATCGAGCTGCTGGCGCAATCGCTCGCCGTCCGCACGGGTTCACCGGCGCGCGCGGTCGCGGCGCAGCTGCGGGCGGGCACGCGCGCGGGCCTGATCGACGCGGCCGATGCCCTGGCGCTGGCGGAGGCGTGGCGCGCTCTGTGGAGAATGCATTCCGCAGCGCGGCTGTTGACCGAAGGGCGGCTCGACATGGATGCGGCGGGGCTTGGCGGGCAGGAGTTCCTGCTGCGCGAGATGGGGCAGCCGTCGCTGGATGCGCTGGCGGCGGACCTGGAAAGCACCGTCGAGACGGCGGGCGCGATCGTGGACCGGCTGGTGCGGGATGCTTGCGCCGAAATGTCGGCGGGGGAGTGAGCGGGACCGGGTGCCGTCCCGTTCCCGAGAATAGCACCATCGACGACGTGACCGGCGAGTGAGACTGGTCAGGAAGCTGATGATCCGAACCGCCGAGGATAAACGCTCAACATCAGACTGGTCACAAGCTTTCGCCGGATGCCTGACACATCCTTGCTGCCCCGCCGGCGAAGAAGGCCGCACGACATCGGAATGCCGAGACCCCGATTCGCCGCGCCGCACTCCGAAACCCGCTGAACGCCCGCGCCCCCCGCGACCGCCTCAGCTCTCCGCCGCCCCCTCGCTCGCTTCGGATCGCCCCCGCGACTCACCCGCGTTGATCGTCCCCATCGGAACCGCCGCCCCGATGGCGATCCCGGCCAGCGGCCCCGCCACCGGAACCAGCCCGTCCAGCTGCCGCAGCGGGATCGGGGTCAGGCCCGGCGCGGGGGCCAGCGCGATCTCGGGCACCTCCTCGGCCGCGTCCACGCCGTGCGCGGTCTTGTCCCAGTAGAACGGGTTCACGACCACCTCGTAGAGCGCCTTCCACGCCGCGAGGCAGCCGAGCGGAAAGTAGAAGTGCAGCGTCGGCGCCCAGGCCCACAGGCCGGCATGTCCGGCCCGCCGCGCGGCCCATGCGCCGATGATGATGTTGAGCAGCTCAGATGCGACGAAGATCGAGAACAGCACCGGCACCCCGCACCCGCCCCACAGCCCCGCCAGCGGCTCGCGCAGCGGGTGCGGCAGGCCGAGGCTCAGGGCCCAGAAGCTCCACAGGAGCGGTGCCAGCAGGTATTGCGTCAGCATGCCCGCGAACTGGATCTGAAACCCCACGAACGCCCGGGTGCCGACCTGCCGCCACAGCTGCACGGGCGTCCGCATGTGGACCCCCCAGGTCATGGCGTAGCCCTTGAGCCAGCGCGAGCGTTGCTTGACCCACGGGATCGGGCGGCAGTTGGCTTCCTCGTGGGTGGTGAAATCCGCGACTTCGACGCGCAGGCCCATGCGCGCCAGGCGCACGCCCAGGTCGGCGTCCTCGGTGACGTTCCAGGCGTCCCACGCGCCCGACCGTTCCAGCGCCTCGCGGCGGAAGAACTGCGTGGTGCCGCCAAGGGGCACGATCAGCCCCATGCGCGACACGCCGGGCAGGACGGCGCGGAAAAGCGCGGCGTATTCGATCGTGAAGCAGCGTGACAGCCAGTTGGTGCGCGGGTTGTAGAAGTCGAGCGCACCCTGCACGCAGGCGACGTCGGCGGGGGCCGCGGCCAGGTGGCGCGCGACCTTGTGAAGCTGCTCGGGCTCGGGCCGGTCCTCGGCGTCCCAGACGCCGATGATGTCGCCGCGGCAGAAACTGAGCGCGTAGGTGAGCGCCCGTGGCTTGGTCCTGATGGGCCCGTCGGGCACGATGACGACGCGCAGCCAGCGCGGCAGGGTCACGCCGGCAAGTGCTTCACGGGTGATCTCGTCCGTTTCTTCGACCACCAGCACGATGTCGCTGAGTTCGCGCGGGTATGTCAGGCGCGACAGCCGCCCGACCAGCTTGCCCGCCACGTCCGCCTCGTGAAACAGCGGCACCATGACCGAGATCAGGGGCAGCTTTCCCTTCATCTCGGGCGGCGGTGCCGCAGCCTGCGCGCGGGCGCGCAGCGTGGCGCGGAACGCCAGCAGCTTCAGCGCGATGCTGCCCAGAAGCGTGAGCGTAGCCCAGAGCGTAAGCGCCGCCAGCAGCGTCAGCGGCGCCAGCAGCAGGCCCGCGCTCAGCGCCCCCATCGCGATCAGCGCGGCGCGTCCCGCCCCCGCCTCGTCGCGGGTGCGGCAGCTCAGGTCGCCCGACACGCGGGTCTCGGCCTGACGGATAAGCTGCGTGCGCCGCGCGGTCAGGATCGCGTCGCGGGCGACGGTTGGGGCGCACAGAAGCATCCGCACCGTTCCGAACCCCTGCGGCAGCCGGGGCGCGAGCGCCGCGAACTCCTCGGGCCGGGACGCGGCGACATAGGTCACGCCGCCGATGCGCCGCCAGGGCACGATGCCCGCGTTCAGGCAGAAGCCCGCGCCGGCCTGGTCGATGAGCCGCGCGTCGGGCGGGTTCGCGCCAAGGTCGGGCATGGTCGTGCGCCACTGGCGGGTCAGGGCGCGGGTCAAAGCCGCTTCGGTCACCCAGCCGTGCGCCAGCAGGATCTCGCCCAGCGGCACGTCCTGGCGCTGCCGCATCACGACGGCTTTCAGAAGGTCGCCGGGATCGACCGCCCCATCCTCGATCAGGATCTGGCCAAGCGGGCGCTGGTCGCGGGCGGGGCGGGCCGCCGCCTGCGCCCGCGCGGCCGCGTCGATCCGGTCGCGGCCAAGTCGCCCTTCGCGCAGGCGGGCGCGAAGCGGAATGACCTGCGCGCCCGATGCGCCCTCGCCGGGCCGGTCGGCGGCAGGGTCGGCAGCGGGGTCGGGGGCGGGCGCGGTCGATGCAGGCATGGAATATCCCCGGACGTCTGTCCGGTCATCCATGCACGACCACAGGTTAAGGCGCGGTTAACAGCGGCCTTCGGAACCGATCGCTCAGCCGCGCCGCTGTTCCATCGCGCGGGTGAACCGCTCGAACAGATAGGCGCTGTCCTGCGGCCCCGGGCTCGCCTCGGGGTGGTGCTGGACCGAGAAGACCGGCCGCTCCGCCATGCGGATGCCGCAGTTCGACCCGTCGAACAGGCTCACATGCGTTTCCAGCACGCCCTCGGGCAGGGTCTGCGCGTCGACCGCGAAGCCGTGGTTCATCGAGGTGATCTCGACCTTGCCGGTTTCCACGTCGCGCACCGGATGGTTCGCGCCGTGATGACCGTGGCTCATCTTCACCGTGCGGGCACCCAGCGCCAGCGCCAGCATCTGGTGGCCAAGGCAGATCCCGAAGATGGGCAGGTCGCGGTCCAGCAGGTCCTGGATCATCGGCACCGCGTATTCGCCGGTCGCGGCCGGGTCGCCCGGGCCGTTCGACAGGAACACGCCCTCGGGGTCGTGGGCCATCACTTCGGCGGATGTGGCGGTGGCGGGCAGGACCGTCACGTCGGCGCCCGACGCCACCAGCGAGCGCAGGATGTTGCGCTTGGCGCCATAGTCCAGTGCCACGACCTTGAACGGGCGCGCGGGCCGGGCAGGGGGCTGGAACCCGTCGGGCCAGGACCACAGCCCCTCGTCCCAGCGATAGCTTTGCCGGCAGCTCACGTCACGGGCAAGGTCGAGGCCCACGAGCCCCGCCCAAGCCCTTGCCCGCTCGACCATCGCGGCGGTGTCGAAGCGGCCTTCGGGATCGTGGGCCAGCACCACGTGAGGCGACCCCTGCTGGCGGATCGCGCGGGTCAGGCGGCGGGTGTCGATGCCGCCGATGCCGATCCGGCCGCGCCGCTCCATCCAGTTTGCCAGGTCCGAGGTCGCGCGCCAGTTCGACGGCTCGGTCGGGTCCCACTTGACGACGATGCCCGACGCCACCGGGTCCGCCGCCTCGTCATCCAGCGCGGTCACGCCGGTGTTGCCGACGTGGGGAAAGGTGAAGGTCACGACCTGCGAGGCGTACGAGGGATCGGTCATGATCTCCTGATAGCCGGTCATCGCGGTGTTGAAGACAAGCTCTGCCACCACCTCGCCCGCCGCGCCGAAGCCGTGGCCGCGGAAGATCGTTCCGTCGGCAAGCGCAAGGCAGGCGGTCGGTGTCGGCATGTCATGTCTCCGGCAAATCGGCGGGAAACTAGGCGCGGGGGCCGCGCGCGTCAAGCGGGCCAAAGGGCCGGAGGGCGCTTGCGGACGATGCCGCTTGACCCCGGATGCGCGCTGCGGGAATGACTGCGGGACTTGCTGGCATCCGCACACCAACCTGAACGAGGACGACATGGACCTGCGCGACCGCATTGCCGCCGCGACCAAGGACGCGATGAAGGCCCGTGACGCCGCCCGGCTGTCCACGCTGCGGCTGATCGGCGCCGGGATCAAGGACCGCGACATCGCGGCCCGGTCCGAGCCGGGCGCGGCTGCCGCCGGGGCCGCGACGGGCGGGCAGGGTGTCGGCGACGACGACCTGATCGCGCTTTTGTCGAAGATGGTGAAGCAGCGCCAGGAATCCGCCCGCGCCTTTGAAGAGGGCGGCCGGATCGAGCTGGCCGAGCGCGAGATGGCCGAGATGAAGGTGATCCAGGAGTTCCTGCCCCGCCAGCTGGACCCGACCGAGGTCGCGGCGGCGGTGGACAAGGCGGTCGCGGACCTGGGCGCCGGCTCGGTCCGCGACATGGGCCGGGTCATGGGCGAGCTGCGCGCGCGTCACGCCGGGCAGATGGATTTCGGCGCGGTCGGCGCGCTGGTCAAATCCCGGCTGATGGGCTGACGGCGTTTTCGCGTAGCGAGGCGGGCAGGCGGCCTGCGCCGCTCGCTTGATCGCCGATCAGCGCTCGGCGATCTCGACCACCGGCGCGGTCGCGTGCGACAGGGCGAGCCTGCGGCCGGCCCGGTCCGCGAGCAGGCTGTCAACGCGGTCGCCGTCGCGGGCGACGTGGACCAGGATTTCCTCGCCGTCGCCGACATTGCCGAAATACCAGATCGCGCGCTCTGCGTTCAGCCGCGTCGGCTCGCCGCGGTTCTGCCGCCACTCGGCCGCCTTCGCGATCCGCACGAAGTTCTTGAAATACATGAAGTCGGCGGTGTTGAAGTCCTGGATCCGGTTGACCTCGTATTCCATCGCGACCGGCCCCTCGAAGGCTGCGGTCTTCATCGCGTGGTGCCGGTCCAGTTCCGCGTCGACCAGCTCGGGCGCGTGATCCTCGCCGTTCCAGACGTCGCGGACGCGCGAGAAGCGTTTGTTCGACCCGCGCTCGGTCCGCTTGATGAAGCTGGTGAACAGGTCCACAGACGCGCGCGCCTGCCCGTCCACGACGTACTCTGTCCGCGACAGGGCATGCGGCTTGCGGATCGAATGGATGGTCGTCCGCGCCTCGAACCGGTCATCCTCGCGGATGGTGTCGGTCAGGTCGAACCGGGTCCGCAGCGCGATCACCGCGCCGTACATCCGCTCGCTCCGCGCATCGAGCCATTCGGACGGCTTCAGGCCCAGGAGGTCGGCGAGGATGATCCAGTGGTTTTCCAGCGCGGTGGCCAGCGCCCAGTCCTCGGACAGGGTGTGGACGTCGAGCTGCGGCAGGCCGGCGGTGAAGGTGCTGGTGTAGTGCATGATGAGCCTTGCCGTGAGATTGCGGATGACTGCGGGGGGGACGTTGCCGCGTGGTTGGGCGGCGCTACTGGAAGAAGCGCCAGAAACCGCCGTTCGGGGCCATGTCGATAGCCGGGCCCAGGATCATGCGGCGCATGTGGCCCACGTAGAACTCGACAAAGTTGGCAACGAACTGGTCGCCGTCGGTATAGGCGGCGGCGTTGGGCCCCGCCTCGAGCACCAGCGTCACCTTGCTGCCGTCCCACTGGCTGCGCGGCACGAAGGTCGCGGCCTTGGCCCGCCACGCCAGCACGCCCGCGCCGCGCCCCACGACGATCGGCCGGTCGATCAGCCACGCGTCCTGCATGTCGCCGAACGGCCCGTCCGGGAAGATATGGACCAGCCGCGGTCCCTGCTTGAGCAGCTTGGCGAGCTTGAGGAACCGCATCGCCACGTCGGGCGCGTCGGCGGGCACGTGGAAGTTCGGCTCGGGCGCGTTCACGGGAACGCCCGCCGCCACGATCGACAGCGGCATGCTGGGCACCCCGATGCCGAGGTCGGTCACGGCCGACATGCCGCCGTGCAGGTTGGCGATGAAGATCGACTGGCCCTGCCGCGCCGCCTGCTGGACCAGCGTGTTGTCGATCAGCACCGCGTCGCGCACCGTCTGGCTGCGGCGCTTGGCGTCCCGGGTGCGCTCGTCATCGGGGCCGTAGGCGATGACATGGTGGTTGTAGCCCGACATGACGAACTTGAAATATCCCGCCATGACGCGGCCCCAGTTCACCTCGTCGCTGAACCCCTTGAACTCGTGCTCGGGCACGCCGCGGATCTGGGCCAGACTGTCCACGATCGTCTTTTCGACGATCTGCGGCATGTAGTCGGCCCGAAGCGTCGCCAGCCGTTCGGCGATCGAACCCGTCGCGCCGTTGAACAGCTCGTCATCCAGCAACGGAAACAGCAGCGCGCACACGTCCGCGTGCGACAACACCAGCGACCGCAGGGCATTGCGCAAGGCCGGATCGCCGCGCGCGACGATCACCAGACGCGCGAGTTCCTCGCGGTATTCCGCGTGCTGGCCGCTGCGGGCGAGCGCGGTCAGGCGCAGGTGGGACATCTGCGGGTGGTCGTTCAGTTCCCAGTCCATCCGGGTCAGCAGGATGGCGGGGCGCGCCTGGCTGTGCTGCAGAAGCAGCCGCCATCCGGTGGTCGCCAGCAGGCCGAGCTTGCCGTTACGGGGGTCGTCGGGACCGAGGACGCGGGCGGTTTCCGCCAGGGCGCGCAGCGCGACGGCGCCGTCCGGGTTCTGCTCTAGCGCAGCGAGCGCATGCGGCTCGAACAACTCGGGTAGCCGTACGGCGGCCAGATCTTGCATCGTCAACCACGAGGCTGTTGCGGAAGCCGAACCGAAAAGGGGGGGTCTCAGCATGCCGGAGCGTATGACATTCGATCGGCGGCTGTGCAAGGCCGCCGGGTCGAGGTGACCGGGCCAGGCCCGCATGGATGCGCGGGGGTGGCTGCTGATCGCGCGGAACCGACCGGACGGCCGCCCGAAACTTGCACCCTCGACGCGAAAGCTGCTACGCAGCCCGGACCGAAAACGAGGGAGGATCCGGTATGCTGGACCGCGCGACATTCGACCGACTGCTGTCCAAGTACGCCAAGGTGGACGAGGTCCGCGACGCCGATCCGCTGTTCGCAGAGGGCCTGGATTTCAGCTCGATCGGGTTCACCGAGTTCGTGATGGCCATCGAGGACGAGACCGGGCTGGACATCGACCCGGACGAGCTGGACCACTCGATCCGCACGGTCGGGCAGCTTTACGACCATCTCAGCCGGATGTGACCGGCGAGAACGCCGCAACGGGTCAAAGCGGCAGCGCGTAACGGCGGCCGTGTTCGTCCCACTGGCTGTCGGGAACGATCACCATCTTGCCCGCAAAGCCCCGCGACGGGTCGGCGAAGGCCACCTCGGCCTCGCGCAGGCGCGACAGCGGCACGGTGCCGGCAAGGACCGGGCGCAGCCGCCCTTCGCGGATCCAGCCGATCAGCCGATCCGCCTCGGCGCGGGTCCCGTGCGAGACGCCGACGATCCGCACCTGGTTGAGGTAGATCAGCGTCCACGGCACCTGCGTCAAGTTCCCGTTCGACGCGCCCGCGATCGACAGGCGCGGATAGCTGCGGCGCGCGCCCATGTCGCCGCACATCGAACGGATCAGCGGCAGCGTCATCTCGCCGCCCACAAGGTCCATCACGGCGTCGGGCGCGCGGCCCACCTCGCCCAGGATCGCCGTTTCCAGGTCGGTTCCGGGCGCGCGGTGGATCACCGTCTGCGCGCCAAGCGCGCGCAGCACTTCGTCCTTGCCGGGGCTCGCGACCGCATGCGGCACCGCGCCCAGGATCCGGCACAGTTGGATCAGCGCCGACCCGACCCCGCCGCTCGCGCCGGTGACGATCACGTGGTCGCCCGCCGTGATCCCGGCCGAGGTCAGCATGTGCAGCGCCGTCTGCCAGGCGCACATGCCAAGGCTGGCCAGTTCGGGATCCGACAGCTCGGCGTTCGGCACGGCATGGAACTGGTCGGACGGGAACACGCCGTACTCGGCGAAGCCGCCATCCGCGCCGTGACCGAAGTAATCCGGGGCAAGGTTCAGGTCGGCGCGGTCGTCGGCGTAGATGTTGAAATCGAGAAGCCCCCGTTCGCCCATCCGCGCCGGGTCCACGCCCGCGCCGACGGCGGCGACCCGGCCGACCACGTCCGCGCCCTGGATGCGCGGAAATGACAGCGTGTCGCCCGCCATGCGGAACGAGGCGATCCCGGCGTCGTCCGAGGTGTCGTAGAGCCCCTCGCGCACCTTGCGGTCGGTGTTGTTCTTGGCGGTCGCAGTGATCCTGACCAGGACCTGGCCCGGCCCCGGTCGGGGAACGGGCCAGTCGTCGCGGATCTGGATCGCGTCGATGCCGCCGTGGCGCGTCAGGATCGCGGCCTGCATCGAGGTCGGGATCGCGGCCGGAACGCCGGCCGCGACGCCGTCAGCCATTGCCCAGCACTTCGACCACCGCGTCCCGCGTGACCGACACGATGGTGTCGGCTTCCTCGCGCGTCAGGCACAGCGGCGGGGCGAAGCCCAGGATGTCGCCCTGCGGCATGGCGCGGGCGATCACGCCGCGTCGCATCATCGCGGCCGAGACCTTGACGCCGATCCCCTCGGACGGGTCGAAGAACACGCGGCCATCGCGCGCGCGCACCAGCTCGACCGCGCACAGCATCCCTTCGCCGCGCACCTCGCCGACATGGGCGTGCCCGCCAAGCGCGTCCGCCATCTGCCGGTTCAGGTATCCGCCGACCTCGCCCGCGTTCCTGACCAGACCCATGTCGTCCAGAAGCTTCAGGTTGGCGACCCCGGCCGCCGCCCCGATCGGGTGGGCCGAATAGGTCCAGCCGTGGCCCAGGACGCCGTATTCGTCGGTGCCCTGCATCAGCACGTCCCAGACGCGGTTGCCGACGATGCTGGCCGACAGCGGCGCATAGGCCGAGGTCAGGCCCTTGGCGCAGGTGATGAGGTCGGGCTTCATTCCGTAATGGTCCGATCCGAACATCGTTCCCAGTCGCCCGAAGCCCGTCACGACCTCGTCCGCGATCAGCAGGATGTCGTGACGGTCCAGGACCTTCTGGATCGCGGCCCAGTACCCTTTCGGCGGCGGCACGATCCCGCCCGTCCCCAGGACCGGCTCGCCGATGAAGGCGGCGATGCTGTCCGCGCCCTCGGCCGCGATCAGCTTTTCAAGCTGGTCGGCACAATGGGCCACGAAGTCCGATTCCGACATCGACAGGTCCGGGCGGCGGAAATAATAGGGCGCCTCGGTGTGGATCACCTGTTCCAGCGGCAGGTCGAACTTCTTGTGGAACAACTCGAGCCCCGTAAGCGACCCGCTCATCAGTCCCGAGCCGTGATAGCCGCGCCAGCGCGAGATGATCTTCTTCTTCTTCGGCAGGCCGCGGACGTTGTTGTAGTACCAGACGAGCTTGATGTTCGTCTCGTTCGCGTCCGACCCCGACAGGCCGAAATAGACCCGCGCCATGTCCTTGGGCGCGCGGTCCATGACCATCTTCGACAGCGTGATCGCCACTTCCGAACCGGCGCCCGCATAGGCGTGGTAATAGGCCAGCTCGCGCGCCTGCGTCGCGATCGCCTCGGCGATCTCCTGCCGGCCGTAGCCGACGTTGACGCAGTAAAGCCCAGCGAAACCGTCCAGCACCCGGTTGCCGTCGCGGTCGGTGATGTGGCTGCCCTCGCCCCCGGTCACGATGCGCTGCGGCGCCTCGCCGCGCGCGAACTGGGCGAGGTGGGTCGAGGGGTGGAAGAAGTTCTCGCGGTCCCACTTGGCGAGTTCGTCGTTGGTAAGCATGGGTGTCTCCTTACTCTGACCAGTCACGGCAGACGTATTTGATGTCGGTGAACGCCTCGAGCCCGTGGCGCGAGCCTTCGCGGGACAGCCCGGACTGCTTCATGCCCCCGAAGGGGATCGGCGCGCCCGTGACCTTGGTGCGGTTGACCGCGACCATCCCGAAGTCGAGCGAGCGCGAGATGCGGTAGATGCGGCGCGGGTCCTGGCTGTGGACATAGGCGATCAGGCCGTATTCGGTCGCGTTGGCGATCCCCACGGCCTCGTCCTCGGTGTCGAAAGGGGCGATGGCGGCGACGGGGCCGAAGGTTTCCTCGTGAAAGACCAGCGCGTCGGTCGGCACGTCGGCAAGGACGGTCGCGGGATAGAACAGCGGCCCCTGCGGATCGCGGGCGCCGCCGGCCAGCAGCGTGGCGCCGCGTTCCAGCGCGTCGGCCACGTGTTCTTCCTGCTTCTTCACGGCGCGCTCGTGCATCAGCGGGCCCAGATCGCGATCCTCCATCCCCGGACCCAATGTCAGCGCGCGGACCTTTTCGGCGAAGGCCGTGCAGAAGCGGTCATAGATCGGGCGCTGCACCAGAAAACGGTTTGCCCCCAGGCAATCCTGCCCCGAGGTCGCGAACTTGGCCTTGATCGCCTCGGACACCGCAAGATCGAGGTCGGCGTCGGCAAAGACGATGAACGGCGCGTGCCCGCCAAGCTCCAGCACCAGCCGCTTCACCGTGTCGGCGGACTGCCGGTAGAGCAGCTTTCCGACCTCGGTCGAGCCGGTGAAGCTGAGCGCGCGGATGCGCGGATGCGCGGTCCATGCGCCGACGATCTCGGGCGCGCTGCCGGGCAGGACGTTGAAGACGCCGGGCGGAAAGCCCGCGCGATCGGCCAGCTCCGCCAGCGCCAGCGCCGACAGCGGGGTTTCGGCCGAGGGGTGGCAGACGACGGTGCAGCCGGCGGCGATGGCGGCGGCGGCCTTGCGGGTCAGCATCGCAGACGGGAAGTTCCACGGGGTGACGAGTGCGGCGACGCCCACGGGCTCGCGCCAGACCTCCATCTCGGCGGTGGCGAGATGCGAGGTGACGCTTTCGATGTTCGGGCGCTTGGCTTCCTCGGCGTAGAACTCGACGAACGAGGCGGCGTAGTCGATTTCGCCCAGGGCTTCCGACAGCGGCTTGCCCTGTTCGGCAACCATGATCCGGGCAAGGTCCTCGCGGTTCTGCATGATCAGCTCGAACCAGCGCCAAAGCGGTTCGGCCCGCAGCTGCGGCAGTTCCCAGGCCCAGTCGTCAAAGGCGTCATAGGCCACGGCCACCGCGTCGCGTGCCGCGTCGGCGTCGAGGCTTGCGACCTCGGCCACCGTCGCGCCCGTGGCGGGGTCGGTCACGGCAAAGCGAGCGCTGCCCTTGACCCAGCGTCCGCCGACATAGCCGTCGGTCCTGAGAAGCGAGGGGTCGTTCAGGTCGAGTTGCATCAGATCATCCCCTCGAGTTCGCGGGGACCCGGCCCCTCCATGTCCTCGGCGCCGCCGACCTCGACACCAACGACCGCCACGCAGTCGCCGGGCTTGACGATGCCGGGCACGTGGCGCGCGCACATGATCCCCGACCGGCCCGCCAGCAGGACGGCGGGCTGCACGCCGGTCCGCCCGGTCTGCCACAGCCGCGCGATCGGCTCGCCCTTCTTCACCACGTCGCCAAGGTCCGCGTGGAACTCGACCAGCCCGCCGTCGTCGGCGAAGACGAAGCAGTCGCTGTCGGGCATGTCGAGCCAGCGGGTCGGCGCGCGCGGCACCTCGCCCGCCAGAATCCCGAAGGCGGTCAGCACGTTCCGCAGCCCCTGCCGGGCGATCCGCACCGTGCGGGCGGTCGCGGTGCCGCCGCCGCCAAGCTCGGTCGTGACGAACACCTTGCCCATTTCTTCGGCGGCGGTGTCGTACATGCCGATCGCGTCGATTTCCAGCATCCGCACGCTCCACGGCGCGCCGAACGCCTCGACCAGTTCAAAGGCGCGGGCTTCCTGCGCCCGCGTCTCGGGGTTGTCGCCGGGCAGGATGTGGGCGGCGCAGAAGGGCAGGAAGTCGAGCGTCTTGCCCCCCGAATGATAGTCCAGCACCAGGTCCGCCATCGGCAGCAGCACGCGCTGGAAATAATCGGCGATCTTTTCCGTGACCGTCCCGTCGGGGCGGCCCGGAAAGGTGCGGTTCAGGTTGCCGCGGTCGATGGGCGAGGTGCGGGTGCCGGCCGCGAAGGCGGGTTGGTTCATCGCGGGCACGACGATGATGCGCCCCGTGACATCCCCGGCCGCGAGGTTCGCGGCCAGGTCGAACAGCGCCAGCGGCCCTTCGTATTCGTCGCCGTGGTTGGCGCCGGTCAGAAGCGCGGTCGGCCCCTCGCCGTTCCTGATGACGGTGATCGGGATCACGACCGAGCCCCAGGCGCTGTCGTCGCGGCTGTAGGGCAGGCGCAGGAAGCCGTGCTGGATGCCGTCGCGGTCGTAATCGACCGTGGCCAGCACGGGCGAGGGGCGCAGCCCCTCGGGGAACGCGGGCATGGGTTCAGTCCTTCACGAAAAGCTTGCGCGGCACGTTCGACAGCAGTTCCGGCGCGCCGTCGGTGATGGCGATGGTCTCGGTGATTTCCAGCCCCATCTCGTCGGACCAGAGCCCGGTCATGAAGTGGAAGGTCATGCCCGGCTGCAGCACGGTCTTGTCGCCCGGGCGCAGCGACATGGTGCGCTCGCCCCAGTCGGGCGGATAGCTCACGCCGATCGGGTAGCCGGTGCGGCCGTCCTTGTGGATGCCGTATTTCCTGAGGACGGAATAGAACGCGCCCGCGAACTCCTCGCAGGTATTTCCGGCGCGGGCGGCTTCCAGCCCGGCCTCCATCCCCTCCAGCACGGCCTTTTCGCCCTCGACAAAGACCTTGGGCGGCTTGCCGAGGAACACCGTGCGCGACAGCGGGCAGTGGTAGCGGTTGAAGCAGCCGGCGATCTCGAAGAACGTGCCTTCGCCCGACTTCATCGGCTTGTCGTCCCAGGTGAGGTGGGCGGCCGCAGCCTCGCGCCCCGACGGCAGCAGCGGCACGATGGCCGGGTAGTCGCCGCCGAACTCGGCCGTGCCGCGGATGCCCGCGTCGTAGATTTCCGCCACGAGGTCGTTCTTGCGCATCCCCGGCTCGATCACCTCGACGATGCGGCGGTGCATTTCCGTGACGATCGCGCCCGCCTTGCGCATGTAGTCGAGCTCGGTCGCCGATTTCACCGCGCGCTGCCAGTTCACGAGCGCGGTCGTGTCCTGGAACTTCGCGTCCGGCAGCCCGGCCTGCAATGCGGCAAAGGCGCGGGCCGAGAACCAGTAGTTGTCCATCTCGACGCCGATGCGCTTGGCGCCCCAGCCCTTGTCCTTCAGGATCGAGGACAGAAGGTCCATCGGGTGCTTCGCCGTGTTCTGCACGTAGTCGTCGGCGTAGCCGATGATGTTGTCCTCGGCGAGATAGGCGGTGAAGCGCGCCCCCACCGCGTCCATCCCCCGCCCGAAGAAGATCGGCTCGCCCTCGGGCGGGACGATCACCGCCTGGTGGACGTAGAACGACCAGCCGTCGTAGCCCGTGAGCCAGTTCATGTTGCTGGGGTCGCTGACGATGAGCAGGTCGACGCCCTTCTCCTCCATCGCGCGGCGGGTCTTTTGCAGGCGGTCGGCGTATTCGGCTCGGGTGAACTTCAGGGCGATATCGGGCATGTTGTCCTCAGGCGGTGAAGGTCTGGCCGGCCTTGGCCGCGCGGGCGCGCGACAGGGCAAGGGCGGCGATGGCGGTGTCCTGGATGCCGGTGCCGGTCAGGTCGGCGACGGTGATCTGGTCCGGGCGGGTGCGGCCGAGTGCCCCACCCGCGATGATCTGGCCCAGTTCGGGGCGGGTGTCGGTGTCCGCGACGAGCCCCGCGGCGATCGCGTGGTGCCACTCGCCCAGGCGGCGGGTCTGCGCCAGCCGGTCGGCCGCGTAGGTGGCCAGCGCGATGAGCGCGGGGTCGATCTCGTTCTTGTGCTCGGCGTCCGATCCCATCGCTGTGACGTGGGTGCCGGAGGCAACGTCGGCGGCGTTCAGGATCGGGCTTTCGGCGGGTGTCGTGGTGACGATGACATCGGCGCCGCGCGCGGCGTCAGCGGCGGTGGCGGCGGCGGTGACGGGGATGCCCAGCCGCGCCGTCATGTCGGTGGCGAAAGCGGCGGCCTTGGCCGGATCGCGCGCCCAGATCCGCGCGGCGGAAAGCCCGCGCACCTGTGCCAGCGCCGAAAGCTGCATCCGCGCCTGCATCCCGGCCCCAAGGATCGCCGCAACCGAAGCATCATTGCGCGCCAGATGCTTCGCCGCGACAGCACCCGCGGCGGCGGTCCTCACGTCGGTCAGGTAGCCGTTGTCGAGCAGCAGCGCCTCGACCAGCCCGGTGCAGGCCGACAGGACGACCATCATCCCGTTGGTGGATGGCAGGCCGAGCGCCGGGTTGCCGAAGAAGCCGGGGCTGATCTTGATCGCGAAGTGATCGAGGCCGGGTATGTAGGCGGTCTTTACGTCCACCTCGCCCCGGTGTTCGGGGATGTCGAGGCGCAGGATCGGCGGCATCGCGACGGACTGCGTCGCCAGCGCCACAAAGGCGCGTTCCACGCAGTCGATCGCATCCATGTCCAGCGGCACCAGCGCGCGCAGGTCGGTTTCGGTCAGTATGGTGACGGGGGGCCGGTTCATGCCGCCTCCGCCGTGTTCGCGCCGGCGACGATGCGGGCGTGAAGCGCGGGATCGACGTTGCCGCCCGACAGGACGGTGACGACCGGGCCGCCCGCCAGCCCCTCCGCGCGGATCTTGCCCGCGAGCAGCGCCGCGGTGCCGACGGCCGCCGCGCCCTCGACGACGTGGCCCTGCGCGGCCAAGTGGCGCATGCCCTCGGCGATCTCGGCTTCCGTCAAAAGGATGGTTTCATCCACCAGCGCGCGGCAGATCGGGAACGTGACTCGGTTTGCCAGCCCCACGCCGCCGCCGAGCGAATCCGCAAGGCTCACCGCCTCCTCGACCTCGACGGGGGCGCCGGCGGCAAGGCTCGCGATCATCGCGGCGCCGCTTTCCATCGTCACGCCGACGATGCGCGTGTCGGGCCGCAGCGCCTTGACCGCCACCGCGATCCCGGCGATCAGCCCGCCGCCCGACAGTGGCACGAGGATCGTGGTGGCGTCGGGCGCATCCTCGGCGATCTCGAGCCCGATGGTGCCCTGACCGGCGACGACCGCCGCATCGTCGAAAGGGGCGATCTCGGTTAGGCCCTCGTCGCAAACGGCCCGGGCGACCTCGACCATCGCCTCGTCCTGGCTCGCGCCCACGATCCGCACCTCGGCGCCAAGGTCGCGGATCGCGGCGACCTTGTTCTGCGGCACGAGCCGCGACAGGCAGACCACCGCGCGGGTGCCCGCAAGCCGCGCCGCATGGGCGAGCGCGCGGCCGTGATTGCCGGTGGAGGCGGTGACGACGCCCCGCGACAGCGCGTCCGGCGCAAGCGACAGGACCGCGTTGGTCGCGCCGCGCAGCTTGAACGCGCCGGTTTCCTGCAGATGTTCGGCCTTCATCAGGACCGGGACGCCAAGGCACGCGCTCAGCACCGGATCGGCCAGCATCTGCGTGCGCCGGACCCGGCCCGCGATCCGCGCCCGCGCGGCGGCGATGTCGCCCGGCGTGACGGAAAGGGCGGTCATGGCGTCCTCATCAGCGCGCCCGGCGCGGCCGCGCGGGGGTCGCCGCAGGCGCGCAGCACGGCCCAGGCGGTGGCGAGGTTCGCGGACACCACCGGGACGCCCGCCGCATCTTCCAGCCGGTCGATCCAGGCGGCCGCGCGCAGCGCGGTGCAGGCGATGAACAGCGCGTCCGACCCCGGCGCGGTCGG
>ERZ501041.62-NODE-62-length-23845-cov-10.732703_pt1 | contig 23845 bp, 17 predicted proteins | sample MGYA00248848_ERZ501041 | MGnify/ENA primary metagenome ERZ501041 (study PRJEB25958, sample SAMN03398573) | human skin metagenome | study: EMG produced TPA metagenomics assembly of the Human Skin Microbiome Metagenome (human skin metagenome) data set.
CGCGCCACATGCGGGTGACGAACGGTTTCGTCGGCAACCGCTTCTTCGTGCGCCAACCGGGCCCGTCGGGCAAGGCGCTGCTGTACGCGACGCCCCTGTTCGTGGCGCTCGTGGCGATCGAGTTTGCGGACCTGATCTTCGCCGTTGATTCGGTGCCCGCGATCTTCGCGATCACGACCGACCCGTACCTCGTCTACACCTCGAACATCTTCGCGATTTTGGGCCTGCGCGCGCTCTACTTCGCGCTGGCGGCGATCCTGCACCGCTTCGTCTACCTGAAGCCCGCGCTGGCCATCCTGCTGATCTTCATCGGCGGCAAGGTGGTCGTGGCAGACCTGATGGGGATCGAGAAGGTGCCGCCGTCGATCTCGCTCGGCGTGACCTTCGTGATCCTGGCGGCGGGGATCGCCTGGTCGCTCGTCAAGACGCGCGGCGACAAGCCGGCGCACTGACCGGACCGGCGCCCGCGAACGTAACAGGAACGCGGCCTTCCCACGGAAGGCCGCGTTGTCTATGCTGGGACCCATGAGCGAGTTCGACGACTTTGACGCCTTCGAGGCCGCGGCGGCCGCCCCCGCCCGCATCCCCCTGTCGCAGCGGGCGATGGGCACGGGCGGCGGACGGCCCGCCCCCTATCTCGACGGGCTGAACCCCGCGCAGCGACAAGCGGTCGAGGCGCTCGACGGCCCCGTCCTGCTGCTTGCGGGCGCGGGCACCGGCAAGACTCGCGCGCTGACGACGCGGATCGCCCACCTGCTGACGCAGGGCCGCGCGACGCCGGGCCGGATCCTTGCCGTGACCTTCACCAACAAGGCCGCGCGCGAGATGAAGAACCGCGTCGCCCGCCTGCTGGGCGAGACGGTCGAGGGGATGCCTTGGCTCGGCACCTTCCATTCCATCAGCGTCAAGATCCTGCGCCGCCACGCCGAGCTGGTCGGCGCGGGCGACCTGCACCTGAAGCCCAGCTTCACGATCCTCGACACAGACGACCAGATCCGCCTGCTCAAGCAACTGATCGCGGCCGGAAACATCGACGAGAAGCGCTGGCCCGCGCGGATGCTCGCCGGGCTGATCGACGGCTGGAAGAACCGGGCGCTGACGCCCTCGCGCGTGCCGGCGGGCGAATCGCATGTCTATGACGGCCGCGGCGCCGAACTCTACGAACAGTACCAGCGCCGCCTGCTGGAACTGAACGCCGCCGACTTCGGCGACCTGCTGCTGCATTGCGTCACGATCTTCCAGGCGCACCCGGACGTGCTGGCCCAGTGGCAGGACCGCTTCCGCTACATCCTCGTGGACGAATACCAGGACACGAACGTCGCCCAGTACCTGTGGCTGCGGCTGCTGGCGCAGGCGCACCGCAACATCTGCTGCGTGGGCGACGACGACCAGTCGATCTACGGCTGGCGCGGGGCCGAGGTGGGTAACATTCTGCGGTTCGAGCAGGATTTCCCGGGCGCGCAGGTGATCCGGCTGGAACAGAACTACCGTTCGACCCCGCATATCCTCGCCGCAGCCTCGGGGCTGATCGCGGCCAACAAGGGGCGTCTTGGCAAGACGCTGTGGACGGAATCGGAAGGCGGCGAGAAGCTGCGCCTGATCGGCCATTGGGACAGCGAGGCCGAAGCGCGCTGGATCGGGGAAAAGATTGAAGATCATCAGAGCGGCCGGTCGCAAGAGGCGAAGAACAGATTCAATCCCCGTTTGGATAGCTTCCAGCAAGAACTGGATCGGCGTGCGAAGGCCGGACTTGGACCGATTGATGAGCAGAATTACATTCGCAAAGCGTTTGAAAGCGGGGACGTTTACCGGGATCTAAAAACGTACAATCTCGTACTCAAACTGCTGAAGGGCGATCCGAAAGCAGAAAACATGCTCGGGGCCCTCCAAGCGTATGCGGTGCACAAGTACTCTCTGAACGACATCGCGATCCTCGTCCGCGCCACCCACCAGATGCGCGCGTTCGAGGACCGCTTCCTGACCATCGGCCTGCCCTACCGCGTCATCGGCGGCCCCCGCTTCTACGAGCGGCAGGAAATCCGCGACGCGATGGCCTATTTCCGCCTTGCGGTCAGCCCCACCGACGACCTCGCCTTCGAGCGGATCGCGAACACGCCCAAGCGCGGCCTGGGCGAAAAGGGGATGCAGACGATCCAGCGCGAGGCGCGCGCCAGCGGCCTGTCGCTGGTCGAGGGGGCGGCGGCGGCCGTCGCGGGCGGCGCCCTGTCGGGCAAGGCCGCATCGGCGATGCGCGCATTCACCACCCAGATGGGCCGCTGGCACGCCGACGCGCTCGACACGACCGTGAACCACGTCGAGCTGGCCGAGCGGATGCTGGACGAATCCGGCTATACCGCGATGTGGCAGAACGACAAGTCGCCCGACGCGCCGGGCCGGCTGGAAAACCTCAAGGAACTCGTGAAGGCGCTGGAGGAGTTCGAGAATCTGCAAGGCTTTCTCGACCACGTCGCGCTGGTCATGGACGCGGCCGAGGGCGAGCAGGCCGAGGAGGTGTCGATCATGACGCTGCACGCCGCCAAGGGTCTGGAATACCCGATCGTGTTCCTGCCGGGATGGGAGGACGGGCTGTTCCCGTCCCAGCGCAGCATGGACGAATCGGGACTGAAGGGGCTGGAGGAGGAACGGCGGCTGGCTTACGTCGGCATCACCCGCGCCGAGGAACTCGCGACGATCACCTTTGCCGGCAACCGCCGCATGTACGGCCAGTGGCAATCCTCGCTGCCGTCCCGCTTCATCGACGAGTTGCCCGACGACCACGTCGATGTCCTGACCCCGCCCGGCCTTTACGGCGGCGGTTTCGGCGCGGCGGCCCAGTCGTTTGCCCAGCCCTTCGCACCCTCGATGATGCACGAGCGGGCGGCCAGCGCCGACGTCTACAACTCGCCCGGCTGGAAGCGGATGCAGGAACGCGCGGGCGCGCGGCCCGCCCCCGTCCACCGCACCCCCATCGTGATCGACGCCGAACCCGCCGCGCGCTTCACCGTCGGCGACCGGGTGTTCCACCAGAAGTTCGGCACCGGCACGATCATGGGCATCGCCGAGGACACGCTGACGGTCGAGTTCCCGGCCGGGTTCAAGAACGTGAAGGCCTCGTACGTCCAGCCGGCCACCGCCTCCGCCGACGACGTGCCGTTCTGAGCAGCGGGCTCAGTCGGGCGGGCGCAAGTATCCCGCGGGCTTCCGAGCGCCCGGGAAACGGTCCTGTGGATCGTTTTCAGCGAGGAAGGCCACGGCAGTGGCCGGGGGCGCGAAGCCCCCGGGGCCAGCGGCGCCGGCGGCACTTGACCTGCCCCCCGCCCCGTCCTACCTCCCCCCTCGCGCGGATGGCCGGATGACCGCGGGCGGCTTGTCCGTTCGAGGAAAGTCCGGGCTCCATGCAGGCACGGTGCCGGGTAACACCCGGCGGGGGCGACCCCAGGGAAAGCGCCACAGAGATGAGACCGCCGCGCAGCCTATCGCGCGGCAAGGGTGAAACGGTGGGGTAAGAGCCCACCGCGGGACGGGCAACCGAACCGGCAAGGCAAGCCCCACCGGGAGCAATGCCGAATAGGGATCGCGCGCAAGGCTTGCCTTGCAGGGCCGCCTGCGCCCCAGCAGATCCGGGTTGGCAGCTAGATCCCGCCGGCGACGGCGGGACCAGAGGAATGGTCATCCACGGGCTGTCCTGCAAGGGGCCGCCCCGGACAAAACCCGGCTTACAGGCCATCCGCGCAAATACGGCCCGACCCCGCCGGAATCCGGGAACGATCCGCGAATGTTCGCGCCCGGCTGTTGACTCTGCCCCGCGCATGCGTAAAAGGCGGGCTTCACGGAATTACACGGGTGCCCCACGGTTCATGACGGCCGCGCCCGAGCAGGAGCGACGACCATGGCGAAGCCGACCACCATCAAGATCCGCCTGAACTCCAGCGCGGGCACCGGCCACTTCTACGTGACCAAGAAGAACGCGCGCACGATGACCGAGAAGATGACGGTCAACAAGTACGACCCGGTCGTGCGCAAGCACGTCGAATACAAGGAAGGCAAGATCAAGTAAGATCTGCCGCATCCGACCGATCCCAAGGCCGCGCCCCGTGCGCGGCCTTTTGCGTAGCCGCGCGCGTGTCACGCAGCCTTCATCGCGCGGTCACCGGGGCGTCGCGGCCCTGCGGCATCCTGCAGCCATCGCAATGGACAGGAAGACTGCCGTGGCGCTTCACGCCATCAACGCAGGCCAGCCCCTTACCCCCGCGATCCGGGCGGCCGCCGCGGGTCTCGCCCCCGGCGCGCCGGTGGTCGTCATGGTCCACGGCTTCCGCTTCTCGCCCGCGTCCACCCAGCACGACCCGCACCGCCACATCCTGTCGCTGACCCCCACGGCGGGCGAACGTCGCGCGGTGTCGTGGCCCGCGGGCCTGGGCTTCACCGCCGCCGGGGACGAGGGGCTCGCGCTCGCCTTCGGCTGGGAAGCGCGCGGCAAGCTGCGCCACGCCTACGCGCAGGCGGGCGAGGTGGGCGCGGACCTTGCCGCCCTGATCGACGCGGTGTCGGACGCGTCGGGGCGTCCGGTCGCGGTGATCGGCCATTCGCTTGGCGCGCGCGTCGCGCTCAGTGCGATGGCGCGGGTCCAGCCGGGCAGCATGGGCCGCGTCGTGCTGCTGGCTGGCGCCGAGTTCCGCGACCGGGCCGAGGCCGCGCTTGCGACCCCCGGCGGCCGCCGGGCCGAGGTCATCAACGTCACCACGCGCGAAAACGACCCCTTCGATTTCGCCGTGGAACTGCTGCTGGGCCGCGGCCAGGGCGCCACCATCGGGCTGGGCCTGTCGCAGCGGGCGCGGAACTGGATCGACCTGCAGATCGACCAGCCCGAGGTGCTGGCGGGCCTCGCCGCGCTCGGCTTCGCGGTTTCGGCGCCGGGGTCGCGCGCCTGCCACTGGTCGCCATACCTGCGCGCGGGAATGTTCGACCTGTACCGCGCTGCGCTGTGCCATCCGTGGTCGCTGCCGCTGCCGCTGATCGCGCGGCACATCCCCGACCGGCAGGCGCCGCGCTGGTCGCGGCTGTTGCGGCTGCGCCCGGCTCAGTCGCCGTCCCTGGGCAGGGCGTGACGCGCGAAAAGCGGACCGTTCGCGATGAAGAACAGGAACGTCGCGGCGAGGATGCCGAAGGTCTTGAAGTTGACCCAGGCCTGATCGCTCAGCACCAGCCCCATGAACCCGCCCGGATCGGTCGCGCGCCGCAGCACCTCGTTCAGCGCCGCCAGCGCCACGAAGAACCAGATCAGCCGGATCGTGAGCAGCCGCCAGCCCCGATGCGTGAGGGGCAGCGCCGCGTTCATCACCAGCTTCAGCCAGTTGCGGCCAAGCGCCAGGCCAAGCGCCAGCAGCCCGGCGAAGATCGCGTAGATGATCGTGGGCTTCATCTTGAAGAAGCGCGGATCGTTGAGCCAGATCGACAGCCCGCCGAACACGACGACCAGCACCAGCGTCAGCATCTGCATGACCGACAGCGTGCCGGTCAGCGCCCATTGCGCGGCGGTGCAAAGGACCAGCACCGGCACGAACACCAGCGTCGCGCCGACGACGCCGCTGTAGCCGGTGCCCATCAGCGTGATCGTGTGTTCCTTGAGCAGCAGGAACGCGACGAAGAACACGACCAGCGGGCCATATTCCAGCAGCGCCTTGAGCTTGGGGTCGATCGTTCGCATCGGCGTTATCCTTGGTGACGGCGGGCGTGTTGTCGCGCACTCGCGCCGGTGCCGCAAGCGCGGCGGGGGCTCGCCGTCAGGGCGAGGCGCGGATCAGTCCAGCCTGACGGCGGCGAGGATCGGCCCCGGCATCCTGCCCTTGCCGGGCAGCGCCTGCTGGGCGAGGATCGCGTGCAGCGTGTCGGCAGGGAAGCTGCCCTTGGCCCCGCCGCCGGGCGACACGGTCAGCCGCAGCGGCGAATGGGCGTCCCATGTCGCAAGCTCCTCGGTGCCCAGGACGATGTTGGCGTAGGCCACGGTCTTGCCGCGGTTCTCGCCCGCCCGGATCGTCACCTCGCGCAGCGGCGCATAGCGGACCAGCACGACCCTGACGCCGCCGGGGATCGCGGCGCGCGGGGTCAGCTGGATGACGTGGCGCGGCCCGTCATCCGAGGCGGTGACCATGATCGCGGCCGGACGGGCGCGGTGATCCTCGATCATCGCCATCAGGTCGGCGTGACGCACGCTCAGAGCCGTGTCCTGACCGCCGACGATCATCTGCGGCGTATAGACGCCCTGCTCGCCCACCGCGCGGGCATAGCCTTCCTGGCGGTCGGTGTTTTCCGGGCGCGCGAACTGGTCGGCCCAGCCGAGATAATCCCAGTAGTCCACGTGCCAGGCGAGCGGCAGCACGTCGGGGCGCGCGGTCAGGCCCGTGAACATCCGGTCGGCCGGCGGACAGGACGAGCAGCCCTGCGCGGTGAAAAGCTCGACCACGACCGGGCCCGCGTTCATCGGGGCCGCGGGCGCGGATGGCGGGGCAGCGGCGGTACCCATCATCGCGGCGGCGGCGCCCCAGCCTTCGGGCGCGGCACGGCGGACGGGCGGCAAAGTGTGCGCGTCGGATGCCGCCTGCGGCGACACGGCCACGTCGCCGGTCGCGTCCATCAGCGACAGATCGGCCACGTCAGAACCGGACATGAGCGCGGCCCCTTCGGGCGCTTCGATCAGGCCGGGGGTGTCATCAGGCGGCATGTCGTCGGGGGGCGTTTCGTCGAAAGGCATGTCGCCGGGGTCGCCCACCGCCGACACGTCGCCGGGGGGCGTGCCGCTTGCAGGATCGGGACCGCCGGGGCCGCCTTGAGGATCGCCGTTCCCGGCGTGACCGCCCATGGCCGGCCCTCCGACATCTGCCGGTCCGCGCCCTTCATTGCCTTGATGCCCGCGCCCATCCGGGGCCGCGGCCCCGGGGTTGCTGTCCCGGCCCGGCTGATCTTGCGCCCACGTCGCGCCCGGCGCCGCGGCAAGCGCCAGCAACGCGGCGGCCAGCAGTCCGGCGCGGCTGGCCGGAAGCAGCCTGGCGGCGACGGATCGCAGACAGGTCGGGTGGCCTGACGGGCCGGAAGGAATGTTCGATCGCATGTCTTTGGAAGTCGGCCCTTGGCGGCCCAATCGCAAATCAACGGTTCGTTAGGACCCACGTGAACCGCGCGCCCTGTGCAGAACTTGCCACACCCGACCGCGGCCGCCGAGATACGCCGGCCGGGCGACGCCTCGCCCGCTTGCAGCCGCCGGTGGACGAAGGTATACCACTGCATACATTGCTGCCCGCCTTGCAGCGCCCGGCGATTCCGGGCAATTCGGTGGCAGCGCAAGACCAAGCCAGCCGCCGACCTGCCGGCACCGCCAGAGGGAACGAACATCATGCCCATCGTCACCGGTACAGACACCGCCAAGACCCGCCGCGACCTGACCGTCGGCGGCAAGACGGTGTCCTACTACTCGATCCAGGCCGCGACCGATGCGGGCCTCGGCGACTTCTCGCGCCTGCCCGCCGCGCTGAAAGTCGTGCTGGAAAACATGCTCCGGTTCGAGGATGACGGCCGCACCGTCAGCACCGACGACATCAAGGCCTTCGCGGAATGGGCCGCGAACGCCGGCAACTACCCGCGCGAGATCGCCTATCGCCCCGCCCGCGTGCTGATGCAGGACTTCACCGGCGTTCCGGCGGTCGTGGACCTTGCCGCGATGCGCGACGGGATCGTGGCGCTGGGTGGCGACGCGCAGAAGATCAACCCGCTGAACCCCGTGGACCTCGTGATCGACCACTCGGTCATGGTGGACGAGTTCGGCAACCCCCGCGCCTTCCAGCGCAACGTCGATCTGGAATACGCCCGCAACATGGAACGCTACCAGTTCCTGAAATGGGGCCAGGGCGCGTTCAACAACTTCCGCGTGGTGCCGCCCGGCACGGGCATCTGCCACCAGGTGAACCTGGAATACCTCGCCCAGACCGTCTGGACCGACACCGACCAGACCGGGGCCGAGGTGGCTTACCCCGACACGCTGGTCGGCACCGACAGCCACACGACGATGGTCAACGGCCTCGCCGTCCTCGGCTGGGGCGTCGGCGGGATCGAGGCCGAGGCGGCGATGCTGGGCCAGCCGATTTCCATGCTGATCCCGGAAGTCGTGGGCTTCAAGATCACCGGCGCGCTGCGCGAGGGGGTGACGGCCACCGACCTCGTTCTCAAGGTCGTCAAGATGCTGCGCGACCACAAGGTCGTCGGCAAGTTCGTGGAATTCTACGGCCAAGGCCTCGACAACATGCCGCTGGCGGACCGCGCGACGATCGCCAATATGGCGCCCGAATACGGCGCCACCTGCGGCTTTTTCCCGATCGACGACGAGACGCTGCGCTATTTGCGCCAGACCGGCCGCGACGAGGACCGGATCGCGCTGGTCGAAGCCTATGCCAAGGCCAACGGCATGTGGCGCGACACATCCTACGAGCCGGTCTATACCTCGACGCTGGCGCTTGACCTGGGCGATGTCGTGCCCGCGATCTCGGGCCCCAAGCGCCCGCAGGACCACGTCGCTCTGGACGCCGCCGCCCAGACCTTCAAGGCCTACATCGAAGGTCTGAAGCCCGCCCCCTCGGTGCCCGCCGACCAGAAGTTCTTCATGACCGAGGAAGGCGGCTCGCCCGCCCCGTCGAAGTCCGAGATTCCGGGCGAGGTTCACCACGGATCGAGCGTCATCACCGGCGCGCCGGTCGAGGGGCACAACTTCACCCTGCGCGACGGGTCGGTCGTCATCGCGGCGATCACGTCCTGCACCAACACCTCGAACCCCTATGTGCTGATGGCCGCGGGGCTGGTGGCGAAAAAGGCGAACGAGCTGGGCCTGACCCGCAAGCCGTGGGTCAAGACCTCGCTCGCGCCCGGGTCGCAGGTCGTGGCCGAATACCTTGAAGCCGCGGGGCTGCAGAGCGAACTCGACGCGCTCGGCTTCAACCTCGTGGGCTTCGGCTGCACCACCTGCATCGGCAACTCCGGCCCGCTGGAGCCCGAGATTTCGCAGTCGATCAACGACCACGACCTGGTCGCCGTGTCGGTGCTGTCGGGCAACCGCAACTTCGAGGGCCGGATTTCGCCCGACGTGCGCGCCAACTACCTTGCCAGCCCGCCGCTGGTCGTGGCCTACGCGATCGCCGGCGACATGAACATCGACATCACCCGCGAGCCGATCGGCACGTCCAAAGACGGCAAGCCGGTCTACCTCAAGGATATCTGGCCCTCTTCTCGTGAGGTGGCGGAACTGGTCGAACGCATCGTCACGCGCGAGATGTTCCAGGCGAAATACGCCGACGTGTTCAAGGGCGACGAACGCTGGCAGGCGGTGGAAACCACCGACAGCGAGACCTACGACTGGCCGGCGGCATCGACCTATATCCAGAACCCGCCCTATTTCCAGGGCATGCCGCGCGAGGCGGGCGTCATCAGCGACATCAAGGACGCCCGCGTGCTGGCGATCCTTGGTGACATGATCACGACCGACCACATCAGCCCCGCGGGTTCCTTCAAGCCGACCACCCCGGCCGGCCAGTACCTGACCGAACGCCAGGTCGCGCCCGCCGACTTCAACAGCTACGGCTCGCGCCGCGGCAACCACGAAGTCATGATGCGGGGCACGTTCGCCAACATCCGCATCAAGAACGAGATGCTCGAAGGGGTCGAGGGCGGCTACAGCAAGGGCCCCGACGGGCACGAGACCTCGATCTACGACGCGGCGATGGCGTGGAAGGACATGGGCGTTCCGCTGGTCGTCGTGGGCGGCGTGGAATACGGCGCCGGGTCCAGCCGCGACTGGGCGGCCAAGGGCACCAACCTGCTGGGCGTCAAGGCGGTGATCGCTGAATCGTTCGAGCGCATCCACCGGTCGAACCTCGTCGGCATGGGCGTCATCCCGTTCGAGTTCACGAACGGCGACACCCGCAAGACGCTGGGCCTGACCGGGGACGAGGTGATCTCGATCGACGGGCTGGCGGGCGACTTCAAGCCGCTGTCGCTGGTTCCCGCGACCATCCGCTTTGCGGACGGCAGCGAAAAGACGGTGCAGCTGAAGGCCCGCGTCGATACCGAGGTGGAAATCGAGTACCTGCAGAACGGCGGCGTCCTGCACTACGTGCTGCGCAACCTCGCCCGCGCCTGATCGCCGGACCATCGGATGAACGAACCCCCGGCCTTGCGGCCGGGGGTTTTTCGTTGCGCGAGCGCCGCGTCAGCCGCCGATGGCGATGCCTTCGCGCCGGGGATCGGCGCCGCCTTCCAAGCCCTCGGGCGTGATGACGATCCCGTGCAGGCCGGACGCCAGTGTCGCCTCCTCGACCTCGAAGCCCATGTCTGCCAGCGCGGCGGCCAGTTCGGGCGCGCGGCCCTTTTCGACCTCCATCGTGCCGAAGCGGTTGACGAAGTGCGGCGCGTCCAGCGCCTGCTGCACGTTCATGCCCCAGTCCAGCTGCGCGATCAGCGCGCGGGCGACATAGCCGATGATCCGGCTGCCGCCCGGCGACCCGATCGCCATCACGGGTTTGCCGTCCTTCATGACGATGGTGGGCGACATCGACGACCGCGGCCGCTTGCCCGGCGCGACGGCGTTGGCGATGGCGTAGCCGTCGTCGTCATGCGTCTCGAACGAGAAGTCGGTGAGTTCGTTGTTGAGCAGGAACCCCGCCGCCATCATCCGCGACCCGAACCCGTTCTCGATCGTCGTCGTCATCGACAGCACGTTGCCGTAGCTGTCCACGATCGAGATATGCGTCGTGGACGGCAGCTCAAGCGCGCTGTCCTGCCCCCAGTTCATCGCGTGGGTCCAGCCGGGCTTGCCCGCAGTGACTTCGGGCAGGCTGTCGTCGCCGGCCAGAAGCTTGCCGCGTTCGGCAAGATAGCCCGGATCGATCAGCCCGGACGTGGGCACCGGCACGAAGTCCGGGTCGGCCATGTAGCGGCCCCGGTCGGCGAAGGCGAGGCGCGAGGCGTCCCCGATCAGCCGCCAGCTTTCGGGGCTGTCGGCCCCCAGCGACGCAAGGTCGTAGCTGCCGAGCAGGCCCAGGATCTGCCCCACCGTCAGCCCGCCCGACGAGGGCGGGCCCATGCCGCAGACGTCGTGATCGCGGTATTCGACGCAGACCGGCGGGCGCTCGATCACCCGGTATCCCGCCAGGTCGTCCATCGACAGCGTGCCGGGGTTGTCGGTGGCGCCCCGGACCGCCGCGACGATCGCCCGCGCGGTGTCGCCGCGGTAAAAAGCGTCCGCGCCACCCTGCGCCAGCTGCCGCAGGGTCTCGGCATAGGCCGGGTTCTTCAGCTGCGACCCGGCCGCGACCGGCTGGCCGCCCGGGAAGAAGTAGTCGGTGGTCGAGGGATAGCGTTGCAGCGCCTCCCCCTCGTCCGCGACCAGGTTCGCGAGCTTGGGCGACACGGTGAAGCCTTGGTCCGCCAGCCGGATCGGGTCCTCGAACAGCGCGGCCCAGTTCATCCGGCCCCAGCGGCGATGCGCTTCCTCCATCAGTCGGGGCGTGCCGGGGGTGCCGACCGAGCGGCCGCCGACGACCGCCGTCATGAACTCCAGCGGCTCGCCCTCGTCGTCGAGAAACAGCTGCGGCGTGGCCCCGCGCGGCGCGGTTTCGCGCGCGTCCAGCGTCGTCATCTGCCCGCTCGCGGCATCGTACCAGACGACGAACGACCCGCCGCCAAGGCCCGAGCTTTCCGGTTCGACGAGGCCGAGGACGCTTTGCACGGCGACCATCGCGTCGGCCGCGCTGCCGCCCGCGTCAAGGATCCTGGCGCCCGCCTCGACGGCCAGCGGGTTGGCGGCGGCGACCATCCAGTCCTTGCCGGTGACGGGCCGCCCCTCGGCCTTGGCTGTCATCGCCGCGCGCGCGGCGTCGGTCAGCGGGCCGAACGCATCAAGCGGCGGGGCCGCCCTTGCGCCTTCGGGGGTTGCGGGCACGTCGCTTGCAGGCGCCGAGGCGGGGGCGGCGTCCGACGGGGGCGCGGCGGTCTGCGGGTCGGTCGTGGGCGCAGTCACGGGCGAAGCGTCGGGGGAAGTGTCGGGCGCAGTTGCGGGCGCAGTCGCGGGCGCGGCCCGCGGCGCCACCACGTCCTGGCCGAACGCCGCGGCGGTGCTGCCCAGCAGGACGGCAATCATCAATCCGTATCGCATCTGGTCCTCCTCAAATCCGTCGATCAATGACCGGACTGTGCGGCCGGGGGCGTGGTCGCGCAACCGTTACCGTGACCGGCACGGGCGCCTGCGGGTCTTTCCAACCCGCGCGGCGGGGCTTAGCTAGGGGACCATTCGCACCAACGGGGACGGCCGATGCCTTATGCCACGGGACGGGACTGGCGTGACGCAAGCTCGCGCCGCGTCATGCTTTTCGGGATGTCGGGCCTGGGCAAGACGCATATCGCGTCGATGCTGCGCCGGTCGCGGGCGTGGTTTCACTACAGCGTCGATTACCGCATCGGCACCCGCTACATGGGCGAGCTGATCGCCGACGACTTCAAGCGCCACGCGATGGCGGTGCCGCTGCTGCGAGAGCTGCTGCTGACGGATTCGGTGCGGATCGAATCGAACATCACGTTCGACAACCTCGCGCCGCTTTCGACCTATCTGGGCAAGCCCGGCGATCCCGCGCGCGGCGGCCTGCCGATTTACGACTACATGCAGCGGCAGGACCAGCACCGCGCGGCCGAGATCGCGGCGACGCTGGACAGCGCGCATTTCGCGCAGCGCGCGCAGGCGATCTATGGCTATCCGCATTTCGTCTGCGACAGCTCCGGCTCGATCTGCGAGATCGTGGACCCGGACGATCCCGCCGATCCTGTTATGGCGGCGCTGACGGGGCTGCTGCTGCCGGTCTGGATTTGCGGCAGCGACGCGCACACGGCCGAACTCGTCCGCCGCTTCGACGCCGCGCCGAAGCCCATGTACTACCAGCCCGCGTTCCTTGGCGCGGCCTGGGCCGATTACGGCCGCGACCACCCCGGCCCGGTCGATCCCGACGCGTTCGTCCGCTGGACGTATGCCCGCGCCCTGGCCCACCGCCAGCCCCGGTACGAGGCGATGGCGCGGCACGGCGTCACGGTTCAGGCCGACGACGTGGCCCGCATCCGCACGCCCGAAGACTTCATCGACCTGATCGCCGACGCGATCGACGCGCGCGCCCGCGCCGCAGGTCCGACCCCTCGCCTCGCACAAGGAACCGCCTGATGCCGATCACCCTGCCCGAAGACCTGCCCGCCTACGACATCCTGTCGCGCGAGGGCGTGATGGTCATGTCGCCGGGCCGGGCCGCCACGCAGGACATCCGGCCGCTTCGGATCGCGCTGCTGAACCTGATGCCCAAGAAGATCCAGACCGAAAACCAGTTCGCGCGGCTGATCGGCGCGACGCCCTTGCAGATCGACCTGTCGCTGATCCGCATGTCGGATCACGAAAGCCGCAACACCGCCGCCGATCACCTCGAATCCTTCTACCGTCCGTTCGCCGAGGTCCAGGCGTCGGGCGACCGCTTCGACGGGCTGATCGTGACCGGCGCCCCGGTCGAACAGCTGCCATTCGACGAGGTGACCTACTGGGACGAACTGCGCCGCGTCTTCGACTGGTCGCAGAGCCACGTCCATTCGACGTTCGGCGTCTGCTGGGGCGGGATGGCGATGGCGTGGCATTTCCACGGGTTGCCCAAGCACGCGCTGGATGCCAAGGCGTTCGGCTGCTTCCGGCACGCGAACCTGCAGCCCGCCTCGCCCTTCCTGCGCGGCTTTTCGGACGACGTGCTGGTCCCCGTGAGCCGCTGGACCGAGGTGCGGCAGGCCGACGTGGACGCCCGGAGCGAGCTTGCGACGTTGCTGGCTTCGGCGGATGCGGGCCCCTGCCTGATCGAGGACCGGGCGCGGCGGGCGCTGTATATCTTCAACCACCTGGAATACGATTCCGGCACGCTGAAAGAGGAATACGACCGCGACGTCGAGGCCGGAAAGCCGATCGGCGTGCCCGCGAACTACTATCCCGACGACGATCCGGGGCTGTGCCCGTCGAACCTGTGGCGCGCCCACGCGCATCTGCTGTACGGCAACTGGATCAACGAGATCTACCAGACGACTCCGTTCGACCTGCGCGACATCGGCAGGGCGTGACCCGGCAGGGCGTGACCGGCAGCGCGTGACGCGGCTTGCCGCGCCGCGGTCGCCGCGCCAGACTGGCGTGGAACGTCACGCCCGTGAGACGCCATGAGCAAAGATCAAGCACCGCCCCGCCTGCCATTCGTCGGCGAGATTACCGCCTATCTCAAGAACGATGCGCCAGAGGAGGTAAGAACCCGCCTTCGCGCCGCCGACAAGGACGACATCATCGACGCGGGGTATCCGTATCGTCGCGAGATGGACAAGGACGACTACGAGGACAGGATGGAGGCGCTGCAGGTCGAGTTGGTGCAGATGCTGCATGATGTGATCGCCACCGGCAAGCGCGTGGTCGTCCTGTTCGAGGGGCGCGACGCCGCCGGCAAGGGCGGCACCATCGAGGCGCTGCGCGAGAACCTGAACCCGCGTTCCGCCTATATCGTGGCGCTGCCCACCCCGACCGAGCGTGAGGCGGGCCAGTGGTATTTCCAGCGCTATGTCGCGGCCCTGCCCGCGGCGGGGGAAATCGCGCTGTTCGACCGCAGCTGGTACAACCGCGGCGTGGTCGAGAAGGTGTTCGGCTTCGTGACGAAGCCCGACCGGGAAAGGTTCTTCCGCCAGCTTCCCGACTTCGAGCGGCTGCTTGTGGATGACGGGGTCATCCTCGTCAAGCTGTGGCTCAGCGTGGGCCGGGCCGAACAGCTGCAGCGCTTTCTGGACCGCGAGAAGGACCCGCTGAAGCAGTGGAAGCTCAGCCGGATCGATGTCGAGGGGCTGGCGAAATGGGACGACTACACCGCCGCAATCCGCGAGACGCTGTCGCTGTCGCACAGCCCTGTGGCGCCGTGGACGGTGATCCGGTCCGATGACAAGCGCCGGGCGCGGATCGCCGCCATCCAGACGGTGCTGCGCGCGGTCGATTATGTCGGCCGCGACGACCAGGTGATCGGCCTGCCCGACCCCCGCATCACAGGCGGCCCGGAAATGCTGGTGGTCTAGTAGGTCGAGAAGCTGAAGCCCACGAACGTCTCCCTCTCGGTCGGCTTGTGGCCGAGCCGGACAGAGAGACCCGTCTTGCGGACGGGCGCCGACAGCATCAGCGCGGGCACCTGGTCCCCCTCGTCGTCGTCATAGACCGACAGCTGCCCGCCGAGGCCGGATTTCAGATGCGTGACCCCCGCGACGGCCAGCTTCGCCTGCGCGATGCTGTTGTAGTCGGCCATCAGGTAGACGCCGACCGTCTCATACGATTTCCAGCGCTCGGCCTGCAGCCGCACGCCCGCGCGCGCCGCCTTGCAATGCTCGATCCTGTCGTCGCACCAGCGATAGCGGAAATCCATCGCCTCGTAGGGCGCGATCTCCTCGATCTTCAGGCCCGATCCGGCCCGCAGCTTCCACGGCGCCCGTTCGTCGCCCAGCTGCCAGGTGCGCAGCAGCGACAGGGCCAGCCACGCCTCGTCATCGTCCTTGCCCGCGACGAGGCCATAGACGCTTCGCCCCTTTTCGACGTTCGTGACCAGAAGCGCGCCTTCGCTGGACGCGTCCAACTGGGTCCACGTTCCGTCGCCCGCAAGCGCGCGAAGCGGAAGCAGGAAAAGCGCGATCAGGATCGGGACGAGGTGACGCACGCGACGCAGCCCTTTTGCCTTCGATGCTTCATGGCGCCGAAGCGTTTAAGAATGGTTAACGACGCCCTCTTTTCGCACGCCACGGAACCACCCGAACCCGCTTGTCCAGCCGGTGCGCCCCTGACTAGGATCGCGCCGCACCGACATGAAGGAACCTTGCATGGACCTGACCGCAACCCGCGCCATCGTCACCGGCGGCGCATCCGGCCTTGGCGCCGCGACCGCGCAGCATTTCCGCGACCGCGGGGCCGAGGTCACGATCCTTGATCGCGACCCGGCGGGCGAGGGTTTTGCGACCTCGATCGGCGCGGGCTTCGCGCAGACCGACGTCACGGACGAGGGCAGCGTCGCGGCCGCCATCGCGCGCGCGGTCGAAACCATGGGCGGGATCGACGCCTGCGTGAACTGCGCGGGCATCGCGGTGGGCGAAAAGACCGTCGGCCGCGACGGGCCCCACAAGCTCGACAGCTTCCGTCGGGTGATCGACATCAACCTCGTCGGCACCTTCAACGTCCTGCGCCTGGTCGCGGTCGAGATGGCGCGCAACGGGCGCGAGGAGAACGGCGTCATCGTCAACACCGCCTCGGTCGCGGCGTTCGACGGGCAGGCCGGTCAGGCGGCCTATGGCGCGTCCAAGGCGGGGATCGCCGGCATGTCGCTGCCGGTCGCGCGCGACCTTGCCCGGTCGGGGATCCGCGTCTGCGCGATCGCGCCGGGCATTTTCGGAACGCCGATGCTGCGCGGCCTTCCGCAGGACGTGCAGGACAGCCTTGCCGCCGAGGTGACGTTCCCCAAGCGCCTGGGCGAGCCCGAGGAATACGCCCGCCTCGCCGCCTTCATCGTGGAATGCGGGTATCTGAACGGCGAGACGATCCGGCTGGACGGCGCGCTGCGGATGCGCTGACCGGGCGGGGCGCGGCGGCGGCGGCGGCGCGCGACCGCCGCCGTCATCGACGCCGGCGCCCCCACCTGCCCGTCCGCGCGAAACGGATTTACAACAATCGAAATCGTGACGTAGCGTAGCGCGCATGCCTGAACTCCACCCAGCCCCGATCACCGGCCGCTGAAATACATGAGGTTCTGACGTGTTCAATCTTCGCACTCCCGTCCTTGCCGGCTCGCTTCTGCTCGGGACCGCCCTGGGCGGCATGGCCCTGGCCGAAACGCCGCCCGACACGCTGGTGATCGCCACCTCGATCGACGACATGCTTTCGATGGACCCGGCGCAAAGCTTTGAAATCTCGGGCGGCGACCAGATCAACAACGTGTACGAGACGCTGGTGGACGTCGATCCGGTCAGCCTGCAGCCGATCCCCGGCCTCGCGTCGGAATGGTCGGTGTCCGAGGACGGCAAGACCTTCACCTTCAAGATGCAGGAAGGCCGTAAGTTCGCGTCGGGCAACCCCGTCCGCGCGCAGGATGCGGCCTGGTCGCTGCAGCGCGTGGTCAAGCTGGACCTGACGCCCGCGTTCATCATCACCCAGTTCGGCCTGACCAAGGAGAACGTGGAACAGAACGTGCGGGCGACCGACGACATGACGCTGGTGATCCAGACCGACAAGCCGTTCGCGCCGACCTTCCTGTCCAACGCGCTGACCGCCTCGGCCGGCTCGGTCGTGGACATGGAAACGGTCATGCAGCACGTCGAGGGCGAGGATCTTGGCAACAAGTGGCTGAGCCAGAACTCCGCCGGCTCGGGCGCCTATGTCCTGCGCTCGTGGACGCCCAACGAATCCGTCATCCTTGAAGCGAACCCGAACTGGAACCGCGCCGCCGACCTGCAGATGAAGCGCGTGTTCGTGCGCCATGTCGTCGAACCCGCGACGCAGCGCCTGCTGCTGGAAAAGGGCGACGTGGACCTGGTCCGCAACCTGACGCCCACGGACATCGAGGCGATCTCGACCGTTGAGGGGCTGAAGATCCAGGACAGCCTTCGCGGCCTGATCTACTATCTCGGCGCGAACCAGGACAACGAGATCCTGAAGAACCCGAAGGTGGTCGAGGCAATAAAGTACCTCGTCGATTACGAGGGGCTGACGACCACGCTGCTCAAGGGCCGCGACGTCATCCACCAGTCGTTCCTGCCCGAGGGGTTCCTGGGCGAGATCGACGACAATCCCTACACGCTCGACGTGGAAAAGGCCAAGGCGCTGCTGGCCGAGGCGGGCTACCCGGACGGCTTCGCCATCGAGTTCCTGATGCGCAACGAGCAGGAGCGGATCGACATCGGCCAGGCGCTGCAGGGCACCATGGCGCAGGCCGGGATCACCCTGAACCTGCGCCCGGTCGTGGGGTCCGAGGCGCTGGAAATCTATCGTGCCCGCAACCACGAGCTGACCTTGCAGACCTGGGGCACCGACTATCCCGACCCCCACACCAACGCCTCGGTCTTTGCCGCGAACCCCGACAACTCGGTCGATGCCAAGCTGGTCGGCAACCTCGCCTGGCGCAATGCCTATGCCGCGACCGAGACCACGCCGATGGTCGATGCGGCCGTGATCGAACAGGACGAGGCGACGCGCCGCGGCATGTACGAGGAAATGCAGCGCGTGGCGCAGGCTTCCTCGCCGCTGATCCCGCTGTTCCAGCAGATCGAGCAGACGGCGATGCGGTCGAACGTCGACGGCTTCCAGGCCGGCGGCGCGGTCGAATCCGCCTATTACTGGCCGGTCACCAAGGCTGCGGCGCAGTAATCCCGGCCCATGACCTCGACCAACATCGACGATCCGCGCGGGCCCGGCCGCGCGCGGATCCCGCCGTCCCGGGGCAGGTCGTCGCGGGGACTGGTGCGCGCGGCACGGCGCGTCGCAAGCTTCGTCTTTTCGCTTGCCGTCACGCTGTTCGGGTTGCTGCTGGTGACCTTCCTGATCGCCCGCGTGGTGCCGCTGGACCCGGTGCTGGCGGTCGTCGGCGACCGCGCGACGCAGGCCCAGTACGACGCCGCGCGGGTCGAGCTTGGCCTTGACCGGCCGATCCCCGAGCAGTTCGTCCGCTACGTGGGCGACGTGCTGACCGGCGATCTTGGCACCGCCAACCTGACCGGCCAGCCGGTCCTGAAGGACATCGGCCGCACCTTCCCGAACACGCTGGAGCTTGCGACCTTCGCCACCATCCTGGGGATCGTGCTGGGCATTCCCGGCGGCGTCGTCGGCGCGGTCTATCAGGGCAGATGGCCCGACCAGGTGATCCGCGTGGTGGGGCTGCTGGGTTATTCGATGCCCGTGTTCTGGCTGGGGCTCGTCGCGCTCCTGATCTTCTACGGCATCCTTGGCTGGGCGCCGGGTCCGGGCAGGCTCGACGTGACGCAGCAGTTCACCTACGAGTTCGACGTCACCCGCTATACCGGATCGGTCATCCTCGACAGCGCGTTGTCGGGCGCCTGGGACGTGTTCCGCAACGCCGTCGCGCACCTGATCCTGCCGGCCGCCGTGCTGGGCTATTTCTCGATGGCCTACATCTCGCGGATGACGCGGTCGTTCATGCTGGAACAGCTGGGGCAGGAATACATCACCGCCGCCCGCGTGAAGGGCGTGCCGGAATGGCGCGTGATCTGGGTCCACGCGCTCGGCAACGCGATGGTGCCGCTCATCACCGTGATCGTGCTGTCCTACGCCGCGCTGCTTGAAGGGTCGGTCCTGACCGAAACCGTTTTCGCCTGGCCGGGCCTGGGGCTTTACGTCACGCAGGCGCTGTTCGCGGCCGATTTCAACGCCGTCCTCGGCGGCACGCTGGTGATCGGGGCGATGTTCATCGTGCTGAACCTTCTGTCCGACATCCTCTACACCATCGTCGATCCGAGGGCACGATGAGCGGCGCGGGAACCCCGACCGGGCTGCGCGCGTGGCTCGACACCGACACGCCGCAGTCTCGGCTGCAGGCGCGCAGCATTTCGGCCTGGAACGCGTGGCGGACGCTGTCGTCCAACGCGCTGGCGATGGTCGGGCTGGCGATCATCGTGGTGCTGGTCCTGATGGCGATCTTTGCGCCACTGATCGCTACCCACGCGCCGAACGCGCAGGACCTTGCCGGGCGGCTGCGTCCGCCGGGCTGGCAGGGCCACATCCTGGGCACCGACGAGCTTGGCCGCGACATCTTCTCTCGCATCGTCTACGGCGCGCGGGTGACGCTGTATATCGTGGCGCTGGTGGCGGTGACGGCGCCGGTGTTCGGGCTGATCGTCGGCACCGTCGCGGGCACGCTCGGCGGCTGGACCGACCGGATCCTGATGCGGATCACCGACATCTTCCTGGCCTTTCCGCGCCTGATCCTGGCGCTCGCCTTCGTGGCGGCGCTGGGGCCGGGGATCGTCAACGCGGTGCTTGCGATCGCGCTGACGGCGTGGCCCGCCTATGCCCGAGTCGCGCGGGCCGAGACGCTGACCGTGCGCCGGTCGGACTATATCGCGGCGGCGCGACTGCAGGGGGCATCGACGCTGAGGATCATCACCGGCCACATCATGCCGATGTGCCTGTCGTCGGTCGTGGTGCGGGTGACGCTGGACATGGCGGGGATCATCCTCACCGCCGCGGGGCTCGGGTTCTTGGGCCTGGGCGCGCAGCCACCGCTGGCGGAATGGGGGGCGATGATCTCGACCGGGCGGCAGTACCTGCTGTCGCACTGGTGGGTGGCGACCGTTCCCGGCATCGCGATCCTGCTGGTCAGCCTTGGCTTCAACCTTCTGGGCGACGCGCTGCGCGACGTCCTCGATCCCAGGGCGGCGTCGAAATGACCCAGGCACATCGCGACGCGCTGCTGTCGGTGCGCGACCTGTCGGTGACGTTCGACACCCGGCGCGGGCCGTTCCAGGCGGTGCGCGGCATCTCGTTCGACGTGGGGCGCGAGCGGGTCGGGATCGTGGGCGAATCCGGGTCCGGCAAGTCGATGACCGGCCGGGCGATCCTGGGCCTCGTCCGCGCGCCCGGGCGCGTCGCGGCCAGCCGCCTGACCTTTGACGGGATCGACATGCGAAACCTGCCCGAACGGCAGATGCGCCGGATCAGGGGCCAGCGCGTGTCGATGGTCATGCAGGACCCGCGCTATTCGCTGAACCCGGTGATGACCGTCGGCCGCCAGATCGCCGAGGCGCTGCGCGTCCACGGCCGCCCCCCGCGCGACGAGATCCGGCGCCGGTCGCTCGACATGCTGAACGAGGTCCAGATCCGCGATCCCGAGCGGGTGCTGAAAGCCTATCCGCACGAGCTGTCGGGCGGCATGGGCCAGCGGGTGATGATCGCGATGATGCTGGTGACCGAGCCGGAACTGCTGATCGCGGACGAACCGACCAGCGCGCTGGACGTGACCGTGCAATTGGAAGTGCTGCGGATTCTCGACGATCTCGTGCGCCGGCGTGGCATGGGGCTGATCTTCATCAGCCACGACCTGCGGCTGGTGTCCACCTTCTGCGACCGGGTGCTGGTGATGTACCGCGGCCGCATCGTCGAGGAGATCGAGGCGCGCCGCCTGCACGAGGCAAGGCACCCCTACACGCAGGGGCTGCTGAACTGCCTGCCCCGGATCGGCGGCGGGCATGGCGACCTGCCGACCCTGCAACGCCAGCAAGCCTGGAACGACGCATGACCGACGCGCCCGCCCCCCGGATCGAGGTCCGGGACCTCACCGTCGTCTTCGGCGAGGACGAGCGCCGCGTGGTCGCGGTCGATGCCGTGTCGTTCCGCGTCGAACCCGGCGCGTCCTTCGGCCTAGTGGGGGAATCGGGATCGGGCAAGTCCACCGTGTTGCGCGCGATCTGCGGCCTTGCCCCGGTGGCGGGCGGGCAGATCCTGATCGACGGCAAGCCGCTCGACCTGCGGCGCGACCGGGCGTTCACGCGGCAGGTGCAGATGGTGTTTCAGGACCCGTATGGATCGCTGCACCCCCGCCACACGATCGACCGCATCCTGTCCGAGCCGCTGGCGATCCACGGCTTCCGCGACCGCGAGACGCGGATCACCGGGGCGCTGGCCGACGTGGGGCTGGACCCCGCGTTCCGGTTCCGCCTGCCGCACCAGCTGTCGGGCGGGCAGCGCCAGCGGGTCGCGATCGCGCGCGCGCTGATCCTGGAACCGACGATCCTGCTGCTGGATGAACCGACCAGCGCGCTCGACGCCTCGATCCAAGCGGAAATCCTGAACCTGCTGTCGCGGCTCAGGCGGGAAAAGAACCTGACCTACCTCTTCGTCAGCCACGACCTCGCCGTGATCGACCACATGTGCGACCGGCTGCTGGTGATGAAGGGCGGACGTGCGGTCGAGGAGCTGACCGAAGGGGCGCTGTCGCACCGCCGGGTCGAAAGCGACTACACCCGCGCCCTGATGAAGGCGAGCGAAGGGTTCGTGCGCCCGGCGGGGGCCGCGTGAACGCGAAACGGGCGCCGCTGTGGCGCCCGCTTTCGTCATCCCCGAGGTCAGATGAAGGGAAGCGGACTTCCCCTTGGCCCGTGCCGGAACGTCGGCCCGGCTGGACCCGAAAACACTGGTGCGGTCGAAAAGACTCGAACTTTCACTCCGGTTAAGGAACAGCGACCTCAACGCTGCGCGTCTACCAATTCCGCCACGACCGCATCCGTGGTGGGGCTGACATAGCCAACCCCATCACGCTTGAAAAGGCCTATTCGGCGGCAATCTGCCGCGCCGGATCGTAGTTGAGGACGGGCGCGAGCCAGCGCTCCGCCTCGGCCACCGGCATCCCCTTGCGGGCGGCGTAATCGGCCACCTGGTCCACCTCGACCTTGGCCACGCCGAAGTAATAGGCGTCGGGGTGGCCTATATAAAGGCCGCTGACCGACGATCCCGGCCACATCGCCATCGATTCCGTCAGCTCGACCCCGGTCGCCTCGGTCGCGCCCAGCAGGTCGAACAGCGTGCGCTTTTCGGTGTGGTCGGGCTGGGCCGGGTAGCCGGGGGCGGGGCGGATGCCGCGATAGGGCTCCCCGATCAGCTGCTCGGGGGTGAAGCCCTCGCCTGCTGCGTAGCCCCACAGTTCGCGCCGGACGCGTTCGTGCAGCAGTTCGGCCATCGCCTCGGCAAAGCGGTCCGACAGCGCCTGCAGCAGGATCGCCGAGAAATCATCGTGCGCGTCGCGATAGGCCTGCGCGCGCGCCGTCTCGTCCCCCGCCGTCACGACGAAGCCGCCGACCCAGTCGGGCTGGCCCATGGGCGCCACGAAATCGGCCAGCGCCACATTCGGGCGGCCGTCGCGCTTCGTCACCTGCTGGCGCAGCGTGTGCAGCGTGGCAAGCGGCGCGGCGCGCCCTTCGTCCGTCCACAGGCGGATGTCGTCGCCGTCGCGGTTGGCGGGCCAGAAGCCGACGACCGCGCGGGGCGACAGCCAGTTTTCGTCGATGATCCGCCCGAGCATCGCCTGCGCGTCGGCGAACAGCGACCGCGCGGCCGCGCCCTGCGCCGGATCGTCCAGCAGCTTGGGATAGACGCCCTTCATCTCCCACGTCTGGAAGAACGGGGTCCAGTCGATGTAGCGCGCCAGTTCGGCAAGGTCCCAGTCTCCCACGACCCGCGCGCCGGTAAAGGTCGGCGGCGTGGGCCGGTATCCGGTCCAGTCGATCTTCAGCGCATTCGCGCGCGCGGCCTCGATCGGCAGCCGCTCGCGGTCGGTCTGGCCGCGGGCATAGCGGTCGGCCATCTCGACATATTCGTCGCGGACCGAACTGGTGAAGCTGTCGCGTTCCCCCGACAGAAGGTTCGACACCACGCCCACCGCGCGGCTCGCGTCGGTGACATAGACGGTCTGGCCGCGGTGGTAGCGGGGGTTGATCTTGACCGCCGTGTGGACGCGGCTGGTCGTGGCCCCGCCGATCAGCAGGGGGATGTCGAACCCCTCGCGCTCCATCTCGGAGGCGACGTGGACCATCTCGTCCAGCGAGGGGGTGATGAGGCCGGACAGCCCGATGATGTCCACCTTCTCGGCCCGCGCGGTCTCAAGGATCTTCTGCACCGGGACCATCACGCCCAGGTCGATGATCTCGTAGTTGTTGCAGGCAAGGACGACGCCCACGATGTTCTTGCCGATGTCGTGGACGTCGCCCTTGACGGTCGCCATCAGCACCT
>ERZ501041.63-NODE-63-length-23688-cov-10.896247_pt1 | contig 23688 bp, 20 predicted proteins | sample MGYA00248848_ERZ501041 | MGnify/ENA primary metagenome ERZ501041 (study PRJEB25958, sample SAMN03398573) | human skin metagenome | study: EMG produced TPA metagenomics assembly of the Human Skin Microbiome Metagenome (human skin metagenome) data set.
CCCGCGTACCCGGCCGTGCCGGCCCCGGTCTCGCCGCCCCGGAGCGCCCGGGCCCCCCCCGCCGCCCGGGCGCCCGGGCGGCGCGCGGACGGCGGGGCGGAGGTCGGGTGCTCAGTCACGCTGGAGCGCCCCGGAGACGAGGTCCACGAGCAGCGACTGCACGTCCGGGCTGGTGAGCACGACGGCCAGCACGCCCGCGAAGCCCACGGCGGCGAGCGTGAGGATGCCGTACTCGGCCGTGATCGCGCCGGTCTCCTCGCCCGCGGCGTCGACGACGCGCGCGAGGCGATTGCGGCCGCTCGGGCGGGTGACGGCGGGCTGGGCGGAGTGGGAGCGGTGGGTCATGGTGGTCCTCCTGGAGTGGGCCCCGCGGTGCGGGGCGGTGATGACGGCCCGGCCGGGCCGCTGGTCCCAGGCTGGCCCGGTGCAGGCCCCGCGCGCCGGGGGCGGTGCGGATCCGGGGATGGGGCGGGGCGAACGGGGCCCTGTGCAGGACCGGACGCCCCGGTGTCGCCGCCGCCTCAGCCCGGTCCCGCCCCGAGCAGGGCCATGACGACGGGCACCACGCCCCAGCACACGAAGGCGGGCAGCAGGCACAGCCCCAGCGGCATCACCAGGCGCACGGCGAGCTCCTCGGCCGCCCGTTCGTCGGCCCGCCGGGTCTGTTGACGGACGGCGGCGGCGGTCTCGGCCAGCGTGCGGGCGCCGGCCATCCCGGAGTGGTGCAGCGGTCGCAGTCGGGCGGCGGTCTCGGTCCACACCGGGTCCGTGTCGAGGCCCGCCCACGCCTCGTCCCAGTCCCGGCCCCAGAGCAGCAGCGCCGCCGTGGCGCGCAGGCCGCGGGCGCCCGGCAGGGTTCGGCCGAGGTCGTCCAGCGCGGCGGGCAGGGATCGGCCTGCGCTGAGCAGCGCCGCCAGCACGTCCAGCACGACGGCGGAGCCCACCGCCGCCGGCTCGCGCGCGGCCGCACGCAGCAGCAGGCGCGTCCAGGACCGCCCGGCCAGCCAGAACAGCAGCCCCACCGCGGCGACCACGGCACCGAAGGGCGAGCGGACCAGGTCCCACGGGGAGGTGCCGAGCAGCCACGCGAGGCCGAGGCCGCCCAGGGGCAGCCACTGCAGCAGTCGGGACGTCGCGCCCGGCCCCGCCGCGGAGGATATCGTCGCCGCCGCCGCTTGCGATCACGTCGTCGCCCGCGCCCGCATCCACGTCGAGACGCAGGGTCAGGTCGCGGCTGGCCGCCAGGTTGTCGGCGCCGCCGCCCGCGTGGAACGCGATGGTGTCGCCCGCATCGCCCCCGTCGATCCCGACGAAAACCGGCAGTCCCAGGATCGCGGCGCCGCCGTTCTGGCCCAGGATCGACACGAAGCTGTCGCCGCTGCCGTCCGACAGCTCGACCCGGTCGGCCGCGCCGTCGCCCGCATGCGAGCCCTTGACGGCCGACAGGTCGATCCTGAGTTCCTCGACCGCCGAGCCCTTCAGCCCCTGCCCCACGCGGACCACGTCCACGCCGCCGCCCGCGAACAGGTCGATGCGCTCGACCCCGGTCATGCGCATGGCGATGGCGCCCACGTCGCGGTCGAACCGGGTGGTGCCGTTCGCGTGCGCCAGCTGGAACGTCTCGTCCGCGCCGTTGCCGTCGAAGGCGAGGGTGTCGAACCCGCCCTGCCCGAACACGGTGTCGCTGCCGTCGCCCGGGGCCCAGCCGAAGATGTCGCGGCCGGTTCCCAGCGCCGCCGTGTCGTCGCCCCGCCCGCCCGCGACGATGTCGTCGCCGCCGCGCGCCAGGATCAGGTCGTCGCCCGCGCCCGGGCTGGGGTCGGGCCCCAGCACCACCACGCCGGGCGTGATGAGGCCGGGCGCGATCGTGTCCGCGTCGTTGCTGCCGATGAAGGTGGTCATGTTATCCTCGTCTGGTTGGGTTGGTTGGGTTGGGTTGATGTGAAATCAGGTGATGGGAAGGTCGCGCAGGCCGCCGATCTCGGCCCGTTCGAGGACGCACAGGCCCAAGGGGACCCGGCCCCCGAGACGGCGCAGGTGGCCCACGAACTGGCCGATCCGCAGGTTGCGGCGAACCTGCCAGGGCACGCTGCGGCCCGGCACGCACCGGAAGCCGTGGCGTTCGTAGATCGGGATATTGGCCCGCCCGGTGATGACGTGCAGGCGGCGGTTTTCCTGCGCCAGCAGGGTGCCGATCAACGCCGTGCCGATGCCCCGGCCGCGATGGCTGGGCGCCACGACCAGCGACCCGAACTCACGCGAGCCGTCGCGGTGCAGGCGCACCTGCGCCGCGCCCACGACACGCTCGCCGGTGCAGGCGACGACAAAGGCCGGATAGCGCAGGTCGGTCGGGTTCAGCGCCTCGGCCCGCACCAGCGCGCGGATCGCGGGCTCGTCGTCGGGCCGCGCGCGGCGCAGCGTCCAGTCGGCGCCGGTCACGGGAATGGGCGCGGAAATGGGGGCGAAACGGGTGTCGTCGGCTGTCTGGCGCGCGACCCGTGCGGACTGCGCGCCGCGCGATGGGTCGGGGCCGAAGAACGACGGGTAGTCGAAGACGGACGGGCGGCCGCGCATGGCTACCACCCCGGCGAGGGCTGGCCACCGGCCGCCCCCGCCCCTTCCCGGCCCGCGTCGCGCAGGACGACCGCGAGGAACAGCGCCATGCCGGCGAGCGAAAGCAGCGCGCCCGCCGAGATGACCCACAGGAACGCGATGTCGCCGGTCAGGAACTCATAGGCGAGCCCGCCGGTCATCAGCGGGAACCCGGCCGCGCCGCAGCCAACCTGCGCCCAGCCAAGGCGCGTGTCGCCGCGCGCCGCGCCGCGATGGTACAGGCCGTAAAGCGCCATCGTCACCCAGCCCAGCAGGTTGATGTGGGCGTGGACGGGCGCCAGCGTGAAGTCCTGCCGGATGCCCATGAAGATGCCGAGGCTCATGCCCGCAAGCGCGGCCAGCGCCGCCGTGCCGAAGCAGAAGATTGGTATTCGCATTCGTCTCTGGTCCCCTGATGGTTCGGGCCGCGCCGCCCTGTCCGCCGCTCGATGCGTCGGCCGGACGGCGGAAATTGCCCCCGGACCGCGTTTTGACGCCCGCGCGTGGGCGCGATCGTGGTAAACATCGTGGTAGTTCGATCGTCCGACCGTGGTTTCTCGGGGACCTGTCCGCATGCAGGCCGGCCATCATGTCGCCGCCGCTTCGACGCCGTTCCGCCTTGAGGTGCTGGGCGAGCTGCGCGTCCTGCGCGATGCGCGGCCGCTCGCGCTTCCGCGATCGAAAAAGACCCGGGCGCTGATCGGCTATCTTGCACTGACGGCGCGCCCGCACCGGCGCGAGCGGCTGTGCGAACTGTTCTGGGACCTGCCCGACGACCCCCGCGGGTCGCTGCGCTGGGCGCTGAGCAAGATGCGCCCGCTGCTCGACGACGACGACACGACGCGGGTGGCGGCCGACCGAGAGCGGGTGACGCTTGCGTTCGGCCCCGGCGAGGTGGACCTGCTGGCAATCCGCGACGCGCTGCGTCCCGACGCATCCGACCTGCCGGTGGACCGGCTGAAGGACGCCGCGACGGCGCTGGCGCAGCCGCTTTGCGACGGGTTGGACATGCCGCAGCTCGACATCTACCAGGCGTGGCTGGTCGCCGAGCGGGAAGAGGTGTTCCGCCTGCGCCTGCGGGTCCTCGAACGCATCACCTCGCGCTCGGCCGCGGGCGACATCGAGGCGCTGCGCTGGCTGCGCGACCGCCACGCAGCGGACCCCCTGTCGGCCGAGGCGGCGGGCCTTCTGGCGCGCAGCCTGCGCCGGATGGGGCGGATCGAGGACGCGGACGAGGTCGTCCGGCAGCACCGCGAACTGGCGCGAGCCTCGGGCCTGCGCGAGGTGCCGGACATCGGCGGCGGGCCGGCCGGGGTGTCGGGGCCGGCCGGGGTTTCGGGGACGCCCGGGGTGTGGGGGACGCAGGGCGCCGCCGGGTCAGGCGCGGCCGGTCACGATCTTCCGAGCGACTCCGCTTCCGGCGCCGGTGCTTTTCCCGCGCTCGATCCCGCCCCCGAACTCGAACGGATGCGGCGGCACCAGACCATCGGTTTCTGCCAGTCCAACGACAACGTGCGGATCGCCTATGCCTGCGTTGGCGACGGGCCGCCGCTGGTCAAGGCGGCCAACTGGCTCAACCATCTGGAACTCGACTGGCACAGCGTGATCTGGGGCCAGACCTTCCAGCGTCTCGCCCGGTCGCGCCGGTTCGTCCGCTATGACGAGCGCGGCAACGGCCTGTCGGACTGGGACGTGGACGAGATCAGCTTCGAGGCGTTCGTGCGCGACCTGGAAACGGTGGCCGACGCGCTGGAACTGCCCCGGTTTCCGCTGCTCGGCATGTCGCAGGGCTGCGCGGTGTCCATCGCCTATGCTGTGCGCCATCCCGAACGGGTGTCGGCGCTGATCCTGATCGGCGGCTACGCGGCGGGCTGGCGGATCGGCGCGTCCGCCGAGGAACAGGAACGGCGCGAGGCGGTGATGACGCTGACCCGGCTGGGCTGGGGCACCAACAATTCGGCGTATCGCCACATCTTCAGCCAGACCTTCATGCCCGACGGGACGCCCGAGGAACTGGCGTGGTTCGACGACTTTCAGCGCCAGACGACTTCGCCCGAGAACGCGGTGCGGTTCCAGGACGCGTTCGGCGACATCGACGTGCGCCACATGCTGGCCGAGGTCCGGGCGCCGACGCTTGTCCTGCACGCGCGCCACGACCAGCGGATCACGCTGGAACAGGGGCGCGAGCTTGCGATCGGGATCCCCGGCGCGCGCTTCGTCCCGCTGGAAAGCCGCAGCCACATCATCCTGGGGCATGAGCCCGCGTGGACCACCTGCATGGACGCGATCGAACGGTTCCTGGCCGAGCTGGGGCTGTAGCGGCCGATCGTGCCCCTGCGGCCGGGCGGGCCGGGTCGCTCAGCCGCCGCGACGCTTCGCCAGCGCGAAGCGCGCGAACAGGAACGGCAGCCGCAGCGGCAGCAGGGGATCGCGCCGCATCAGGGGGCGAAGGGATCGCAGGCCCGTCGGCCTGCCCTTCAGCAGGTTGCGGACCAGCAGATAGGAATAAAGATCGCGCTTCTCGCGCAGGCCCGCGCCGGCCCCGCTGCCCGCATCGGCGTTCGGCAGGCGCACCAGCTTCTGGCCGAACAGCAGCTGGCTGCCAAGCCGGGTGACGATGCCGGGCGAATCCCATTCCAGGCTTTCGTAGAACATGTTCACGCCGCGCCCGCATTCCACCTCGGACCGGGTCGAGACGCAGATGCGCGCGCCCGACAGGGCGATCTGGATCCACATCATCCGGTCTTCGCTGGCGTGGCGCAGTTCGGGGTCGAACCGCTGGTGCCCCTGCGACGCCATCCGCAGGACGACGGTCGAGGACTGCGACAGGTATTCGCGCAGGAACACGGGGTCGAGCGCGTGCGGCGCAAAGCCGCGCGTCGCGTCGTCCAGCACGGCGCCCTTGTCCCACAGCGCGGGCGTGACCAGCCCCATCAGGTCGATCATGGCGAAGTAGCTGTCGAAATGCCCCTCGCGCCGGTGGTCGGAAAAGTAGAAGTCGTAGCCCTGTTCCAGCGCCGCCACCGCGTTCGCCAGGTGGTCGGGCGTCCATTCGTCGTCGGAATCGAGGAATGCCGCGTAGCGCGCGTTGCCGATCGCCGCCGCATAGCCAAGGCCGGTGTTCCGCGCCCCGCCGGGACCGGCGTTGTCCTGCCGGACGCTGCGCCAGGTGATGCGGTCGTCATCGTCGTAGCCCGCCATCTCGGCCATGGCCGGGACCGGCGAGGCGTCGTCCACGACGATCACCTGCAACCGCACCCCCGGCGGCAGGACCTGCGCGCGGATGCTGTCGAGCGCGCGGGCAAGGATGCCCGGCTCGCTTTGATAGAAGGGGATGATGACGGCGATCCTGGCGGCGGTCTTCATGCCCGCATGTCCTCGTGTCGCAGGGGATGGCGGTTCACTTGCGGTGCGTCACCCAGTAGCGCACGGCGCCGCGCAGGCGCGCGACCTCGCGCTGGCGGCGGATGTGGTCGCGCATCGGCTCGCGCCGGGTCCACAGCTTCAGCTGGCCCTGGACCATCTTGCGGATGGTCCAGACCGGCGCGCCCAGAAACCGGCGCCCGCCCCTGGGGACCGGAGGCCCCATCACGTCGGCGCCGCTCGTCTCGCTGAGATAGGCCCATGTCTCGCCCGCGGATTCGCTGTAGACGCGGACATAGTCCATCGTCAGGCGCTTGGCGGGGATCAGGTGGCGGACGCGGGCGGCGGGCACCCAGACGGCCGCGCCGCCTTCCTTGCGGATCGCGTCGATGACCATCGTCTCCTCACCCAGCCGCTTGTGGGTGGGGCTGACGCCCAGCGCCGGGTCGTAGCGGTGCCGCTTCTGTTCGGCCGCGCGCAGGGCATAGTTCGCGCCGTAGGGGATGGTGCCCGGCACGTTTTCCATCAGCCGCCGTTCGGGGCCAAGGTCGCGCTTGGCGACGATGGTGGCCAGCAGATCCTCGTTCTCGCGGAACCAGGCGGGGGGCTCTTCCTCGTAGACGGGTTCGATCACGCCGCCGAAGACCACGGCGTCGGGATAGGCCGAAAAGGCGTCGGCATAGGCGGCAAGCCAGCCCGGGTCGATCACCACGTCGTCGTCGGTCCACAGGATGTAGTCGCCGCGCGCCGCCGCGACGCCCGCGTTCCGCGCGTTCGAAAGGCCCGGGGTCGGCTCGACGATGCGGCGGATCGGCAGGCGGCCGTCGAACGACTGCACCACCTCGGCGGTATGGTCGGTGCTGCCGTTGTCAACCAGCAGGAACTCCCACGCCGTGCCGGGCGGGACCTGCATGGCGGCGGCGGATTCGAGGACCCGGCGCAGCTGCTCGGCCCGGTTGCGCGTGCACATGATGACGGTGAGGCGGGGGGTCCGGATCGAGGAAGGCACGGTGTCGCTTGGCGGGGTGTCGGTCGGCATGGTGTCGTCCCTCAGGCGGTCTGCGGTTCGCGGCGCTCAAGCCGGGCGCGGGCGGTGGCGACCGCCTCGGGCAGGGTCGCGGCCTGCGACACGCCCGACCAGCGGGTTCCGAACGCCTGCGACAGCCGGGCGATCTTGCCGTAGCGGTTGTCCAGCACGCAGTGCGGGATGTTCATCAGCGTGCACAGGATGTGGACGTGCAGGCGGTCGGTGATGACATAGCGCGCGCGCGACAAAAGCCGCAGGCCGCGGTCCACCCGTCGGTCCGACAGCCGGTTCAGGTAATCCCTGTGGCGCGCCGCCCCGCCCATGCGGGCCGGGTTGAACGACAGGATCGCGCGCCGCCGCGCGTCGCCCGCCGCGCGGGTCCAGACGTCGGGGTCGTCCTGAAGCCAGTCGGCCCGCACCCAGCCCTCGGGGACATCCACCGCCTCGGCATAGCCCTGCCGCTCGGAATCGGTCCGCAGCAGCATCAGCACGTCGGCGTCGGGCTGGACGGGGCGCGGCTGCACCCCCATGGCGAACGCCATGTCGGGGCACAGCCGCACGTCGCAGGCAAAGTTCTGCCGCGCGAGATCGAGGCTCGGATGGTCGCGGACCAGCAGCAGGAAGCGGGGGTGGCGCGCGATCGCCTCGCGCGTGCGGGCGATCATGGCGGCGTCGTCATAGTGGATCGACTGCGGCAGCTGGATCACGCGGCGGTCGGGAAACTCGGCCAGGACCCGTTCGCGGAACAGCTGGTGGCGCGGCCACAGGTCGCCGAAGTTGCCGCCGCCGTGCAGCAGCACCGGCACCTCGGCGGGAAGCGCGCGTATCTGCGCCAGGTCGATGTTCAGGTCGCCCGCCAGCCTGCGGCCGATCCCGTGCCGGTCCAGCCACGCGACCTGCCCCGACCAGATCGCGCTGTCGCCGACATTGCCGTGGTCGGGAAAATCCACCAGCGCGCAGCCGTTCGCCTTGAGCGCCGCGATCTCGTCCCGGAACACCGTGTCCAGCATGCCCTGGCAGCGGGACACCACGTCGGCTGCGGTCTGGGACTGCGGGTCGGGCAAGGTCGCCGCGGCGGGTGGGGTCGAGGTCACTCAGGTTTCCTTTCGCTGGCGCAACGAGGTCAGCAGGTCGCGTATCTCGCGCCGTGGATCGTGGCCGATGGCGAACATGATCGCAGGGAACAGTATCAGGCCAAAGACAACGCCCGCCACCGCCGTTTCCCACCCGCCGCCAAGGCGCGGGACGAGGAAGTCCATCAAGAATCGCACCGCGACCGCCATCGCCGCCGCCGACGCCAGCGCCGGCAGCACCACCCGCGCGGTCGAGGCCATGGGGATGCCCGCATGGCGGCGCAGCGCCAGCTGCTGCGGGATCATCGTGATCCACGCCCGCGCCACATAGGCCGCAGCCACCGCCACCAGCCCGTAGGGAATGGCGATCCAGGTAAAGACGACCGTCAGCGCCAGTTGCAGCACCGCGATCCACAGGTTCGCCTGCGGCCGGTTGACCGAGGTGAGCGCGGGACCGGAAAAGAAGTTCAGCACGAACGGCACGCTCATCAGCACCAGCACCTGCGCGACCGGGATCGCCGCGTCCCACTTGTCGCCGAACAGCAGCGGCAGCAGCAGCGGCGCGACCGCGCCGATCCCCAGAAGCGCCGGGAAGGTGGCAAGCCCCGCGATCCCGACCATGCGCGCATAGATCGCGCGGAACCGCGCGGGGTCGTTCTGGACGTGGGAAAACGTGACCAGCGCCACGCTGCCGATGGGCGACAGAAGCGACTGCGAGATCAGCTCGATCAGGCGCCAGGCGATGCGGTACTGGCCCACCGCCTCGGGTCCGTGCCAGCGCGAGATGAAGATTTCCTGGACCCGCACCAGCAGCAGCCAGACGATCTGCGTGGCCATCATGGAACTGCTGAAGATGACGAGCCCGCGCACCCGGCTGCGGTCGAACATCAGGGCGGGCCGCCACGGGCACATGCGCCAGATCATGGCCAGGCCCACGATCCCGCCCACGAACGCCTGCCCGACCAGCGCCCACACGCCCCAGCCCTGAAACGCCAGGATCACCGCCACCACGCCGCCCGCGAGCCCCGACACGACGCTTTGAAAGGTCAGGCTGCGCTGCTGGAAATCGCGCGTGAGGAGCGCCGAGGGCACGGTCGTCAGCGTCGTCAGCGGCAGCAGGACGGCAAGCGCGCGGATCACGTTCACCGCCTCGGGCGCGTTGACGAGGCGGGCATAGGCCGGGGCGCCCAGCGCGAGGATCCCGGCCGCCGCCAGCGACATGCCCAGCACGCACCAGAACACGGTATTGTCGAACGACGCCGAGCGGTCGGGTTCGCGCACGATCGCGCTGCCAAGCCCCGCCGTCGCCACGATCCGGGCGATTTCCACCACGATGCTGGCCAGCGCAAAGACCCCGAAGTCGGCGGGCGCAAGCAGGCGCGCCATGACCGCGAACAGGACGAAGGTGATGATCGCGCTCCAGACCGAGCGCAACACCGACCACAGCGATGCCACGAACGTCTTCCGCTTCAAGCCGTCAGCGTTGGCCATTGATCTCGTCCACCGCGGCGGCTTCGTGCGGCCATTGGGGTTATTTCGGGGTGAGAGTCAACCGAACGGCAGGGCGCGGCAGGCAGGGGTCGCTTTCGCCAAGGTTGCGACATGGGGACGACACGCGGGTGGGGCACCGTCGAGCGCGCGGAAAGTCGCCGATCACCCTGCGCCCACGGAACCCACCCGAACCCGCAGCCATTCGGCATCGCAGGGGGCTGAAAGAAAATAAGAAAATCTGCGCTCACGCCAGACTCAAAAAACCGTGGGAAAATTGATGGAACTCGCGCAACCAGAAGGCGAGTAGGTAAGTTGTTGCTCTACCCAGAGTAGAGTGAGGCAACATGTCGGCCACCTCCCACATCAACATGATCAACCTGCAGGTCACGGCGGAAAAACAGATCGCCATCGACCAGGCGAACGGCACTTACGCCGCGAACGTGGCGGCCGACGAGAAATACTACCTGTGGCAATCGGACTTTCAGACCCGCCCGATGGGGATGGAAAACCAGCCAGAAGCCTATGCCAGGCTGCTGCGCCAGACGCTTCCCGGGGTCGATACGCTGCGGATCCCGTTCAACGCCTTTTCGTTCAACGCCGACGGCACGCTGGACCCGGTGTATGAGCGTTTTCTTGCCGAGGCCGCGAAGCAGGGTTTCAAGCTGGTGCTGGTCTATGCCGACGGCGACATGCAGCGCCTGGGCGAGACGGGCAACCCCGATGTCGCCACGATGCGCGACGCGCTGTCGGGCGAGGTTCACGACCGCATGATCCAGGGCTGGACGACGATGCTCGACTGGCTCGACGCCCACCCCGCCGTCAATGCGGCGGTCTATGCGCTCGAGGCGGCGAACGAACCCGCCGCCTATTCGCGGGCCGAGACGCTGGCGGGCGGCGGCGGCGAGTTCGTGCAGATGTACGGCGACCACATGGCCGAGTTCGCGCAGCTGATCGAGGCGCGGTCGGACGCGCGGATCATGGTCGGCGGATGGGCCTATTCGGCGCTGTTCGACATTCTCGCGACCACGATCAGCAGCGCGGGCGACACCAACGTCATGGACCAGATCCGGGCCGCGGCGGGCGATCTTCTGGTATGGTCCAGCCATCTTTACCCGAACTGGGCCGCCGGCGGCAGCGACACCGCCGCCGCGATGGAGACGTTTCTGCGCGAGCGCTTCGGCGTTCTGGGCGACGACGACGTGATCGTGACCGAAACCAACGCCGAGGGCCGCAACGCCAACAACGTCGTGAACAACAGCATGGCGTTCTGGATGGTCCGCGCCTACGAGGTGTTCGCGGATGCGGGCATCGGCCTGGGCTGGTTCCCGGGTGCCGAGGCGGGCGCATCGACCTTCGTCACCATCAACAACGGCAAGAAGGTGCTGTTCCAGCACGCCGACAGCTTCGCGCAAGGCATGAACGGCTTTCTCATGGACGAGGAGGATCCGCTTCACCTCGGCGACGAGACGTTGACCGCGCGGCTCATCGCCGGCGACGTGTACCGCGAGGACGGGATCCGCGTCGCTGTCGACGGGATCGGCTATGCCGCGGGCTTCGGCGGCGACGACACGATCACCGGGATCGAGCGCGGCATGAACATGCTCTACGGCGGCGCGGGCAACGACGTCGTCACCGGCGCGTCCGGGCGCGACCACCTGTTCGGCCAGGGCGGCAACGACACGCTGAACGGCGTCGCGGGCAACGACGTCCTGATGGGGGGCGACGGCGACGACGAGCTGCGGGGCGGCGCGGGCAACGACGTGCTGACCGGCGGCCGCGGGGCCGATCTGTTCGTGCTGGCCGACGGCGGCGAGGACGTGCTGGCCGATTTTCGCCACGACCAGGGCGACCGGATCATCATCGACGGCAGGGAATGGACCTATGCCGAGATGATGGCCGCGGGCACGCTGGCCGACTACGACAACGACGGACGCGCCGACGACCTGATCCTGACGGTGGCGGGCGGTCGCGCGATCCTGATGAACCAGCTCCGCGCCGACGGCGTCTGCCACGGGACCGAAGATGCCGACGACATCGCCGTCGGCTACGTCGACACCGACGGCGACGCCTTTACCTGGCAGGGCATGTGGGTGAACGGGCGCGGCGGCAACGACACCATCAACGGCAGCACCGCGAACGACACGCTGGACGGCAGCATGGGCGACGATTCCCTTGTCGGCCGCACCGGCAACGACGTGCTGATCGGCGACGAGGGGCGCGACACCGTCTATGGCCAGGACGGGCTGGATACGCTCGACGGCGGCCTGGGCGAGGACATGCTGTACGGCGACGGCGGCAACGACCTGATCGGCGGCGGCGCGGGCAACGACAAGCTGTATGGCGCGGCCGGGCTGGACACGCTGAACGGGGATGCCGACTGCGACACGCTGGATGGCGGCGGCGATGCCGACCTGCTGAACGGCGGCGAAGGCGCCGACAAGCTGCTGGGGTCGGCGGGCTTCGACACGCTGAACGGCGATGACGGCAACGACACCCTGGACGGCGGCGGCGACAACGACCTGGTGAACGGCGGGACCGGCAACGACAGCCTGCTGGGCGCGGCCGGCAACGACTCGCTCAACGGCGACGAAGGCAACGACTCGCTCAACGGCGCCTACGGCCACGACGTGCTGAGCGGCGGCGACGGCTACGACACGCTGGACGGCAGCAACGACAACGACACGCTTTACGGCGACGGCGGCGACGACAAGCTGTTGGGGTCGGCCGGGCTGGACCTGCTGGACGGCGGGGACGCCAACGACAGCCTGCTGGGCGGCGACGGCAACGACACGCTTCTGGGCGGCGTCGGCGACGATTCCCTTTACGGCAACATGCACAACGACCTGCTGATCGGCGGCGACGGCGACGACTACCTTGAAGGCGGCGCGAGCGAGGACCGGTCCGAGGGCGGGAACGGCGCCGACACGTTCCTGTCGAACATGGCCGCGGGCAGCATCAAGACGCTGATCGGCGGGGCGGACGCCGACGAGTTCCTGTTCATCAACTGCAGCGCCAGTTCGCAGGCGATCGCCTATCTCGAGGATTTCGAGATCGGCGTGGACCAGATCAGCGTCGAAGGCGTGGCGGGCATCGCGGCCATCCGCGCGATGCGGGGGTTCGAGGGGTTCACCCAGCAGGGCGACGACGCCGTGATGCGGTTCGCGGGCGACCTGTACGTGTTCCGCGACCACTTGGTCAGCGATTTCATCTGACGGCGCGGGCGAGCGGTCGTTGCGGTCCGCGTCGCGCGGCTGCCTTGCGACCGGCTGGCGGCCCAAACCGTGACGTCAGGTGGACAGGACGAGTCCGCCCGCACCCTGCTGTCCGTCAGCTCGGCCTAGCCTTTCCCGCGGCCGCCTGCCATCCTGACCGGAACCTGCCCGGCCGCATGCGTCCCGAACGTCGATGACTCGGCGCGCGTCACCCGGCCGGGCGACACCGACAGAGCCGACGACCAGGACCAATGAGGGGCGCCCCCGACGATGAACCACACCTCCGCCGGCTGGCGCACAGCGCAGCACGAACCCTCGCTGTCTGAGGTGTTCCGGTCCGTCGCCATCCCGATGGGCGCGTCGCGGTTCCGGCGTTTCCTCGCCTTCATCGGGCCGGGCTACCTTGTCGCGGTCGGCTACATGGACCCGGGCAACTGGGCCACTTCGCTCGCCGGCGGGGCGAAGTTCGGCTATACGCTGCTGTTCGTGGCGCTGCTGTCGAACATCATGGCGATGCTGCTGCAATCGCTGTGCGCCCGGCTGGCGATCGCGTCGGGGCGCGACCTCGCGCAGGCCTGCCGCGACGCGTTCCCGCGCTGGGTGTCCTATCCGCTGTGGCTGCTGGCCGAGGCGGCGATCATCGCCACCGACCTGGCCGAGGTGATCGGCACCTCGATCGGCCTGAACCTGCTGTTCGGGATCCCGCTCGAGATCGGGATCTTCATCACGGCGGCCGACGCCTTCCTGATCCTGTGGCTGCAGAACCGCGGCTTCCGCTGGGTCGAGGCGTTCGTGATCGCCATGCTGGGCCTGATCGCCGCGTGCTTTGCGGTCCAGATCGCGATGGCCGATCCCGACTGGGGCGCCGTCATCCGCGGCTTCGCCCCCTCGGTCGAGATCGCGACCAACCCCGAGATGCTGTATATCGCGCTGGGGATCATCGGCGCGACCGTGATGCCGCACAACCTGTACCTGCATTCGGGCATCGTCCAGACCCGCGCCTATGGCCAGGACCCGGCCGAGAAGCGGGCGGCGCTGTCGATGGCGACGTGGGATTCCACGATCGCGCTGATGTTCGCGCTGTGCGTCAACGCCTCGATCCTGATCCTTGCCGCGGCCACGTTCCACAGCACCGGCAACACCGAGATCGTCGAGATCGACCAGGCGCACGCGCTGCTGACGCCGCTTCTGGGCGGGTCCATCGCGCCGACGCTGTTCGGGCTGGCGCTGCTGTGCTGCGGGCTGAACGCCACGATCACCGCGACCATGTCGGGCCAGATCGTGATGGAGGGGTTCATCCGCTGGCGCATCAGCCCGGTCGCGCGGCGGCTGATAACCCGCGTCATCGCGATCATCCCGGCGCTGGCCGTGATCCTGATCTGGGGGGCCGAGGAAACCGGCCGGCTGCTGATCCTGAGCCAGGTCGTCCTCAGCTTCCAGCTGCCCTTCGCGATCGTGCCTCTGGTGATGTTCACCGCCAGCCGCACCAAGATGGGCGACCTGGTGTCGCCGCGCTGGCTGACGCTGGCCTGCGCGATCGTTGCGCTGACGATCATCGGGCTGAACGCCAACCTGCTGCGGACGGTGATCTTCGGGGCGTGATCTTCGGGGCGTGATCTGCCGGGCGTGATCTTCGGGGTCTAAGCTCCGGGGTTTAATCTTCCGCAACCTGACGCCCGTCACGGAACACGGGTCACGCGCCAGGTGTTGGGCACGCACGGGATTCGCGCGGGCGATCCCCCGTCACGGGAGAAGTCAGGGGGGAAGGCGGCTGGCCCAGACATACGACAGGGAACGCCACGGCGGCGGCAGGCGCGCCATAGACGTGCGCCCGGCATCCACGGCGTCCATCCCGTGATCCCGCCGATCCACCCCGACCCCTACATCCTCGTCCTGACCGGCGCGGGGTTCCTGATCGCGCTGGTCGCGTGGCTGCCGCTGGCGCTCAGGCGTCTGCCGCTGTCGCTGCCCATCGTCTGCATCGCCGCGGGCGCGGTGCTGTCGGCGGTGCCGGGGCCGCTGCGCGACCTGAATGCCTCGCCGCTGGCCTATCCCGAGCTGACCGAGCGTTTCGCCGAGTTCGTGGTCATCATCGCCCTGATGGGCGCCGGGCTGAAGCTGGACCGGATCTTCGGCCTGTGGCGATGGGCGGTGACGTGGCGGCTGATCCTCGTGACCCTGCCGCTCAGCATCGCGGCGATCACGCTGCTCGGCGGGACCTGGCTCGGGCTGTCCTGGCCGGTGGCACTGCTGCTGGCGGCCTCGCTCGCCCCGACCGATCCGGTTCTCGCCTCGGACGTGCAGGTCGGCCCGCCCAAGACGGGCGAGGAGGACGAGGTGCGGTTCGGCCTGACTTCCGAGGCGGGCGTGAACGACGGCGCGGCGTTTCCGTTCGTCCACTTGGCGATCGCGCTGACGGCCGCAGGCGCGACCGGGAAGCCGTGGGCGGTCGAATGGCTGACCTACAACGTGCTGTGGGAAATCGGCGCGGGCGTCGCGGGCGGCTACCTGATCGGACGCGCCTTCGGCTGGCTCGCCTTCCGCGTCGGCGCGGAAACGAAGCTGGCCCGGACCGGCGACGGGCTGATCGCGCTGGCCGCGACCTTCGTGTCCTACGGGCTGACCGAGATCATCCATTCCTACGGGTTCCTGTCGGTGTTCGTGACCGCGCTGACCTTTCGCGCCGCGCACCGGACTCACGACTTCAACCGCCAGATGCACGACACGACCGAACAGATCGAGCGGCTGGCGATGATGGCGCTGCTCTTGCTGTTCGGGGCGGCGCTGGCCGACGGGCTGCTGCGCGGGCTGGTCTGGACGGACGTGGCGGCGGCGCTGGTCATCCTGCTGGTGATCCGGCCGGTGACCGGGCTGATCGGCCTGGCCGGCCACAAGGCAGAGATGGGCGAAAAGCTGACGATCGCCTTCTTCGGCATCCGGGGCGTGGGGTCGATCTATTACCTCGCCTACGGCCTGAACCATGCCGAGATCGCGGGTGGCGAGCGGCTGTGGGCCATCGCGGGGCTGGTGATCCTGATCTCGATCCTTCTGCACGGGCTGACGGTCACGCCCGTCATGCGGCTGCTCGACCGCAAGCAGGGCCGCGATCCCGACGCGGACGCGGTGCCGCCGCCGGGGTTGCAGGGACCGTGCGGCGGGTAAGGGCAAAGCGGCGGTCAGGGCAGCTTTCAGGATGGCCGACGCGCGGCGCGACCCGCGATTTCCCGATCGGCGGGAGGCCGCCCGCCCCCGCCGATGCGGGCGCGCCAGATGCATGTTCCAAGACGATGCCGCGCATCGGAATGCGATTCGCAGACGGCCGGCAGAAAAGGACTTCTGGTCCTCAAAAGTCACCAGCGCGGCAAATCGTAAACTAATCTTGCGTACTAGGGCAACAACCTGTCCTAAAAGTACCTTGTCACCACTGTCATATTATTCCATCGTGCCTGAACCGTGACGCTACGTCGCGTGTGCGGGCGTGCTTGCCCGCCTTGGCCAACCATCGAAGGAACCCGATCATGGGCATCGTCACCTCCCGCCGGACAGTACTCGGCCTTCTGGCCGCGGGAACGGCATCCGTCGCGGCGCCGTGGGTCGTGCGGCCCGCGATGGCGCAGTCCAAGACGGTCAACATCACGACCTATGACGGCTTCCTGCCGCCGGAGTTCGTGGAAAAGTTCCAGAAGGACACCGGGATCGCTGTCAACGTCCGGCTGACCGACGACCAGGGCAAGCAGTACAACCTGCTGACTGCCGAGGGCGCGGCGCCGTCCACCGACCTCGTCACCGTGACCGGCCACCGCCTGTCCCAGTTCATCGCCGGCAACCTGCTGGCGCCGCTCGACACCGCGCGGCTGAAGAACTGGGGCAACCTCGCCGCGCCCTATGCGGGCGCGCCGCAGATCACCTCGGACGGCAGCGTCTATGGCGTGCCCCTGCTGGCCGGGTTCGAGGCGATGGCCCGCAACACCGACTACACCAAGCCCAGCGACAGCTGGGGCATGATGTTCGATCCCGAATACAAGGGGCTGACCACCTACATCCTGTCGGACATGGTCACCATCGTGATGAAATATCTGGGCGATGACGGCGACTTCGTGACCTACGACGGCAAGCCCGATGTCGCCAAGGTTGCAATCGACAAGGCGCAGGCGTTCCTGATCGAACACAAGAACATGGTCCGTAAATACTACGACGCGGGGTCCGAGGTTCAGCAGATGCTGATCAACGAGGATGCCTATGTCGCGCAGTGCTGGTCGGGCCCGGTCGCCAAGCTCATCATGGACGGCCACCCGGTCGAGATCTCGATCCCCAAGGAAGGGACCTACGGGTTCATCTATTCCTTCAACGTGGTGAACAACGCGCCGAACGCGGACGCGGCCTATGCGCTTCTGGACGCGATCATGGCCGACCCCGAGGTCGGGGCCGCGATGACCCGCGCGTCGGGCTTTTCATCGACCATGGCGGGTGTGGACCAGGTGCTGAACGACCGCGAGCGCGCGGCGCTGACCGTGCCGCCCGAGCAGCTGGAGCGGATCCAGTTCTTCTCGGCCATCAACCGCGACATGAAGAACAGCATGATCGACGCCGCAGTTTCGGCGATCAAGGCCGCCTGATGACCGCAGGACGGACCGAGACGGTCGTGACCGCCGCGACGGCGGGCCACGACCGCCGCTTCGGCAGCTGGATCGGCAGGCTGGGCGCGTCGCCCGCCTATCGCGCCACGCTGGGGCGGCTGGTCGAGAACCCGCAGACCCGCAAGGCGCTGCTGTGGCTGGTGCCGGTGGTGTGGATCGCGCTGTTCTCGATCGGCCCGATCGCCGAGATGGCGCGCATCAGCGTCATCCGCAACTACCCCCTGGCCGAAGGCGGCACGCCGGCCTGGACCTGGGCCAACTATGCGATGTTCTTTCAGGAACGGCTGTACTGGATGCCGTTCCTGCGGACCCTCGTCTTTGCCGGCGTGGTCACGGTCGTCACGCTGATCGTCGTGTTCCCGGTCGCCTACTACATCGCCCGCGTCGTGCGGCCCGAACGGCGGACGCGCGCGCTTCTTCTGCTGCTGACGCCGTTCTGGGCGGGCGAGCTGATCCGCACCTTCTCGGTCATCATGCTGCTGGCGAACCGGGGCGCGATCAACTTCTCGCTGCGCGAGCTTGGCCTGATCGAGCGGCCGATCCCGATGCTCTACACCTTCTTCTCACTGAGCTTCGGGGTGATCTACCTCGTGGCGCTGTACATGCTGCTGCCGCTGTACTCCTCGCTGGAAAAGATCCCGCAGAACCTGGTCGATGCCGCGTCCGACCTGGGCGCGAGCCCGGCCACGCGGTTCCGGCGCGTCATCCTGCCGCTGTCGCAGGACGGGATCGTCTCGGGGTGCAGCCTGGTGTTCCTGACCACGGTCGGCGTGTTCGCGGCACCGCTGCTGCTGGGCGGGCCCACCACGACGATCTTCCCCGAGGTGATCGCCCAGCTGTTCCATTCCTCGAACGACAAGTGGCCCGCGGGCGCCGCCTTTTCGATCATCATGCTGGTGGTCGCGCTGTCGACGGTCGGCCTGTTCATGCGCGCGGTCGGCGGCCGCTCCGCCCGGCTGATGTAGGGGATGCCATGACCCGCCTGACGAAACTTGCCCCCGGCTCGGCCCTGTCGGTCGTCTACTGGCTGTTCGCCATCTACCTGATGGTGCCGTTGCTGCTGATGATGCTGATGAGCTTCAAGGGGGGCGACTTCATCGCCTTTCCGATCACCGGCTGGACGACCGAGTGGTATGGCAAGGTCCTGCGCGACACGGCCTTCCTGTCGGCCGTCGGGTATTCGGCGCTGATCGCCACCGCGACGACCATCGGCGCGACCATCATCGGGATGTGGATCGCGCTGCTGATCGAAAGCGGCGGCGCGCGGGCGCGCAGCGTGATCTTCGCGCTGGCGGTGCTGCCTGCGGTCGTGCCGGGCCTCATCAACGCGATCTCGATGCGGATCTTCATCCGCACGCTCGACATTCCCACCGGGACCGGCGCGATCATCCTGGGCCACACCGTCCATGCCGTCCCCTTCGTGGTCATCATGGTGCTGACCCGCCTGCGGACGATGCCCAAGTCGCTGGGCGAGGCCGCGCAGGACCTGGGCGCCGACAACCTGACTGCCTTCATGCGGGTGACGCTGCCCTTCCTGGGGCCGGCGCTGGCGGGCGGCATGATCTTCTGCGTCCTGACCTCGATCGACGACTTCGTCCGCACCTTCTTCCTGGGCGGCTACCAGGCGACGTTGCCGATGCTCATCTTCGCCAAGGTGCAGGGCGGCATGTCGCCCGAGATCAACGCCATGGCGACCCTCGTCCTGATCGCCACCGTGCTGATCGGGCTTTATGCCGAGCGGCTGACCCGCCGCGGCAGAACGTGAAGGAACCCGCGTGAACGTGAAGTCCCCGGCCACGGCGGCCGATTCCGTCGTCAGCTTCGTCAACGTCCGCAAGGCCTACGGGCGCTCGGTCGCCGTCCACGACCTGAACCTGGATATCGGCCGGGGGCAGTTCGTGACCCTGCTGGGGCCGTCGGGCTGCGGCAAGTCCACAACGCTGCGGATGCTGGGCGGGTTCGAGGAGCCGACGTCGGGCCGCATTATCCTGGACGGGCGCGACGTGACGGACGTGCCGCCGAACCGGCGCAACGTGAACATCGTGTTCCAGGATTACGCGCTGTTCCCCCATCTGAGCGCGGCGCGCAACATCGCCTTCGGGCTGGAGATGCGGGCCGTCCCCCGCGACGCGATCGCGCGCCGGGTGCGCGACCTGCTGGCGCTGGTTCACCTGGAGGAGTTCGGCGACCGCCAGCCGGGCGAGCTGTCGGGCGGGCAGCGCCAGCGGATCGCGCTGATGCGCGCGCTGGCCCCCGACCCGCAGGTGCTGCTGCTGGACGAGCCCCTGTCGGCGCTGGACGCCAAGCTGCGCCACCAGATGCAGATCGAACTGAAGTCGATCCAGTCCCAGACCGGCAAGACCTTCCTGTTCGTGACCCACGACCAGGAAGAGGCGCTGACCATGTCGGACCAGGTGGTCGTCATGAACTCGGGCCGGATCGAACAGATGGGCGATCCCGAAACGCTGTATCGCCGCCCGCGCAGCCGCTTCGTGGCAAGCTTCATCGGCGAGGCGAACTTTCTGGACGCGCGGGTGCTGGGGCGCGAGGGCGACGGCTGGGCGGTCGAATGGGCGGGGCAGCGGTTCGGGGCGCAGGGTGACGAAGCGCTGGCGGCGGGCGGACAGCGCACCGTCGTGGTGCGGCCGGAATCGATCGTGGTGCAAAGCGAGCGCCCGGCGCAGCGCGCCGCCGCGCAGGGCCGCATCGTGCGCCGCATCTTCCGCGGCAACCTGACCGCGCTGACGATCAAGGCGGCGGGCTCGGTGGCGGGCGGGGCGGCGGACGGGGCCGAGGTCACGGCCTCGGTGGGGCCGGCCGCGCTGGATGCGCTGTCGGGCGATGACGTGTGGCTGTCCTGGAACCCGGAAAACGCCACCATCCTGAACGACTGACGACCGCGAGGAAACCGGATGCGATCGGTGCCGGAAACGCCCGAAGACCTGTCCGCAGGCCCGCCCGCAGCTTGGCCCGCAGGTTCGCCTGACGACCTGGACGCCCGCGTGCGGCAGGATCTTTCGTTCCTGAACTACCCGCCCGCGAACTGGGTCCCGCCCAAAGCGCCGGTTGGGGGCGTGGAGGTCGCGGACGTCACCATCATCGGCGGCGGGATGTGCGGCCTGGTGGCGTGGTTCGCCCTGCGCCGGGCCGGGGTCGCCAACATCCAGATCCTCGACGCCGCCCCGCAAGGGCAGGAAGGACCGTGGCTGACCTTTGCGCGGATGGAAACGCTGCGCTCGCCCAAGCAGCTGCTGGGACCCGCCTTCGGGGTGCCGTCGCTGACGTTCCAGGCGTGGTATCGCGCCCGGTTCGGGGCGGCGGCGTGGGACGATCTGTACCGGATTCCGCGGCCGATGTGGATGGACTACCTGCGCTGGTACCGCGATGTCCTGCAGATCCCGGTCGAGAACGGGGTGCGGGTCATGCGCGTTGATCCGCGGCCGGACGGGCTGTTCTCGCTGTCGATCGACGGGCAGCCGGCGCGGCTTTCGCGCAAGATCGTCCTCGCCACCGGGCGCGACGGGCTGGGCGGGCCGACCATCCCCGGCTTCATGGACGGAATCGAGCGGCACCGGCTGTGGGCGCATTCCGCTGACGCGGTGGACTTCGCGGCGCTCAGGGGCAAGCGGGTCGTCGTCATCGGCGTCGGCGCGTCGGCCGTCGACAACGCCGCCGAGGCGCTCGAGGCAGGGGCGGCCGAGGTGCGGCTGCTTGCGCGCCGTCCGACCATGCCCACCGTCAACAAGCTGATGGGGATCGGGTCCTTTGGCGTCACCGCCGCCTATCCCGTCCTGCCGCCGGAATGGCGCTGGCGGATCATGGACTACGCCGCGCGCCAGCAGACGCCCGCGCCCCACGGCTCGACCCTGCGCGTCAGCCGGCACGCGAACGCCCATTTCCATTTCAACGCGGGCATCGACCGGATCGAGGAAACGCCGCAGGGCGTGCAGGTGACGACCCTGACCGGGCGCAGGTTCCAGACCGATTTCGTCATCCTGGGGACCGGCTTCGACATCGATCCGATGACGCGGCCGGAACTCGAGGGCTTCGCCGACCGCATCGCCTGCTGGGAAGACCGCTACACCCCGCCCCCGGACGAGGCGAACCCCGCCCTCGGCCGCTTTCCGTGGCTCGCGCGCGACTTCGGCTTTACCGAAAAGACCCCTGGCACGGCGCCGTTCCTGGGCGACATCCACTGCTTCAACTACGGCGCCGCGATCAGCGTGGGCAAGGTGTCGGGCGACATCCCGGCGATCAGCGAGGGCGCCGGGTGGCTGGCCGAAGGGATCGCGGCGCAACTGTTCGCCCGCGACCTTGCCACCCACTGGCAGGCGCTGCAGGACTATGCCCAGCCCGAACTCGACGGCACCGAGTGGCGCGACGCGGACTCGGTGCCGGACGCGGCGGCCGGGGCGAGAACGGCATGAACGACACCGCACCGCCCGAACCCGACGTGATCGACGCGGTCCTCGGCATCGCGCCCGGCTCGCCGCTGGACCGGCTGCGGCGTGAACGCGACAAGCTGCGCCATTACAGCCAGACGAGCTACCGCGCCGCGCTGATGCCCGCCGACCCGCGCAACTTCCCCTTGCCGCTGCGGGCGGCGCTGGCGGCGCGCATGGCGCGGTCGTGGAAACGGGCCGAGCTTGCCCGGCACTACAGCGCCCTTGCCCGCGACCTGAACGCGGACGCAGCAACGCTGGCCCTAGCGGACCTTACGTCCCCCGCCCCGCAGGACCCGCGCCTGCGCGCGATCCTTCGCCACGTGGATCTGGTCACGCGGGAGCCCGCGCAAGCGACCCGCGGCGACATCGCGGCGCTGAAGGGCGCGGGTCTTGACGACCGCGACGTGGTGACGCTTGCCGGGCTGATCGCCTTCGTCAATTACCAGATCCTTGTGGTGGCCGGCCTGTCGATGCTGAGGGATTTCTGACATGACCGCCGACGCCATCCACCACTTCACGCTCGCCCCGCTCGACTGGCGGCCCTACGTCGCGCCGGTTGAACTTGACCACGCGACGCCCGAACAGCTGGACGCGATGCAGGTCACGCCCTCGAACACCGGCGTCTCGCCTTATGTGCTGGTGCTGGCGCACGAGGCGTCGATGCTGGCCGAGCGGTCGCCGCTTTTCAACGACATCATGTATTCGACCGGCGGGCTGTCGCGCGGCGGCCGCGAGATGGGGGCGCTGGCGGCGTCGGTCGTCAACCGCTGCATCTATTGCGCGGGCGTCCACGCGAACCGGCACCTGCACCTGGAAAAGCGCCCGGCGTCCATCGACGTTATCTTCGCGCGGCAAACCGCCGCCGTCCTGCCCGAACCGGACCAGGCGCTCTACGACTTCGGCGTGGACCTGACCGCGGACCCCGGCAATCCCGGCCACATGCAATTTCATCGCCTGCGCGAGATCGGCCTGGACGATCTTGCGATCATGGACCTGATCCACGCGGTCGCGGTCTTTGGCTGGGCCAACCGCCTGATGCACACGCTGGGCGAACCGACACTGAAACCTGACAGGAAAGGAGCGGACTGATGCGCGTCGCAATACTTGGAGCCGGATCGATCGCCTTTGGCATGGCCGCGTTTCTGGGGGCGGCCGGGCACGAGCCCGTGCTGTGGTCGCCCTCGGGCCGGCGGACCGCCGCGCTTGCGGGCGGCGCCGACCTGACCGCCGTCGGCAAGGTCGAGTTCACCGGCCCGGTCGCGGTGGCGAAGGACGCGGCCGACGCGGTCGAGGGCGCGACCGCCGTCCTGATCGCCATGCCGGTGAACGCGCACCGGATGGCGATGGACGCCGTCGCCCCGCACCTGACCGAAGGGCAGACGGTCATCATCAGCTCGCACAGCTCGTTCGGGGCGCTCTACCTGTCGCGCCTGCTGGCCGAGCGCGGGGTGCGGGTGCCGATCGCGGTCTGGGGCACGACGCTGGTCGCGGGTCGGCAGAAAAGCGAGACGCTGGTCGATGTCAGCACCGTCCGGTCCAAGGTCGATATCGCCACCGTCCCGGAAACCGCCATCGACGATGCGGTGGCGCTGTGCCGCACGCTCTTCGGCGACCGCTTCGTGCCCCGCGACGGGCTGCTGGCCATCGCGCTGTCGAACCTGAACCCGCAGAACCACCTGGGCATCGCCATGTTCAACCTGACCCGGATGGAAACCGGCGAGACGTGGCGGCAAAGCGAATACGTGACCCCCGCCGTAGGCCGCCTGATCGAGGCGCTGGACGCCGAGCGGATCGCCATCGCCGACCGCTTCGGCCTGCAGGTGCGGACGGTTTTCCAGCATTTTTCCT
>ERZ501041.65-NODE-65-length-23339-cov-11.088215_pt1 | contig 23339 bp, 19 predicted proteins | sample MGYA00248848_ERZ501041 | MGnify/ENA primary metagenome ERZ501041 (study PRJEB25958, sample SAMN03398573) | human skin metagenome | study: EMG produced TPA metagenomics assembly of the Human Skin Microbiome Metagenome (human skin metagenome) data set.
TGCCCAACGCCGCCGAGATGGACGGGCAGAAGGGCAAGCTGGAAAAGTACTTCTCGGAAGCGCCCGGCGAGGGCGACTGAGGCCGTCTCGGCGAGCCGGTTCCCTGCGGGGTCGTGCCCGCCCGCTCAGTCGTCCAGCACCTGACCGTCCGCCTTGCGAAGGTCGTTGTGGATCGCCACCGCCGCGCGCGATCCGGTGCCCATCGCAAAGCTGATCTGATCGAGCCCCTCGACCGCGTCTCCCGCAGCATAGACGCCCGCAACCGAGCAGCGCTGGTGTTCGTCGGTGACGAAACAGGCGTCCCCCGACAGATCCAAACCCAGCTTGCGACCCAATTCGTTCCGCGTCCGCGATCCCAACGCCGCATACAGCGTCTCGACCCGCAAGCTGCGTCCGTCATCCAGCGTCATGCCGACATCGCCGCCGTCGAAGTCGAAGGCGCTGACCGGCACCGGCTCGATGGCGATACCCGCCTTCGCCGCCTGCGCGGACAGGTCGGGGGAAAGATCGGGCGCGGTCAGCGCCAGCAGGACCACATCGTCGCTATAGGTGCGCAGGAACATCGCCTCGGCCAGCCCGTGCGCGGTCAGGCCCAGGACGCCGATCCGGCGGCCCGTCTGTTCGAACCCGTCGCAGATCGGGCAGTAGCGCAGCTGCCCTGACGCCACCGCCGCGTCGTGGATATCCGGGTCGATCGGCGGGCGCAGGTTCAGGACGCCCGTCGCCAGCAGGACGGTGCGGGCCTGCACCGGGCCTGCCGTCGTTTGGGCGCGGAACCCCTCGCCGTCGCGCGAGATCGCGGTGACCTCGCCTTGGCGCAGGTCACAGGCGTAGCGGCCTGCTTGCGCGCGCATCTGCGCCAGCAGGTCGCAGCCGCGCACGCCCTCGGGGTAGCCCGGCATGTTGTGCGACCGGGGGATCATGGCGAGCCGCCCTTCGTCGGCATCCACAAGCACCACCCGGCGGCGGAACCGGCCGAGGTAGATCGCGGCCGTCAGGCCCGCGGGCCCGCCGCCGACGATCAGGCAATCGACGCGGTCGGGGTTTGCGGTTTCATCCACCGCCTCGCCTCCCGCCGCGTCCGCCCGCCCATGTCCCATGTCAGCCGCCCCAGGTCCGGTCCAGCACGTCCACCCAGTTCCGCCAGGCGATGCGCTCGATCAGCGCCTCGCCATAGCCATGCGCGGCCATCGCCTGAACCAGCCGCGCGGTGCCGGTCACGTCGGCGATGTCGGTGGGCATCAGCGCCCCGTCGAAATCCGACCCCAGCGCCACCCCGCCTTCGCCGAGGATGCCCAGCAGGTGGTCCAGGTGACGCAGCATCAGGTCGATCCCCGGCACCGCCTCGCGCCGCCCGTCCGGGCGCAGGAAGCCGATGGCGAAGTTCAGCCCGACCAGCCCGCCGCTGTCGGCGATCTGCTGAAGCTGCCGGTCGGTCAGGTTGCGCGAACTTGGGGCGATGGCGTGGGCGCAGGAATGGCTGGCGACCAGCGGCGAGTCGGACAGGCGCGCGACGTCGTCCGCGCCCTTTTCGTTCAGGTGCGACAGGTCGATCATGATCCGAAGGGCGTTGCACTCGGCGACCAGCGCGTGGCCCGCGGACGTCAGCCCGTCGCCGGTGTCGGGGCTGGACGGGAACGCGAACGGAACCCCGTGGCCGTAGCGGGTCGGCCGCGACCAGACCGGGCCGAGCGATCGCAGCCCCATCGCGTGCCAGGCGTGAAGCGCGTCAGGGTCCAGGATCGCCTCGGCCCCCTCCATGTGCAGGATGGCGGCGATCCGGCCCGCATCCATCGTCGCACGCATGTCGGCGGCGCTGCGGCAGATCGACAGCTCGCCCGTCCGCTCGATCGCGAACAGCGCGGCCGCCTGGCGGAATGCGGACGGCAGCGCCAGGTCGTGCGGGATCTCGGCCGACAGGTCCAGCCGGAAGGGCGGCGTCCAGTCGGGGGCGGGCATGGGCCGGATGTCGCCGAAGTCGGGCTCGGGCACCCACATGGCGAAGAAGCCGCCGGCGAAGCCGCCCGCGCGCATACGCGGCAGGTCGAGGTGCCCGGTCGCGTCGCCGTTCAGGAACAGCTCGGCGACGCCGGTGCGCTGTCCGCCCGCGCCCGCCGCCACCAGCCGCTGCAGCATGTCGTTATGGCCGTCGAAGATCCGCATCCTGTCCGTCTTTCTCGTGGAACGGGCCGACCATGCCCGCGCCATCCTGCGGACACAACCGGCCAGTTCGACGATGCCTTGACGGTGGTGCGACCCGGATCACGTCCCGCTCGGACGTCGCGCCAGAGCGGTCAGCCGCAGGTCACGTCGCCCACGATCCCGTCCGTGCCGACATGCAGGTTCACGCGGCCCTCCATGCGTTCCATCGTGACCATCATGTCGGGGGTAAGGACGCGGACGTTCGCGCCGTCGGGGATCGGCACCTCGGCTTGCGGCTTGCCGATATAGGCGCGGAAGCTGTCGGCGTCGCAGCTGTCGGTCCCCGCCGCGCCTGCGGGTGTCGGGGACGGCGTTGCGGGCTTGGCAGCCGGCGCGTCCGAGTTCGGCGCGGTCGCCGCGGCCGCCGCTGGCGGCGCGGCCGACGTCGCGGCATCCGCCGCGCTGCCGGTCGCCGCGGCGGGTTGCAGCAATTCGGGCATGTCGCCGAACGGGGCGGTCATCTCGGCCGTCTTGTTCTGCTTGTCGTAGATGCAGACCATCCGGTCGGCCGTCCCGTCCTTCAACGTGACCGTCACCAGCGCCGCGCCGTAGCTTTCGCTGCCGAAGGGGTTCACCGCATAGCTGGCGCTCGCGCCCTTGGGCACGTCGGTGATCTGCGCGCAGGCGGCCTGCACGTCCGTGCGGAAGGTGGCCCAGGCATCGTCGGACGATGCGAGCGCGGGGGTCGCCAGCAAAGGCCCAAGCAGGGGCGCGGCAAGGACGGCAACGGCAAAGATCGAACGCTGCATGGGGGATCCTTTCTTGAGGTCCCGCCGAACGCCCGCCGGGGCGCACGGTTCAGCCACGTTCGGGTGAACGCCCGTCGCGGCCCAGTCGCCATACAGCCCAGCCCGCCAGCAGAAGCGCCAGCCCCGAGGCGGCGGTGCGAACGACGTTCCAGGCTTGCCAGCGCGGCGAATACGCGTCCCAGATCGCGGCGGCGGCCGCCCGGTCGGCGGGCACCGCGACCTGCGCCAGCGCCTCGTTCATCGGCACGTTGACCGCCATCGTGAGGACAAGTCCGAAGCCGAGGTAGATCGCGGACGCGGCGGCGAAGGCCACGCCGGCGGGGCGGGCCGTCCGCCACGCGGCCCAGGCCGCCGCGGCCAGAACGACGGGCGTTCCGAAGAAGACGGGCGCGAAGACGGCGTTGCGGACCGAGGCGTTCATGGCCTGCATGGCGGCGATGGCCACCCGGGGATCGGCGGCGTCGAGCCCCCACATGGTCGAGCAGACCCAGGCATAGAAAAAGCCGAAGATCGCGCCGGTGAATATCAGCGATACGAGCGCCAGAGGCATGTCCGGGCCTTTTCGTTGGTGCAGCGCGATCATCTAGCGCGCCCGCGCGCGTCAGGCCAAGCCGAACCGACTTGGCCCCCTCAGCGCCCGCGCTTCGACCGCTTGTTTCCGCCGCGCTGGCCCGCGCGGCCCGCCGTGGACCGCCCCGACGACCGCACCGCGGCTTCCGCCGCCTCGTCCACCGCCGTCTGCCGGGCAAGGGGGTCGTCCGACACGGCAAGCTCCACCGCTTCCAGCCGCTTGACCTCGTCGCGCAGGCGCGCGGCCTCCTCGAACTCCAGGTTCTCGGCGGCCTTTCGCATCTGCGTCCGCAACGCGTCGAGATGGGCCGCGAGGTTCGATCCGACCAGCGGCTTGTCGATCTTGGTCGTGATCCGCGACTGGTCGGTGTCACCGGCCCACAGCCCCGCCAGCACGTCGTCCACGTTCTTGCGGACCGTCTGCGGGGTGATGCCATGTTCGACGTTGTAGGCGTGCTGCTTGGCGCGGCGGCGCTCGGTCTCCGCCATCGCGCGTTCCATGCTGCCGGTGATGTGGTCGGCATACAGGATCACGCGCCCGTCCACGTTCCGCGCCGCCCGGCCGATGGTCTGGATCAGCGAGGTTTCCGAGCGCAGGAACCCTTCCTTGTCGGCGTCGAGGATCGCGACGAGGCCACATTCCGGGATGTCGAGGCCCTCGCGCAGCAGGTTGATCCCCACCAGCACGTCATAGGCGCCCAGGCGCAGGTCGCGCAGGATCTCGATCCGCTCGATCGTGTCGATGTCGCTGTGCATGTAGCGCACGCGGATGCCCTGTTCGTGCAGGTATTCGGTCAGGTCCTCGGCCATGCGCTTGGTCAGCGTGGTGACGAGCGTGCGGTACCCGGCCTTTGCGACCTGCCGCACCTCGTCGAGCAGGTCGTCCACCTGCGTCTCGACCGGCCGGATCTCGATCACCGGGTCCAGAAGGCCGGTCGGGCGGATCACCTGTTCGGTGAAGACGCCGCCGGTCTGGTCCATTTCCCAGGTCGCGGGCGTCGCGGACACGAACACCGACTGCGGCCGCATCGCGTCCCATTCCTCGAACTTCAGCGGGCGGTTGTCCATGCAGGACGGCAGGCGGAAGCCGTGTTCGGCCAGCGTGAACTTGCGCCGGAAGTCGCCCCGGTACATGCCGCCGATCTGCGGCACGCTGACGTGGCTTTCGTCGGCAAAGACGATGGCGTTGTCGGGGATGAACTCGAACAGCGTCGGCGGCGGCTCGCCCGGCGAACGCCCGGTGAGATAGCGGGAATAGTTCTCGATCCCGTTGCAGACACCGGTCGCCTCGAGCATCTCCAGATCGAAGTTGGTGCGCTGTTCCAGCCGCTGCGCCTCGAGCAGCTTGCCCTCGTCCTGAAGCTGGCCCAGCCGGGTCGTCAGTTCCGACCGGATGCCCTTGATCGCCTGCTGCATGGTGGGGCGAGGGGTGACGTAGTGGCTGTTGGCGTAGATGCGGATCTGCTTGTACTCGGCTTCCTTCGCGCCGGTCAGCGGGTCGAACTCGACGATGCTTTCAAGCTCGTTGCCGAAGAAGGAAAACCGCCATGCGCGGTCGTCAAGGTGGGCGGGCCAGACCTCGACCACGTCGCCGCGCACCCGGAACGCGCCGCGCTGGAACGCGGTGTCCAACCGCTTGTATTGCTGCGCCACAAGCTCGCCGATGAACTGGCGCTGGTCGTAGGACTGGCCCACGACCATGTCCTGCGTCATCGCCGAATACGTCTCGACCGAGCCGATGCCGTAGATGCAGCTGACCGAGGCCACGATGATGACGTCGTCGCGTTCCAGAAGCGCCCGGGTGGCCGAGTGGCGCATCCGGTCAATCGCCTCGTTGATCTGCGATTCCTTCTCGATATAGGTGTCGGACCGCGCGACGTAGGCTTCGGGCTGGTAGTAGTCGTAGTAGCTGACGAAATACTCGACCGCGTTTTCGGGAAAGAAGCCCTTGAACTCACCGTAAAGCTGCGCGGCGAGGGTCTTGTTCGGGGCAAGGATGATGGCGGGGCGCTGCGTCGCCTCGATCACCTTGGCCATAGTGTAGGTCTTGCCGGTCCCGGTCGCGCCCAGCAGCACCTGGTCGCGTTCGTTGGCCAGCACGCCTTCGGTCAGCTCTGCGATGGCCGTGGGCTGGTCGCCCGCCGGCTGGAACTCGGACTGCATGACGAACCGGCGGCCACCTTCCAGCTTGTCGCGCTTCTGGGGGGTCAGCAGCAGCGGGATCGGCGCGTTCGAGTTGTTGTGGGCCATCGGCGTTCCTTGGCTGCGGTGCTGAAAGCTTGGGGATCGGGGGGGCGCATTTCAAGCGGGCGGTTGCCGCGTCCGCGCATGGAAAGGGCCGCCCTTTCGGACGGCCCCGGCTGTTCGGTCGATCAGGCGAACGGGCGGATCAGGCGCCGGTCGACTGGATCACGCCGCAGGCCAGACGGTCGCCCGAGGCGCCCGACGGCTGCGTGGTGTAGTCGTCCTGCCCGGTGTGGATCACGAAGGCCGAGCCGTCGCTGTCCAGCACGTCGTCCATCGTCACGTCGTTCTTGAAGAACTCTGCCTTGACCGTCCCGTCGGGGGCGACGGTCACGTTGGGCAGGTCGCCAAGGTGCATGCCTTCGGGCGAGTGGATGCCGTGGGCATGGCCGCCCGACAGGTGCGCGCCGGCCGATTCGAAGGTCGGGCCGTCGCAGGCGCCGGTTTCGTGGATGTGGACGGCGCGGACGCCCTCGCTCAGGTTGCCCAGGTCCAGCATGACGTGGATCGCGCCGGATTCGGTCGCCATCAGCGACACGCTGCCGACATCGGTGCCATCGGCGGTCGCGACGGTGGCCTCGGCCGTCTTCATGTCACCCATGGGCGCCGGCATGGAGCCGCTGGCATCCGACGACGGCGTCGGTGCGGTCGTCGGCGCGGCGCCGGGTGCGGGCATCGGCATCGGCATCGGGGCCGCGCCGGGTGCGGCCGGCGGCGGAACCGGCGCGCCGGCGGCTGGAGCATCGGCGGCCGGAGCATCGGCGGCGGGTGCATCGGCGGCGGGCGCGGTGCCGGGCGTCGTGGTGACGATCACGCCGGTGACCGGGGCGGGCACGTCGGTCGTGGTGGTGTCCGTCGCGCCGTCGTCCGACGACTCGCCGATCGTGGTGCCGGATTCGCCGGTGCCCGAGGTGCCGGTGCTCGAATCGTCCAGATCAGGCACGGGCGCGCCTTCGGTGCCGACCGCGGTCGGGGTGGTGCCGACCGAGTCGCCGCTTTCGCCGGTGCCGCTTTGGCCGGTGGCGGATTCGTCGGTGGTGGCGACCGGTGCGGGCAGGGTGCCGGTGCTGGTCGGGGTTTCACCGACGGTGGCACCGCTTTCGCCCGAGCCGCCCTGGCCGGTGGCGGTGGCGTCGGTGGACGAGCCATCGGTCTGGGCAAGAGCGCCGAGGGGCAGAGCAACGGACATCAGCAAGGCCATAACTGTCGTGCGGGTCATCGAGACTCTCCTGGGGATAGGTGGACGTTCAGATGCGTGGTGATGCCGGGGGAACGCGTGACAACTTGATGATGTTCCAAGACTTCATACTTTGTTTACCTGGCGGTGATGCGGCAAGCGGTGTGGCGGCTGCGTCTTGATCCCGGCGCTCGGCTGCGGCATGAACGGGGCCAGCCAACCCCCCGGGATCACAGCCATGCGCGTCCGCATCTACCAGCCTGCCCGCAGCGCCATGCAGTCGGGAACCGCCCGCACCAAGGCGTGGGTGCTGGACTTTCCGCCCGCCGACCCGCGCAGCATCGACCCGCTGATGGGCTGGACCAGCAGCGACGACACGCAAAGCCAGGTGCGCCTGCATTTCGACAGCCTGGACGAGGCGGTGGCTTATGCCACCGACAAGGGCCTGGACTTCATCGTGCAGGAACCCAAGCGGCGTGGCGTGAACGTGCGCCCGCGCGGCTATGGCGAGAACTTCGCGACCGACCGCCGGACGCCCTGGACGCACTAGCGTCGCGATCCCGGCCGCATCGAAAAGCCCCGGCATCGCTGCCGGGGCTTTTGCCTGGTCGTCGCGGCGGATCAGCCGTTCCCGTCGCTTTGGGGCTGATCCAGCGGATCGCCGCCCTTCTTGTTGTGCCGGCTTTCCTGCCGGGTCCCTGCGGGTGCCGGGTTTCCGTCGGCGCTGCCGATGTCGGTGGTGCGGTTCGACAGGTCGGTTTCCTCGATCCGGTCGCGCACGTCCTTTGAGGCGTTCAAATAGGGGCGCGGGTCGAAATCCTTGTCGGCGTTGGATGTGTCCACGCCCTTTTCGATGATCTGCCGCTGCTGCTGGTGGGTCTTGTCGCCGCTCATCGTCGTCTCCCGTGATTGCTGGATTGACTTGGCCTTGATGGGGGTCGCGCCGCTCGCTTCGCTCAGCGAGACGTGTCACCCGTGTCCGCGTCGTCGTCGGTGGGCCGCTCGTCGGCGAGCTTTTCGCTGTCGGGCACCGCGTCGCCGGTCTGGTCGCTTTCGCGGTCCTGCATCTGCTCGTTCTGGACGTGCCGCGAATCCAGCCCGCGCTCGTCGGAATGGCGCGAGGTGTCGCGGTTGGACAGGATCTCGGTCCGCGGCGTGATCTCGGGGTCGGCGGGACCCATCCCGCCAGAGCCGTCGCCCTTGCCCTGGTCCTGCTGGCCGGGCCCGAACTTCTTGCCTGCGTTCGCCATGTCGAGTCTCCCTTTCGGATTCACGAACACAACGTCGCGCTGCCGCCGATGTTCCCCTTTCGGCGGGCATGGCGACATTCGGGACGGGTCGGGCGCGGCGGACTGGCGACCCCGGGAGGGCTCGAACCCCCAACCTTGGACTTAGAAGGTCCCTGCTCTATCCGGTTGAGCTACGGGGCCGCACGCGGCCTGCTTGCGACAAAGCCGGGCGCCGCGCAAGTCGGTGGCCCGGGATGCCGTCTTTGCGCCGATTCCACAGTCGAAAACGAAAAGGGCCGGCGTGGCGCCGGCCCTTCGATCAGTGTCTGGAAAGGATCGCGATCACTCGCGATTGCCCATGAACTGCAGCAGGAACATGAAGAGGTTCAGGAAGTCCAGATACAGGGTCAGCGCGCCCATGATCGCGGACTTGCCCAGGAAATCCTGGTCCGAGTTCGCCAGCTGCAGGTAGGTGTTCTTGATGTTCTGCGTGTCGTAGGCGGTCAGGCCCGCGAAGATCAGGACACCGAGGGACGAGATCGCGAACTGCATCGCCGGCGACTTGAGGAAGATGTTGATGAGCATCGCGACGATCAGCCCGATCAGGCCCATCATCAGGAACCGGCCCATGCCCGACAGGTCGCGCTTGGTCGTGTAGCCATAGATCGACAGCGCGGCGAAACCGGCGGCGGTCGCAACGAAGGTCTGCACGATCGACATGTCGGTATAGGCGAGGAAGATCCAGCTGAGCGACGCGCCCATCGCGGCCGAGAACACGTAGAACAGGACCGTGGCCCCAGCCGTGGACAGCCGGTTCACGGCCGCGCCAAAGGCGAACACCAGCACCAGCGGCAGGAAGGTGATGACCCATTTCAGCGGCGAGAAGTAGATCGCTTGGCCAAGCTGGGTCGCCTGTCCGTCCGGGCCGATGGCTAGCGCATGCAGGCCGTAGGCCGTGCCCGCGGTGACGAGCATCGCGATGCCCATCAACGAGTACACCTTGTTCATGTAGCTGCGCAGGCCCTCGTCGATCGCGGCGCTGCGGGGCGCAGTGCCGGCGCGGGGGAATGCGTTGTAATCGGCCATCGAAGCCTCCCTTTGACGTGTCGACCTGCGGGCTGGCCGCAGTTGCGAGGAATATCGGGGCGCGCACCCTTTGTTTCAACCGTTTCCGGGGTAGCGGGCGACGGTTTTTCGCGGCGGCGATTCCCCGAGCGGGCCACACGCAGGGCGCGAACAGGCCGCAGACGTCGCCCGGGTGGCCTTGCGCAAAGGTCACATGACATAAATATGGCAAAGACTGGCGTTCCTGTCGGGTAATCGGGTCATCTCACCTATCCTTTTGGACACTTCGGTGACGTTAGCCCTACAAATTATGCGCGACTTGGCGGATAAGAATTCTTGTTAAACGGTTCTCTGTCACACAGGTTTTCGACTTCATGGCACATTCAGTTGATCTTCACGTCGGGCGAAAGCTCAGGCAGCGCCGCTGGCTCATGGGTATGACCCAGCAGCAGCTTGCCGACCGGGTTGGAATCAAGTTCCAGCAGATCCAGAAGTACGAGACCGGGGCAAACCGGGTCGCGGCGTCCCGTCTGTGGGAAATGGCCGAGGCTCTGGACGTGTCGCCGGCCTATTTCTTCGACGGCCTGCTTGAACACGGCGGTTCCGAACCGACGGCCGATGTGCTGAACGACAAGGAAGCACTTCAGCTGATGCGGTCCTACTACGCCATGCCGCAGGCGCAGCGCCGCCAGATCTTCGAACTGGCGCGGGTCCTGTCGCACGCCGCCTGAACGGCGCGGACGACAGCCGGCTTCTTTTTCGTGCAGCTCATTGTCCGCCGCGGTGCAGATCGCGGCGGACAAACTTTTTCGGGGGCCCGTGGCCCGTGGCGGTGCTTGCGCGTCTGGCCGTCCGGGCGGCGGACGGCTAGACTTGCCGCGCTTTGCAAGGGGCCGCCCGGATGACCGACAGCCACGACCTGGTCGCGACCGCCCACGCGCTGGCCGATGCCGCGGGTGCGGCGATCCTGCCGTTCTTCCGCTCGCCCGACCTCGCGCCCGAAAACAAGCTGGCGTCCGGCTTCGACCCCGTGACGCAGGCCGACCGCGCAAGCGAGACGGCGATGCGCGCGATCCTTGCCCGCGACCGCCCCGACGACGCCATCCTGGGTGAGGAGTTCGGGGCCACCCCCGGCACCAGCGGCCTGACATGGGTGCTGGACCCTATCGACGGCACCCGCGCGTTCCTGTGCGGCGCGCCCAGCTGGGGCGTCCTGATCGCCGTCACCGACCGCGCGGGCTGTCCGCTTTACGGCTTGATCGACCAGCCCTGGACGCGCGAGCGGTTCGAGGGCGGGATGGGCCACGCCGCCGCGCGTTCGCCGCACGGAACGCTGCCGCTCGGGGTCCGGCAGGGCCGGTCGCTGGCCGACGCGACGCTGATGACGACCTTCCCCGAGGTGGGCACCGCGGCCGAGGGCGCGGCCTTCCGCCGCGTGGCGGGCAGGGTGCGGCTGACGCGCTATGGGCTCGATTGCTACGCCTACGCGCTTCTCGCCATGGGGCAGATCGACCTCGTGATCGAGGCGGGCTTGCAGCCCTATGACATCGCGGCGCCCATGGCCGTGGTCGAGGCGGCGGGCGGGATCGTCACCGACTGGACCGGCGGGCCCGCGTGGAACGGCGGCCGCGTGATCGCCGCGGCGACGCCCGAGCTGCACGAGCAGGCGATGCGGCTGCTGGCCGACAGCTAGGCCCGCCCGGACCACGTTGCCCGCCCGCGCCGGTGCTTCTATGGTCGCGCCGACCGGGCACGCCCGCGCGCCCCGCAATCCGCCACAGCCGAACCGAAACGAGGTGCCGCATGTCCGACCCGCGCCCCCGCGAGCCTGAATCCGAGGACGATTTCGTCCCCGCGCGCACCGTCGTGGCCGACATCGACGAGGCGGTGGACACGGGCGACGCCGCGCGTCTGGACGACCTGCTGGAACCGCTGCACCCCGCCGACATCGCCGACGTCATCGAGCAGCTGACCCCGCGCCGCCGGGGCGAGTTCGTGCGGCTGTACTCGCGCGAGATCGACGGCGAGATCCTGTCCGAGATCGACGAATCGATCCGCGACGAGGTGATCGAGGCGCTGCCCGACCACGTCCTTGCCGACGCCGTGCGCGAGATGGACACCGACGACGTCGTCGATCTAGTTGAGGACATGGAGGGGCCGGAGCGCGAGACGATCCTTGCCGCGCTGGACGAGCCCGACCGGGTCGCGGTTGAGCAGTCGCTGACCTATCCCGAATACTCCGCCGGCCGCCTGATGCAGTCCGAGGTGGTGGTCGCCCCCGAACACTGGACGGTGGGCGAGACGATCGACTTCCTGCGCGCCGAGGAATGGCTGCCCGACCAGTTCTACCACGTCATCCTGATCGACCCGCGCCGCCACCCGGTGGGCTACGTCACGCTGGGCAGGCTTCTGTCGGCGCGCCGCGGCATGCGCCTGCGCGACCTTACCGAGGACAGTTTCCGCACCGTGAACGTCCTGCAGGAAGAAGGAGAGGTCGCCTATGCCTTCAACCAGTATCACCTGATCTCCGCGCCCGTCGTGGATGCCGACAACCGCCTTGTCGGCGTCATCACCATCGACGACGCGATGAACGTGCTGGACGAGGAACACGAGGAAGACATCCTTCGCCTTGCCGGGGTGGGCGACGAGTCCTCGCTGTCGGACAGCGTGATCGAGACGCTGCGCCAGCGGCTGCCGTGGCTGGCGGTGAACGTCTGCACCGCGCTGATCTCGGCCACGGTGATTTCCATGTTCGAGGCGTCGATCAGCAAGCTGGTGGCGCTGGCGGTGCTGATGCCGATCGTGGCGTCGATGGGCGGGAACGCGGGCACGCAGACGCTGACGGTCGCGGTGCGCGGGCTTGCCACCAAGGGGCTGACGCCGGGCAACGTGCGCCGGGTCATGCTGCGCGAGGTGCTGGTGGGGATGCTCAACGGGCTGGTGTTCGCGCTGGCGCTGGCGGTCATCGCCTATGTCTGGTTCGGCGGCGTGCAGCTGGCGGCGGTGATCGCGGTGGCGATGCTCATCAACCTGACGGTCGCGGCGGCGGCGGGCATCGCCATCCCGCTGGCGCTTGAGAAATGGGGCGCCGACCCGGCGCTCGCGTCCGGCACGTTCGTGACCACCGTGACCGACGTGATCGGGTTCTTCGCGTTCCTGGGGCTGGCGACCTGGGTCCTACTGTGACCGACGCGCCCGGGCCCAAGGCGGCGCTGCGGGCGCAGGCCCTGGCCGCGCGCGCGGCGGGCGGCGATCAGGCGGCGCTGGATCGCTGGCTGGGGCGGGCGCTGAACCCGCATCGCGGCAAGGCGCTGGCCGGGTACTGGCCGATGCGGGGCGAGCCCGATCCGCGCCCGGCGATGGCGGCCCATGACGGCCCCGTCTGCCTGCCGGTGGTCATGGCGCCCGCGACGCCCCTTCGCTTCCGGCGATTCGCGGGCGAGGTCGAGGCGGGCGCGTTCGGCACCTCGCACCCGCCCGAGACGCACGAGATCATGGTCCCGCAGGTGCTGATCGTGCCGCTGGTGGGCTTTGATCGCCACGGCAGCCGGATCGGCTATGGCGGCGGGTTCTACGACCGCACGCTGGCCGAACTGCGCGGGCAGGGGCCGGTGACGGCCATCGGCCTGGCCTGGGCGGGGCAGGAGCTCGCGGATATTCCGGTCGAGCCGACCGACGAGCCGCTGGACGCGATCGTCACGGACCGCGGCATCCTCGTGGTCTGACGGCGGGCCGCGAAGGCTGGGGACAGGTTGGTGGACATCGCGTGAGGACGCCCCCGCAAGCCCCTAAGAACGCACGAAGATAAGCGGTTGTCCACAGGGTGTTCAAACGCGTGTTAACCATTTGTTAACCAAACGAGTCGCGGGCAGAACGCGGCCGGCTTCGCCAGAATGTCAAAGGATTTACTCGCCTCACGCGAACAAAAAGTTTCTTGCGACACGTGAACCGACGCGGCATTTTGTGCGGACGGGGCCAAGCGACCACCACATCTGGTAAGCCCTGAGCTGGTGGCGCCGCCTTGCAGAAACAACGAATGCGCCTTGGCATCGCGCCGGGCCGCACGGGACCCTGAGCCCGGGCGGGCTGGCCCTGCACGACGGCGCACGCAAGAAGGGACAGGCGAGAAATGAAGATCGAGCGGCGCTTCACCACAACCGAAACCGGCTTCGGCACCGGCGCGTACGGCGACATCGCATTCTCGACCACGGTCAGCGAGATCCGCAACCCGGACGGCACCGTGGTGTTCCGCAACGAGGCCGTCGAGGTCCCCGAGGGGTGGAGCCAGGTCGCCTCGGACGTGATCGCGCAGAAATACTTCCGCAAGGCCGGTGTTCCCGCGGCCCTGAAACGCGTCAAGGAAAAGGGCGTGCCGGAGTTCCTGTGGCGCTCGGTCGCCGATGACGCGGCGCTGGCGAAGCTGCCCGAGGGCGAACGGATGGTGGGCGAGACCTCGGCCCGGCAGGTGTTCGACCGGCTTGCGGGCGCCTGGGCCTATTGGGGCTGGAAGGGCGGCTATTTCACCACCGAAGCAGACGCCCGCGCCTATTACGACGAGATGCGCCACATGCTCGCGCGGCAGATGGGCGCGCCGAACAGCCCCCAGTGGTTCAACACGGGCCTGCACTGGGCCTATGGGATCGATGGGCCGAGCCAGGGCCATTTCTACGTCGATTTCCGGACGGGAGAGCTGGTCAAGTCCGACAGCGCCTATGAACACCCGCAGCCGCACGCCTGCTTCATCCAGTCGGTCAGCGACGATCTGGTGAACGACGGCGGGATCATGGACCTTTGGGTCCGCGAGGCGCGGCTGTTCAAATACGGCAGTGGCACCGGCACCAACTTCTCGTCGCTGCGCGGCGAGGGGGAGCGGCTGTCGGGCGGCGGGAAGTCGTCGGGGCTGATGGGCTTCCTCAAGATCGGCGACCGGGCGGCGGGCGCGATCAAGTCGGGCGGCACCACGCGGCGCGCGGCCAAGATGGTGATCTGCGACATGGATCACCCCGACATCGAGGCCTTCATCAACTGGAAGGTCATCGAGGAACAGAAGGTCGCCAGCCTCGTGGCCGGGTCCAAGGCGCACGAGGCGAAGCTGAACGAGATCTTCGCCGCGATCCGGCTGTGGGACGGCTCGTCCGACGACGCGGCCGACCCGGCCCGGAACGCCGCGCTGAAAGCCGCGATCCGCTCCGCGAAAAAGGCGATGATCCCGGAAACCTACGTCAACCGGGTGCTGCAATACGCGCGGCAGGGCTTCGATTCGATCGAGTTCCCGACCTACGACACCGACTGGGACAGCGAGGCCTACGCCTCGGTTTCGGGCCAGAACTCGAACAACTCGGTGCGGGTGACGGACGCGTTCCTGAAAGCGGTGCGCGAGGATGCCGATTGGGCGCTGGTCCGCCGCACCGACGGCAAGGTCGCGAAAACGGTCAAGGCGCGCGAGCTGTGGGACCAGATCGGCCACGCCGCCTGGGCCTGCGCCGATCCGGGCATCCAGTTCCACGACACGGTGAACGCCTGGCACACCTGCCCGGCGGACGGGCCGATCCGCGGGTCGAACCCGTGCAGCGAATACATGTTCCTCGACGACACCGCCTGCAACCTGGCGTCGATGAACCTGCTGACGTTCCTGCAAGGCGGCACGTTCGACGCCGATGCGTACGTCCACGCCACGCGGCTGTGGACCCTGACGCTGGAAATCAGCGTGCTGATGGCGCAGTTCCCCTCGAAGGAGATCGCGCAGCGCAGCTACGACTTCCGCACGCTGGGCCTCGGCTACGCCAATATCGGCGGGCTGCTGATGAACCTCGGCCTCGGCTATGACAGCGACGAGGGGCGGGCGCTGTGCGGTGCGCTGACCGCGCTGATGACCGGCGTCAGCTACGCCACCAGCGCCGAGATGGCGGGTGAGCGGGGGGCGTTCCCCGGCTACGCCCGCAACGCCGACGCGATGCTGCGGGTGATCCGCAATCACCGCGCCGCCGCCCACGGCACCGGCGCCTATGACGGCGTCAACGTGAACCCGGTCGCGCTGGACGTGGAAAACTGCCCCGACGTGCGGCTGGCACAGATGGCGCAGGCCGCCTGGGACGAGGCGCTGACGCTGGGCGAGGAACACGGGTTACGCAACGCGCAAGTCACGGTGATCGCGCCCACGGGCACCATCGGCCTGGTGATGGATTGCGACACGACGGGGATCGAGCCCGACTTCGCGCTGGTGAAGTTCAAGAAGCTGGCCGGCGGCGGCTACTTCAAGATCATCAACCAGTCGGTCCCGGCGGCGCTGGAAACGCTGGGCTACGGCTCGGCCCAGATCGCCGAGATGGTGGCCTATGCGGTGGGCCACGCATCCCTTGGCAACTGCCCCGGCATCAACCATGCCGCGCTGGTCGGCCACGGCTTCGGCCCGCGCGAGCTGGAAAAGGTGGACGCGGCGCTGGCGTCCGCCTTCGATATCCGCTTCGTCTTCAACCAGTGGACGCTGGGCGAGGATTTCTGCAAGGGCGCGCTGGGCATCCCCGCCGACAAGCTGTCCGACCCCGCCTTCGACCTGCTGCGCCACCTTGGCTTTACCAAGGCCCAGATCGACGCGGCGAACGACCACGTCTGCGGGACGATGACGCTGGAAGGCGCGCCGTTCCTGAAACCCGAACACTACAGCGTCTTCGACTGCGCCAACGCTTGCGGCAAGACCGGCACACGCTACCTGTCTGTGGACAGCCACATCCGCATGATGGCGGCGGCGCAAAGCTTCATCTCGGGCGCGATCTCGAAGACGATCAACATGCCGAACTCGGCCACGATCGAGGACGCGCTGGCGGCCTATGAGCTGTCGTGGAGCCTGGGGATCAAGGCCAACGCGCTTTACCGCGACGGCTCGAAGCTGAGCCAGCCGCTGGCATCCGCGCTGGTCGAGGATGACGACGAGGCGGCCGAGGTGCTGGAAACCGGCAACGCGCACGAGAAGGCCACCGTCATCGCCGAGAAGATCGTCGAGCGGATCATCGTCAAGGAAGCCGTCCGCAGCCACCGTGAAAAGCTGCCCGGCCGCCGCAAGGGCTACACACAGAAGGCGGTGATCGGCGGTCACAAGGTCTATCTGCGCACCGGCGAATACGACGACGGCAAGCTGGGCGAGATCTTCATCGACATGCACAAGGAAGGCGCGGGCTTCCGGGCGATGATGAACAACTTCGCCATCGCGGTCTCGGTCGGCCTGCAATACGGCGTGCCCCTGGAGGAGTTCGTGGACGCCTTCACCTTCACCCGGTTCGAGCCGGCGGGGATGGTGCAGGGCAACGACTCGATCAAGAACGCCACCTCGATCCTGGACTACATCTTCCGCGAGCTGGCGGTGTCGTATCTGGATCGAACCGATCTTGCCCACGTGAAGCCCGCGGGCGCCGCGTTCGACGATCTTGGCGGCGGCGAAACCGAGGGGCGCAACGTTGCGGCGGTGAGCGACGAGAAGTCCAAGAGCCTGGAGATGCTGCGCCAGATCAGCTCCACCGGGTATCTGCGCAAACGTCTGCCGCAAGAGCTGATGGTGCTGCAGGGCGGCGCGTCGTTGGTGGCGATGGCGACCGGCATGGCCGAGGCGCGGGGCGGGTTCCAGGCGGCAACCGTCGAGGCCGTCACCACCGTGTCGATGGACGTGCGTGCGAAGGCAAAGATGCAGGGGTATGAGGGCGACCCCTGCGGCGAATGCGGCAACTACACGCTGGTGCGCAACGGCACCTGCATGAAGTGCAACACCTGCGGCGGCACGAGCGGCTGCAGCTGAGACATCCCGGCCGCGCCACCAAGGCGCGGCATCGCGGGACGAGGGACCCCCGTCCGACTGGACGGAGCGGCAGGCGGAAGACCACGAGCAGCATAAACCTTACCCGCGCATCGCAAGATGCGCGGGCATTTCCTTGCCTCAGCCCTGGCGCATCCGGTCCAGCTCCGCCGCCGCAAGGTCGGCCACGCGCAGGTCGATGGACATGTCCGCGCCGTCTTCGGCGAACCACGCGGCGGACAGACCGCACCATGCCACGATCCACATCAGCAGGCGGCGGCGATCCAGCCCGGCCGCTTCGGTGACGACGTCGAGGCGGCGCAGGAACCGGTCCGGCCGGACCGCCACCGGCGGCTCGGCTTGGGCGAGGTCGGGGTTGGTGAAGATGTTGGCGTAGTCGAAGCCGCGTTCGCCGATCAGCCCCTTGGGGTCGATGGCGAGCCAGCCGCGCGGCCCGAAATCCGGCACGTTGTCGTGGTGCAGGTCGCCGTGCAGGACCACTGGGTCGCGGGGCGTGGCCAAAAGCGCCCGCGCCACCTCTGCGCTGCGGCCGAAGAAGCGGTCGCGCGCCCCCGCCGCCGTCCAGAGCGACCGGAAACAGCGGTCCAACGGCACGAGCGTCGGCGGCGGGTCCGGCCTCGGCTTGTGCAGCCGGGCGGCGGTGGCGCAAAGGATCCGGCTCGCCAGGTCGTCCTGACCGCTGTCCTTTTCGTCGCGCGCCATGGCCGACAGCGACCCCGCGCCGGTCGCCCGTTCGATCAGCAGCGCGTGGTCGGCGTGCCTCAGCACCCGCGCCGCGCCGTCTCCGTTCCAGTGGACCATCAGCGCGGCCCCGCCACGCTCGTGCGGGTCGTCCGACAGCTTCAGCATTGCCGGCATCTCGCCCGCGCGCACCGGCAGCAGCCGCGCGCCCGCCGTGACGATCGACGCGCCATCGGGCCGCAGGTTCCAGGCCGTGAGATAGGATTGGAACGCGGTCATCCGTGTTGTCAGGACCGTCCGCGCAGCCGCCGCAAGCTGCGCGTCGGGCGCGAACCTTGCACGCGGCGACACTCCGCCGATGCAGGTTCAGGGACGGCCGATTTCCGCCGACGTTGTCACCGGGCGTTCACAACCCCTTCAAATCGCTTGGTCGGGGCAGGTCCGAAATGCGTGGACAGGCCGAAATGCCGCCGCCATCATCTTGGCAGGTTGACGCTGTAAATCCGCGATAATCGATGCGAGCCGCCGCGCTGCGCGGTCGGCTCCGGCAGCATCAACCACACAATTTGTCGCACAGGGAGTGCCAAGTTATGCCGGCTCCGACACCAGCAGACGACCAGTGGTGGATCAACGACCAGACCCCCGACAATCCGTTCGGCAAGAGCGATGACTACGAATCCTTCCTCAGCTACGTGGGCGCGCTCAACCGCAGCCTGACGCCCGCGATCGCCGCGCAGCCGCTGCGGATCAACCTTTCGGAACTCAACGACCATCCCGACTACAAGGCGGCCGCGATCGGCGCGCTGGAAAGCTGGGCGGCGGTGACGCCGCTGCGCTTCATCATCGTCGATGACGCGCCCTTCGACCCCGCGACCGACTGGATGGAAGTCGTCAGCCCCGAGATCGGGGAAGAGGATGACGGCAGCGCCTATTCCAGCAACCGCTACGTCAGCATCGGCCAGCGCTTCCACGACAGCGAACCGAACCTGACCGACATCGGCGGCTACGTTTTCGATTCGTTCGTCCACGAATTCGGGCACGAGTTCGGACTGAATCACCCCGGCCTCTACAACTACTCGGGCCCGGGCGGCGTCCAGATCAACTATCTCAACAACGCCACCTGGATCTACGACCGCCAGCAGTACAGCGTCATGTCGTACTTCGACGGCATCGACGTGGGCGAGACCAGCCGCTGGTCCGCCACCGGCCCGCTGATGGCCGACATCGAGGCGGTGATCCGCCGCTTCTTCTCGACCGTGGATGCCGAGGGCAACCGCACCTACCAGACCATCAACCTGAACACCGGCGACGACGTCTACGGGTTCAACGGCACGCTGGACAACTTCACCCTGACCGCGTCGGGGATGCAGCACGACATCGGCTTCACCATCCACGACACGGGCGGGAACGACACGATCGACTTCTCGGGCTCGACCGCGGGGACGATCCTCGACATGCGCGCGGGCCAGTTCTCAAGCGTCAACGGCCACACGAACAACGTGTCGATCTTTGCCGGCCATAACGCCGACGGGACCGAATACTACATCGAGAACGGGATCGGCAGCGGCTACGCCGACGTCATCATCGGCAACGACGGCGCCAACGTCATCGACGGGCGCGCGGGCGCCGACAGCATGGCGGGCTATGGCGGCGACGACACCTACTTCGTGGACTCGGCCGACGACATCGTCCGCGAGGACGCCGACGGCGGCAACGACACGATCATCGTGCTGAACGGCGGCATCGACCTGGGCGACGTCGCCAACGTGGAAAACATCATCTACGTCGACGGCACGCCGGTCGTGCCCGGCAACGGCTCGGGCAACGGCAGCCAGCCGGGCAGCGGTGCTGCGATGGCCAGCATCATCGTGGGCACGGACGCCAACGAGACGCTGACCGGCGGTGCGGGTGGCAACACCATCATCGGGCGCAACGGCGACGACCTCATCATCGGCGGGCGCGACTCGCTCGACAGCCGCGACATCAACAACACGATCCCGATCGAGGATCTCGAGGACCAGACCGAAAGCGACGACGGCGCCGATTCGCTGTTCGGCGGCAACGGCAACGACACCATCATGGGCGGCGCCGGCGACGACACGCTCGACGGCGGGCAGGGCGACGACGTCCTGCGGGGCCAGGCCGGCGTGGACGTGTTCCGCGGCGGCGCGGGTGTCGACACCGTGGACTACAGCGTCGAAAGCCCGTTCCAGCTGCTCGTGAACCTTGAAACCAACGTCGCCGCCGGCGGCACGGGTTCGGGCGACACGTTCGACAGCATCGAGAACCTGATCGGGTCCGACGACCGCATCGACCGCTTCGTCGGCAACGGCGCGGCCAACCACTTCTGGGGCCGTGGCGGCGGCGACTTCTTCAACGGCCGCGCCGGCAACGACATCCTCGATGGCGGCAACGACGGCGACATCCTGTACGGTGAAGCCGGCAACGACACCATCATCGGCGGTTCGGGCCAGGATTACCTGGACGGCGGCGACGGCGTCGACACGGTCGTCTATGCCGGCAGCTCGGCCGGGGTGACGGTGGACCTGGCGGCAGGCACGGCACGCGGCGGCGACGCCGACGGGCCGGTGCAGATCGTCGGCCGCGGCACGGTGATCCGGCACGACATCCTCGCGGGCTTCGAGAATGCCGTGGGTTCGGTCCACAACGACCGGCTGCTCGGGAACGCGCAGGCGAACGTCCTGTCGGGCGGGTTGGGCGACGACACCCTGGCGGGTGGCGCGGGCACCGACACGCTGAACGGCGGCGCGGGCCGCGACACCGCCGACTACCGGTCCTCGACCGCCGGCGTGTCGATCGCGCTGGGCGGCGGCCGCTCGGGCGGTGACTTCTACACCTCGATCGAGAACCTGGCCGGTTCGGGATACGCCGACCGGATCAGGGGCGACGACGCGGCCAACCTGCTGACCGGGCAGGGCGGCAACGACCAGCTGTTCGGCAACGGCGGCGACGACACCCTGCTGGGCGACTTCGCCCCCGCGGGCGAGGTGCCGCCGCGGCCGGGGATGGGCACAGGCTACGCCACGCTCGGGCCGGACGCGACCAACAACTCGATGGCCACCGCGTTCGACATCTCGAACAACTTCTCGCTGACCGCGGACCCCGACATCTTCGACTCAACGACCGTCCTGCACACGACGGTCAACGCGACGGGGAACGGAAGCGGCGGCTACTACGCCGTCAACCTTGCGGCCGGCACGGTCATCACGATCGACATCGACCACATCGCCGATCCCGACGTCCACGACAGCTGGGTGCGCCTGCTGAACGCGGACGGCGAGATCGTCGCCGAGAACGACGATGGCGGCGCGGACCCGGGCTCGACCAGCTCGCGCGACTCCAGCACGGTGTTCACCGTCACGGAAAGCGGCACCTACTACATCCTCGAAGGCCAGTGGGACCCCGAGCTTCCGGGTAGCGGCTGGTCGCCGACGGTGCCCGAAGGCTCGACCTACGAGCTGAACGTGTCGGTCGAGTTCCCGCCGGCCGAGATCCAGCCCGGCAGCGCCGGTGCCGACCGCCTGTTCGGCGGCGCGGGCAACGACCTGCTGGACGGCGGCCTTGGCGCCGACCGCCTGACCGGCGGCACCGAGGAGGACACCTTCCGCTTCTCGACCGCGCTGGGCGGCGGGAACGTGGACACGATCGTCGACTTCGACGTGGCCGACGACATCATCTTCCTTGCCCGCGACATCTTCGAGGGCGTGGGGGCCGCCGGCACGCTGGCGCTCACCGCGTTCCACCGCAGCGCGGCGGGCACGGCCCAGGATGCAAGCGACCGCATCATCTACGACACCGACAACGGCTACCTGTCCTACGACGCCGACGGCTCTGGCAGCGGCGCGGCGATCCGCTTCGCCCATCTTTCGGCCGGGCTGGCGCTGTCGGCAGACGACTTCTACCTGATCTGATCCGGCGGAGAGGGGGGCACGCCCCCCTCACTTCACCCACGAAAGCTGGCGATCCCGTTCCGCGGGGTCGCCGTTCCCGTCAAACGAAAGGGACACGCGGAGATGACGCGCACGAGCCCCCGCGCGACCATGCTGATGGCCGCCGCAACCGCCGCCCTGACAACCATTGCAGGCACGAACTTGGCTGAAGCATCCGACATCCAGGGCACCGTCGCCTTTGCCGACGACGCCGCGATCCCCAAGGGCCGGATCGAGATCTACATCGACGACCCCGCCGCCAAGGGCGCCCGCCGCCCGGACGCCGCGGCGACCCAGGTTGAAAGCGACGGCGGTTCCAGGACGATCGCCTTCACGCTGGCCGCACCTGCGGACGCCCCGGCGACGCAGGTGGTCGCACGGCTGGAACGCGAGGACGGCTTCCTGCTGGCCCGCGGCAGTGCCGCGCTGAAACCCGGCGCCCCGACGACGATCACGCTTTATACGGTGATGTACTAGGCGTGGCCGCAACCCCCGGCGGCCAAGCGCCGCCGGACATGCGGACGATGACGCGCCGCGCCTGCGCGCTTCATGATCAGACGGAACGGATGGATTTGGTGGAGCCAAGGGGAGTCGAACCCCTGACCTCTTGAATGCCATTCAAGCGCTCTACCAACTGAGCTATGGCCCCACCGGAGGTCCGGGTGGCCTGTGTCGACCGCCCGCGTGGGGGGTCGTATATGGGCAGGGCCGGACCCCTGCAAGCGGAAAAATCGGGGTCGGGCCGCGCGCATGCGGCGGGATGCAAAAAGGGGCCGCGCCGGCCCCTTTTCCTTGTCGGCTGGTCTGGGACTCGGCGGACGCCGCGGCCTCAGTCCTCGTCGGGCTCGGCCACGTCGGCGATGTCGTCCAGCGACACGTCGCCGTCGTCATCGTTGTCTTCCAGCAGGTCGTCGTCGAGTTCGGTCGAATCCTCGTCCAGATCCTCGTCGTCCAGCACGGCATCCTGGTCGTTGTCGAGCGCCGCGCTTTTCTCGGCGATCATGGCGCGGGTGCGGCCGTTCTGCAGCGCCTCGACGGTATAGACCGCGCCGCAGGACGGGCAGGTCATCGGGTCGTGCTGCAGGTCGTAGAAGCGGGTCGAGCACTGCGGGCACAGGCGCTTGGTGCCCCATTCTTCCTTGGGCATGGTCTTGTCTTTCTGTCCGTGTCAGGTAAATCCGACGACCCCTGCCATACGCATCGGGACGTGTAAAGTGTTTCCGGGGCAGGTCCGCGACGGCTGCGGCGGCCACTGCAAGGCATGAGGGGACGCGGGCGCGTGGCAACAGGCGACGACCGGATCATCACCATCGACGGGGACATCCCGGTCAGGCTGCGCCGCAACCTGCGGGCGCGGCGGATGACGCTGCGGGTGTCGCGCGCCGACGGCGCCGTGGTCCTGACCCTGCCCCCCCGCGCGTCCGAGGCAGAGGGCGCGGCCTTTGCCCGGTCGCGGGCGGGCTGGATCAGGGGCGCGCAGGCGGCCACCGTGAGCGCCAGCACCACACCCAGGGCGCTGTTGGCCCAGAACAGCATGGACTTCTGCGGCTGGCTCAGGCTCTCCGCCTGCAGACCGGCCAGGGAGAGACCGAAGTCCGACAGCGTCCAGGCCACGGCGGTGACCAGCGCGGCTCCGAGGGCGAACCAGAACAGCAGGGCGGCTGCGCG
>ERZ501041.66-NODE-66-length-23300-cov-11.888836_pt1 | contig 23300 bp, 26 predicted proteins | sample MGYA00248848_ERZ501041 | MGnify/ENA primary metagenome ERZ501041 (study PRJEB25958, sample SAMN03398573) | human skin metagenome | study: EMG produced TPA metagenomics assembly of the Human Skin Microbiome Metagenome (human skin metagenome) data set.
GTCGCGCCGCCGCCGACGTCCAGGAAGTTCGCGGGCTCGGCGCCGTACAGCTTGATGATGTCCATCGTGGCCATCGCAAGGCCCGCGCCGTTCACCATGCAGCCGATCTCGCCATCCAGCGCGATGTAGTTCAGATCGTACTTCGACGCTTCGAGTTCCTTGGGGTCTTCCTCGGTCTCGTCGCGCAGCGCGGACACGTCCTTCTGGCGGTACAGCGCGTTGTTGTCGAAGCTGACCTTGGCGTCCAGGACCTTCAGCTGGCCCTGCGTGGTCACGATCAGCGGGTTGATCTCGAGCATCTCCATGTCCTTCTCGACGAAGGCCTTGAAGAGCAGCTTGACCAGCGCGACGCACTGCTTGACCAGGTCGCCTTCCAGCCCAAGGGCGAAGGCCACGCGGCGGCCGTGGAAGTCCGACAGGCCGGACGCGGGATCGACCGAGAAATCGACGATCTTCTCGGGCGTGGCGTGGGCCACTTCCTCGATGTCCATGCCGCCTTCGGTCGAGGCGACGAAGCTGATCCGCGACGAGGCGCGATCGACCAGCAGCGCAAGATACAGCTCGCGCTCGATGTCCGAGCCGTCCTCGACGTAGATGCGGTTCACCTGCTTGCCGGCCGGGCCGGTCTGGTGGGTGACGAGGGTCGCGCCCAGCATCTGGCGCACGTTCTCGGCCACGTCCTCGACCGACTTGGCAAGGCGGACGCCGCCCTTCTCGCCGGCTTCCGCTTCCTTGAACTTGCCCTTGCCGCGGCCGCCCGCGTGGATCTGCGATTTCACGACCCAGAGCGGGCCGGGCAGCTCGCGCGCCATGGCTTCGGCTTCGTCCGCGTTCAGGACGGCACGCCCTTCCGAGACCGGGGCGCCATACTGCTTGAGCAGCGCCTTGGCCTGATATTCATGGATGTTCATCCCGAACCCTCGCTGGAAAATCTGCCGCGACATCGCACATTACGCAACGAAAGCAAACCGCGAAGCGGGATCGTCGGTGGCAGCGGGTGCAAAAACCCGGCCTTGTGATCACGCCATTCGGCGGCGTGATCACAGCTGCTGCGAGTGGCTGCGTTTCGTCTTGCGCGCGGTGCAGGGGCCGAAACGCAAAAGGGCGCCCCGCGGGGCGCCCTCGTCAGCCAGCTTCGGCCGTGTCAGGCCAAGTCAGGCCAGCGAGTTGTCGATGCCCTTGCAGGCTTCGACCAAACCCTTGACCGAGTCGATCGACTTCTGCAGCATTGCCTGCTCGTCGTCGTTCAGCGTGATCTCGATCACCTTTTCGATCCCGTTGGCGCCGATGACGGTGGGCACGCCCACATACATCCCGTCAAGCCCGTAGGCGCCCTTCACGAAGGCCGCGCAGGGCAGGACGCGCTTCTGGTCGCGCAGGTAGGATTCGGCCATCTCGATCGCCGAGGTGGCGGGGGCGTAGAACGCGCTGCCGGTTTTCAGCAGGCCCACGATCTCGGCGCCGCCGTCGCGAGTGCGCTGGACGATCGCGTCCAGTTTCTCCTGCGTGGTCCAGCCCATCTTCACCAGGTCCGGCAGCGGGATCCCGGCGACGGTCGAATAGCGGACCAGCGGGACCATGGTGTCGCCGTGGCCGCCCAGCACGAACGCGGTCACGTCGCGCATCGACACGTCGAACTCGAGGCTCAGGAAGTGGCGGAAGCGCGCGCTGTCCAGAACGCCCGCCATGCCGACGACCTTTTCATGCGGCAGGCCCGAGAACTCGCGCAGCGCCCAGACCATCGCGTCGAGCGGGTTGGTGATGCAGATGACGAAGGCGTCGGGCGCGTGCGCCTTGATCCCTTCGCCGACCGACTTCATCACCTTCAGGTTGATGCCCAGCAGGTCGTCGCGGCTCATGCCCGGCTTGCGCGGCACGCCGGCGGTCACGATGCACACGTCGGCGCCCGCGATGTCGGCATAGTCGCTGGTGCCCTTGAAGCTGCCGTCGAAGCCCTCGGACGGACCCGACTGCGCAAGGTCAAGCGCCTTGCCCTGCGGCGTGCCCTCGGCGATGTCGAACAGGACGACGTCGCCCAGTTCCTTGATGGCGGCGAGATGCGCCAGCGTGCCGCCGATCTGACCGGCGCCGATCAGGGCAATCTTGGGACGAGCCATTGAAACCTCCGATGGTTGGCTTTGGGTCGCGGGTTAGTCGTTTGCCGGGCCGTCCGCAAGCGACGCGTTGCGGACATGCGCGGGGCCTGCCACGGCGAACGGCCCGCCGGGTGGGGCGGGCCGTCACGTCGTCTGGACAGTCAGGGCAGGCGCCGCGATCAGGCGTCGGCTTCTTCCTCGTCCTCGTCGGTTTCGGCCTCGTCCACCTCGCCCGCCGCATCCTCGTTGATGCGGTCCTCGGCCAGGTCCGACAGGGTCTCGTCGGCCGCGACTTCCTGTTCCAGGATCTCGTTGAGCATGTCGGCCACGTCCTCCAGCCCCAGCAGCTCGGCATAGCTGCGCAGGCTGCCGTAGCGCGTGATCTCGTAATGCTCGACCGCCTGCGAGGCGAAGATGATCGCCGCGTCGCCCGCCGCGGTGCCGCCGAACTCCTTCAGCAGCGAATCGCCCTCCTTCAGGATCCCGTCGATGGCGTCGCATTTCTCGCCCGAGGGCTTTTTGCCCATCGCCTCGAACACGCGTTCCAGCGTCTCGATCTGGCCCTCGGTCTCGTCGCGGTGGCTGGCGATGGCGTCGCGCAGTTCCTCGTCGGCGGCGGCCTCGATCATCTTGGGCAGGGCTTTGTAGATCGCCTTTTCGGCATAGTAGATGTCTTTCAGGCCGTGTTCGAGAAGATCGGAAAGATCTTTGTCCTGCTGTGCCATGGTCCGGGTTCCTTCGGGGTCAGGGTCAGATTGGGGGACCGCCGTGGCGGCCGCGCGGTCATCAACGGCTCGCCCGCGGCTTCGTTGCAGCGTTGAACAAATATTCGCTGGCGCGAACGGGCGGTGCCGAGGGATCGGGCAACGTTCCGCCGCTTGCCGCGCGGGGCGATTTCGGCAAGCCTTCGCGCGATCACCAGCGGGATTACCCATGAACCAGTCACGACCCTACCGCTCGGCCCTTTATCTGCCCGCGTCGAATGCGCGCGCGCTGGAAAAGGCGCGCGACCTGCCCGCCGACGCCATCATCTTCGATCTTGAGGATGCGGTCGCGCCCGCCGAAAAGGCGGCGGCGCGGGATGCGCTGCGGGATGCGCTGGGGCGGGATTACGGCAGCCGTGCGCGGATCGTGCGAATCAACGGGTTCGACAGTGAATGGGGCCGCGACGACGCGGCCGCCTTCGCGACCGGGGCCGATGCGGTGCTGGTTCCCAAGGTGAACGGCCCGGCCGATCTGGACGCGGTCGCGGCGGTGGTGCCGGGCACGCCGCTGTGGGCGATGCTCGAGACGGCGGCGGGCGTCCTGAACGCGGCCGCGATCGCGGGCCATTCCCGGCTGGGCGGGCTGGTCATGGGGACGAACGATCTTGCCCGCGAGCTTGGCTGCCGCGACCGCGCCGACCGGATGCCCTTGCTGCCGGCGCTGGGGATGTGCCTGCTGGCGGCGCGCGCGCATGGCCGCGTGATCCTCGACGGGGTTTACAACGCCTTTCGCGACGCGGACGGGCTGCGCGCCGAATGCGCGCAGGGGCGCGACATGGGGTTCGACGGCAAGACCCTGATCCACCCGGCGCAGATCGACATCGCGAACGCGGTGTTCGCGCCGACCGAGGACGAGATCGCGCTGTCGCGCCGCCGGATCGAGGCGTTCGACGCGGCCCTGGCCGATGGGCGGGGGGTTGCCGTGCTGGACGGCCGCATCGTCGAGAACCTTCACGTCGAAACCGCGCGCGCGACACTGGACCGCGCGGCCGCGATCGGCGCATTGTCGGGGTAGGGGCCGCATCGGCCCCACCCGTTTCACCAGTCGCCTTCAACCGTCGCCCGAACCAGTCGCCGCAGCCCGCAACAGCCACGGAAAGACCCGCCCATGTTTCTGCTGATCCTCGGAGTCGCGCTCTGGTGGGGCGCGCATCTGTTCAAGCGCATCGCGCCACATGCCCGCGCCGGAATGGGGCAGGGCGGCAAGGGCGCCGTCGCCGCCGCGCTCATCCTGTCGGTGATCCTGATGGTGATCGGCTACCGCGCCGCCGACCCCGGCACGATCTGGTGGGGCCCGTCGCCGATGCTCAGGGGCATCAACAACCTGATGGTGCTGGTCGCGTTCTACCTGTTCGCGTCGTCGGGGTCGAAGAACCGGATCGGCACGCGGTTCCGGCATCCGCAGCTGGCCGGCTTCTCGCTGTGGGCCGCCGCGCACCTGGCGGTGAACGGCGACCTGCCGTCGTTCGTCCTGTTCGGCGGGCTGCTGCTGTGGGCGCTGGTCGAGATCGTGGTGATCAACCGCACCGCCCCCTGGGCCGCGCCCGCGCATCCGATCCCGATCCGCAAGGAATGGACGTCGGCCCTGGCGACGCTGGTGGTGTTCGTCGTCGTGGGCCTGATCCACGGCTGGCTCGGCCCCAACCCGTTCGGCATGTAGGGACCCGCGATGGCCACGATCTATCGCCTGCTGACCGAGGACGACACCCCGGATTTCTGCCACAAGGTCAGCCTTGCGCTGTCGAAGGGGTGGGCGCTTCACGGTCCGCCGACGATGGCGTTCGACGCGGCGCGCGGCGTGATGCGCTGCGGGCAGGCCGTCACGAAAGAAATCGCGGCCGACTACGCGCCCGACATGAAGCTGGGCCAGCAGTAGCCCCGGCCCGTGATCACGGGCGGCGGGCGGTGCGCGCGGCCCTTGTGATCGCAATGGCCGCGCCGGTGATCACGCCGCGATCCAATCGGACGGATTTGCCGCATTCCTCTGGCGCAGGGCCGTGACAGCCGCCATAAGACCGCGTTAAGACCGACCGCAATCCCAGCCAGCCCGTGCCGCCGCTTTGCGCCGCGCGACCCGGGCGCCAACGACAGGAGCGCCCCATGGGTGACATCCCCCGCGGCAACCGACCGCTGTCCCCGCATCTGCAGGTGTACCGGCTGCCGATCTCGGCGGTGACATCGATCATGAACCGGATTACCGGGCACGCGATGCTCGCAGGCGTGATCCTGATCGTCTGGTGGCTGGTGGCCGCCGTCACCTCGGACCACGCCTTCGGCTGGGCCGACTGGGTGATGCGGTCGTGGTTCGGCTTCCTCGTGCTGGCGCTGTCGATGTGGGCGCTGTGGTTCCACTTTCTCGCCGGCATCCGCCACTTCTTCTACGACGCCGGCCACATGCTGGAAATCGACGAGGGGCAGAAGTCGAGCTGGGCGATCATCTGGGGGTCGGTGATCCTCACGCTCATCAGCCTGCTGCTGTTCTTCCTGGCCTGAGACCCGAGGTTCCCATGCGCTACATCACCCCCTTGAAGGCCGCCCGGGGCACCGGGGCCGCGGGCCCGTCCACCGGCACGCTGCACCACTGGGTCCTAACCGTGACCTCGGTTGCGCTGGCGATCCTGACGCCCGCGTTCCTGCTGGTCATGAGCCGCGCCGTCGGCCTGCCCCGCGCGGGCGTGCTTGCGTATTTCAGCAAACCCTATCCCGCCATCGTCACCGCGCTGTTCCTGATCGTGGGCATGTACCACTTCGTGAAGGGCACCCGGAACATGATCGACGACTACCTGAGCCATACCGAGCGCAAGGTCGCGATCATCTTTTCCGAAATCTTCGCGTGGGCCGTCATCGCCGCCGCCGGCTACGCGCTGGCGCGGATGGCGTTGACCGCCGTCATCGTCTGAGGGGCCTTTCATGTCCGCAAACGCCGCATATCCGTACGAAACGCACGATTACGACGTCGTCGTGGTCGGGGCCGGGGGCGCCGGCCTTCGCGCCACGCTGGGCATGGCCGAGCAGGGGCTCAAGACCGCCTGCGTGACCAAGCTGTTCCCGACCCGCAGCCACACCGTCGCGGCCCAGGGCGGCATCGCCGCGAGCCTTGGCAACATGGGCCCCGACAGCTGGCAGTGGCATCTTTACGATACCGTCAAGGGGTCCGACTGGCTGGGCGACACCGACGCGATGGAATACCTGGCGCGCGAGGCGCCGAAGGCCGTGTACGAGCTGGAACACTACGGCGTGCCGTTCTCGCGCACCGAGGAAGGCAAGATCTACCAGCGCCCGTTCGGCGGCCACACGACCCAGTTCGGCGAGGGCCCGCCCGTGCAGCGCACCTGCGCCGCGGCCGACCGGACCGGCCACGCGATCCTGCACACGCTCTACGGCCAAAGCCTCAAGGAAAAGGCCGAGTTCTTCATCGAGTATTTCGCGCTCGACCTGATCGTCACCGACGGCGCCTGCACCGGCGTCGTCTGCTGGAAGCTCGACGACGGCACGATCCACGTCTTCAACGCCAAGATGGTGGTGCTGGCGACCGGCGGCTACGGCCGCGCCTATTTCAGCGCGACCAGCGCCCACAGCTGCACCGGCGATGGCGGCGGCATGGTGGCGCGCGCGGGCCTGCCCCTGCAGGACATGGAGTTCGTGCAGTTCCACCCGACCGGCATCTACGGCTCGGGCTGCCTCATCACCGAAGGGGCGCGGGGCGAGGGCGGGTACCTGACCAACTCGGAAGGCGAGCGGTTCATGGAACGCTACGCCCCCACCTACAAGGATCTGGCCTCGCGCGACGTGGTCAGCCGCTGCATGACGCTGGAAATCCGCGAGGGGCGCGGCGTCGGCGACGAAAAGGACCACATCTTCCTGCACCTGTCGCACCTGCCGCCCGAGACGCTGCACGAGCGGCTGCCGGGCATCAGCGAAAGCGCGCGGATCTTCGCGGGCGTGGACCTGACGCGCGAGCCGATCCCGGTGCTGCCGACCGTCCACTACAACATGGGCGGCGTGCCCACGAACTACTGGGGCGAGGTGCTGGCGCCGACCCCCGACGATCCCGACCGCATCTTCCCCGGCCTGATGGCGGTGGGCGAGGCGGGCTGCGCGTCGGTCCACGGCGCGAACCGGCTGGGATCGAACAGCCTCATCGACCTGGTGGTGTTCGGCCGCGCCGCCGCGATCCGCGCGGGCGAGGTGATCGACCGCGCCGCATCCATCCCCGACACCAACAAGGCCGAGGTGGACCGGGCGCTGTCGCGCTTTGACGCGCTGCGCCACGCGAACGGCGGCACGCCGGCGGCCAAGCTCCGCAACGACATGCAGCGCACCATGCAGGCCGACGCGGCGGTGTTCCGCACCGACAAGACGCTGGCCGAGGGCGTCGAGAAGATGTCCCGGATCGCGGCGCAGATGGCCGACCTGCGCGTCACCGACCGGACGATGATCTGGAACAGCGACCTGATGGAAACGCTGGAGCTGACGAACCTCATGCCCAATGCGCTGGCGACCATCGTCGCGGCCGAGGCGCGCAAGGAATCACGCGGCGCCCACGCGCACGAGGACTATCCCGAGCGGGACGACGCCAACTGGCGCAAGCATTCGCTTGCGTGGGTCGAAGGAAATGAAGTCAAACTGGCCTACCGCCCCGTCCACCTCGAGCCGCTCACCACGCTCGACGAAGGCGGGATCGATCCGAAGAAGATAGCTCCCAAAGCGAGGGTTTACTGATGCGCCATTCCTTCCTTGCCGTGACCGCGGCCGCGCTTGCCCTGTCGGGCTGCGTCGCCGCCGTTCCCGTCGCGCCGACGCCGGTCCCGACCGCCCCGATCGTCGTCGCCCCGCCGGCCCCCAGCGTCGCCAGCGGCTCGCGTGCCGCCGCGACCCGCGTCGTCAACATCGAGATGGCCAAGCGCCTGCCGGGCCGCAACGTCGCGCCCTATACCTCGTGCGTGCTGGACAACGCGACCGACGCCGAGATCGCGGACCTGTCCACGCTGTCGGACCAGGCCAGCGCCGCCGACGCGGTCGCCAACATCGTCCGCCGTTCGGGCACGACCGCCTGCATCGGCCGGGTGGCCGTCGCCTGACATGGGCGCGCGGGCCATCCTCGCCGCGGCATCCCTGTCGCTTGCAGGGTTGGCCGCATGCGCGCCGCCGGTCCCGGTGCCGGTCGAACAGGCGGAACGCGACTGCCTGTACGACGCGGTGTCGGCCCGGTCGCCCCGGACCTCGATCGCCATCGGCATCGGCTCGGGCGGGCGCACGGGCCTGGGCGTGGCGACCGAGTTCTCGCCCGACTACCTGTCGGGCCGCACGCCGTCGCAGGCATTCGACGCCTGCGTCCGGCGGCGGTCGGGGCGGGCCCCCGTGACGCCGCTTGCCAGCCAGCCCGGCTGGGGCGGCTGACGATTTCCACGGCCGGCGGGGTGTCCGCCGGTCGCCTCACCCGAACCGGCGGCCGGTCCGCCGGGCCGCGACCCACGTGATGTCGGACGGGCGCCCGTGCCCGGCCCCCGCAGACCGAAGGACAGGATCATGGTCCAGTTTACGCTTCCCAAGAACAGCCGCATCACGGTCGGCAAGACCTGGCCCAAGCCCGAGGGCGCGACCCGGCTGAAGCGGTTCAACATCTACCGCTACGACCCGGAAAGCGGCCTGAACCCGCGGCTCGACACCTACTGGATCGACCTCGACCGCTGCGGGCCGATGGTTCTGGACGCGCTCATCAAGATCAAGAACGAGATCGACCCGACGCTGACCTTCCGCCGGTCCTGCCGCGAGGGGATCTGCGGGTCCTGCGCCATGGTCATCGGCGGCGGCAACCACCTCGCCTGCATCTATGGCATCGACGAGGTCAAGGGCGACATCAGCATCTACCCGCTGCCGCACATGCCGGTGGTCAAGGACCTGGTGCCGGACCTGACCCATTTCTACGCCCAGCACGCCAGCGTGAACCCGTACCTTATGACGGAAACACCGACGCCGACCAAGGAATGGCGCCAGTCGATCGAGGACCGCAAGAAGCTCGACGGGCTTTACGAATGCATCCTGTGCGCGTCCTGCTCGACGGCGTGCCCGTCCTATTGGTGGAACGGCGACAAGTATCTTGGCCCGGCGGCCCTGCTGCACGCCTATCGCTGGATCATCGATTCGCGCGACGAGGCGACGGGCGACCGGCTTGACGCGCTTGAGGATCCGTTCAAGCTGTATCGCTGCCACACGATTATGAACTGCACCAACACCTGCCCCAAGGGCCTGAACCCGGCCAAGGCGATCGGTGCGATCAAGCACATGATGGTGGACCGCGCGGTCTGAGGGTCGTCGGGCTGCGCGCGCGGCCCGATTGCGGACGCGGCGCGCGCCATGCAACCTGCGGGTGCCGGTCGGGGTTTTCGTCCCGACGGCACCCGGCTCAGCAAAGGAACACGCCATGTCCAAGCTTTCGCGTCATCTTTTCGGCACGGCACCCGGCCTGGCTTTTGGCATGGTCCTGACGGCCGCCTCGCCTGGATTCGCCCAGACGGCCGCCCAACCGGCCGCACCGGCGCCCGCCGCGCCCGCGGCCCCTGCGCCCGCCGCCGCAGCTGCCGGCGGGTGCGCGGGACTTGCGGCGCTGCAGGCCCGCCGCGCCGACATCGACAAGGTGACGTCGCTGCTGCGCGACGGGCTCGCGCCGGCAACCACCCTCAACTCCCTTTACAGTGACACGGCGGATGAAATGGACACGGCGCTGGCCGGTGCCGACTACGACGCCGCCTGCTACCGCAGCATCGCCGCCGAGGTCACGGCGATGGACGCGGCCGACGGCGACGACGCCTCGCCCGCCGCCTCGGTCGGATCGACGCTGTCGTCGTCGATCGCCAAGTCCTGCGAAAAGCAGACCACGGTCGAGGGGATCAAGACGTGCCTGTCGGACACGGTCGCGTCCGTCGCCGACGGCACCTACCCCGAGGGCTATCTGCTCCGCGTCCTGCGCGCGCTGCCGATCGAGACGGTCAAGCCCGACGACGCCCAGACCCGCGAGATCCTGGAATACGTCAAGGGTGAGGTCGCGGCCGAGCGGATGACGACGAGCCAGCAGGGCGACCTGACCAAACGGCTTCTGGGGCTTTAAGCGCCCGTTCCGCGCCTAAGCCGCCGGGTCGGGGTCGAACCCCAGCCCGCGCAGCTCGGCCGCCAGGAACCGCTCGAAATCGTCGAGGTCCACCGGGTCGAACTGCCCGAAACCGCGCATCCAGACCGAGGCCGCGCGCATCCCGTCCGGGTCCAGCTTGCACCAGGTGATCCGCCCGCGCCGTTCCTGCACGATCAGCCCGGCGGCCGCCAGCGTGGCCAGATGCTTCGAGATCGCGGCAAGGCTGATCCCGAACGGCTCGGCCACGTCGGTCACGGCCATGTCGTCCTCGAGCAGCATGCCCAGGATCGCGCGGCGGGTCGGATCGGCCAACGCCGAAAAGACGGCGTCAAGCTCGGCCGCGCGGTGGGGCGGGGTGTCGGGGCCGGGAACGGGGTCGGGATCGGGATCGGGATCGGACAGGGCGGGGCCTTCACGTTCAACTGTGCGGTTGAATGATGACGGCTCGGCGGCCGCTCCGCAAGCGGATGCGGCATTGGCCGTTTGCGTCGATTGAACGAAATCAGCTACTTACGAGATCGTCCGTTCCGGTTGACTCGTGCGCGCAGCACCCCTATCAGCACCGCAACCGACAGGGGATGCCGCGCGTGGCAGAGGATCGCCAGCACGACGCCGAACGCCGCCGCGACGCCGAGCGCCTGCGCGCGCTCGAGGACCGGCTGGCCCGGACGCGCGGCGTGGAACCGATGTCGCGCGAAGGCGAGAAATACCAGCAGGCCAACCAGGCCTGGCGGATGGTGATCGAGCTGGTGGCCGGTCTGGGGATCGGCTTCGGCATCGGTTACGGGCTTGACCAGCTGTTCGGCACCACGCCGATTCTGCTGGTCCTGTTCATCCTTCTGGGCTTTGCGGCCGGGGTGAAGACGATGATGCGGACGGCGGCCGAGATGACGGGCGCGCCGAAACCCGCGCCGGGACAGCCGGCAGAGATTGCGCCGGCACCGCCGGCAGGAACAACGCCGGGCACACCGGCAGGAACAACGCCGGCAGAGCCGGAAGGGACGAAGGGGACGCAGCGTGGCGACTGAAGCGCATGGCGAAGCAACGGGCCTGGTTTTCCACCCGATGGACCAGTTCATCGTCCGGCCGCTGTTCCGCGACATCGTGCCCGGCACCTGCGACGCCGCGACGGGTGTGACCGACGGCTGCCTGCGCTGGTTCGAACCGACGAACGTGACCCTTTGGCTGATGCTCGCGGTGCTGGCCATCACGGCGCTGTTCGTGCTGGGCACCCGCGGTCGCGCGCTGATCCCGTCGCGGGTCCAGTCGATGGCCGAGCTGAGCTACGGCATGGTCCACAAGATCGTCGAGGACGTGGCGGGCCGCGACGGCCTGAAATACTTCCCCTACGTCTTCACCCTGTTCTGCTTTGTCCTGTTCGCGAACCTGCTCGGCCTGCTGCCGATGTCGTTCTCGACCACCTCGCACATCGCGGTTACGGCGGTGCTGGCGCTGCTGGTGTTCTTTGGCGTGACGATCCTGGGCTTCGTCAAGAACGGGTCGGACTTCCTGGGCCTCTTCTGGGTCAAGTCCGCGCCGCTGGCGATGCGCCCGCTGCTCGCGGTGATCGAGGTGATCTCGTACTTCGTGCGCCCCGTCAGCCACTCGATCCGACTTGCGGGCAACGTCATGGCCGGCCACGCCGTCATCAAGGTGTTCGCCGCCTTTGCCGCGATCGCCGCCGTGTCGCCGGTCACCATCGTCGCCATCACCGGGATGTACGCGCTGGAAGTGCTGGTCGCCGTCATCCAGGCCTATGTGTTCACCATGCTGACCTGCGTCTACCTGAAGGACGCGCTGCATCCCGCCCACTGACGGGCCGCGGTCCGCATCAGTCCACCAATTTCCTTTCCATACCCTCAAGGAGCTTTACGCATGGAAAACGAAGTCGTCGCCGCCGTGGCATCCGCCGACTGGGGCAAGTACATCGGCGCGGGCCTGGCCTGCATCGGCATGGCCGGCGCCGCGATGGGTGTGGGCAACGTTGCCGGCAACTACCTGTCGGGCGCGCTGCGCAACCCGTCGGCCGCCGCCTCGCAGACCGCGACGCTGTTCATCGGCATGGCCTTTGCCGAAGCGCTCGGCATCTTCTCGTTCCTCGTCGCGCTGCTGCTGCTGTTCGCAGCCTGATCCCCGCGCCAACTCCTTGCTTTTGGGTGGGGGCGTCGAAAGACCCCTCACCCGATTGTAATCTGCAGGCCACAACCGCCGGCTAGGGACAGGACATGATCAGCCTTTTGCAGCAGACCGCCCCAGCCGCGGTCGGAACGACCCCCCCGGGTCCGGTCAGCACGTACACCGTGCCCCTGACCGAAACCCCCGCGGACGCGCCCCCGGCGCCGCCCGTGACCATCACCTATGACGCCGCCCCGGCCACCACCCCGGCGACGGACGCGGCTGCCGGGGCCGACGCGCCGATCGCCGAGGTTCCCGCGCCCGACCTGCCTGCGGCGGACCTGTCCACGACGGGCGCGCCCGTCGTCGTCGACGCACCGGCCGTTGGTACGCCTGTCGTCGAGACGCCCGTCGTCGAGACGCCTGTCGCCGAAGCACCCGCCGCCGTCGTCACAACCGACCCGCAGGCGCATGCCACCGACGCGATCGTCGTCCCGGACGCGACCGGCGCCGCGACGGCCCCCGCCGTCCCCGAGGTCGGGATGGGCCACGCGCCCGTCGCCGCTGATCACGCCACGACCGCCGTCGTCGACGGCGCGCACGGCGCCGCGACGCACGTCGTGGCTGGCGCCGACGCGCACGGCGCGGTTGCGGCCGGTGCCCACGACGCGGCCGCGTCGGCCGGGATGCCGCAGCTCGACTTCTCGACCTTCGGCAACCAGATCTTCTGGCTGCTGGTCGCGCTGGCGCTGATCTACTTCGCGCTGTCGCGGGTGGCGCTGCCGCGCATCAACCGCATCCTCGCCGACCGGCAGGGGTTGATGACCAACGACCTGATGGCCGCCGAGGACTTCAAGCAGAAGGCCAAGGACGCCGAGGCCGCCTATGACAAGGCGCTGGCCGACGCCCGGGCCGAGGCGAACAAGATCGTCGCCGCGAACCGGGCCGAGATGCAGGGCGAACTGGACGCGGCGATCGCCAAGGCAGATGCCGAAATCTCTGCCCGCACGGTGGAATCCGAACGTCGCATCGGCGAGATCCGCGCGTCCGCCGAAACCGACGCCCGCACGGTGGCTTCGGACGTCGCGGCGGAACTGGTCCGCACCTTCGGCGGCCAGCCCGACGCGGGCACGCTGGGCCAGGCCGTGGACAAACGCATGAAGGGAGCCGCGCAATGATCGCCCGTTCCACCCTGTCGCTGGGCGCTCTCGGCGCGGTTCTCGCGTCGCCCGCGGTTGCGGCGACCGGCCCCTTCGTCTCGCTTCGCAACACCGACTTCGTGGTGCTGCTGGGCTTCCTGCTGTTCGTGGGCATCCTGCTGTATTTCCGCGTCCCCTCGCGGATCGGCAAGATGCTGGACACCCGGGCCGAGGGCATCCGCGCCGACCTGGCCGAGGCGCGCCGCCTGCGCGACGAGGCGCAGGAGATCTATGCCAGCTACGAGCGTCGCCAGCGCGACGTCGCGGGGCAGGCCGACGAGATCGTGGCCAACGCCAAGCGCGAGGCGACGGCCCACGCCGCCAAGGCCAAGACCGACCTCGAGGATTCGATCCAGCGCCGCCTGAAGGCTGCCGAGGATCAGATCGCCTCGGCGGAATCGGACGCGGTCCGCGCGGTGCGCGACCGTGCCGTGCAGGTGGCGATCGCCGCCGCGTCCGAGGTGCTGGCCGCGCAGTCGGGCGCATCCGACCGCAGCGCCGGCATCGACCGGGCCATCGACAACCTCTCGCACCAGCTGAACTGACGTCGTCCGCGCCGACGCGACGACCGGCGGCGCTGCACGACAAGAAAACCCCGGGCCAGCGGTCCGGGGTTTTTCGTTGTGCGCGGTCAAACGGAGGCGAACGGGTGCGAACGGGGGCCGGGCGACCCGGCCCCCGCAGGCGCGTCAGCGGTTCGGGCGGATGATGATTTCCACCCGGCGGTTCTGCGACCGTCCGGCAGGGGTGTCGTTCGACGCGACCGGCTGGCTTTCGCCCTGGCCGCCCGCCGCGATCCGCTGCGACTGCACGCCGCCCGCGATCAGGATGTTGGCGACCGACTGCGCGCGGCGCTGCGACAGCTGCAGGTTATAGGCGGCCTCGCCGGTGCTGTCGGTGTGGCCGATGACCTGCACGGTCGAGTTCGGGTACTGGCGCAGGTTCTGGGCGACGGCCAGCAGGTCCGACTGGGCGGGCCCCGACACGGCGGCGCTGTCGGTGGCGAACAGCACGCCCTCGGGCAGGACCACGTTCAGCGTGGTGCCGGTGTTGACGACCTGCACGCCCGGCGTCGCGATCTGCGACTGCAGCGCGCGCTGCTGCGCATCCAGCGTCGCACCGACCGCTGCGCCGGCCAGACCGCCGACGATGGCGCCCCGCGCCGCGTCGCGCGCCTTGTTGTTGCCGTCGCTGTCGCGCACGGCACCCAGGATCGCGCCGGTCGCGGCACCTGCGATCGCGCCCTGCTGCGCGCGTGACATGCCGCCGGGGGGCGTGCCCACGGCAGCGGTGCCGCCCGTGGTTCCCATCGGGGTCGTACAGGCGCCGAGCGCGACCATGCTGGCACCTGCGGCCAGAAGCGAGAGGCGAGACATCATGTGGTGGTTCCTTTCCATCCTGCCGCGGCGCATGGCCGCACCATTCCCGGACCGAAACGGTGGCCCGGCGATAAGGTTTCGTCACGAAAACAGGATCGGCGGAAATCCAGCCGCCGCGTCAAGGTGTTGGTCCCGGCACGGTGGCTCCGCGCTTGCGCGGGCGCGCCGCGCGGGGCATGACCGGCAGATGGCCAGCCCCATCCCCGCAAGCCCGCCGTCACCGACCCCGCCGCCCCGCAAGCCGCGCAAGCCGCGCCAGACGCCCGGGGCGCGCCTCCCCGCGCCGCTGTCCTATCCATTGCAGGTCCGCGCGTTCGAGCGGCTGCGCGACACCAACCCGCAGCCGGAAACCGAACTTCTCTACCGCGACGCCTTCACGCTGCTGGTTGCGGTGGCGCTGTCGGCGCAGGCAACCGACGCGGGCGTGAACCGCGCGACGCCCGCGCTTTTCGACGCGGCCCCCGACCCCGCGGCGATGGTACGGCTGGGCGTCGAGGGCGTGACCGAGCACATCAAGACCATCGGCCTGTTCCGGCAAAAGGCGCGCAACGTCGTCGCCCTGTCGCAGCGCCTGCTGGACGCCTTCGGCGGGCAGGTGCCATCGTCCCGCGCGGCGCTCATGTCCCTGCCCGGCGTGGGCCGCAAGACCGCGAACGTGGTCCTCAACTGCATATGGGCGATCCCCGCGCAGGCGGTGGACACCCATATCTTCCGCGTCGGCAACCGCACCCGCCTTGCCCCCGGCCGCGACGAGGGCGAGGTCGAGCGCGCGATCGAGGACAACGTGCCGGCCGAGTTCCAGGGCAACGCGCATCACTGGCTGATCCTGCACGGCCGCTACATCTGCCAGGCCCGCCGCCCGCGCTGCCCGATCTGCCCGATCCGCGACATCTGCCCCTACGAGCCCAAGACGACCGATCCCTGACCCGCTTGCCGCGGGGCCCCGCAGGCTGCAAAGGTCGGTCGGACACAGCAGGGGTTCATCATGGCGGCACATCAGGTCATCGGCATCGGCAACGCGGTCATGGACGTGATCGGCCCTGCGGACGACGCGAGCCTCGCGGCGCTCGGCGTGCAGAAGGGCATCATGCAGCTGATCGACCAGGCGCGGGCCGAGGTGCTGATGGCCGCGCGCGACGCGGGCCGCGATGCGTCGCGGCTGGTGCCCGGCGGGTCGGTGGCGAACACCTTGGCCGGGATCGGCCGGCTGGGGCTGACGACGGCCTTCATCGGCCGGGTCGCCGACGACGACCTCGGCCGCGCCTATGCCGACGCGACGGCCGCCGACGGCACCGACTTCGTGAACGCCCCGGTCATGGGCGCGGACCTGCCGACCTCGCGGTCGATCATCCTCGTCACGGCGGACGGCGAGCGGTCGATGAACACCTATCTCGGCATCTCGGCCGAACTGGACGAGGGGGACGTGGACCCGGCGCTGTTCGCGGACGAGAGCTGGCTCTTTCTCGAAGGCTACCTGTTCGACAAGCCCAAGGGAAAGGCCGCGTTCCTCAAGGCGGCGTCGGCATGCCACGCGGCGGGCGGGCAGGCGGGCATCGCGCTCAGCGATCCGTTCTGCGTGGACCGCCACCGCGCCGACTTCCGCCGGCTGGTCGCGGGGCCGATGGACTATGTCATCGGCAACATCCACGAATGGCAGGCGCTCTACCAGGTCGAGGATCTGGACACCGCGCTGGCGCTGGCCGCCGCCGATTGCGGAACGGTGATCTGCACCCGCTCGGGCGAGGACGCGATCCTGATCCGCAAGGGCGAGCGCTTGACCGCCCCGGTCCACCGCATCACGCCGGTGGACGCGACCGGGGCAGGGGACCAGTTCGCGGCGGGGCTGATCTACGGCCTTGCCACCGGCAAGCCGCTGGCGGTCGCGGGCCGCATGGGCTGCATCGCGGCGGCCGAGGTCATCTCCCATCTCGGCGCCCGGCCCGACCGCGATGTGATGGCGCTGTTCCGGGACGAGGGCCTCGTCTGACCCGCAATCGAAAAGCGCGCCCCGGACAGCCGCGGCGCGCTTCTTCTTTGCCGAAATATCCCCGCCGGAGGCAGGCCGGACCGCAAGGCCCGGCCTTTTCCGCAGGGCGGCCTTTTTCGTCAGGCGGCCTGCTTCGCCTGCGGCCCGAAGCGGCCGTAGAAGCTTTCGCCCTTTTCCGCCATCTCGCGCAGCAGCGCCGGCGGGGTGAAGCGGTCGCCGTAGGTCGCGGCCAGCCGTTCGGTCACTTCCACCGCGCGCTCGGCGCCCAGGATGTCGAGCCAGCCGAACGGGCCGCCCGACCACGGCGCGAAGCCCCAGCCCAGGATCGCGCCCACGTCGCCCTCGCGGATGTCGGTCAGCACGCCCTGTTCCAGCGCCCGCACCGCTTCCAGCGCCTGCACGAACATCAGCCGCTGCTGCACGTCGGTCAGGTCCGGCTGCCCTTCGGCGCGCGGGAATTGCGCGTCCAGCCCTTCCCACAGGTCCTGCCGCTTGCCGGCCTCGTCATAGGCGTAAAAGCCCGACTTGGACTTCTTGCCCATCCGGCCCTGGTCGGCCATCCAGAAGATGACGTCGTCCACGTCCGTATCGACGTACTCGCCGCCCATTGCCGCGCGTGTCGCCTTGGCGATCTTGACGCCGAGGTCGATCGAGGTCTCGTCGATCAGTTGCAGCGGCCCCAGCGGCATCCCCATCATCTTGGCCGCGTTCTCGATCAGCGTGGGGTTCACCCCCTCGCCGACCATCCGCACGCCCTCGTTGATGTAGGGGATGATGCAGCGGTTGGCATAGAAGAACCGGGCGTCGTTGACGACGATCGGGGTCTTGCGGATCTGGCGCACGAAGTCGAGCGCCTTGGCCACCGCCACGTCGCCGGTCTGGGCGCCGCGGATGATTTCCACCAGCAGCATCTTGTCGACCGGGCTGAAGAAGTGGATGCCGATGAACTGGTCGGGGCGCGACGACGCCTTGGCCAGCTCGCCGATCGGCAGGGTCGAGGTGTTGGTGGCGAAGATCGCGTCCGCCGGGATCACCGCCTCGGCCTTTTTCGTCACGTCGGCCTTGATGCCCACGTCTTCGAACACGGCTTCGACGATCAGGTCGCAGCCTTCCAGCGCGGCGTAGTCGGTCGTCGCGTTGATGCGGCCGAGAACCTGGGCCTTCTTCTCCTCGGTGACCTTCTTGCGGCTGACGCCCTTGTCGAGCAGCCCTTCGGAATAGGCCTTGCCGCGGTCGGCCGCGTCCTGGGCCGCGTCGATCAGCACGACCTCGATCCCGGCATTCGCGCTGACATAGGCGATCCCCGCGCCCATCATGCCCGCGCCCAGGATCCCGACCTTGCGAACGGTCTGGTCGGGCACGGACGGACGGTTCGCGCCCTTTTCCAGCGCGCCCTTGTTGATGAACAGGCTGCGGATCATGTTGCCCGAGGACGGGTTCATCAGCACGTGGGTGAACCAGCGCGCCTCGATCTTCAGCGCGGTGTCGAACGGCACCAGCGAGCCTTCGTAGACCGCGCTCAGAAGCGCGCGGGCCGCCGGATAGACGCCCAGCGTCTTGCCGTGGACCATCGCCGCCGCGCCCAGGAAGGTCGTGAAGCCCGCCGGGTGATAGGGCGTGCCGCCGGGCATCTTGAAGCCCTTGGCGTCCCAAGGCTTGACGATGTCGGCGTCGGTCGCCTTCAGCACCCATTCCCTGGCGGCGGCGACCGGATCGTCCGCCACCTCGTCGATCAGCCCCGCCGCCTTCGCGGCGGCCGGATCGCTCAGCTTGCCTTCCAGCAGGAACGGCGCGGCCGCCAGCACGCCCAGCTTCCGCGCAAGGCGCGTGGTGCCGCCGCCGCCGGGGAAGATGCCGACGTTGATCTCGGGCAGGCCGATCTTGCCCTTGGGCGCGGCGAAGATGCGGTGCGTGGCCAGCGGCAGTTCCAGCCCGATCCCCAGCGCGGTCCCGGTCAGCGCGGCGGCGACGGGCTTGCCGCCCTTGAGCGTCTTGGGGTCCATGCCCGCGCGCTCGATCTTGCGCAGCAGCGCGTGCAGGCTCATGACGCCGTCGAACACGCCCTGCGCACCGCCCGCGTCCTTCATGCCGGCGATGGCGTTCAGGTCCATCCCGCCGGCGAAGTCGTCCTTGCCGCTGGTGATGACGATCCCCTTGACGGCATCGTCGGCCAGCGCGTCGTCCATCAGGCGGTCAAGCTCGCCCGCGCCGTCGAAGGACAGCACGTTCATCGACTTGCCGGACACGTCCCAAGTGATGACGGCGACGCCGTCGTCGCCCTTCTGCATGGTGAAATCGGTCATTCGTTCTCTCCCTTCGGCGCGAGGTTCCGGGGTCCGGCCCAGTCGCTGCCGTCATGATAGCTCAGGCGGATCGCGCCGCCCGAAAGGTGCATCTGCATGTCCACGTCGCTGTAGGTCGCGGTCTCCTGCGGGGCGCGGGTGCCCACGACGAGGAAGACGGCCCTTGCGCCCGAGCGGTTGACGAAGCGGTGGCCGTTCGCCACCCCCGCCTTCCACGCGGCGCAATCGCCGGGGCGCATGGGCGTCTGGCCCTCGTCCTCGACCAGCACCAGCTCGCCCTCGGTTACGATGGCGAACTCGTCCTCGTTGAGGTGCCAGTGCCGCAACGAGGCCGCGGCCCCCGGCTCCAGCGTGACGAGGTTCGCCCCGAACTGCGTGAGCCCGGCAAGATCGCCAAGGCGGCGCGAGGAGCGGCCGGCGACCTCGGCCCTGTAGGGGTCGGGATAGCTCGACCCCGTCCGCAGCGGCGCCGCCTCGATGTCGAGCTTCGGCATCAGGCGCCCCCCCGTTTCGGGTAGGGCGTTCCGTCGACATGGGTGTAGCCCTGGGGCGTGGCCAGCATGTCGCAGCCCGGATAGGTGGTGACGTTCTGCGGATCGCGGGTGCCGACGATCAGGTAGGTCGCGGGCTGGTCCGTGTGGTTCTTCAGCGTGTGTGCGACCGGCGTGCCCGCCTTCCAGCAGCAGGCGTCGCCCGGGCCGATCACCGTGCCCTCGCCGTCCTCGATGACGGTGATGCTGCCCGAAAGCATGTAGAGGAACTCGTCCTCATGGCTTTCCCAGTGCATCTGAGAGCTTTGCCCGCCCGGGTGCAGCGTCTCGAACGCCGCGCCGAACTGGGTCAGCCCGCCGGCGTCGCCGAGCGCGTGATAGGACAGCTGCCCCGACCCCTGGTTGTAAGGGTCGGGATAGCCCGACACAGCGTCCGTCCGCGGAACACTGTCCTTGCGGAAGATCGCCATCGTCACACCCGCTCGATGATGGTGCCCGCGCCCATGCCGGAGGCGACGCAGAGCGTGGCGTAGCCGACCTGCTTGTCCTGGCGTTCCAGCTCGTCCAGCAGGGTGCCGATCAGGATCGCGCCGGTCGCGCCCAGCGGATGGCCCATCGCCATCGCGCCGCCGTTCACGTTGACGACCGCCGGGTCCACGTCGAACGCCTGCATGAAGCGCAGCACGACCGACGCGAAGGCCTCGTTCACCTCGAACAGGTCGATGTCCGAGATCGCCATGCCGCTTTCGCGCAGGATGCGTTCCGTCACCGGGACCGGACCGGTCAGCATGATCGTCGGATCGGTGCCGATCCGGGCGGTCGCGCGGATGCGGGCGCGGGGCTTCAGCCCCATCTGCTCGCCCCATTCCTTGGTCCCGATCAGCACCGCCGCCGCGCCGTCCACGATGCCGGACGAGTTGCCCGCGTGGTGGATGTGGTTGATGCGCGGCAGATGCGGGTATTTCAGCATCGCGACCTTGTCGAAGCCCGGCATGACCTCGCCCATGTCCTTGAAGCTGGGCTTCAGCGCGGACAGGCTTTCCATGGTCGTGTCGGGCCGCATGAACTCGTCGCGGTCGAGGATGGTCAGGCCGTTCTGGTCCACCGCCGGAACGATGGACTTGGCGAACCGCCCCTCGTCCCACGCCTGCTTGGCGCGGCGCTGCGATTCCACGGCCAGCGCGTCGGCCTGTTCGCGGGTGAACCCGTATTCGGTCGCGATGATGTCGGCCGAGATGCCCTGCGGCACGAAATAGGTCTTCATCGCCACGCTCGGATCGACGGCGATGGCGAAGCCGTCGCTGCCCATGGCGACGCGGCCCATCATCTCGACCCCGCCGGCAAGATAGGCCTGGCCCGACCCGCCCTTCAGCTGGTTGGCGGCCATGTTCACGGCTTCGAGGCCGCTGGCGCAGAAGCGGTTGATCGAGACGCCGGGGATCGCCTGGTCGAGATCGGACGCGAGAACGGCCGACCGCGCAAGGCAGCCGCCCTGCTCCATGACCTGGGTGACGTTGCCCCAGATCAGGTCCTCGACCGCATGGCCTTCAAGGCCGTTGCGCTGCTTCATGGCATTGAGCAGCCGCGCCGACAGCGCCATCGAGGTGACCTCGTGCAGGCTGCCGTCTGGGCGGCCCTTGCCGCGCGGGGTGCGGGCTGCGTCAAAGATGTAGGCTTCGGTCATGCGTCCTCTCCTTCACGCCCGGTCGGCAGGGCTGCCGGGCATCAGATCATAGGGATGTTTCCAGCCGGGCAGGGCCGCGATGCGGTCCAGCCAGGCGTCGATATGCGGCCAGTCGGCCCGGTCGAACCCGAAGGGCTCGGGGTAGTACAGATAGCCGCAGCAGGCGAAATCGGCGATCGTGGGGGCGTCGCCTGCGACCCAGTCGCGGGTGGAAAGGCGTCCGTCGAGCAGCTTGTAGGCGGATTTCAGGCGCGCTTGCTGGAACGTGATCACCTCGTCCGGCCGCTTTTCGGCCGGCACGAAGTTGGCGAGAAAGCGCGTGGTTCCCGCCTGGCCCGACAGCTTGTGGTTGTCCCACATCAGCCAGCGCAACACCTCGGTCGGGTCCGACCCGCCGAAGCGGCCGGTGCGCCGCGCCACGTGCAGCTGGATCACCGCCGACTGGCTCAGCGTCGCGTCGCCGTCGCGCAGGACCGGCACTTCGCCCATCGGGTTGATCGCCCGGAACTCGGGCGTGCGGGTCTCGCCGTTGAAGAAGTCGACATACACCGGTTCCCAGTCGTACCCCGAAAGCTCCATCGTCAGCGCAGCCTTGTAGGCGTTGCCGGATTCGCCAAAGCACCACAGTTGCGCGGTCATCCATCCCTCCCCTGCCGCACGCCGGGGGCTGCGCGCCCCCGGACCCTGCGGGATATTTCCACAAAGAAGAACGGGCGCGGTAACGCTTCCTCAACCATTCCGCGCGAGGATCGGCGTGCGGGACAGGCTGGGAAGCCGATGGCCGCCAAAGGAGAAAGCCCCGGTCCCGCCACTGATGCCCACGGGCCGCGCGGGATCGGGGCCGCGCCGCTTCTTCTTTGCCCAAGTATCCCCGCCGGAGGCGTCGGCGCGGTGCCGCAAGCGCAGCGCCGACGCCCTGCGGCGGGGACGATCGCCATGAATCAGAACCGGTCGGCGGCCAGCGCCATCACCGGCTCGGATCCCGACCGGATCCGCGCAAGGTGGGTCGTCGTCATCGGCAGGTGGCGCGCCATGTAGTAGCGCCCCGTGACCAGCTTGTCGCGCAGGAACGCGGCGTCGCCCTCGCCGGCGGTGAGCGAGGCCTGCGCCGCGACCGCCATCCGCGACCACATCAGCCCCAGCGCGGTGTGGCCGAACAGGTGCATGAAGTCGTAGCTGCCCGACAGCGCGTCGTTGGGGTTCGACATGCCGCGTTCCATGAAATACGTGGCAGCCGCCTGCAGGTCCTTCGAGGCCGCCTTCAGCGGGTCGAGGAACTGCGCCTTCAGCGTCTCGTCGCCCTCGTTTTCCTTGATGAACGACCGGACCATCTCGAAGAAGGCCATGACGTGCTTGCCGCCGTCCTGCGCCAGCTTGCGGCCCACCAGGTCCAGCGCCTGCACGCCGTTGGCGCCCTCGTAGATCATGGTGATGCGGGCGTCGCGGACGAACTGCGACATGCCCCATTCCTCGATGTAGCCGTGGCCGCCATAGACCTGCTGCGCCTGCACCGCGCCGTCGAAGCCCTTGTCGGTCAGGAAGCCCTTGATGACGGGGGTCAGCAGCGAGATCAGCCCGTCCGCGTCCTTGTCGCCGTTATGCGACTTGTCGATCATGTGCGCGGCCCAGAGCGCGAGCGCCCGCGCCCCTTCCAGGAACGAACGCTGGTCCATCAGCATCCGCCGCACGTCCGGGTGGACGATGATCGGGTCGGCCGGGCCCGCCTTGTTCTCGGCCCCGGTGACGGCGCGGCCCTGCAGGCGGTCGCGGGCATAGTCCACCGCGTTCTGATAGGCCGCCTCGGCCGCCGCGTAGCCTTGCAGCCCCACGCCCAGCCGCGCCTCGTTCATCATGGTGAACATCGCGCGCATGCCCTTGTGCAGGTCGCCCAGCAGCCACCCCTTCGCCCCGTCGAAGTTCATGACGCAGGTGGCGTTGCCGTGGATCCCCATCTTTTCTTCAAGCTTGCCGACCGACACCGCCTGGCGGTCGCCCAGCGAGCCGTCGTCGTTCACGAGGAACTTCGGCACGATGAACAGGCTGATGCCCTTGGTGCTTTCCCCGCCGCCCGGCGCTTTGGCCAGCACCAGGTGGATGACGTTGTCCGACATGTCGTGGTCGCCGGCCGAGATGAAGATCTTCTGGCCGGTGAT
>ERZ501041.68-NODE-68-length-22795-cov-10.627045_pt1 | contig 22795 bp, 23 predicted proteins | sample MGYA00248848_ERZ501041 | MGnify/ENA primary metagenome ERZ501041 (study PRJEB25958, sample SAMN03398573) | human skin metagenome | study: EMG produced TPA metagenomics assembly of the Human Skin Microbiome Metagenome (human skin metagenome) data set.
CCGCCGCCTGCCGCGGCGCTGACGGTCCCGAACGCGGCGCTGCCGCCGCCCCTGCGCCGCTTCGCGCCCCCGGGCACACTGCGCGCGCCATCCTCGGCCCCGGCGCGGTCCGAGCCGCTGGCGATCCTGTTTCCGCCCGACGGGGCTGAGGTCGAACTGACCGGCGACCGGCTGGTCGTCCGGGCGCGGGGCGGGCGCGGGCCCTATACCTGGCTGATCGACGGGCGGCCCGTCGCCGTGGGGGTTGCGGACCCGACCGCCGATCTGCCCGCCGCGCCGGGCTGGGGCCGGATCTCGGTCATCGACGCGGACGGCGCGTCGACCCGCGCGGGCGTCCGACTGACGCGACCGGGGCAGGGCTGACTTCAGCCAAGCCCGTGCTCGCGCAGCAGCGCCCGTTCGTCGCCCGAAACCCAGCCGAACACTCGAACGCCCGCGTCATCGCGCCGGACGAAGTAGTGGACGGTGAAGGCAAGCACCTTAGTCGCTCCGTCGGCGCGCGCGTAAGTGGCGGACCAGGCGACGTGGGCCACGCAGTGGTCGGGGCCGAGCGGCGTCAGATCGACCCGGTCAACTCGCATCTCGCGCGCGCCGGTGTCGCGGTAGTGGCGGAACCCCTGCGAAAGCGCCTGTTTCAGCGCCTCGTCGTTCACGCCGGTCATCAGCCCGTCGGGCGAGGCCGCGATGTAGCAGGGGGCATAAAGCCGCGCCGCCTCATCCACGTCCGCCCGACCCGCGAGCGCGCGATTCATCGACGCGGCGTAGCGGTCGAACAGGCCGGCCACGTCCTTTTCCATCGTCACCCAGCCGACAGATCCTGCGGCACGTCCACGTCCACAAGCTCGGCCGCAGGGGCCGAGACGCAGGTGGCGTCCTGCAAAAGCTCGCCCGCACCGCGGTCGCCGTGCAGGCTCGACAGCGCGGGGAACAGGCTTTCGGGAAAGCAGGCCGGCGCGCCGGGGCGGCCGTCGGGGTGGCGCGCCGCGGACGGGGTGTCGTCGGTGCAGTCGTCGAGGATGGTGACCGCCAGCCCTTCGGTCACGAAGGGCATGTCGCCCAGCAGCACCAGCAGCCGGGACGCGCCCACCTGCCGCGCCCAAGCGACCGCCGCGCGCAGGCTGCCGGCCTGGTCGTCGCCGTCGGGCGACAGCAGCGTCGCCTGGTCGATCTGCGCGCCGACCTGGGGATCGTGGACCACCGCCGCGCGCAGGTCCACCGGCACCCGGCACAGCAGCGTCGCCGCATAGGACACCAGCGGCCGCCCGTTCCACGGCGCCAGCAGCTTGTCGTCCGCGCCCCAGCGGCGCGAATGGCCGGCCGCCAGCAGCACGGCGGCGGTTCGGAGGGGGGCAAGAGAAGGTTCGGTCATCGTTCGGCCTCGGACAGGATTTCGGCAAGGACGGACACCGCCAGCACCTGGGGGTCGCGCGCCGACGGGATCAGCCCGATCGGTCCGCGCAGGCGGGCGATGTCGGCGTCGGCCACGCCCATTTCGCGCAGCGCCTGCACCCGCGCGCGGTGGCTGCGAAGGCTGCCCTGCGCGCCGACGTAGAACGCGGGCGATGCGAGCGCGCGGGCCAGCACCGGCGGCTCGCGGTCATGGTCGTGGTAGAACAGCGTGACGGCGGTCCACGGGTCGGCGTCCAGCGGCGCTGCGTCTTTTGCGGGGGCCGCATCGCGCAGCGGCGAAAGGCCCTGCGCGCGCGCCGCGTCCGCTGTCGCCTCGTCGTGGGTCGTCAGCTGGGCCGGGTAGCCCGCGGCGCGGGCCAGCGCGGCAAAGCGCACCGCCTCGACCCCCGCGCCCCAGACCATGAACCGCGTCGCGGGCTTCAGCCGCAATTGGAACCCCGGACCGCCCGGCACCACCGCGCCGCTGTCGAGGTCGATCCCCAGCGTGAAATCCTGCCGCGCTGCCCGCGCAGCGAGCGCGCGGGCGATCGGCGCGGGGCCAACCGGCGTCAGCGCCACGTCCAGCCCGCCGCCGCAGGGCAGCACCAGGTCGATGAACGGCGATCCCGCGCCGTAGCGCAGCCGCCGCGTCCGGCCGTCCTGCGCCACCTGCGCCGCGTGGATGGCCAGGTCGGCCTCGATACAGCCGGAACTCAGCTGCCCGACCGATCCGCCTTGCGCCGGGAACGCCATGAAGGTGCCGGGGCTGCGGTAATGCGGACCCTCGACCCCGGTGATGAGCGCGATCACCCCGCCGCCCGCCAGCGCCGCCAGCGGATCGCCCAGCGGGTCGCCTACCAGATCGCCCAGCGGGTCGGGTTGGGCCGCCGCCTGCGGATCGGCCGCTGCCCGGTCGGGCGGGAATGGAAATGGGGTGACGTTCGCCGTCATGGATCGTGCTTTGCCATTATTTGTCCGCTCGGAAAGGAACACCGCCCCCCGCGAGGTCGTTCCCCCCGCAGCCACGCAGCCGACATGAAGGATCCGACCATGGATGTCACCCTTACCGTCAACGGCGCGCAGCGGACCTTGCAGCTGGACGACTTGCGCGTCTCGTTGCTGGACGCGCTGCGCCAACGACTCGACCTGACCGGGACCAAGAAGGGCTGCGACCACGGCCAGTGCGGGGCCTGCACGGTGATCGTCAACGGGCGGCGGATCAATTCCTGCCTGTCGCTCGCGGTCATGCACGACGGCGACGAGATCACCACGATCGAGGGGATCGGCCAGCCCGGCGACCTTGCGCCCATGCAGCAAGCCTTCATCCGGCACGACGGGTTCCAGTGCGGATACTGCACGCCCGGCCAGATCATGTCGGCCACCGCGATGCTGGACGAAGTGCGGCGGGGATGGCCCAGCCAGCTTTCGGGCGACCTCGGCCCCGCCGAGCTGACCGACGACGAAATCCGCGAACGCATGTCGGGGAACCTGTGCCGCTGCTCGTGCTATCCCAACATCGTCGATGCGATCCGCGACGCGGCGCAGGGCGGCGACCGCGCGAACGCGGAGGACGCGGCATGAAGGCGTTCGATTACTACCGCGCCGCAAGCCCTGCCGACGTGATCGGCACCGACGCGCGCCCGATCGCGGGCGGGACCAACCTTCTGGACCTGATGAAGCACCAGGTCGAGACGCCGGACCGCCTTGCCGACGTGAACCATGTCGGCCTTGACGGGATCGAGCGGGACGGCGACGGGCTGCGGGTGGGGGCGCTGGTGCGGAACTCGGACCTTGCCGCCGACCCGTCGGTGCGCGAGGGCTGGCCGCTTCTGTCGCGGGCGATCCTTGCGGGGGCGAGCGGGCAGATCAGGAACCGCGCGACCACCGGCGGCAACCTGATGCAGCGCACGCGGTGCTATTACTTCTATGACCTCGACACGCCCTGCAACAAGCGCGCGCCGGGGTCGGGGTGCAGCGCCATCGGCGGCGTGAACCGGATCCACGCGATCCTGGGCGCGTCCGGCGACTGCATCGCTACCTACCCGGGCGACATGGCCGTCGCGATGAGCGCGCTTGACGCCGTGGTCGAGGTCGAGGGCCCGAACGGCCGCCGCGAGATCGCCGCGACCGATTTCCACCGCCTGCCCGGCGACGCGCCGCACCGCGACAACGACCTGCAGCCGGGCGAGATGATCCTGTCGGTCCGCCTGCCCGCGCCTCTTGGCGGCAAGCACATCTACCGCAAGGTCCGCGACCGGCGGTCCTATGCCTTTGCGCTGGTGTCGGTTGCCGCCGTGGTGGTGATGGACGCGGGCCGCATGTCCACCGTCCGCCTGGCCTTCGGCGGCGTCGCCCACAAGCCCTGGCGCGTGCCCGCGGCCGAGGCGCTGTTGCAGGGCCAGGCGCCCTCGCCCGACCTGTTCGACCGTGCCGCCGATGCCGTGCTGGATGGCGCAACGGGGCAGGGCCACAACGATTTCAAGATTCCGCTGCTGCGGCGCACGCTCAACGCGGTGCTGGCCGAAGCCACGGAAGGGAGCAAGTGATGTCCGATCCGATCGAAGTCAGCCTGACCCACCGGATGAACTTTCCCGACAAGGAAGACCTGCTCGACCGCACCGCGCAGGGCATCCTGGGAACACCGATGGACCGCCCCGAAGGGCCGCTGAAGGTCAGCGGCACCGCGACCTATGCCGACGAGGATCACCCGCCCGGCACGGTCTATGGCTGGCTGGTCCGTTCCTCGATCTCGAAGGGCTGGGTCACGGGGTTCAACACCCGCGACCTGCGCGCCATGCCGGGCGTGCTGGCGGTGATCCGCGACAAGCGGATGCTGCGGAACCCGGCCCAGGGCCAGGCGTCGAAGGCGCCCTATCAGGGCCCGGCCGAGATCTTCTACAAGGGCCAGCCGATCGCGCTGGTCGTGGCCGAGACGTTCGAGCAGGCGCGCGACGCCGCGCTGAGCGCGCGGGCCGACTATGACGACCGCAGCGCCAAGGGCGTGTTCGTTCCGGCCGAGGCGAAGTACGAGGCGCCCCGGTCCAAGCAATCCTCCAAGGGCGACCTGGACGAGGCCATGGACGAGGCCGCGTTCGCCGTGGACGTGGAATACCACACCCCGTCCATGAGCCATGCGGCGATGGAACCCCACGCCGCCGTGGCGTGGTGGGACGGCGGCCACGTGACCCTGCGCGGCAGCTACCAGATGCTCGGGTCGAACAAGGCGGAACTGGCGGATGCGCTGGGGATCAGCCCCAGGAACGTGCGGATCCTGTCGCCCTTTGTCGGCGGCGGTTTCGGCAGCAAGCTGGGGATCAGCCACGAGGGCGTCGCCGCCGCCATCGCCGCGCAGAAGCTGGGGCGGCCCGTGGCCGTCGCGCTGCACCGCCGCCAGCAGTTCGAGACGACGCACCGCCGCAGCGAAAGCCGCCAGCGCATCCGCCTGTCCTGCGACGCAAGCGGCCGCATGACCGGCGTGGGCCACGACGCCTGGGTGTCGAACCTGCCGGCGGAAAGTTTCAGCGAGCCGGTGACGCAGGCCACGCCATTTACCTATGACGGCGAAAACCGGCAGATCGGCCACCATGTCGGTCGCCTGAACATCACTTGCGCCGGATCGATGCGCGCGCCGGGCGAGGCGATCGGCGTGCCCGTGACCGAAGCCGCGATGGACGAGCTGGCCCAGGCGGCGGGCATCGACCCGGTGGAGTTCCGGCTGCGGAACATCCCCGAAAAGGACCCGTCCTCGGGCCGCCCGTTCAGCAGCAACCGCCTTGCGGACTGCCTGACGCGCGGGGCCGAAAGCTTTGGCTGGAAGGACCGGCGCGAAAACGGCGCCCGGCGCGAGGGGGAATGGCTGATCGGCATGGGCGTCGCCTCGGCGATCCGCGTCAACATGCTGGTGCCCAGCACCGCCCGCGTGATCCTGCTGCCCGACGGCACCGCGCGGGTGGAAACCGACATGACCGACATCGGCACCGGCAGCTATTCAATCCTGACCCAGATCGCGGCCGAGGTGCTGGGCCTGCCCGCCGACCGCGTGACGACGGTGCTGGGCGACAGCGACCTGCCGCAGTCGTCCGGGTCGGGCGGGTCGTTCGGCGCGGCCTCGTCGGGCAGTTCTGTCATGCTGGCCGCCAAGGCCGTGCGCGAGAAGATCGCCAAGCGGATGGACTGCGATCCCGACGACCTGACCCTGAAGGACGGCTACGCCATCGCCGAAAACCGCCGCCGCACGCTGGCCGAGGTGCTGGAGGGTGACACGCTGCAAGGTACCGGCACGATCAAGAAGGGCCTGACTTCGGTCGATCACCAGCAGGCGTGCTGGGGCGCGCAGTTCGCCGAGGTCGCGGTCAGCACCGTCACCGGAGAGGTTCACGTCCGCCGCCTGGCCGCGACCTTCGCCTGCGGGCGGATCCTGAACGCCAAGACGGCGCGGTCGCAGTGCATCGGCGGCATGATCTTCGGGATCGGCCAGGCGCTGCACGAGGAAATCTCGACCGACGCCCGCGACGGCAGCTTCGTGAACCGCGACCTTGCGGAATACCACGTGCCCGCTAACCTCGACGTGCCGCATATCGACATCGAGTTCCTGAACGACCGCGATCCCTATGCCAACCCGATGCAGGCCAAGGGCATCGGCGAACTGGCCTGCTGCGGCACCGCAGGCGCGATCGTGAACGCGATCGCGAACGCGACCGGCGAGCGGTTCCGCAGCTTCCCGGTGACGCTGGACAAGGTGCTTGAGCGGCTGGGGTAAGGGGGCCGTCAGGCCGTCCCCGTCACCCGCCGCAGGATCAGCGGCAACAGGCCGCCCCGCAGCAGCGTCTCGACCTCCAGCGAGGTTTCGATCGCGGCGGTGGCGGTGAAGCGGGCGGTGCGGCCGTCGGCGTAGCGGATGGTCACGGGGACCTCGCCGCGCGGGGTGATGTGGGCGGGGGCGGCGTCGATTTCCACCATGTCGTGGACGGTCAGCGCCAGCGTCCGCGGCGTCACGCCGTGGGGCAGGCGCAGGGGCAGGACGCCCATGCCGATCAGGTTGGCGCGGTGGATGCGCTCGAAGCTTGCCGCCAGCACCGCCCGCGCGCCCAGAAGCGCCGCGCCCTTCGCGGCCCAGTCGCGCGACGATCCCATGCCGTAGCGATCGCCCGCGACGATGACGACGGCCTCGCCCGCCTCGCGGTAGCGCGCGGCGGCCTGCCACAGCGGCAGCACCTCGCCATCCGGCAGGATGGTCGAGCCGGGCGGGATCGCCTCACCCAGCAGGTTCACCACGTTGCGGTTGGTGAACAGGCCGCGCAGCATCACCTCCCAGTTGCCGCGGCGCGACGAGAAGACGTTCAGGTCGCGCGGGTTCTCGCCGCGCGCGGTCAGCCATCGCCCCGCCTCGCTTGCAGCCGGGATCGCGCCTGCGGGCGAGATGTGGTCGGTGGTGATGTCGTCGCCCAGCACCAGCAGCGGACGCGCGGCGTAGCGGCCCAGCCGGTTGCCCGCGTCCATCGCGGCGAAAGGCGGCCGGCGGATATAGGTCGAGGCCGCGTCCCACGGGAACAGCGGCGTGTCGGGCGCGCCGAGGTCGGCCCACAGGCGGCTCGCCTCGGCCTCGTCATAGGCGGCGGCCACGTCGCGGGGGTCGGCGGCGGCGGCGAGCGCCGCGTCGATCTGCGCCCCTGTGGGCCACAGGTCGGCCAGCCGCACCCCCGGCGCGATGTCGTCGCGCAGGATGTCGCGTTCCACGTCGCCCGCCAGCGCGAGGGCCACGACGAGCGGCGGCGAGGCAAGGAACCCGGCTTCCAGCTGCGGATGGACGCGGCCGGGAAAGTTGCGGTTGCCCGACAGCACCGCCGCCTGCAGCCGCCCGTCCGCCATGGCGTCCTGCGACAGGGGCGTCAGGTCGCCCGAGTTGCCGATGCAGGTGGTGCAGCCGAAGCCGACGATGCCGAAGCCGACCGCCTCCAGGTCACCCAGCAGCCCCGCGCGTTCCAGGTAGCGCCGCGCGGTCGGCGATCCGGGGGCGAGCGAGGTCTTGACCCAGGGCGGCGGCGTCAGCCCCAGCGCGCGGGCCCGGCGCGCGACGAGGCCGGCTGCAACGAGCAGGCGGGGATCGGTGGTGTTGGTGCAGCTGGTGATCGCGGCGATGGCGACGGCGCCGTCGGGAACCTCGCCCGCCGGGGTGCGGCGGGGCGGGGCGCCGCGCACGTCCGCCGCGCCCTGCGCGGTGGCGGACGCGGGCAGGCGGTCCTGCGGGCGGCGCGGTCCGGCGACGCTGACCTCGACCTGCGACAGGTTCAGGTCCACGATCTGGCTGAAGGTCGGCGCTTCCTCAGGGTCGAACCACAGGCCCTGCCTGCGACAGTAGGCGGCGACGCGTTCGACCACGTCCGCCGCGCGCCCCGTCGCCGCCAGATAGTCCAGCACCGCCTGATCCACGGGAAAGAAGCCGGTGTTCGCCCCGAACTCGGGCGCCATGTTGGCGACGGCGGTGCGGTCGCCCGCCGAAAGGGTGGATACGCCCGGCCCGAAGAACTCCACGAAGCGATCGGCGAGGTCGATCCGCCGCAGCCGCTCGGTCACGGTCAGCGCAAGGTCGGTCGCGGTCACGCCGTCGCGCAGTCGGCCGGTCAGGCGCATCCCCACCACGTCGGGGACGCGCAGCATGACGGGCATGCCGAAAAAGACGCTTTCCGCCTCGATTCCGCCGACGCCCCAGCCGAGGACGCCGATCCCGTTGATCATCGGCGTGTGGCTGTCGGTGCCGATCATCGCGTCGGGCATCAGCCAGCCGTCCCGGCCTGCCACGACGGTCGCAAGGCGTTCCAGGTTCAGCGTGTGCATGATCCCGGTGCCGGGCGGGTGGACGCGGAACCCGTCCAGCGCCGCCGTCGCCCATTTCATGAAGCGGTAGCGTTCGCCGTTGCGGCGGTATTCGTTGGCGAGGTTGCGTTCCATCGCCCCGCGCCCGCCGAAGAAATCGACCGCGAGCGAGTGGTCCGTGGACACGTCCACCGGCAGCACGGGGTTGAGAAGCGTCGGGTCGAACCCGGCCTCGGCCAGCGTCGCGCGCATCCCCGCGATGTCCACCAGCGCCGGGCCGCAGGTGGTGTCGTGCATGAGGACCCGGCCCGGCAGGAACGGGATTTCCGCATCCGACGGGCCGTCGAGCGCGGCCATGATCGCGGCGTGGGCCGCGCGGGCGTCGGGTCCGCCGGTCCGCAGGACGTTTTCCAGCAGGATGCGGTGGATGTGGGGCATCCGCCCGATCCGGCCCGCCGCCGCGGCGGGCAGGTCGATGATCCGGTGGCGGGTGCCACCCAGCGACAGCTCGGTCTCGAACTCCATCGGCTTAGTCCCGGATCGGCCCGGATCAGTCCTCTTCCTTGCGCAGCCTGGCGAGGCCCCGGAACAGGAACGGCGCCAGCAGCGCGAGGACGGCGATGACGATCATGATCGCCGATCCGGGATGCTGGAACAGCACCATCGGGTCGCCAAGGCTCATCTGCAGCGCGCGGCGCAACTGGCTGTCGGCCATGGGTCCGAGGATCAGCCCCACGATCACCGGTGCGACCGGATAGTCATATCGTCGCATGATGAAGCCCACGACGCCAAAGCCCGACAGCAGCAGCAGTTCCACGACCGAGGGGTTCGCCGCGATCGTGCCCATCGTCGCAAAGACCAGGATGCCCGCGTAAAGCCACGGCATCGGGATACGCAGCAGCTGCACCCACAGCCCGACCAGCGGCAGGTTGAGGACCAGCAGCATGACGTTGGCGATGAAGAGCGAGGCGATCAGCGCCCAGACGAGGTCAGCGTGCTGGACGAACAGCAGCGGGCCCGGCTGGATGTTGTATTGCTGGAACCCCGCCAGCATCACCGCCGCCGTGGCCGATGTCGGCAGCCCCAGCGTCAGCAGCGGCACCAGCGATCCGGCGGCCGAGGCGTTGTTGGCGGCCTCGGGGCCCGCCACGCCCTCGATCGCGCCCTGCCCGAACTCCTCGGGGTGGCGCGAGAGCTTGCGTTCGGCGGTGTAGCTGAGAAAGGTCGGGATCTCGGCCCCGCCCGCCGGCAGAGCGCCGATCGGAAAGCCGATCGCGGCGCCGCGCAGCCAGGGTTTCCACGACCGGCCCCAATCGGCGCGGGTCATCCAGACCGAGCCCTTGATCGGGATCGGCTTTTCCGGCGCGAAGGCGTGGCGCGAGACGACGTAAAGCGCCTCGCCGATGGCGAACAGGCCGACGGCCAGCGTCGTGACCTCGATCCCGTCGAACAGGTTCGGGACGCCGAAGGTCAGGCGGGTCTGCCCGGTCAGCTGGTCGATCCCGATCAGCCCCAGCCACAGCCCAAGCGCGAGGCTGGTCAGACCGCGCAAAGGCGACGATCCGAACGTCGCCGACACGGTCACAAAGGCGATCAGCATCAGCCCGAAATAATCCCACGGCCCGAACCGCACCGCGACCTTGACGAGCCATGGGGCAAGGAACGCAAGCCCCGCCGTCGCGATCAGCGCGGCGACGAACGACCCCAGCGCGGCGGTGGCGAGGGCCGGGCCGCCGCGGCCGCCGCGGGCCATGCGGTTGCCTTCCAGCGCGGTCACGACCGACGCCGCCTCGCCCGGCGTGTTCAGCAGGATCGCCGTGGTCGAGCCGCCGTACATCCCGCCGTAGTAGATGCCCGCGAACATGATGAGCGAGCCGCCCGGGTCCAGCTGGAAGGTGACGGGCAGCAGCAGGGCCACCGTCAGCGCCGGGCCGATGCCGGGCAGGACGCCGACGGCGGTGCCCAGCAGCACGCCGATCCCGGCGAACAGCAGGTTCACGGGCAGGATCGCCGCGCCGAACCCCTGGAAAAGATGCGACAGCGCGTCCATGGCGACCTCAGAACAGCCGCTCCAGCGGTCCCATCGGCAGGGCCAGCTGCAGCAGCTTGTTGAAGAGAAGGAAGATCAGGGTGGACAGCGCCAGCCCGATGAGAAGATCGGCCGGCAGCGCCCGGCGTCCGAACGACCGCGCGGTGAAGGCGAAAAGCAGCGTGGACCCGATGATGAACCCGGCACCCGCCCAGATCGACCCGATCAGCCCGACCAGCGCCAGCATCACCCAGCCCACGCCCGCCCAGTCGGTGTCGTCGGCGCGGATGCCCGGCCGCATCGCGGCGATCAGGTGGCCCGCGCCGAGAGCCGCAAGGAAGGCCGCGACGAAGTAGGACGCGGCGTCCGCGCCCATGCCGTAGTTCGCCCGGATCGTCATCGACCGCGCGTCGAACCACGTCACCGCGGCCAGCGCGAACAGCCCCACGCCGATGATCAGGGTGGGGCGGTGGAACCCCGTGCGGGCGGGCGGCTGCATGGCGGCGATCCTTGGAACAGCGTGGGGTGGCGTGCGCGGGGCGCGGGGACGACCCCGCCCCGCGCCTGCTTTCTTACTTCGCCAGGCCGATGGCGCGCAGGGTGGTGCCGACGCGCTCGTTTTCCGACGTGATGAAGGCCGCGAAATCGTCGGCGGGCGCGTAGTAGTCGGTCCAGCCGCGCGCCTTCAGGATTTCCTGCCATTCGGGCGACTTCACCGTATTGGCGATAGCGGTGGACAGCGCGGCCTTGGTCTCGTCCGAGATGTCCGGGCCCGCGAACACGCCGCGCCAGTTGACCAGCTCGACATCCACGCCCTGCGCCTTGAGCGGTTGCGCGGCGATCCCCTCGATCGGCTCGGGGTACGAGATCGCGAGCGCGCGCAGGTCGCCGGATTCGATCTGGCCCTGCCATTCGCCGTAGCCGGAAATCCCGGCCGTGACCTGCCCGCCCAGCATCGCCGCCAGCGCCTCGCCGCCGCCCGAATAGGCGACGTAGTTGACCTTGGACGGATCGGCGCCCGCCGCCTGGGTGATGAGCGCGGCCAGGATGTGGTCCGCGCCACCGGCCGAGCCACCGGCCCAGATGGTGTTGGCGACATCGCCCTTGATCGCGGCGGTCAGGTCCGCGAGCGTCTGGTGGGGCGAGTTCTTTGGCACCACGACGACCAGCGGGTCGCCGGTCAGCCGCGCGATCGGCGTGACGCTGGTCAGGTCCACCGGCGAGTTGTTGGTCAGGATCGCGCCGACCATGGTGATGCCGCCGACCAGAAGCTGGTCATCGGCGCCGCGCGCCTGCTGCGCGAACTGCGCCAGGCCCACGGTGCCGCCCGCGCCCGGGACGTTCTGCACCTGCACGCTGCGGGCGTTGCCCGACTTGACCATCGCGTCCTGCAGCGCCCGCGCCGCGCTGTCCCAGCCGCCGCCCGCGCCCGCGGGCGCGATGATGCTGAGTTCCAGATCCTGCGCCACGACCGGCGAGACGCTGGCCGCGACGGCGATGCATGCGGCCAGAAGCCGCGACTTGAAGAATGACATGAGTTCCTCCCCGGTTGCTCTTTTGCCCTATGTGTTCCCCGTTCCGCCGAAAAGCAACATCGTTGCTGCCGTGGCGCCGGCGGGGGCAGGCGGTGTCAGCGCAGGCCCAGCATCCGGCCCAGTCGCGTGTCGGCCAGTTCGCCGACGATGCCGCGCCGGAACAGAAGCACGCAGACCATGAACACGACCCCCGTGACGACCGTGACCGGCACGTTCGAGGTGGCGAGCCGGTCCTGCAGCGCGACGATGACGCCCGCGCCGACGACCGGGCCGGCCATCGTCCCGATCCCGCCCAGAAGCGTCATCAGGATCACCTCGCCCGACATCTGCCAGGCCACGTCGGTCAGGGTCGCGAACTCCATCACCAGCGCCTTCATGCCGCCGGCGAGGCCCGCGAAGGCCGCCGACATCACGAACGCGCCCAGCTTGTAGCGCGCGACCGAATAGCCGAGCGAGATCGCCCGCTGCTCGTTCTCGCGGATCGCCTTGAGGATCATGCCGAACGGCGAATGCACGATCCGCCAGATCGCCCACAGCGCCAGCGCGAACACGACCGCGACGAACCAGTACATGTTGAGGCCCCGGTTCAGCTCGATCACGCCGAACAGCACGCCCTTGGGAACGGACTGGATCCCGTCCTCTCCGTGGGTGAAGGGCACCTGCAGGCAGGCGAAGAAGAACATCTGCGACAGCGCCAGCGTGATCATGGCGAAGTAGATGCCCTGCCGGCGGATCGCGATGGCCCCCATGACAAGGCCCAGGACCGACGCCCCGGCGACCCCCAGAAGGATGGCCCATTCCGGCGGCCATCCCCAGACCTTGGCCGCGTGGGCGGTGAAATAGGCCGCCCCGCCGAAGAACGCCGCATGGCCGAAGGACAGAAGCCCGGTGAAGCCCAGCAGCAGGTTGAACGCCGCCGCGAACAGGCCGAAGCACAGAAGCTTCATCACGAACACCGGATAGGCCACGAACGGCGCGAGGATCAGGGCCGCCAGCGCGATCAGCACCAGGACCAGCAGCCCGGCACGGCGGCGCGGCGCGGCGGCGGCTGCCCGGGGGGTGGCCGCGGTCTGCATGTGGTCGGCCATCTCAGGCTTCCTTTCCGAACAGGCCCGCCGGGCGCAGGATCAGGACGATCGCCATGATGACGAAGATCACGATGTTGGACGCCTCGGGGTAGAAGACCTTGGTCAGCCCCTCGGCGATGCCCAGCAGGTAGCCGGTGACGATGGCGCCCATGATCGACCCCATCCCGCCGACCACGACGACCGCGAAGACGACGATGATGATGTTGGACCCCATCAGCGGCGACACCTGGTAGATCGGCGCGGCCAGCACGCCCGCCAGTGCGGCAAGGCCCGCGCCAAGCGCGTAGGTCAGCGTCAGCAGCATCGGCACGTTGATCCCGAAGCTCTGGACCATGACCGGGTTCTCGGTCGCGGCGCGCAGGGTCGCGCCCAGCCGTGTCTTTTCGATCAGCGCCCAGACCGCAAGGCAGACGACCAGCGAGGCGACCACGACCCAGCCGCGATACAGCGGCAGGAACATGAAGCCCAGGTTGACCGCCCCGGTCAGCGCGGGCGGCGCGGCATAGGGCTGACCCGACGCGCCGAACTGCCAGCGGAACAGCCCCTCGAGCGTCAGGGCAAGGCCGAAGGTGAAGAGCAGCCCGTAGAGATGGTCCAGCTTGTAAAGCCGCGACAGCATCGACCGTTCGACCAGCGCGCCGAACGCGCCCACGATCAGCGGCGCGAGGATCAGCGCGAACCAGTAGTTCAGCCCCAGCCATTGCTGCACCAGCAGCGCCACGAACGCCCCCAGCATGTACTGCGCCCCGTGGGCGAAGTTGATGACCCTGAGCAGGCCGAAGATCACCGCGAGTCCCAGCGACAGCAGCGCATAGAACGACCCGTTGATGAGCCCGACCAGCAGCTGCCCCATCAGGGCCTGGACGGGGATTCCGAATATCATCGGCATGTCAGACCCCCAGCGTTTCGTGCAGCATGCCCATGCGGGCGGAAAGCTCGCCCACCGGGAACTCGTGCGCCATCTGCCCGTGGTCCATGACGTAGAACCGGTCCGCGACCCGGGACGCGAAGCGGAAGTTCTGTTCGACCAGCACCACCGTCATGCCCCGCGCGCGCAGTTCCTGCAGCACCTCGCCAATGGCGTCGATGATGACGGGGGCCAGCCCCTCGGTCGGCTCGTCCAGAAGCAGCGTCGTGGCGCCCGTCCGCAGGATGCGGGCGATGGCCAGCATCTGCTGCTCGCCGCCCGACAGTTTCGTGCCGGGGCTGCGGCGCCGTTCCAGCAGGTTCGGGAACAGGCGGTAGATTTCGTCGAGCGTCATCCCGCCCTGGGCGATGACCGGGGGCAGCAGCAGGTTTTCCTCGACCGACAGGGTGGCGAAGATGCCGCGTTCCTCGGGGACGAAGCCCAGGCCCGTGCGGGCGGTGCGGTGCAGGGGCATGGCGATGAGGTCCCGCCCGCCCAGCGTGATGGATCCCTTGCGCTGCCGCACGATCCCCATGATCGAGCGCAGGGTCGTCGTCTTGCCCATGCCGTTGCGGCCGAGGATGCAGACCGTCTCGCCCTTCTGGACATGCATGTTCACGCCATGCAGCACGTGGCTTTCGCCGTACCAGGCGTTGAGGTCGCGGACTTCCAGCAGCGGCGTCATGCCTCGGATCCCATATAGGCGGTCCGCACGCGCGGATCGGCGGACACGGTCGCGTAGTCGCCTTCGGCGAGGATCTCGCCGCGCTGCAGGACCGTGACGTGGTGGCAGATGTCGGCGACGACCGACAGGTTGTGTTCGACCATCAGCACCGCGCGGGTGCGGGCCACGTCGCGGATGATGTCGGCGACCATCCGCACGTCCTCGCGGCCCATGCCGGCCATCGGCTCGTCCAGCAGCAGCACCTCGGGGTCGAGGGCGAGGGTCGTGGCGATCTCCAGCACGCGCTTGCGGCCATAGGACAGGTCGGCGGCGCGGGTGTCGCGCCAGGGCGTCAGGCCGAGGTTGTCGATCAGCTCGTCCGCGCGGGCGTTCAGCCGTTCCAGCGCGCCCATGCCGCGCCAGAACTGCACGTGCAGGCCCGCGGGGCGCTGCAGCGCGACGCGGACGTTTTCCAGAACCGTCAGGTCGGGAAACACCGCCGAGATCTGGAACGACCGCACCAGTCCCATCCGCGCCACCGCGTCGGGGCGGGTGCCGGTGATGTCGGTGCCCAGCAGCGTGATCCGCCCGCGGGTCGGTTGAAGGAACTTGGTCAGCAGGTTGAACACGGTCGTCTTGCCGGCCCCGTTGGGACCGATCAGCGCATGGATGCGGGCGTGATGGACGTCGAGGTTCACGTTGTTCACCGCCGTGAACCCGGAAAAATCGCGTCCGAGGCCGCGGGCGGTCAGCACCACCCGCGGCCCCTCGTCGGTCCTGATCGCGTCCACGGCCGTCACTGGACCAGCGGGCAGCCGGACTGCGCCGGGTCCAAGTAGGCCTGTTCGCCCGGAATCTCGGCCACGATCTTGTAGTAGTCCCAGTCGTACTTGCTTTCGTCCGGCGTCTTGACCTGCATCAGGTACTGCGTGTTCATCAGCCGCCCGTTGGCCGCGACCTTGGCGCCGCGCCCGAACACGTCGTCCACCGGCATTTCCTTCAGCTTCGCCGCGACCGCCTCGGTCCCGTCGCCGCCGGCCGCGTCGATCGCCTTGAGGTACTGCGTCACCGCCGAATAGACGCTGGCGTGGACCATCGACGGCATCCCGCCGGTACGGTCCATGAAGCGCTTGCCGAACTCGCGCGACTGGTCGTCGCGGTCCCAGTAAAAGCCCTCGGTCAGGTACAGACCCTGCGCGGTATCAAGGCCAAGGCCGTGGATGTCGGTGATGAACAGCAGCAGGCCGGCCAGGCTTTGCCCGCCTTGGGTGATCCCGAACTCGGCCGCCTGCTTGATCGCGTTCTGGGTGTCGAGACCCGCCGACGCCAGCCCGATGACCTTGGCGCCCGACGCCTGCGCCTGCAGCAGGAACGCGGAATAGTCGTTGTTGTTCAGCGGATGGCGGACGGACCCCAGCACCTTGCCGCCCGCGGCCTCGACGGTTTTGGTGGTATTTTCCTCAAGCGAATAGCCGAAGGCGTAGTCGGCGGTCAGGAAGAACCAGCTGTCGCCGCCGGCCTTCACGACCGCGCCGCCGGTGCCCACGGCCAGCGCGTGGGTGTCATAGGCCCAGTGGAAGCTGTAGGGGGTGCAGGCCTTGCCCGACAGGTCCGAGGTGCCGCCGCCGGTCACGATGTCGATCTTCTGCTTCTCGCCCGCGATCGCCTGCACGGCCAGCGCCACGGACGAGGTGGTCAGGTCCATGATCGTGTCCACCTGCTCGGCGTCGAACCACTGCCGGGCGATGGTCGCGCCGATGTCGGCCTTGTTCTGGTGGTCGGCGCCGACGACCTCGACCGGGGCGCCCTGCACGGTGCCGCCGAAATCCTCGACCGCCATCTTTGCGGCTTCGAGCGAGCCTTGCCCGCCCAGCGCCGAATACGGCCCCGACATGTCGTTCAGGATGCCGATCTTGACGACGTTGTCCGAGATTTCGGCGTGCGCGGCAGAAGCCATCAGCGCGGCCGCGCCGACGGTCATCAGGATGTTCTTCATGCTTCCCCTCCCCAGGTGCCGGTCCGACCGGCTTGATCGACGTTGTTTGATGGACGGCCGCGACGCAAGCGAAGGATGGCGGGCGCGGTGCGACCCGCGCCGCCATCCGCTTCGCGGTTGCGTCACTTGACCAGCGGGCAGCCCGCCTTGGCCGGGTCCAGATAGGCCTGGTCGCCCGGGATCGTCGCGCGGACGTTGAAGTAATCCCACTCGCCCTTGCTCTCGTCCGGCTTCTTGACCTCGAGCAGGTACACGTCCGAGATCATGCGCCCGTTCGCGCCGACCTTGCCGTTCTCGGCGAAGAAGTCGCTGACCGGCATCTCGCGCATCTTGGCGGCGACGGCCTCGGTCTCGTCCGTGCCGGCTTCCTTGATCGCTTTGAGGTAGTGCATGACGCCCGAATAGGTCCCGGCCTGCACCATGTTCGGCATCCGCCCGGTGCGTTCCTTGAAGCGGTTGCCGAACTCGCGCGAGGCGTCGTTGCGGTCCCAGTAGTAGCTTTCGGTCAGCGTCAGCCCCTGCGCCGTTTCCAGCCCCAGCCCGTGGACCTCGGCCAGCGTGAACAGCAGCGCGGCCAGCCGCTGGCCGCCCTGGGTGATCCCGAACTCGGCCGCCTGCTTGATCGCGTTCTGGGTATCGAGGCCCGCGTTCGCCAGCCCGATGACCTTGGCCCCGGACGCCTGCGCCTGCAGCAGGAACGACGAGAAGTCGGTCGTCGCCAGCGGGTGCTTGACCGCGCCCACCACGGTGCCGCCCTTTTGCGTGACCACGCCGGCGGTGTTTTCTTCCAGCGAGTAGCCGAACGCGTAGTCGGCGGTCAGGAAGAACCAGCTGTCGCCGCCCTGATCGACGAGCGCGCCGCCGGTCCCGACCGCCAGCGCGTGGGTGTCATAGGCCCAGTGGAAGCCGTAGGGCGAGCACGCCTTGCCGGTCAGGTCGGCGGTGGCCGCGCCGGTGACGAGGTCGATCTTCTTCTTTTCCTGGCTCAGCGCCTGAACGGCCAGCGCCACGGACGAGGTCGTCAGCTCCATGATCGAATCGACCTGCTCGGTGTCGTACCACTGGCGGGCGATGGTGCTGGCGATGTCGGCCTTGTTCTGGTGGTCGGCGCTCACGACCTCGATCGGGGCGTCCAGCACGGTGCCGCCGAAGTCCTCGACCGCCATCCGCGCCGCCTCGACCGAGCCGGTGCCGCCAAAGTCGGCATAGACGCCCGACTGGTCGTTCAGGATGCCGATCTTGACGCGGCCGTCGGAAACCTTTGCGTCCTGTGCAAGAACAGGCGTGGAAACAAGCGCCGCCGCGGCGACGCCAAGAAGAAGCTTGGTCATGTATCCCCCCATAGACCGGCCTCCCCGCCGGTCCTTGTGCGGCAGGGTTGCCGATGTGGCGGGGCTTTGCAACAGATGACGAAAGGGGGAGGGGGGCGTGGCGGGGCGCGGCCCGGGGCGGTCAGCCGCGGACGAAGACCCGGCCGGGATGGACCTCGCCGCCCATGTAGCGGCCGATGGCTATGGCGCGGCCGTCGTGGCTGACCACGACCTCGGTCCCGAACTCGGCGTGGCCAAGCACCTGGCCGGGGTTGCCGTTCGCGATCCGCACCGCGCCCATGTCGGTCGCCTGCAATCGCGGCAGGTCCAGCGCCGCCTCGATCGGCAGCAGCGCGGCGTCCAGCTTGTCGATGTTGGCGCGGTCGATGCGGTCGAACGGGATCGCCTGGTCCACGTCGAACGGTCCCGACCAGACCCGGCGCAAGCGGACCACATGGCCAAAGCTGCCCAGCGCGCGCCCCAGGTCGCGGGCGATTGCGCGGACGTAGCCGCCCTTGCCGCAGACCATGTGCAGGTCGGCCGCGTCCGCGCGCGCGTCCAGCAGTTCCAGCTCGTCCACCCACAGCGGGCGGGGCTGCAATTCCACCGCCTCGCCCTCGCGCGCGAGGTCATAGGCGCGCGCGCCCTCCACCTTGACGGCGGAAACCGACGGCGGCACCTGCATGATGTCGCCCCGGAACTGCCCCAGCGCCGCGGCGATGGCGACGGCGTCTGGCCGCGCGTCCGAGGTGCGCAGCACCGCGCCCGACAGGTCGTCGGTCGATGTCTCGGCCCCCCAGGCGACGGTGAAGTCATAGGCCTTGAGCGCGTCGGTGAGATAGGGGACGGTCTTGGTCGCCTCGCCCAGCGCCACCGCCAGCAGGCCGGTCGCGTCGGGGTCCAGCGTGCCCGCGTGCCCCGCCTTCTTCGCGTCCAGCGCCCAGCGGACGCGGCCCACCACGTCGGTCGATCCGATCCCCGCCGGCTTGTCCACGATCAGCCAGCCGGACACGTCCCGGCCCTTCTTGCGCGCCATCAGGGCCCCGCCTTGGCGTGTGCCTTGGCGCCCGCTTCGGCTGCGTCGGTGACAAGGCCCACGATCGGCCCCATCGTGCGGCCCCAGTCGGCGCGGCTGATGTCGGGCGCATACAGGCGCGAGATCGAGCCGTCGAAATAAAGCGCGTTGTGCGCGGACAGCTCGTCGCGGAAGAAGCGGGCGAATTCGTGGAACGTCACCGCCCCGTCCGAGATCACGAACCACGCGGTGTTGAAGTCGCGCGAGACGCCGACGCCGTTCCTGATGTAGCGGCTGTCGCTTTCGGCCACGAAGCGCGGGTGCAGTTCGCTCTGGATCAGCAGCATCGGCCCGGATTGCGTGGCCAGCCGGCAGTCGGGCCGCACCTCGGCGAACCGGCGACTTTCGATCACCTGGAACGGTGCCTTGGCGCCCACGCAGAACACGCCGTTCGGGCGCATGCCGAAATTGCCGCCGCCGCCGGCGGTCACGAGCGCGCCTTTCTCCACCCCGTCGGCGCGGAACAGCCCCACCGGGCTGAAGTCGGGATGATACATGCCCGCGTTCATCGCGAAGGCCAGCACCTGCCCCTGCGGCAGCGTGCCGCGAACGCTGCGGAAATCGCCCAGCACGCGGCCGTCCGGCCCGTCGAGCCACAGGCGCAGCTTGTCCTGGTCGGCGGCATCGACGGTGCAGACGGCGTAGCCCTTGCCCTCGAACTGGCGCTTTTGGCAGCTGTCGGCGACGGCGGGCAGGGTCATCGCGATCAGCGCCCCGACCGCCAGCCCGACCCGGCGGGTCAGGTCAAGTCGCATCGGGATCTTCGCCACCGTCGCTGCCGTCGCCGCCTTCGCCGTCGTCCTGTTCCACGTCGCGGCGCACGCGGTCCTGTTCCAGCAGGCGGCGGGTGTCGTCCATCCGGTCGAACGTCTCGTCCAGCACGAAGCGCAGGTTCGGCGCGTATTTCAGCGTCATCTCCTTGGCGACGTGGTGGCGCAGTTCGCCCGTGTTGCGGCGCAGCGCGGCCAGCGCCTCCTCCGCGTCATGGCCGCCCAGCGGCAGGACATAGGCCGTCGCCACCTTGAGGTCGGGCGAGGTGCGGACCTCGCCAACGGTAATGGAAAAGCGGTTCAGGTCGGGGTCGTGCACGTCGCCGCGCAGCAGCACGTCGCTGAGCGTGCGGCGGATCAGTTCCCCCACCCGCAGCTGGCGCTGCGACGGACCGTGCCCGGTGTTGAAGCGGTTGGATGCCATGCGCCCCCATCTAGGGTCTCGCGGGGGCCGCCGCAACGGGCTAGGACATCGGGGCAACAGTTCCGGGGCCGCGCATGGATCAGCAATCGACAGGCATCGTCGTCACCGGCGCCTCGGGCCGCATGGGCCGGATGCTGGTGCGCGAGGTCATGGCGGCGGACGGCTGCCACCTCGTCGGCGCGGTGGAACGGACGGGCAGCGACTGGGTCGGGCAGGACGTGGGCACCGTGATGGGCGGCGCGGCCGCAGGCGTCATCGTCACCGACGACCCGGTCGAGGCGATCGCCCGCGCGCAGGCGGTGATCGACTTCACCGCGCCCGCGGCCACCGTCGCCTTTGCCGAACTGGCCGCGCAGGCCCGCGCGGTCCACGTCATCGGCACCACCGGGCTGTCGGCTGACGACCTGAGGAAGCTTTCCGCCGCTGCCCGCCACGCGCCGATCGTCCGCGCGGGCAACATGAGCCTTGGCGTGAACCTGCTGGCGGGCCTGACGCGCCGCGTCGCCGCCGCGCTGGGCGAGGACTGGGACATCGAGATCGTCGAGGCGCACCACCGCATGAAGGTGGACGCGCCTTCGGGCACCGCGCTGATGCTGGGCGAGGCGGCGGCCGAGGGGCGGGGCGCGGCGCTGGACGCGCTGCGGACGCCCGCGCGCGAAGGTGACACCGGCGCGCGCATCCCCGGCAGCATCGGCTTCGCCGCGATCCGGGGCGGCGATATCGTGGGCGAACACGACGTCGTCTTCGCGGGCGCGGGCGAGCGGGTGATCCTGCGCCACGTCGCAACCGACCGCGCGATCTTCGCGCGCGGCGCGGTTAGGGCGGCGCTGTGGGGCCAGGACAAGGGCCCGGGCGAATACGACATGGCGGACGTGCTGGGGCTGTAGCGGGCAGGCGTCCGGCCTTCCGCAGCAACGGCGCAAGGATCGCGCGAAAGAACGGCGCCGCACCGCATGTTCTTGCGTCGCTCGGCCGAGCGACCGGACAGTTTCGCAGCACATTCGCTGCGGTTTGCCGCATCTTCCCCGGGTTCTTTTCGGGGATGGAAAGCCATGCGAATCGTCGTTCTGGGTGCGGGTGTCATCGGTGTGACCAGCGCGTGGTATCTTGCCCGCGCCGGGCACGAGGTCACGGTCGTCGACCGCCAGCCCGCCGCCGCGCTGGAAACCAGCTTCGCCAACGCGGGCGAGATCTCGCCCGGCTATTCCACCCCCTGGGCCGCGCCCGGCATCCCGCAAAAGGCGCTGCGCTGGATGTTCCAGCAGCACGCGCCGCTGGTGCTGCACGCCTCGCTCGACCGCGGGCGCGCGTCGTGGATGGCGCAGATGCTCAAGAACTGCACCGCCGACGCCTACGGCATCAACAAGCAGCGGATGATGCGGATCGCGATGTATTCGCGCGACTGCCTGGAACAGCTCCGCAAGGAAACCGGCATCCGCTATGACGAGCGCACGCAGGGCACGCTGCAGGTGTTCCGCACCGACAAGCAGGTTCAGGCGGTCGCCAAGGACATCAAGATCCTGAAGGCCGACGGCGTCGCCTATGAGGAGCTGGACGTGGACGGCTGCGTCCGCGCCGAGCCGGGGCTGGCCCATTCGCGCCACCTGCTCGCGGGCGGCCTGCGCCTGCCGGGCGACGAGACCGGCGACTGCAACATCTTCACCCAGTCCCTCGCCGCGATGGCCGAGGCCGAGGGGGTGCAGTTCTTCTATGACACCAGCATCGTCTGCCTGGAATCGGGCACGACCGGCCGGGTCGAGGCTGTCCGCACCTCTGCCGGGCGTCTGACGGGCGATCTGTTCGTCGTGGCGCTGGGCAGCCATTCGCCGGCGCTGGTGCGCCCCTTCGGGGTCCGCCTGCCGGTTAACCCGGTCAAGGGCTATTCGCTGACCCTGCCGATCGTGGACGAATCTCGCGCCCCGGTCTCGACCGTGATGGACGAAACCTACAAGGTCGCGATCACGCGGCTGGGCGACCGCATCCGCGTGGGTGGGCTTGCCGAGCTTGCGGGGTTCGACCTGTCGCTGTCGCCGCGCCGCCGCGCGACGCTGGCGAAATCGGTGGGCGAGCTGTTCGGCGGCGCGGGCGATCTGGACCGGGCGACCTTCTGGACCGGGCTCAGGCCGATGACGCCGGACGGAACCCCGATCATCGGCCCGACCTCGGTCGGGAACCTGTGGGTGAACACGGGGCACGGCACGCTGGGCTGGACGATGGCCGCCGGATCGGCGCGGGTGCTGTCGGACCTCATCAGCGGCCGCACGCCGGAAATCCGGGCCGACGACCTGTCCTGCGCGCGCTACGATCGCAAGGGCCGGATGCGGCAGTCGGCGCTGGAGCCTGCGGCGGCCTGACAGGCCGGAACCGCCCGTCAGAAATCGACGGCGATTCCCTTGCGTTCATAGTCGCCGTAGCGCACCGGCTCGGGCCCGTCGCGGCCGCCGAGTTCGACCGGCAGGTCCAGCGGCGCGGCGTTGCGGCGGCGTTCCTCGGCCTCGGCCAGCGCGCGCAGGGCGGCGGGCGGCAGCTGCGCGCGATCCCGGCTTTCCGCTTCGGTGCCGGTCGCGTCCGTCGGTTCGGTCATGGCAAAACCCGCCTCGTGTGGATATCACTGTCTCCCAGCTAAGCAGCGGAGCGGCGATGGACAAGCGCGACGACACCGACCAAAGCGGCGCCGAGGCGCGGCCGCGCGCCGTGCCGTCGTCGAACATGGCCACGCCGCGGGTGCGCAGCTGCTGCGCCACCAGGCCCAGGCCCGTGCCGCCCTGCAGGAAGCGGCCGCCGAGATAGTTGGT
>ERZ501041.69-NODE-69-length-22765-cov-9.386262_pt1 | contig 22765 bp, 20 predicted proteins | sample MGYA00248848_ERZ501041 | MGnify/ENA primary metagenome ERZ501041 (study PRJEB25958, sample SAMN03398573) | human skin metagenome | study: EMG produced TPA metagenomics assembly of the Human Skin Microbiome Metagenome (human skin metagenome) data set.
TTGTCGCCCTTCAGCGCGACCAGCACGCCGATCTTGCCCATGCCCTCGGCGGCCGCGTTGTGGACATAGCTCACCACCTGGTCGCCGCTGACCGAGACCATGCGGCGCAGCGACATGTTCTCGCCGATGCGCGCGATCGCGTCGGTCAGGACTTCCGAGACGGGCTTGCCGCCGACCGGAACGTCGTTCAGCGCCTCGACCGAGTCCACGTCCAGCGCCGCTTCGGCGATGCTGCGGACCATGTTCTGGAAGTCGACGTTCTTGGCGACGAAGTCGGTTTCCGAGTTCACCTCGACCGCGATGCCCTTGCCGTCCTTGACGGCGACCGCGACCAGCCCCTCGGCCGCGACGCGGCCCGATTTCTTGGCGGCCTTCGCCAGGCCCTTGGTCCGCAGCCAGTCGACCGCGGCTTCCATGTCGCCGTTCGTTTCGGTCAGCGCCTTCTTGGCGTCCATCATGCCTGCGCCAGTGGATTCGCGCAGTTCCTTCACCATCGCGGCGGTAACGGCCATGGATGACTCTCCTGAATATCGGTGTGGGACGGGCGGGACTTAGCCCCGCCCGATGACGTTTGGATGACGCCCGGCGTCATCCCCAGCGGGTCAGGCCGAGGCGCCTTCGGTCGCTTCGGTGGCGTCGGCGGGCTCGGCGTCGGCTAGATCGTCCAGATCCTCGGCCGGCGCGTCGGTCAGCGCGCCCAGGTCGACGCCCGCCGCACCCATCTGCGCCGACATGCCGTCGAGCGCCGCGCGTGCCGCGAGATCGCAGTAAAGCGCGATCGCGCGCGCCGCGTCGTCGTTGCCCGGGATGACGTAGTCCACGCCCTTGGGCGAGGCGTTGGTGTCGACGATCGCCACGACCGGGATGCCCAGCTTGTTGGCTTCCAGCACCGCGAGGTCTTCCTTGGTCACGTCGATGACGAACAGAAGGTCGGGCAGGCCGCCCATGTCGCGGATCCCGCCCAGGCTCGCCTGCAGCTTGGCCTGTTCACGCTCCATGCCCAGACGTTCTTTCTTGGTCAGGCCCTCGGCGCCCTGGTCCATCGCCTCGTCGATCTGCTTGAGGCGCTGGATCGATTGCGAGACGGTTTTCCAGTTGGTCAGCGTGCCGCCGAGCCAGCGGTGGTTCATGTAGAATTGCGCGGATTTCTCGGCGGCTTCGGCGACGGCGCGCTGCGCTTGGCGCTTGGTGCCGACGAACAGCACGCGGCCGCCCTTGGCGACGGTGTCGCGCACGACCTGCAGCGCCGCGTCCAGCATGGGAACGGTCTGCGTCAGGTCGAGAATGTGGATGCCGTTGCGGTCGCCGTAGATGTATTCGGCCATCCGCGGGTTCCAGCGCTGCGTCTGGTGACCGTAGTGAACGCCAGCCTCAAGCAGCTGACGCATGGAAAAATCGGGAAGCGCCATGTCCATGTCCTTTCCGGTTTGCGCCTTGGCAGGGGATTCAGGGCGTGGTGAGCGCCCCAACCGGTAGACCCGCGACGGATTTCTCCCGTCGAAGGCCCGCCCCTGCCTGTGAAGTGCGTGCGCCATAGCGCAACTGCCGCCGGGGTGCAAGCGCAGGAAGGGCGGCATTTTAGCGGCAATCAAGATGCGGGCGGATGCCCTTCAACCGAAACTTAACCCGCCTGCGTCAGAAGGGAGGGACGGCTTGTGCAGCGGGGGACCGGAACATGCAAATTCAGGCGCTCCTTCAGGCGCGTTACACGGCGCGCGTCCGATGACGGCGACGATGGTGCTTGCGGAACGGCTGGACCTGCCGGCGGCGCGGCCGCTGGCGCGCGACCTGCTGGCCAATGCGGGCGCGGACCTGGCGATCGACGCGGGCCGGGTGGCGCATCTGGGCGGCCTGGCGCTGCAGCTGCTGATCGCCGCGACGCGGCGGTGGCGGGCCGAGGGGCTGTGCCTGACGGTCGCGCCGCGCTCGGTGGCGTTCGACGACGCCGTCCGCCTGTTCGGGGTCGCCGCGGGCGACCTGCCCGATGCGGGGGATGCGACATGTCGCTGAACATCCTCGCGGTGGACGACAGCCGCACGATCCGCGACACGCTGCGGATCACGCTGGTGTCGGCGGGCATGATGGTCACCACGGCCGATGACGGGCTGCACGGGCTGCAGCTTCTGGAACAGATGGACCGGCCCGACGCCATCATCTCGGACATCAACATGCCGCGCCTCGACGGGTTCGGCTTCATCCGTGCGGTGCGCGGGATCGAGCATCTCCGGGCGGTTCCGATCCTGGTGCTGACGACCGAAAGCGCGCCCGAGCTGCGCGCGCGGGCCCGCACCGCCGGGGCCACCGGCTGGATCGTCAAGCCGTTCGATCCGGGCCGGCTGATCCGGTCGCTGCGTCTGGTCGCGGGTTGAGGGGGCATCATGTCTGACGACGCGATCAATGCCATCCGCGCCTCGTTCTTCGAGGAATGCGAGGAGCTTGTCGAAAGCCTCCACGACGCGCTCGAGCAGATGGATCGGGGCACGGGCGACGACGAGACGGTGAACGTCGTCTTCCGCGCGGTCCATTCGATCAAGGGCGGCGCGGGGGCGTTCGGCCTGGGCGACCTCGTCGATTTCGCCCACCGGTTCGAGACGGTGCTGGACGATCTGCGAAGCGGGCGGCTAAGGGCCGACGCCCAGGCGATCCGGCTGTTCTTCCAGGGCGCCGACCTGCTGCACGACCATGTCCGCGCCGCGCGGTCCGACGCGCCGCCGCCCGACGGCGCCGATGCGGTGCTGCACGCGCTGGAGGCGCTGCCGCTGACGCGGGCGCCGCAGGGCGCGGGCGCGGTCGACTTCACGCCGATGCTGATCGACCTCGGTTTCGCCGGGCTGGCCGAAGACCAGCAGGCGTTGAGCGGGACGATCCCGTGGCAGATCCGGTTTACCCCCCGGCACGGGCTTTATGCCTCGGGGAACGAGCCGCTTCTGATCCTGCGCAGCCTCGCCGCATTGGGGCAGGCGCGGGTGACCTGCATCGCGCCCCCCGACCTCGCGCTGTCGGTCGAGGCGGCCGAGGAGCCGCGACTGACCTGGGAGATCGAGCTGGCCGGCGACGTGCCCGAGGTCGACCTGCACGAGGCGTTCGATTTCGTCACCGACGTGTCGGACCTCAGCATCCGCCGCGCACCGGCGCTGACAGCGGCGGTCGAGACGGCAGGCGTGTCGGACCTGCCCGCCTCCGATCCTTTCGAGGCGGCCGAGCATCTGCCGGGGGACCGGCCGAAGCCCGACCCCCGCCCCGATGCCGAGTGGCTGCCCGCGACGGTCCGCGTGGACCTTGACCGGGTGGACCGGCTGGTCAACCTGGTGGGCGAGCTGGTCATCAGCCACGCCATGCTCGCGCAAAGCGTGTCCGAAGCGGGGATCGCCGAGCACGGCGCGGTCAGCGGCGGGCTGGAAGCGTTCCAGATGCTCACCCGCGACATCCAGGACAGCGTGATGATGATCCGCGCGCAGCCGGTGAAGCCGCTCTTCCAGCGCATGGCGCGGATCGTGCGGGAAACCTCGCTCGCCGTCGGCAAGAACGTGCGGCTCTTGACCGAGGGCGAGGCGACCGAGATCGACAAGACCGTGATCGAACGCCTGTCGGACCCCTTGACCCACATGATCCGCAACGCCGTGGATCACGGGATCGAGCCGCCCGAGGTCCGGCTGGCCGCGGGCAAGCCCGCGCAGGGCACGGTCACGCTGACTGCCTCGCATCGCGCGGGAAGGGTGATGGTCGAGATCGCCGACGACGGGGCCGGGATCGACCGCGACCGGGTCCGCCGCACCGCCGTCGCGCGCGGGCTGATCGCGCCCGACGCGCAGCCGACCGAGGCCGAGATCGACAACCTGCTGTTCCTGCCCGGCTTCACGACCGCCGCCGCGGTGTCGTCCTATTCGGGGCGCGGGGTCGGGCTCGACGTGGTGAAAAGCGCGATCGCCGGGCTTGGCGGCCGGATCTCGATCCAGGCCGAGCCGGGGCGGGGAACGCGCTTTTCGATTTCGCTGCCGCTGACGCTTGCGGTGCTGGACGGGATGGTGGTCCGGGTCGCGGACCAGACCGTGGTGGTGCCCTTGTCGGCGATCATGGAAACCGTGCTGCTGTCGCCCGAGAACATCCGCCGCGTCGGCGGATCGACCGAGCTTCTGCACGTCCGGGGCCGGCTGGTGCCGCTGTTCGACCTGGGCGCGCAGCTGGGCTTCCGGCCCGCGCGCGGCTCGGACCGCGACCAGATCGTGATCCTGACCGCGCAGGACGACGGCAGCCGGGCGGCGCTGGTGGTCGATGCCATCCTCGACCAGCGGCAGGTCGTCATCAAGGGGCTGAGCCGGCAGTACGGCCGCACCCCCGGCGTCGCGGCGGCGACGATCCTCGGCGACGGGCAGGTGGCGCTGATCCTCGACCCCTCCGACCTCATGGCGGGCGCCCGCGCGCCCGCGCCCGCCCCCGTTTCCCTTGCAGGATGATCCGGCCATGACCGAGCACTCAGCACAATCCCAAGGCGCCACCGAGCTGCTGGCGTTTCGCCTTGGCGACCAGGAATACTGCGTTGACATCATGTCGGTGCGCGAGATCCGGGGCTGGACCCGCGCCACCCCGCTGCCCTTCGCCCCCGGCCACGTGAAGGGCGTCATCAACCTGCGGGGCACGATCCTGCCGGTGATCGACCTTGCCGTGCGGCTGGGAATGGACGCAGTCGCGGGCGATGAGCGCAACGTGATCATCGTCGTGGCGGTGAACGGGCACACCGTTGGTCTGCTGGTCGATGCGGTGTCCGACATCCTGTCGATCGCGCATGACGACTTCCAGCCGCCGCCCGACCTGGGCGACAGCCGGGCCGCGATGTGCATCAGCGCGCTGACGCTGGTCGACGGCCGCCTGATCCGCGTCCTGGACCTTGGCGCGGTGCTGCCGCGCCAGTCGGCTGACGCGGCATGATCCGCAGCGGCCCGCCCGAACCGGGTGCCGCCCCGGCCGAACCCGTGCCGGAGGCGGATCGACAGACCGACGCGCGAGCCGGGGTGCCGCGCTCCGGGTTCGCGCGGTTCTGGGGACTCGCGGCCGGCATGGTGCCCCAAGCGGCACGGCACGATGACGAAGAAGAGCCGGGTGACCGGTTCGGTGCCGCCTGCCACGACCACGGCAGGTCGGCGGGGCAGGTCGCCGCGGTTTCCTTGAACGGGTGCCCTGCGGATGCCGCGCGAGGTGATCTCCGCCGGATGCATCGCGCTTCCGTTTCGGGCGAGATTTCGCAACACGGGCTCGATGGGCCTGCGTCCGCGTCGGCACGGGCGACCACCATGTCGCCCGGCCGCACGGACATCGCTGCCGCCGCGCTGTCGTTCCGGGCGGCCGGCAACCAACCCACCCGCGCGCCATCCATTCCGGCGGCACGGGATGCTTCTTCGTATCGAATTGTCAGCACCGGCAACCCGCCCCCGCCGGACGCCGTTCCCGGCTGCCACACCGACGCGCGACCCGGCGCGATCGCCGCCCGACCGCACCCGTTTCCGCCTGCCGCCCCGCCCGTCCCTTCAGCCGCGAACCCGACCAACGTGCCCCCGATCGCCGCCCTGCGCCCCCGACCCGACGACGAGCACCTGTGCGCCCGCATCGCCCGCATCATCTACCGGGAGGCGGGCATCGTTTTGGGCGCCGACAACAGCAACATGATCCTCGCCCGGGTCGGCAAGCGTGTGGCGCGCGCGGGCTGCGACGATCTGGACGCGTACGTGCGGATGCTCGAGAGGCCGCCGGGCGCGGAGCTGATCCCCGATCTCGTGACCGCGCTCACCACCAACGTCACCCAGTTCTTTCGCGAGGCGCATCATTTCGATTTCCTGCGCGGCGTGGTCGCGCCGGGGTGGAGCGGAGACATCGACACCCCGCTCGACATCTGGTCGGCGGGTTGTTCCAGCGGGCAGGAGCCCTATTCCATCGCCATGGCCCTCTCGCCGCCGGCGCTGTCCTGGGCCGACGCGCCGCCGCTGCGGATCCTCGCCACCGACATCGACCACGCGGTCCTCGCCCGGGCGGAGCGGGGCGAGTATTCGCAGGCCGAGGCCGGGTCGATCCCGCCCGCGCTGCGCGAGGCGTGGTTCCAGGACGCGGCGGGCGGCGTCCGGGCCCGCCCGGGGCTGCGCGGCAAGGTCGAGTTCCGGCCCATGAACCTGCATGGCCGCTGGGACCTGTCGGGGCAGTTCGACGTGATCTTCTGCCGCAACGTGATCATCTATTTCGATGCGGCCGCGCAGCTTCTGCTGTGGGAGAAGTTTCTTTACCACCTGCGCCCCGGCGGGTGGCTGGTCGTGGGCCATTCCGAGCAGGCGCCGAAGGCGCTGCAGGCGCGGCTGAGGCCGGTCGGGCCCACCGTCTACCAGTCCGTGGATCCAGCCGCGGCGAGAGGATGAGAGCATGAGCATCAAGGACCTCCTCCACGTCATGGTGGTGGACGACACGGCGACGAGCCGCGGGCTGATGCTGCAGGCGCTGGACAGCATGGGCATCCGCAACATCCAGCACGCCGCCGACGGGCACGAGGCGCTGGCGAAGCTTGCCGGCAAGCCGGTGCATCTGGTCCTGTCGGACTATTTCATGCCGGGAATGGACGGGCTCCAGCTTCTGCAGTCGCTGCGCGGCGACGCGCGGACGCGGGGCGTGGGCTTCGTGCTGGTCACGGGCCGCGCCGAGCCGGACCTGATCGAGCGCGGCAAGACGCTGGGCATGAACAACTTCATCCGCAAGCCGTTCACGACCCCGGAACTGAAGGCCTGCCTTGAGGCGGTCGTGGGCCGGTTCTGAATGGACGGCGCGGCGGACGCTTCCCTTATTACAGCGGTCGGGGGCGAGCTGTCCGCGATGGCCGCCGACCTGCTGCGCCTGCAAGAGGCGCTGTCGGCGGCGTTCTGCGACGGCGGCGATCTTGGGAAAGCGTCCGGCGACCTGCTTGCGACGACATCGGAGGACCTGCCCGGCAGAGCTGCCGGACCAGGCATCGTGATCGCCCTGCAGGACCTGGACCGCCTTACGCAGACGGCCGCGGAACTCGGGCGGCTATGCGTGGCGGCTGGCCGGGCCGGGCCGGCGGGTGACGGTGATGCTCCGGCTCGGAACGGCGGACCCGCCGCCGGGATCCATGCCGCGCTGGCGGGCGTGACGATGCACTCGTTCGGGGCGCGGCTGTCGGATCGCCTTGGCGCAGTCCCCACCGATCCGCCAAGCGCGGGGCCGGACCCCGTGCCGCGCGCCACCGACCGGGACGCGCCCGGCGTTCTTCACCTTTTCGACTGACGCGGCCCATCATCACCACCCCACCCTGCACACCCCCCGCCGCGCTTGCGCCTTTACCCCGGCAGGGCACGTGCTTATGTGCTGGGACTGCCTCTCGCCCAGCCGGAAAGCTTCCCGATGCCCAGTTTGAACGACATCCGCTCGACCTTCCTCGACTTCTACGAACGGAACGGGCACGCCCGGGTGGACAGCTCGCCCCTGGTGCCGCGGAACGATCCCACGCTGATGTTCGCGAACTCCGGCATGGTGCAGTTCAAGAACCTGTTCACCGGGGTCGAAAAGCGCGACTACGTCCGTGCGACGAGCGCGCAGAAATGCGTGCGCGCGGGCGGCAAGCACAATGACCTCGACAACGTTGGCTACACCGCGCGGCACCACACCTTCTTCGAGATGCTGGGCAACTTCAGCTTCGGCGACTACTTCAAGGAACAGGCGATCCCCTACGCGTGGGAGCTGCTGACCAGGGACCTCGGCATCGCCAAAGACAAGCTGCTGGTCACCGTCTATCACACCGACGACGAGGCGGCGGCGATCTGGAAGAAGGTCGCGGGGCTTGGCGACGACCGCATCATCCGCATCGCGAGCGATGACAACTTCTGGCGGATGGGTCCGACCGGCCCGTGCGGCCCCTGCACCGAAATCTTCTACGACCACGGCGACGGCGTCTGGGGCGGCCCGCCCGGCAGCGCGGACGAGGACGGCGACCGCTTCATCGAGATCTGGAACCTCGTCTTCATGCAGTTCGAGCAGTTCGAGGACGGCGCGATGAAGCCGCTGCCGAACCCGTCGATCGACACCGGCATGGGGCTGGAACGGATCGGCGCGCTCTTGCAGGGCAAGCACGACAACTACGACACCGACCTCATGCGCTCGCTGATCGAGGCGTCGGCGCATGCGACCAACAGCGACCCCGACGGCCCCGGCAAGATCCACCACCGCGTGATCGCCGACCACCTGCGTTCGACCAGCTTCCTGATCGCCGACGGGGTGATGCCGTCGAACGAGGGGCGCGGCTACGTCCTGCGCCGGATCATGCGCCGCGCGATGCGCCACGCGCACATGCTGGGGGCCGAGGACCCGGTGATGCACAAGCTGGTGCCCGCGCTGGCGCGCCAGATGGGCGCGGCCTACCCCGAACTCACCCGCGGTCAGGCGATGATCGAGGAGACGCTGCGGGGCGAAGAGGCGCGTTTCCGCCAGACACTCGACCGCGGGCTGCGGCTTTTGGGCGACGAGGTCGCGCGCCTGCCCGAGGGCGCGGACCTGCCCGGCGAGACGGCGTTCAAGCTTTACGACACCTACGGCTTCCCGCTGGACCTGACGCAGGACGCGCTGCGCGAGCAGGGGCGCGGGGTCGAGGTCGCGGGCTTCGACAGCGCGATGGCCGAGCAGAAGGCCAAGGCGCGCGCGGCGTGGTCGGGCTCGGGCGAGACGCGCGACGCCGCGATCTGGTTCGACCTTGCCGACCGCCACGGCGCGACGGAGTTCCTGGGCTATGACGCCGACGAGGCCGAGGGCGCGATCCTGTCGCTGGTGATCGACGGAGCCGAGGTCGAAACCGCGACCGAGGGCCAGCAGGTCGGGATCGTCGTGAACCAGTCGCCGTTCTACGCCGAAAGCGGCGGGCAGGTGGGCGACCGCGGCCTCATCAAGACCGAGACCGGCGCGGCCCGCGTGACCGACACCCGCAAGTCCGGGAACCTCTTCATCCACATGGCCGAGGTCACGCAGGGCCGGATCGGACGCGGGCAGGGCGCGGTCCTGTCGGTCGATGCCGCGCGGCGCGGGGCGATCCAGTCCAACCACTCGGCCACCCACCTTCTGAACGAGGCGCTGCGGGCGGCGCTGGGGCCGCATGTCGCGCAGAAGGGATCGCTGAATGCCGAGGACCGGCTGCGGTTCGATTTCAGCCACGGCAAGGCGCTGTCGGCCGAGGAACTCGCGCAGGTCGAGGCCGAGGTGAACGGGGTCATCCGCCAGAACACGCCGGTGGAAACCCGCGTCATGTCGCCCGACGACGCCCGCACGATGGGCGCGCAGGCGCTGTTTGGCGAGAAATACGGCGACGAGGTCCGGGTCGTGTCGATGGGCCGCAAGGCCGGGTCGGACAAGGGCGCCAGCCGCGACGTCTATTCGATCGAGCTGTGTGGCGGCACCCATGTCGGCCGCACCGGCGATATTGGCGCCTTTGTCCTGCTGGGCGACAGCGCGTCCAGCGCGGGCGTGCGCCGGATCGAGGCGCTGACGGGGCAGGCGGCGCTTGACCACCTGCGCGGCGCGGAGCGGCAGCTGAGCGAGATCGGCGGCCTGCTGAAGGCGCAGGCGGGCGACGTGGTCGGCCGGGTCAAGGCCCTGGCGGACGAGCGCAAGGCGCTGGCGAACGAGGTCGCGCAGCTGCGGCGCGAGCTGGCGATGGGCGGCGCGGGTGCCGCCGAGATGGCCGAAAAGGACGTAGGCGGGTTAAAGTTCGTCGCGCGCCGGCTGTCGGGCGTCTCGGGCAAGGACCTGGGCACGCTCGCCGACCAGATGCGCGGGCAGCTGTCCGGCCCCGGCGCGGTGCTGGCGCTGTCGGATGACGGCGGCAAGGCCACGGTCGCGGCGACGGTGTCGCCCGACCTTGTGGACCGGCTGAGCGCGGTCGAGATCGTGCAGGCGGCGGTGCAGGCGCTGGGCGGCAAGGGCGGCGGCGGCCGTCCCGACCGGGCGCAGGGCGGCGCGCCGTCGCTCGAGGCGGCCGATGACGCCATCGCGGCGGTCGAGGCGCTGATCGCCGCCAAGGTCTGACCTGACTTGTGGCGTCGCGCAGCGATGCGCGGCGTCGTGTGCCTGCCCGTTGCGCAAACGCGACGATGTGATCGCACGTCTTCAGCGATCCGGCACAATGCCGGTGAAATCGGCCGTTCTTCGTGCTAGACCCTGCTGAAAGAAGCGAAAAATGGGGCAGGGGACATGTGTCGCTGGGCGGCTTACATCGGTGAGCCGATCTATCTCGAGGATATCGTCAGCCTGCCGGCGCACTCGCTCGTCCGGCAAAGCCTGTCCGCGATCCGCTGCCATACGCCGGTGAACGCGGACGGCTTCGGCCTTGCCTGGTACGGCGACCGCGACGATCCGGGGCTTTACCGCGACGTGCTGCCCGCCTGGTCCGACCCGAACCTTCGCAGCCTGACCGCGACGGTGAAGTCGCGCCTGTTCATGGCCCATGTCCGTGCCTCGACCGGGACCGCGACCAGCCGCAACAATTGCCATCCCTTCGCGGTCGGGCGCTGGTCCTTCATGCACAACGGCCAGTTCGGCGGCTATGACGGCTGGCGGCGCGCGGCCGAGGCGCTGATCCCCGACGATCTTTACGCCCACCGCAAGGGCGCGACCGACAGCGAGGCGCTGTTTCTTGCCGCGCTGGGCGAGGGGCTGGCGGCCGATCCCGCGGGCGCGATGGAACGGGCCACGCTGCGGTTCCAGGCGCTGGCCGAGGCGCGCGGCACGCTGCCGCATGTGCGGCTGACGGCCGCGTTCTCGGACGGGCGGCGGCTTTACGCGGTGCGCTATGCCAGCGACGATCAGGCGCCCTCGCTTTATTACCGCTGGTCGCCGTCACGCTCGGGCTTTGCGGTCGTGTCCGAACCGCTTGAGGCGGACGAGCCCGGCTGGCTCGAGGTGCCGCCGGGATCGTTTTGCGTGTTCGACGGGCACGAGGTCGCGATCCGCCCGTTCCGGCCGGTGGCGGCCCGCGCCGCCGCCTGACTTGCCGGCACCGCCCCCGCGTGGCACAGCGGCGGGCAAAAGGACCGCCGCCATGACCGACGCCCCCGACCCGACCGAAACCGCCGCCGGCCAGCACGCCGGTATGCCGGTCGTCCGCCTGCGTCCCAAGGCGAACGCCCGCGCGATCCGGCACGGCTTTCCGTGGGTGTTCGCCGACGAACTGGTCGTCGATCGCCGCACCCGCGCAATCCCGGCCGGCGCGATGGCGGTGCTGGAGGATGCCGAGCGCCAGCCGCTCGGCGTTGTCACCGTCAACCCGAACTCGAAGATCGTCGCCCGGATGATGGACGCGCGGGCGGACGCGGTGATCGACCGCGATTGGCTCGCCGCGCGGCTGTCCCGCGCGCTGGCGCTGCGCGAGCGGCTGTTCGACGCGCCGTTCTACCGGCTGGTCCACGCGGAATCCGACGGGCTGCCCGGCACCATCATCGACCGCTTCGGCGACGCGGCCGTGATCCAGCCGAACGCGGCCTGGGCCGACGCCATGATCGACGATCTTGCGCAGGCGCTGGTCGATGTCACCGGCGTGTCCACCGTGGTGATGAACGGCAGTGGCCGGGCGCGGGGGCTGGAAGGGTTGCAGGACCGGACCGAGGTTCTGCGCGGCGCTCTCGACGGCCCGGTCGAGGTGCCGATGAACGGGGCGATCTACCTCGCCGACCTGATCGGCGGGCAGAAGACGGGGCTGTTCTTCGACCAGCGCCCGAACCACGCCTTTGCGGCCCGGCTGGGACGCGGGGGGCATGTCCTCGACGTCTTTTCCCATGTGGGCGGCTTCGGACTTGCCGCGCTGGCGGCGGGCGCAGCGCAGGCCACGCTCGTCGATGGATCGGCGGCGGCGCTGGAGCTTGCGGCGGGCGGCGCGCGCGCGATGGGCGCGGCCGACCGCGTCACCACGCGCCAGGGCGACGCCTTCCAGCAGATGGAGGCCTTGGGCGCCGAGGGCGCGCGCTTCGACCTCGTGGTCTGCGATCCGCCCGCCTTTGCCCCCGCCAAGCCCGCGCTCGAGGCGGGCTTGCGCGCCTATGAACGGGTCGCGCGCCTTGCCGCGCCGCTGGTCGCGCCGGGGGGCTATCTCGTCCTGTGCTCGTGCAGCCACGCGGCCGACCTGACGGCGTTCCGCAACGCGAGCGCGCGCGGCATCGGCCGTGGCGGACGGCGGATGCAGCTGGTCCACACGGGCTTTGCCGGGCCCGACCACCCGATCCTGCCGCAGCTCGCGGAAAGCGGCTATCTCAAGTCCCTGTTTTTCCGGCTGGACGGATGAAGGCGGTCCTGGACGCCTGCGTCCTTTACCCCACGGTTTTGCGCGAGATCCTGATCCTCGCCGCCGACGCGGGGCTTTACGAGCCGGTCTGGTCGCACCGCATCCTTGCCGAATGGCGCCACGCCGCCGCGCGGCTGGGGCAGGGCGAGGTGGCGGGGGCCGAGATCGCGCTGCTGACGGCCGCCCGCCCGGCCGCCTTTGCGCCGGATGACGGCACCGCCGCCGAAGGGATCGACTGGCCCGACCCCGCCGACCGGCACGTGGCCGAAGCCGCGCTGGCGGCCCGCGCCGACCTGATCGTCACCGCCAACCTGCGCGATTTTCCCGCCCGGGCGACGGCCGCGCTGGGACTGCGCGCGGTCCACCCCGACGCCTTCCTGACCGGCCTTTACGCGTCCGCGCCCGACCCCTTCGCGGACGCCGTCCGCATCGTCCATGCGCGCGCCGTCGGCGCCGGCGGCCCGGTCGCGTTGCGCGACCTTCTGCGGCGCGCGCGGCTGCCGCGGCTGGCCAAGGCGCTGGCTCGTTCGGGCTGACCCCTGTCCGCCCGGGCTTGCCGCCCCCCTTCGTCCGGTGTCTAACCCAAGCGCGAAAGGATGGTCCCACATGGTATCGCGTGTCATCCCGGTCGAAGATTTCGACCTGATCATCTTCGGCGCGACGGGCGACCTGTCCCGCCGCAAGATCATGCCGGGCCTGTTCCGGCGCTTCGTCGCGGGCCAGATCCCGCCCGGCGCGCGCGTGATCGGCAGCGCCCGGTCGGCGATGACGGCCGACGAGTTCCGCGCCGATGTCCGCGCCGCCATCGCCGAACACGACAGCCGCCGCGCCGACCACCCGCAGCTGGACGAGTTCCTGGCGCGGCTCGACTATATCGCGCTGGACGCGACCGACCGGACGGGTGCCGGGCCTGCGTGGCAGGCGATCCGCGACAAGATGCGCGACGGGGTGATCCGCGCCGCCTATTTCTCGGTCGCGCCGTTCCTGTTCGAGCCGCTGGCGCGCGGGCTGGCGCAGCACGGCCTTGCGGGCGAGGGGATCCGCATCGTCGTCGAAAAGCCGTTCGGCCACGATCTTGCCAGCGCGCGCGACCTGAACGCGATGCTCGCCCAGCATTTCGACGAGGCGCAGATCTATCGGATCGACCATTACCTGGGCAAGGAAACGGTCCAGAACCTGATGGCCGTGCGCTTTGCCAACATCCTGTTCGAGCCGTTGTGGAACGCGCAATACGTGGACCACGTGCAGATCACCGTGGCCGAAACGGTGGGCGTCGCCGGGCGCGGCAGCTATTACGACCAGGCTGGCGCCATGCGCGACATGGTCCAGAACCACATGATGCAGCTTCTGTGCATGATCGCGATGGAGCCGCCGTGGCATTTCGACCCCGACGCCGTGCGCGACGAAAAGCTCAAGGTGCTGCGCGCGCTGATGCCGGTTGACCCCGGCGACATCGTCCACGGCCAGTATCGCGGCGCGGGCGACGTGGCGGGGTACGGCGCCGATGTCGAGAATCCGGACAGCCGCACCGAAAGCTTCGTCGCGCTGAAGGTGCGGCTTGCGAACTGGCGCTGGCAGGGGACGCCCTTCTACCTGCGGACCGGCAAGCGCCTGCGCGCCCGCACCAGCGAGATCGCAGTCGTGTTCCGCACGCCGCCGCATTCGATCTTTGACGCGGCCGATCCGCCGCGTGCCAACGAGCTGATGATCCGCCTTCAGCCGGACGAGGGGATGGACCTCAAGGTGATGATCAAGGAACCGGGGCCGGGGGGCATGCGGCTGGTGCAGGTCCCGCTCGACATGTCCTTTGCCGAGGCGCTGGGAGAGGACGGTGCGGAACTGCCCGATGCCTACGAGCGGCTGGTGATGGACGTGATCCGCGGCAACCAGACCCTGTTCATGCGCGGCGACGAGGTCGAGGCGGCCTGGGCCTGGGCCGATCCGATCGTCGCGGCGTGGGCGGAATCGTCTGCCGCCCCCGCGCCCTACGATGCGGGGTCGGCCGGTCCGGCCGAGGCCGCCGAACTGATGAAACGCGACGGGCGCCGCTGGCGCGAGATGCGCGATTGACGCCCGCACGCACGGGCGAATGAGGAAGACATGAAGCTGATCGAATATCCCGACCGCGAGGCGCTGGTGCTTCAACTGGCCCAGGACATCGCCGGCCGCCTCCGCCAGGCACTGCGCTCGGACGGCCGCGCGACGCTGTGCCTGCCCGGCGGGTCCACGCCCGCGCCGCTGTTCTCGCAGCTGTCCGAGCTGCAGCTGGAATGGGACCGCGTGATCGTGTTTCCAGGCGACGAACGCTGCGTGCCGCCCGCCGACGCGCGGTCGAACGCGCGGCTGGTGCGCCATCAGCTGATGCAGGGCCCGGCCGCCGCTGCGCAGTTCATCGACCTGTTCACCGGCACCGGCACGCCCGAGGAAGAAGCCGCCGCCGCGACCGAGCGCCTTGCGCCCGCGCTGCCGATCACCGTCCTGCTGCTGGGGATGGGCGAGGACATGCACATCGCGAGCCTGTTTCCCGACAACGACGGGACCGCCGCCGCCCTTGACGCGGGCGCGCCGTCGGTCGTGGCGATCCGGTCCGAGGCGCTGGCCGAGGCGCGGCTGACGCTCAGCGGCCCGGCGCTGAAAACCGCGATGGACCCGCATCTGATGATCTTCGGCGCGGCCAAGCGCGCGGCGCTGGAACGCGCGGCCAAGCTGCCCCCTGCGCAGGCGCCCGTGCGGGCCCTCTGGGGCGATCTGAACGTGCATTGGGCCGAATGACGGGAACACCGCGATGACGACCTGGAACGACCTTCACGCCCACCGGCAGGCTAACGCCGACCGCCCGATCGCCGCCCTGTTTGCGGCCGAGCCGGATCGCGCCGCAAAGCGTTCGACAGATGCCTGCGGCATGGTGCTGGACTGGTCCAAGACCACGCTGGACGACCGCGCGGTGGAGCTGCTGCTGGACCTCGCGCACGACGTGCCGGCCCGGCGCGAGGCGATGTTCACGGGCGAGCGCATCAACGAAACCGAAGGCCGCGCCGTCCTTCACACCGCGTTGCGGGCGGTCGTGGCCGAGAACCCGGCGCCGGTCGTGGTGGATGGCCGCGACGTGCTGCCGGGCGTCGCCGACACGCTGGCCCGGATGCGCCGCTTTGCCGAACGCATCCGCGACGGCAAGATCGCGGGGCAGGGCGGCAGCTACACCGACGTGGTGAACATCGGCATCGGCGGGTCCGACCTTGGCCCCGCGATGGCGGTACGCGCGCTTGCGCCCTATCACGACGGGCCGCGGGTACATTTCATCTCGAACGTGGACGGGGCCGACGCGCACGACACGCTGAAGGACCTGGATCCCGAACGGACGCTGGTAGTCGTGGGGTCCAAGACCTTCACCACCATCGAGACGATGACCAACGCCGCGACCGCGCGCGACTGGATGGGCCGGACGGTGACGAACCCCGCCAGCCAGTTCGCCGCGCTGTCGTCGGCACTGGGCAAGACCGCGCAGTTCGGGATCGACGCCGACCGCGTGTTCGGGTTCGAGGACTGGGTCGGCGGGCGCTATTCCGTCTGGGGGCCGATCGGGCTGTCGCTGATGATCGCGATCGGGCCCGAGCGGTTCGACGAGTTCCTGTCGGGCGCGGCCGCGATGGACGCGCATTTCCGCGAGGCCGCGCCCGACCGGAACATGCCGGTCATGCTGGCACTGGTGGGGCTGTGGCACCATCAGGTCTGCGGCTATCCGACCCGCGCGGTGCTGCCCTACGACCAGCGCCTGCTGCGGCTGCCGGCCTATCTGCAGCAGCTTGAGATGGAATCAAACGGCAAGCGCGTGTCGATGGACGGCGCGGACCTGCCGGGCGTCTCAGGCCCCGTCGTCTGGGGCGAGCCGGGGACGAACGGGCAGCACGCCTTCTACCAGCTGATCCACCAGGGGACCGAGGTGGTCCCGTGCGAGTTCATGGTCGCGGCCCAGGGCCACGAGCCCGATCTGGACAACCACCACAAGCTGCTGCTCGCGAACTGCCTCGCGCAAAGCCAGGCGCTGATGCGCGGCCGTTCGCTGGACGAGGCGCGGGCGCTGATGCAGGCCAAGGGGCTTGGCGGCGACGAACTCGACCGGCAGGCCCGCCACCGGGTGTTTCCCGGCAACCGCCCGTCCACGACGCTGGTCTATCCCAAACTGACGCCGTTCCGGCTGGGGACGATCATCGCGCTGTACGAGCATCGGGTGTTCGTCGAGGGGGTGGTGCTGGGCATCAACAGCTTCGACCAGTGGGGGGTGGAACTGGGCAAGGAGCTTGCGCTGGCGATCGCGCCGCTGCTCGACGGGGATGCGGACGCGCGGCAGGGCCAGGACGGATCGACGCTGCGGCTGGCCGGGCTGGTGGACGAGATGCGGGGCGCGGACGCCTGACCGTTCAGGCCCGCCGAGCGCTCAGCCGCCCCGACCGCTCAGGCGCTGGCGTGGAAATGCGCGAGTGCCGCGTTCATGAAGCGGGTGCGGCGTTCGGGCGTTTCGAACATCGCCTCGTGCCGGCCGCCGTCGATCCGCATCAGCTTCGCGCCCGGCCAGCGGTCAACGCGGGCGCGGATCGCATCGGGCGCGACGATCTTCTCGCGGTCGCCAAGGGCCACCAGAACCGGGATGTCGGGCAGGCCGGATGCGGGGACCGCCGCCAGCCGATCGATCTCGGCGAAGGCCGATCCGACCCAGCCGTAGCTCGCGCCGCCCAGCGTCAGGTCGGGCCACGCAGCCGCCTCGGCCACCATCCGGCCCCATTGCAGCCCGTCCTCGGTCAGCAGGTTGTCGCGGAACGGCCCGTCCAGGACGAAGCTGCCGCGCCCGCCGGTTCCGATCGCGGGCAGTCCCGACCGGCCCAGCCTGCCCGCCACCCGCGACAGCCCCGTGCCCAGAAGGCGCATGGCGGGCCGCGCCATGATCCCCCACATCGGGGCCGAGAACACGGCGCTGCGCACCGGCAGTTCGTTGATAAGCGCCGCAAGCCCGATCGCCCCGCCCATGGAATGGGCCAGCAGGTGCCAGGGCTGCGGCAGGTCCAGGTCCTGCGCGGCGATGACGATTTCCACCACGTCGCGCTGGAAATCGGCGAAATCGGCCACGTGGCCGGGGCGCGGATCGGCCTGCAGCCGGTCCGACATGCCCTGGCCGCGCCAGTCGGCGGCGATGACGTGAAACCCCTCGGCCGCAAGTTCGTGGCCGACCCGGGCGTATTTCTCAAGATATTCGGTGCGGCCCGGAAACAGCAGGATCGTGCCCGCGGCGTCCCGGTCGCCGGCGGCCGGCCAGTGGGCCAGCCGCAGCTTCACCCCGTCATCCGCCTGCGCCCAGAAGGCCCGCGCGGGTGCCGGCGGATCGCCGGGCAGCAGGTGAAAGGGCGCAGGGGTCACGCGGCGGACCGGGCCGGGCGGTTCCGTCCGATCAGGACAGCGCGCCGCCGAGCTTCATCGCCGCCGGCAGCGAGCCGTCGATCTTCAGCTTGCCGCTCATATAGGCCATCGTCGGGTTGCTGGCCCCGGTCATGATGCCCTCGAACGTCTCGCGCGAGGCGGTCAGCGTGACGTCGGCTTCGCCGTCGCCTTCGCGGGCGCCGCTCTGGTCGATGAAAACGGTGCCTTCACCCGTGATGACGAACTTGGCGGTGCCGTCGTAGCTGCCGCCAAGGCGGGCGTTCAGTTGCTGGACGGCGGCGTCGATGACCTGGCTCATTCACAATCTCCGTTTCTGCTTTCGCTGGCGAACACCGCTGCGAAGCGATACATCCCCCTTATGCGCGGCCTTTTGCCAATGTTCCAGACTGTCGTGGCGGCAACTGCACTGTCGATCGCCGCGGCCCTGTCGCCGGTGGCCGCGGCCTTGGCGCAGGATGCGGCGTCCCCGCCGGTTTCCGCCCCCGACATGGACGCGCTGTTCGCCGAACTCGCCCAGGTTGAGGGCGAGGGCTGGGCCGCCGCCGAAAGCGACATCCTGCGCGAATGGTCCCGGTCCGGGTCGCCGGTGGCCGACCTGCTGCTGAAACGCGGCTACGGGGCGCTGGATGCGGGCGACACCGTGGGCGCCATCGGGCACCTGACCGCGCTTGTCGAACACGCGCCCGATTTCGCGCCCGGCTGGGCCGCGCGGGCCGAGGCGTTCTACCTGCACGGCCAGATGGGTCCGGCGGCCGCCGACCTGGAACGCACGCTCGTGATCGAGCCGCGCTACTGGCCCGCGCTGACGCAGCTTGCCACCATGCTCGAGGAACTGGGAAGCGAGGGCGCCGCGCTCGGCGCCTATCGGCAGAGCCTGTCGATAAACCCCCATCAGGTCGAGGCCGAGGACGGGCTCGCGCGGCTGCGCGCCGCCGCCGAGGGAACCCCGATCTGATGGCCGGCACGATGAGCGCGTCGGTCGAACGCGCCCGCGTCACGGCCGTCCTCGGGCCCACCAACACCGGCAAGACGCATTACGCGATCGAGCGGATGCTGGCCCACCGCACCGGCGTCATCGGCCTGCCGCTGCGGCTGCTCGCGCGCGAGGTCTACGACCGGATCGTCAAGGCGCGCGGCCCCTCGGTCGTGGCGCTGGTCACGGGCGAGGAACGGATCGTCCCCGAACGCACCGCCTACTGGGTCGCCACGACCGAGGCGATGCCCGACGTGCTGGCCGACTTCGTCGCCATCGACGAGATCCAGTTGGCCGCCGACCCGGAACGCGGCCACGTATTCACCGACCGCCTGCTGAACATGCGCGGCCTGCACGAGACGCTGCTGCTGGGGTCCGACACCATGCGCCCGGCGATCGCCGCGCTGGTCCCCAACGCGCAGTTCATGCGGCGCGAGCGGTTTTCAACCCTCAGCTGGGCCGGTTCGAAAAAGCTCAGCCGGATGCCCGCGCGGTCGGCCATCGTGGGCTTCAGCGTCGATGACGTCTATGCCACCGCCGAACTGCTGCGCCGCCAGAAGGGCGGCTGCGCGGTCGTGATGGGGGCGCTGTCGCCGCGCACGCGGAACGCGCAGGTGGCGATGTACCAGGCGGGCGAGGTCGATTACCTGGTCGCGACCGACGCGATCGGGATGGGGCTGAACCTCGACATCCGCCACGTCGCGTTCGAGGCCACGCACAAGTTCGACGGCCGCCGGATGCGGCCCCTGTTCCCGCACGAGCTGGGCCAGATCGCCGGGCGCGCGGGCCGCCACACCGAACCCGGCACCTTCGGCGTCACCGGCGAGGCGCAGCCGCTGGAAGACGGGCTGATCGAGGCGATCGAGAACCACCGCTTCCAGCCGATCAGCCGCCTGATGTGGCGCAACCCGTCGCTCGAGTTCGGGACCGTGGACCGGCTGGTCCAGTCGCTGGAACAGCCCTCGGGCAGCGAATGGCTGGCGCGCGGGCGCGAGGCGGACGACCTGCGCGCGCTCAAGGTGCTGCGCGACCTGCCGGAAATCCGCGATCGCGTGACCCATCCCAAGGACGTGCGCCTGCTGTGGGACGTCTGCCGGGTGCCCGATTTCCGCAGCATCTCGCCGGTCGAGCATACGACGCTGCTGTCGCGCATCTTCGGCTTCGTCCAGGACGGCGGCATCCCCGCCGACTGGCTGGCGCGCGCCGTGGCCCGGATCGACAAGCCCGCGGGCGACATCGACGCGCTGTCAAAGCGCCTGGCGTATATCCGCACCTGGACCTACGTCGCGCAGCGGGGCGGATGGGTCCGGGACGAAGCCCATTGGCGGGGCGAGACGCGCGCGGTAGAAGATCGCCTGTCGGATGCGCTGCACGCGGCGCTGACGCAAAGATTCGTGGACCGCCGCACCTCCGTTCTGTTGCGGCGGCTCAAGCAGAAGGAGAGCCTTGTGGCCGAGGTGAACGACAAGGGCGAAGTGACGGTCGAGGGCGAGTTCGCCGGCCGGCTGGAAGGCTTCCGGTTCCGCACCGATCCGACCGCCACGGGCGACGAGGCGCGGATGCTGACCCGCGCCGCCTACGAGGCGCTGCGGCCCGAGTTCCACCTGCGGTCCGACCGGTTCTACAACGCGCCCGACACCGAACTGGACTTTACCGAACAGGGCGGCCTGATGTGGGGCGCCTCGGCGGTGGGCAAGCTCGTCAAGGGCGGCGACGCGCTGAAACCGGGGATCGAGGTCTTCGTCGACGAGGAAGCCGGGCCCGAGATCGCGGAAAAGGTACGCCGCCGGCTCCAGCACTTCATCGACCGCAAGATCGCATCCGGGTTCGAGCCGCTGATCGCCATGCGCGACGACGAGACGCTGAACGGCCTTGCCCGCGGCGTGGCCTTCCGCCTGGTCGAGGCGATGGGCGTCCTTCCGCGCGAGGGCGTGGCGCAGGAAATCAAGGAACTGGACCAGGATGCGCGCGGCAGCCTGCGCAAGCACGGGGTCCGGTTCGGGCAGTACACCATCTTCCAGCCCGCGCTGCTCAAGCCCGCGCCGACGCGGCTGCGGCTGCTGCTGACGGCGCTGTGGGACGGCGCGGACGAGTTTCCGGGCAGCCCGCCCCCCGGCCTCGTCACGATCCCGAACCTGCCCGACGTGCCGCGCCGCGCCTATACGCTGTCGGGCTATCACCCGGCGGGCGAGCGCGCGATCCGCATCGACATGCTGGAACGGCTGGCCGACCTTCTGCGGGGACAGGACAGCCGCGCCGGGTTCGAGGCGACGCCCGACATGCTGTCGATCACCGGCATGACGCTGACGCAGTTCGCCGATCTGATGCGCGGCCTTGGCTACAAGGCCGAGCCGGGCGAGCGGCCCAAGTCGAGCGCGGCGCCGGTCGCGCCCGAGCCCACGCCCGCGCCCGAGGCGGCGCCCGCGTCCGACGCGCCGCTGACCGAGGAGGAAAGCGTGCTGGCGGCCGAAACCCGCGCCCGCTGGGAAGCCGAGCAGGCCGCGCGCCGCGCGGCCGAAGAAGCGGCCGAGGCTGCCGCCCGCGCCGAGGCCGAGGCGCAGGCTGCCGCTGCGGCCGGTGGCGAGGACGGACCGCTGGCGATGGACGGCGCGCCGGAAGGCGGGTCGAGCGACGCGGGCGCGGACGTGCCTTCGGACGCCGGGGCAGAGGCGGCTCCGGTGGAAACCGAGGCGTTTTTCACCTTCACCTGGGCGCCGCGCGCGCGGGGCGGGCAACGTCGCGGCGGGGCCGAGGGCGACGCACGCGGTCCGCGCCGCAACTTCCGCGGCCGCGACGGCCAGCATGGCCAGCAGGGCGACCGCCCGGCGCACGCCGCCGGGGGGCAGACCGTTGACGGAGCGCCGGCGTCGGCCGACGTGGGCTCGGATGGGCAGGCGCGTGATGGGCAGGCGCGTGACGGAGAGAACCGTGGCGGGCGGAACCGTGGCGGAAAGCCGCACGGCCAAAATCCGGGCCAGGGCCGGGGTGAAGGTGGCGAGCGCCGCTTCGACGGCAAGGGCGACCGCAATCAGGGCGACCGTGGCAAGGGCAACCGCAATCAGGGCGGGCAGGGCGACCGTACCGGCGACCACGGCGACCGCGGCAATGGCGGCCCGCGCGGCAAGGGCGGTCCCAAGGGCAAGCCCGAGCCGGTTCGCAACTACGAGGCGCGTCCGCCCCGTGCCGAAAAGCCGATCGACCCCGACAACCCGTTCGCCGTGCTGGCGGCGCTGAAGAACCGCTCGTGACGGCGCGCAAGCGGGTCCTCGCCTGACGTGGCGCGGGGTCGCGCAGGCCTGCCCCCGCGCGACGCCGCCCCGGCGGCCAGTGCCGTGCGGCTGGACCGCTGGCTGTGCTTTGCGCGCGTGTTCAAGACCCGCACCCTCGCCGCCGACCGGATCGCCGCGGGCGGCGTGCGGCTGAACGGCCAGCCCTGCCGCAAGCCCGGCCAGACGGTGCGCCCGGGCGATGTCGTGACCGCCGCCACCCCCGGCAAGGTCCGCGTGCTGCGCGTCGTCGCCTCGGGCGAGCGGCGCGGGCCCGCGACCGAGGCGCAGGCGCTGTTCGAGGACCTGACCGATCCTCCGGACCCCGCCGCCGCCGCCGCTGACGTGGACCCGGACCCCGGTGCCGCGGCCGACGAATGAACGGGACGGCACGGCCCGCGCGGGCGTGCCTGCGGCTTGAACCCTTGGGCGACAAGGTCTAGGTCAGGTCCACTCATCTGGGGGCGCCGCGATGACCTATGTGGTCACTGACAACTGCATCATGTGCAAGTACACCGATTGCGTCGAAGTCTGTCCCGTGGACTGCTTCTACGAGGGTGAGAACACGCTGGTGATTCACCCCGATGAGTGCATCGACTGCGGCGTCTGCGAACCCGAATGCCCGGCCGACGCGATCCGCCCGGATACCGAGCCGGACATGGAAAACTGGGTCGAGTTCAACCGCAAGTATTCCGAGCAATGGCCGGTCATCACCCGCAAGAAGGACCCGCTGCCCAACGCCGCCGAGATGGACGGGCAGAAGGGCAAGCTGGAAAAGTACTTCTC
>ERZ501041.70-NODE-70-length-22696-cov-10.407314_pt1 | contig 22696 bp, 28 predicted proteins | sample MGYA00248848_ERZ501041 | MGnify/ENA primary metagenome ERZ501041 (study PRJEB25958, sample SAMN03398573) | human skin metagenome | study: EMG produced TPA metagenomics assembly of the Human Skin Microbiome Metagenome (human skin metagenome) data set.
GGCCGCGATCGCCTCGTCCAGCACCGCTTGCGTGGTGTTGCCGCTGCGGTTCAGCCGCCGGGTCCGGTCGAGCGACGATCCGGCCTGCGCGGCGGCGGCGTCGGCGCTGGCGATCTCGCTTTCCGCCTGGCCGATGGCGGCGCGGGCGCGGGCGAGTTCCGCGTCGGCCTGGGTCAGTTCGGCGCGCAGCGTCGTGTCGGTCAGGCGGGCCAGCGGCTGTCCCGCCGTCACGCTGTCGCCGACCTCGACCAGCAGCTCGTTGATCTCGTAGCCCGATACCTGCGGATAGACCTGCACCTCGGACCGGGCGACCAGCGTGCCCGACACCGGCACCCGTTCCTGCACGGTGCTGCGGATCGCGGGCGAGATGGTGACGGTGGGCACGATCGACGCGACCGCCGGGGCCTGCTCGGGATCGGCGGCGCGGACGGGATGGGGCAGCGCCAGCATCGCCATCCCCGCCGCGAGCAGGGATGCCGGCAGGATGCGGCCAAGGGTGGTCAGGCGGCGCCGAGGTTGCATTGCTGCCCTGCAGGTTGAAGCTCAGCGCCTATTTAAGCCAGTCGCGGCCCTGCAACAATGCCGCTGCCCGGGCGGCAGGCGCGCCCCTGCCTAGAACGCCGCGTTCACGCCCGGAAGCCGCAGTTCCGTGACGAGGTCGCGCAGTTCCTGCCGCGCGGCGATGTTCGACATCGACAGCTGCGCCGTTCCGATGTCGCGCAGGTCCAGCAGCGTCAGGCCGCGCGGGAACAGCTCGCGAAAGATCACCCGCTCGGCAAAGCCCGCCGCCACCCTGAAGCCGATCCGCTTCGACAACGACGCAAGCGCGGTCCCGACCTTGCGCTTGTTGTGCATCTCCTGCGTGCCAAGGCGGTTGCGCAGCACGATCCAGTCGATCGGGCCCGCGCCCGCCTGCCCGCGCAGCTGGCGCGCGTTCCACACCATCTCGGCATAGATCGACGGGCCCAGCACCTTGCCCTCGGGCGACATCCGGGCGAGCAGGTCGAAGTCGATGAAGCTGTCGTTCATCGGCGTGATGAGCGTGTCGGCCAGCGCATGCGCCATCTGGGCAAGTTTGGTGTGCGAGCCCGGGCAGTCGATCAGGATGAAGTCGCAGCTTTCGTCCAGCGCCCCGACCACGGCCGACAGCGGATCGTCGCCGCCGTCCCCGCCGTCGCGCGAAAGCTCGGCCAGCAGCGGCGTCGGCAGGTTCAGCCCCTCGCGCGCGGCGAACGCGGCGCGGTTTTCCAGATAGCGCCCGAAGCTGCGCTGGCGCACGTCAAGGTCCAGTGCGCCGACGCGGTGGCCCATGCGCGAAAGCGCCGTCGCCACGTGCATCGAGGTCGTGGACTTGCCCGACCCGCCCTTTTCGTTGCCGACGACGATGATGTGCGCCACGCGATTCCCCTTGCCGCCCCACTGTCTAGCCAGCCCGCCCAGGGGTTGCAAAGCGGCTGTTCACCATCGCGTGCGCGCGGGGTAAGGTCCGCCGAAAATCTGCAAGGGTTCCAAGTCATGCCTTCCAGCCAGCCCGGCGAACCGATCCACGAAGCCGGCGCCCGGCCCGTCGTCGAATGTTTCTTCGACCGGCCGACCGGCAGCCTGCAATATGTCTTCCACGACCCCGCGACGATGAAGGGCGCGATCGTGGACCCGGTCTGGAACTTCTGCGGCCGCGCGGGCGCGACCAGCACGACCGAGGCGGACCGCATCCTCGCCCATGTCGAAGCGCGAGGGATCGAGGTCGAATGGATCCTCGACACCCATCCCCACGCCGACCACTTCAGCGCGGCGGTCTATCTGTCCGACCGCCTTGGCGGCGTGCCGCGCGGGATGGGCGCGCGGGTGGTCGAGGTGCAGCGGATGTGGCGGACGTTCTACAACGACGACCGGATCGAGGCCGACGGGCGGCAGTGGGACCGGCTGTTTAACGATGGCGACAGCTTCATGGTGGGGACGATTCCGGTGCGCGTGATGCTGTCGCCGGGCCATACGCTCGCGTCGATCAGCTATGTCGCGGGCGATGCGGCCTTTATCCACGACACGCTGATGATGCCCCATTGCGGGACCAGCCGGACCGATTTTCCGGGCGGCGGGGCGGATGACCTGTGGAACACGATCCGCGCGATCCTTGACCTGCCGGGCGACACCCGGCTGTTCACCGGCCACGACTACCCGGCGCCGGGCGTCGAGCCGGGATACCTGTCCACCGTGGCCGAGCAGCGCGCGTCGAACATCCACGTCCGCGACGGAACCTCGCGCGAGGAGTTCATCGCCAGTCGCGAGGCGCGGGACCGGACGCTGGCGCTGCCCGACCGGATGCTGCACGCGCTGCAGGTCAACCTGCGCGGCGGCCGCCTGCCCGAGCCCGAGGCGGACGGCCACAGCTACCTGAAAATCCCGCTGAACCGGTTCCGGCCGCTGGCGGGGTGAGCTTCGGCGCGCGCTGACCGCCGCCCGCAATGCCACTGCCCGCCATGCTCCCTGAATGCAGAACGCCGCCCCAGGGGGCGGCGTTTCGCATTCGGTTCGGGCGTGGGGATCAGAAGCCCAGGCCGGCATACTTGTTCTTGAACTTCGACACGCGCCCGCCGGTGTCCATCAGCTTGGACGAGCCGCCGGTCCAGGCCGGGTGCGAGGTGGGGTCGATGTCCAGCGACATGGTGTCGCCTTCCTTGCCCCAGGTCGAGCGCACCTGATAGGTGGTGCCGTCCGTCATCTTGACGGAGATCATGTGGTAGTCGGGGTGGATTTCGGCTTTCATCGCGCGCGACCTCAGGCTTTGACGTTTGCGTCGGCCGAAACAGCGGCCTTGTCGGCCTTCGGCTTGTAGTTGGTGACTTCGGCGATCCGGGCCGATTTGCCGCGGCGATCGCGCAGGTAGTACAGCTTGGCGCGGCGGACGCGGCCGCGGCGCACGACCTCGATCGACTCGATGTTGGTCGAATACAGCGGGAACACACGCTCCACGCCCTCGCCGAACGAGATCTTGCGGACGGTGAACGAGGCGGCCAGCGTCTCGCCGCCCTTGCGGCTGATGCACACGCCTTCGTAGTTCTGGACGCGGCTGCGGGTGCCCTCGGTCACCTTGTAGCCGACGCGCACGGTGTCGCCGGCCTTGAAGTCGGGAATGGTCTTGCCGAGCGCGGCGATCTGCTCGGCTTCGATCTGGGCGATAATGTTCATCGCGGTTGGTCCTTGTCATGCTCGCGGCTGTTCCGCGATTGGTCTGATGCGCCCGAGAGCTGTCGGTCCTTTGCCGGGTCCACATGCCGGTCGGCATATGCCCGCCACAGGTCGGGGCGGCGTTCCTTGGTCAGGCTTTCGGCCTGTAGGGCGCGCCATTGCGAAATGGCCGCGTGGTTGCCCGACAGAAGAACGTCTGGCGTCGCGCGGCCTTCCCAGATGGCGGGCTTCGTGTACTGCGGATGTTCAAGAAGGCCGTGGGAAAAGGATTCCTCGGCCAGCGAATCCTGATTCCCCAGCACGCGCGGTATAAGGCGAACTGTCGCGTCGATCAAGACCTGCGCCGCGATCTCTCCGCCGGTCAGGACATAGTCGCCGATGCTGACTTCGGTCACGTCGAATGCGTCAAGGACGCGCTGGTCCACGCCCTCGAACCGGCCGCAGATCAGGGTGACGCCCGGACCCTGCGCGAGGGTGCGGGCAAGAGCCTGCGTCAGCGGCCGGCCGCGCGGCGACAGATAGACGACCGGCAGGCCGGGGGCCGCGCCCTGCGCCTCGCGCAGCGCCGCCGCCATCACGTCGGGGCGCAGCACCATGCCCGCGCCGCCGCCCGCGGGCGTGTCGTCCACGTTGCGGTGCCGCCCCTCGCCGAACTGGCGCAGCGGGATCGTGCGCAGGTTCCACAGCCCCTCAGCCAGCGCCCGGCCCGTCAGGGACAGGCCCAGCGTGCCGGGAAACGCCTCGGGGAACAGGGTCACGATCTGCGCGGTCCAGGCGCCCGCGACCTGCGGCTCGGCCATCAGCTCGCGCGGGCGGAGCGAAGGCGTCACGCGCAGGCGGCCGTGGGAACGGGGCGGCTCGCCCGTCATCGGCGCAGGAACCCCGGCGCGACGGCAAGGATCGCGCCCGCCGCCGTGACGGCCAGCGGCAGCCAGCCGGGGATGCCCCCCAGCGGGCCGATCCGCCCGCCTATCCACCACAGCGCCAGCGCGAGGGCGCCGATCGCAAGGAACATCGCCGCCAGCCACAGCGACGCCTGCAGGTCCTGCCGCGCGCCGATGGGCAGGCTTGCCACCGCGATGACCGGCGCGAACAGGTAGGCGTTCGGGTCGCTCGCCCCGGACAGACCCTGTAGCAGCGGGCCTGCGAACATGACGACCAGCGCGGGGATGAAAGTCGGGGAAACCCTGTTCATTCGTCGCTTTCGGGCGGGTCGGCGACGATGCGGCCCGCGGTCAGGTCCACGGTCGGCACGGCCGCGCGCGTGAACGGCACCAGCAGCACACCCGACGGACCCAGGATTTCCAGGATGTCGCCCGCGCCGTGGTCGTGGACGGCCCGCACGCGGCCCAGCGAGACGCCGCCGGTATCCACGACCTCAAGCCCGATCAGGTCGGCGTGGTAGAATTCGTCGTCGGGCAGCGAGGGCAGGGCGGCCCGGTCCGCCCACAGCGTCGTGCCCTTGAGCGCGTCGGCCTGTTCCTTGGTATCCACCCCGGTCAGCCGCGCGCCAAGCCCGCCGTTGACGGGCCGCGTCAGCTTGACGGCGAAGCTGCGCTTGCCGTCCTCGGTCGCAAGCGGGCCGTAGGTCGCGATGTCCTCGGCCCGCGTGCAGAAGCTTTTCAGCCGCACCTCGCCGCGCACCCCGAAGGCGCCGGCGATGGCCCCCACACAGATGCGGTCGGTCATGCGGGAATGCTCCGTCACGATGTGGACGGCCGGGCAACGTCATGCCCGGCCGCCAGGTTGCAGCCGATCAGGGCGTTTCGGTGCCGCTGGTGGCTTCCGACGCGTCCAGCGCCGTCTCGTCGGTGGCGGTCGCTTCGTCAGCCGCCTCCTCGACGACGGGCGCGTTCTTCGCGGCTTCCTCGGCCTCGCGGGCGGCGGTCTCGCGCGCGGCGCGCTTCTCGGCGCGGTCCTTGGCGGCCTTGCCGGGCTCGCCCTTCTTCAGGTTCTTGCGCTCGGTCTTTTCGGTCGCGCCGGCGGCTTCCAGGAAGCGGGCGACGCGGTCGGTCGGCTGCGCGCCCTGGCCCAGCCAGTACTGCACGCGCTCCATGTCCATCTTGATGCGGTCTTCGCTGTCGCGCGGCAGAAGCGGGTTGTAGGTGCCCAGCTTTTCCAGGAAGCGGCCGTCGCGCGGCATGCGCGAGTCGGTGGCGACGATGGCGTAGTGCGGGCGCTTCTTGGAGCCGCCGCGGGCCAGTCGGATCTTCATTGCCATTCGATATTCTCCTTTGAAATGGCGGGTGGCGGGGAACCCGCCGTCAGGGATGGTCAGGATTGAAAGTGCTCGTGGTGGCGGATGACTTCCGCGATCACGAAGTTGAGGAACTTGCGCGCGAAGGCGGGGTCCAGGTCGGCCTCGCGCGCAAGGCGTTCCAGCCGCTCGATCTGCTGGCTTTCGCGCGCAGGGTCCGAGGGCGGAAGATCGTGGTCCGCCTTGAGCCGGCCCACGGATTGCGTGTGTTTGAACCGCTCGGCGAGGGTAAAGACCAGCACGGCATCCAGCCGGTCGATCGAGGCGCGATGGTCGCGCAGCAGCGCCGCCGCGCGGGCAACGGGATCGTCGCCGCCCGGCGCGGTTTCCGTGGCAGCGTCGCGCTTGGCGTCGCGCTTGTCGTCGGTGGCGGAGGGGTCCTGCATCGTCATGCCGCGGTCTTTCCGGGATGGCGCCATATGTGGCAGGGGTGCCCCATGAACTCGATCTCGCGCTCGATCGTCGCGCCAAGGCGGCGGGCGAGGTTCTGCGAGCGGATGTTTTCCGGGTCGATCAGGGAGATGAGGCTGGTCAGGCCGAAAAGCCGCGCGCCCGCGTCGCGCGCGGCCGACGCCGCCTCGAACGCGTAGCCCTTGCCCTCGAACCCGTCGAAAAGGTGCCAGCCCAGCTCCGGCTCGGGCCATGTCGCGGGATACAAAAGGCCGATACGGCCCACGGGCGCGCCGGTCGCGCGTTCCTCGACCATCCACATACCATAACCGCGCAGCGCCCAGTGGCCGATCTGGCCGGCCAGTCGCCCCCAGACCTGGAACGCGTCGACCCGGCCGCCGATGAACCGCGTCCGCTCTTCGCCCGCGTAGAACGCGACCATCGCATCCAGATCGGACAGGCGCGGCTCGCGCAGGACCAGCCGTTCGGTCTCGATCACCGGGATGTCGGGGGTAAGGGCGTTCACGGCGCGACCCCGTGGCGGAAGCGCAGCATCGGGCCGTATGGGGTGTTCCACATCCCGTCGCGCACCGCGCCCATGCGTTCGGCCAGCTGGATCGAACGGTGGTTGCTGGACTCGATCGACGACATGACGCGGTTCATGCCGAAATGCAGCGCAGCCCCTTCGCGGGCGGCGGTCGCGGCCTCGCGCGCGAGGCCCCGGCCCTCATCTGTCCCGGCGTAGATCATCCAGCCAAGCTCGGGCTCGGGCCAGCCGTCGGGGTGATAGATCCCGGCGCGGCCGACGTTGCGGCCGGTGGCGCGATCCTCGATTTCCCAAAATCCGTAGCCGCGCAGCAGCCACTGTCCGGCGCCCGATGTAAACCTCGTCCACGCCTCCACGCGGTTCAGACAGCCGCCGACCGGCTGCGAGCGCGGGTCGGCATAGAAGGCGGCGACGGCGTCGAAATCGCCAATCGCCGGACCGCGCAGAACCAGCCGTTCGGTTTCCAGAACGGGGACGGAACCCAAGTGACTGGATGAGACGGCGGTCATCACTTTTTCCCGAACAGGCCCGACAGGCCGCCCGGCAGGTTCAGGTTGCCCAGCTGGCCGCCAAGGCCGCGCGGGTCCTGCAGCATCTTCGTGGCCTCGGCCATGCGGACGGGATCGGCGTCGGCGAGGTCGGGCAACCCGCCGCCCTTGCCGGTCATGGACCGCATCGCCTGCTTCAGCATGGCGCCCTTGCCCATCTTGGACACCTTCTTCATCGTGTCGGCCATCTGCCGCTGCATCTTCAGAAGCCGGTTCAGTTCCGCCACGTCCAGCCCCGCGCCCGCCGCGATCCGCTTCTTGCGGCTCGCCTGCAGCAGTTCGGGGTTCGCCCGTTCCTTCTTCGTCATCGAGTTGATGAGCGCGATCTGGCGGCGGATGGCGCTGTCGTCGAGGCCCGCGGTTTCCGCCTGCTTGGCCATCTTCCCCATGCCCGGCATCATGCCCATGATCGACTGCATGCCGCCCATCTTGAGCATCTGTTCAAGCTGGCCCTTGAGATCGTTCATGTTGAACAGGCCCTTGGCGAAGCGCTTCATCATGCGCTCGGCCTGCTCGATCTCCAGCGTTTCCTGCGCCTTTTCAACCAGGGCCACTATGTCGCCCATGCCCAGGATGCGGCCCGCGACGCGGCTGGCGTCGAAACCTTCCAGCGCGTCCATCTTTTCGCCGACGCCGACGAAGCGGATCGGCTTGCCGGTGACCGCGCGCATCGACAGCGCCGCGCCGCCGCGCCCGTCGCCGTCCATCCGCGTCAGCACCACGCCGGACACGCCGACCTTGCCGTCGAACTCGGTCGCGACGTTGACCGCGTCCTGCCCGGTCAGGCCGTCGACGACCAGCAGCGTCTCGCGCGGGTTCGCCACGTCGCGGACGGCCTGCACCTCGTCCATCAGCACTTCGTCGATGTGCAAGCGGCCGGCGGTGTCGAGCATGTAGACGTCATAGCCGCCCAGCGTCGCCTGCTGTTTCGCACGCTTTGCGATCTGCACCGCGTTCTCGCCCGGCACGATCGGCAGCGTGTCGACGCCGACCTGCTGGCCGAGGATCGCCAGTTGCTCCATCGCCGCCGGGCGGTTGGTGTCCAGCGATGCCATCAGCACGCGCTTCTTCTCGCGGTCCTTCAGGCGCTTGGCGATCTTGGCGGTGGTGGTGGTCTTGCCCGAGCCTTGCAGGCCGACCATCAGGATCGGCGCGGGCGGGTTGTCCACGCGCAGCGCGTCGGCCGCACCCTCGCCCTGCAGCATCGCGATCAGCTCGTCATGGACGATCTTCACGACCTGCTGGCCGGGGGTGATCGACTTGGTGACGGCGGCGCCGGTCGCCTTGGCGGTGACGGCGCGGACGAAGTTGCGGACCACGGGCAGCGAGACGTCGGCGTCCAGCAGCGCCTGGCGCACCTCGCGCATGGCCGCGGTGACGTCGTCGGGCGTCAGCGCGCCCTGCTTGGTCAGCCTGTCGAAGACACCGCCAAGGCGGTCTGAAAGGCTCTCGAACATCTCGCGGGTCCTCCTGTTCAGGGCCGCTGCAAATACGCTGTCGGCCCCCGTGGGCGCAACGCGCTGACGGGGGGCGATCCCCGGCAGTCGGGGACCGGAAGGATTTGCCTTCCGGGGAATCTGGCGGTGACTAGCGCAGGCGGGCGGCGGGAGTCAAGGCCGAGGGGCTAGTGCAGGATGCCCACGGCCAGTTCGGCGAACACGAGCAGGACCGCCGCCACAATCGCGAGGATCGCGGCCGTGCGCGCGGTGCGGCCGGGGACGGTGCGGACCGCAAGCTCGACGCCGCCGCAAAGCGCCAGAAGCAGCGCAGCGAGGGCAAGGAAATCCTCGTCGCCCCAGTTCAGCGCCGGCACGACGGCGCTTGCCACCATCGCGGTCGACCAAAGCCCCTGCGCCGCCAGCCACATGTGACCGCGCCATGTCAGGACGGAACGAGTCGTCATCGGCAATCCCCCAGATCGGCAACGCTCCAGATCGCCGGATCAGCGTGGCACGGTGGTTCGCGTTTGTCCAACACCCACGCCAAGCTTGCGCTTGCCCGGCGCCGAAGTAGCCTGCGCCGGAACAATGGGAAGGGAAGACCCATGGACAGCCTGCCGACCAACACCGCGATCAGCCGCTTCGCCGTGCCCGACATCGCCGCCCTGCCGCAGGACATGCAGGACATGATCGCCAAGGTGCAGGAAAAGTCGGGGTTCGTGCCGAACATCTTCCTTGCGCTCGCGCATCGCCCGGCCGAGTTCCGCGCGTTCTTCGCCTATCACGACGCGCTGATGGACAAGGACGAGGGGCTGTCCAAGGCCGAGCGCGAGATGATCGTGGTCGCGACCTCGGGCCTGAACCGCTGCCAGTATTGCGTGGTGGCGCACGGGGCGATCCTGCGGATCCGCGCCAAGGACCCGCTGATCGCCGACCAGGTGGCGATCAACTGGCGCAAGGCGCCCCTGAGCGCGCGCCACCGCGCGATGCTGGACTATGCCGAGCTGGTCGCGCTCGACGCGGAAGAGATCACCGACGACGACCGCGAGGGGATGGCCGCGGCGGGCTTCACCGCCGACGAGATCTGGGACATCGGCGCGATCGCGGCGTTCTTCGGCATGTCGAACCGGCTCGTCAACATGGCCGACATTCCGCCCAACGAGGAGTTCTACATGCTCGGGCGGGAGCCGCGGACGTGAGCGACGCGATCCGCGTCCGGATGAGCGGCAGGGAATGGGGCCTGATGCTGCTTCTGTCCGCGCTGTGGGGCGGATCGTTCTTCTTCATCGGCACGGCGGTCCGGGACATGCCGGTGCTGACGATCGTGCTGCTGCGGGTCGCGCTGGCGGCGGCAGCCCTGTGGATCGTGGTGCGGGCGACCGGGCGGCGGGTCCCGCGCGGGGCGGCGACCTGGGGCGCGTTCCTGGTCATGGGGCTGCTGAACAACGTCATTCCGTTCGCCCTGATCGTCCGGGGGCAAAAGCAGATCCCGTCCGGCCTCGCCTCGATCCTGAACGCCAGCACGCCGCTTTGGACCGTCCTGGTCGCCGGCGCGCTTCTGAGCGACGAGCGGGCGAGCGTGCGCAAGCTCGCGGGCGTAGTCATGGGACTGGGCGGAGTCGCCGTGATGATGGGGATCGACGTCATCGGCGGCCAGCACCCGCTGCTGCCGCAGCTGGCGGTGGTCTGCGCGTCGATTTCCTACGGGTTCTCGGCCTGGTGGGGGCGGCGGTTCCGTCAGATTGGGGTCGATCCGATGGTCACGGCGGCGGGGATGCTGACCGCCTCGACGCTGGTCCTCGCGATCCCGGTGCTGGCGCTGAACGGGCCGCCTATCGGCTACCCGGCGACCAGCTGGGCCGCGGTCGCGGCGCTGGCGCTGCTGTCGTCGGCACTGGCCTACGTCATCTATTTCCGCATCCTCGCCTCGGCCGGGGCTACCAACATCTCGCTGGTGACGTTCCTCGTGCCGGTGTCGGCGATCCTGCTGGGGTGGCTGTTTCTGGACGAACGGCTGGGGTTCGCGCAGCTGATCGGCATGGCGCTGATCGGGGCGGGGCTTGCGCTGATCGACGGGCGGCTGTTCGCCCAGGCCGCGCCGCAGGTGCTGTCGCGGCGCTGAGCCGCCGCGTCACCCGAACGCCGCGACGATCCGCCGGGCAGGGACGGCAAAGGCCGCCTGGACCCGCCGCACGCGCGGGGCGATGGGGCCGCTGCCGGCCATCAGCCGGTCGAACTGCCATGACATCAGGGTGATCGCCGCGATCAGGGCGATGCTGCCCGCCAGCGGCTGGCGCTCGACCAGATCACGCGGGGTGAGATACAGCAGCATGTTCCCGAACGCGAAGGTGAAAAGGCTGGTGCGGCCGAAGAAGGTCAGGCGCCGCAGCCGCGCCTGCGCCCCCTCCGGCGCCCCGGCGGTCGCGGCCACCGCCGGCGTCGTGGCCAGAACTGCGACCGGCAGGTTGAACAGGTAATAGATCGGGTGGCCGATCTGGCGCAGCGTCATGTCGGCAAGCCCGCGCGGCCCGTGCGAACCCGGCAGCAGCGCCAGCACGGCGACGGCTGCGGCCGCGATGCCCGCCAGCGGCAGCGCCCGTTCCCGCAACGCGGTCGCGGTGCGGCCGCCGGCGGTCAGGACGCGGCCCAGCACCATGCCCGCCACGACGAAGCTCAGGCCGCGGATCACCGACGGGCCGCCGAGGTCGGGCGCGCCGACCTCGAACATGAACTTGGCGAGGCGGTCGATTTCCTGCGGCATGCCAAGCGTCGCGGGCGAGGGCAGGTCCCTGGCCAGCGGCCATGTCGCGTGCAGCAGAATGGCGGCCAGCGCCAGCGGCCACAGCCCCAGGCGGTTGCGCGCGATCAGCAGCAGGGGCGCGATCGCCAGCACGACCGCGTAGAACTTGAGGATGTCGGTGAACGGCGTCACCCCCATGAACAGCATCGTGGCCACACCGAACGGCAGCGAATAGTCGGGCCAGGCGACGATCAGCGCCACGATCGACAGCGCGTAAAGCGCCCAGCACTGCAGTGCCCGCGCGATCAGCCGCGCGGCGACGGCGGCCCGGCCGCCGGGCACGAACTTCGGCCGGTAGGCAAGCTCCAGCATGGTCCCGAACAGGACGATGAAGATCGGCGCGCTGGTCTGAAGCGCGATGCGGAACAGGTGGTCGGCGGCGGGAGCCGGTAGCGTGAGGTCGGTCATCACGACCACATGGCTCAGCATCGCGCCGCAAATGGCGACCGAACGCACGAGGTCGATGCCGATAATGCGGCCGGAACGGTTCATGCGACACCCGCGACTCGTCATCACTGCGCCGCGCGCCCGTGCCGGAACGCGAGGCGGCTGGCCTTCGGGTTTCACGTTCCGGTTGCGGGGGACAGGACGGATCGGCGCAAGTGCCGCGCAGCGCGGATTTCGGCGGGGTCCAGCGCGTTTGCGCGCATTGATCGGCAGGATCGCTCCACACCCCTGGGTTGTGCGTCACGTCGAAACGGGAAGGGCGCCCCGAAGGGCGGCCCCGATGCGGCGGCGAGGGTTCGGCGGGATCAGATCGCGGCGTCGCGGACGTCCTGATCGACCTTGTCCTCGTATTTCTTGAAGTTCTCGCGGAACATTCCCTTCAGCTTTTCCGCCTGCGCGTCGTAGGCCGCGCCGTCGGCCCAGGTCTGGCGCGGGTCCAAGAGCTTGTCCTCGACCCCCGGGACCGAGACCGGAACCTCGAAGCCGAAGTTCGGATCGCGGCGGAACTCGACATCGTTCAGCGACCCGTCCAGCGCCGCCGACAGCAGCGCGCGGGTGGCCTTGATCGGCATCCGCTTGCCGGTGCCGAAGGGGCCGCCGGTCCAGCCGGTGTTCACCAGCCAGCAGGTCGCGCCGGACTTCTGGATCCGCTCTTCCAGCAGCTTGCCGTAGACCTCCGGGCGGCGCGGCATGAAGGGCGCGCCGAAGCAGGTCGAGAAGGTCGGCTGCGGTTCCACCACGCCGTCCTCGGTCCCCGGCGTCTTGGACGTGAAGCCCGACAGGAAGTGATACATCGCCTGCTGCGGCGACAGCCGCGAGATCGGCGGCATCACCCCGTAGGCGTCCGAGGTCAGCATGATGACGTTCTTCGGCTGGCCCGCGACGCCGCTTTCCGACGCGTTCGAGATCGCGTCCAGCGGATAGGCGCAGCGCATGTTTTCGGTGATCGAGCTGTCGGTGAAGTCCAGTGCCAGCGTGTCGGGATGGTGGACCATGTTCTCGATCACGGTGCCGAAGCGCGAGGTGGTGGCGAAGATCTCGGGCTCGGCCTCGGCCGACAGATTGATGGTCTTGGCGTAGCAGCCGCCCTCGAAGTTGAAGACGCCCTTGTCGGACCAGCCATGTTCGTCATCGCCGATCAGCGTGCGCGACGGGTCCTGCGACAGCGTGGTCTTGCCGGTGCCCGACAGGCCGAAAAACACCGCCACGTCGTTCTCGTCGCCGATCGCGTGGTTGGCCGAGCAGTGCATCGGCATCACGCCGCGTTCCGGCAGGATGTAGTTCAGCAGCGTGAAGACGCTTTTCTTGTTCTCGCCCGAATAGCCCGTGTTGGCGATCAGGATCAGCTTTTCCGCGAAGTTCAGCGCGATGACGGTGTCGGTGCGGGTGCCGTGGCGGACGGGATCGGCCTTGAAGGACGGGCAGTTCACGATCGTCCAGTCGGCCTTGAAGCCCGCCAGCTCGGACGAGTCGGGGCGGCGCAGCAGGTGGCGGATGAACAGGTTGTGCCACGCCAGCTCGCTGACCACGCGCACGTCCAGCCGCTGTTCGGGGTCGGCGCCCGCATACAGGTCCTGGACGAAGTATTCCTTGCCCTTCATGTGGGCCAGCATGTCGTCGTGCAGCAGCTTGAAGTTGTCGGGCGACATGGGCGGGTTGTTGTCCCACCAGATCGTGTCCTCGACGCCCGGGGTCCTGACGACGAACTTGTCCTTGGGCGAGCGGCCGGTCTTGGTGCCGGTATGGACGAGGAAGGTCCCGCCCAGGCCCAGCTTGCCCTCGCCGCGGCGCACCGCCGCCTCGACCAGCGCGGGTTCCAGCAGGTTGTAATGGGCCTGACCCACCCCGGTTATGCCCTGATCCTCGAGGCGGAAGTTCGGGTTGACGCGGGTGTCGGTCATGCTTGTGCTCCTTGGACGGCGCGGAAGACGCGGGTCCGCCTATAGCACGGGCTTTGTGCGATGAAAGTGCCCTTGCGGACGGTTAGCGCAATCATTCGATGTTAGCGTTATACGACTGAGATGTGACTGAAAGCGACGCGGCGTCAGAAGGAAAGCGACATGGCTGCGGAAACGGAAACGGTCCACGCCTCGGCGGTGGTGATGGGCGGACGGGGGCTGCTCGTCACCGGGCCGTCCGGGTCGGGGAAGTCGGCGCTGTGCCTGTCGCTGATGGGCCGCGGCGCGGTGCTGGTGGCCGACGACCGGGTCCGCCTGTGGCGCGACGGCGACCGTCTGATGGCCGACGCGCCGGCGTCGCTGGCCGGGCTGATCGAGGCGCGGGGCGTGGGCATCCTGCGCGCGGACGCGGCGGGGCCGTCGCCCATCGACCTGATCGTCGATCTTGGGCTGGTCGAGGATCAGCGGCTGCCGCCGTGGCGCACGCGCGAGGTGTTGGGATTGCAGCGCCCCCTTGTGTTCGGCCCCCTCACGCCACATCTTGATGCTGCGCTGCGGCAGTACCTGCTGGCGGGGCGGGCTGGATAGGATTTCCGGGCAGGACGGGCCGATGCGCTCCGACACGACTTCGATCTCATTGCATGACCGCACCCCGCGACAGCAGCGGGTGGTGCTCGTCACCGGTCCGTCCGGGGCCGGGCGCTCGACCGCGATCCGCGCACTCGAGGATCTGGGGTTCGAGGTCATCGACAACCTGCCCCTGTCGCTGGTGCCGCGGCTGCTGGACGGGCTGAGCCGCCCGACGCCGGTCGCGCTTGGGCTCGACGTCCGCAACCGCGACTTTTCGGCCTCGAACGTGATCGACCTGATCGACCGCCTGACCCGCGACCCGGCCTATGCCTGCGAGGTCCTGTTCATCGACTGCGCGCCGGAACGGCTGGCCCAGCGTTACAACGAGACGCGGCGCCGCCACCCCCTGTCCGAAGAGGGCACCCCGCCCGACGCGATTCGGGTCGAACGTGACCTGCTGGGCCCGATCCGGTCGCGCGCCGACGTGCTGATCGACACGACCGAGCTGTCCCCGCACGACCTGCGGGCCGAGGTCGGGCGCGTGCTGGACGCGCGCGAGGGCGCCGAACTGACGCTGTCGGTGCACTCGTTCAGCTACAAGCGGGGCGTGCCGCGCGGGATCGACATGATGTTCGACTGCCGCTTTCTCGCCAACCCGCACTGGGTGGACGGCTTGCGCCCGTTCGACGGGCGCGACCCGCAAGTGCGCGACTTCGTGATGTCGGATCCGCGCTACGCAGAATACTTTCAGCGTGTGCGCGACCTGATTCTATTCGCCTTGCCCGCCCAGGTGGAGGAAGGCAAATCGCATCTGGCAATCGGTTTCGGGTGTACCGGCGGGCAACACCGTTCCGTCACAATCGCCGAAAACATGGCTGATGCGCTTGCGCAGGCGGGTTGGCAGGTGTCAAAACGCCATCGGGAACTGGAACGCCGCGATGCGGCCACCGTGCTGTCGGCCCCGGCCGGCTGCGACAAGGGGGCGGCATGACCGACGCGGTTGCAAGTGGTAGGTACCTTTGATCGGAATCGTCATCGTCGCGCATGGGGGACTGGCGCGGGAATATCTGGCCGCCATTGAACACGTGGTGGGCCCTCAAAGTGGGATCCGCGCGATCACCATGGAAGAAGACCATGATCGCGGCGACAAGCAGGACGAGATCTGCGCGGCCGCGCATGCGGTCGACACGGGCGACGGCGTCGTGGTCGTCACGGACCTGTTCGGCAGCTCGCCGTCGAACCTGTCGCTGCCCGCGTGCAGTCACAAACAGCGCATGATCCTGTACGGCGCGAACATGCCGATGCTGCTCAAGCTCGCCAAGTCGCGCCATCTGCCGGTCGCCGACGCCGTGACGCTGGCCCGCGACGCCGGCCGCAAGTACATCAACTGCTACGACCTGTCGGTGGACAACGCGCCGACCGAACTGCGCCGCGCCGCCACATGACGGCAGGCACCGGGCACGCCCCCGGCGCACAGGATGCGGACCGCGCGGCAGAGCCGGATACCGGCCCCATCACCCGCGCCCTGAAGATCGTCAACGAAAAGGGGCTGCACGCGCGCGCGTCGGCCAAGTTCGTGGAAACGGTGGAACGCTTCGACGCGACGGCGCTGGTCGAAAAGGACGGCGAGCGGGTCGCGGGCAACTCGATCATGGGCCTGTTGATGCTGACCGCGCCCCGCGGCAGCTCGATCACCGTCACCACGGTCGGACCGCAGGCGGCGGCGCTGATGGCCGCGCTGTCGGCGCTGGTCGCCGATTTCTTCGGCGAAGGCATGTAGGCGGCAGCTTGGGCCGCGAAAGCTATCACCACGGCAATCTGCGGCAGGCGCTGGTCGATGCGACCGTCGGCCTGATCGAGGACAAGGGCCCGATGGGGTTCACCCTGGCCGAGGCCGCGCGGCTGGCGGGCGTCAGCGCCGCCGCCCCCTATCGCCACTTCTCGGGCCGCGACCAGCTGCTGGAGGAGGTGGCGCGGCAGGGATTTCACGACTTCGCGCTGCGGCTGGAATCGGCCTTCGACGGCGGCAAGCCGTCGGCGCTGTCGGCGTTCCTGCGGATGGGGCAGGCCTATCTGCGCTTCGCGTCCGAAAAGCCCGGCTTCTACATGGCGATGTTCGAATCCGGTCTGTCGATCACCGGCAACGCGGACCTCACCGCCGCCGCCGACCGCGCGCAGGACGCGATGCAGGGCGCGTCGGCCGCGCTGTTCGAGCGGCTGGCGCCTGACAGCCGGCCGCCCGCGCGGATGGTGGCGAACCACGTCTGGGCGATGTCGCACGGGGTGGTCGAGCTGTTCGGGCGCGGGCGCCCGGGCGGTCGAGCGCCCATCGGCGCGGACGACATGCTGGAAAGCGGCGTCCTGATCTATCTGCGGGGCCTGGGCGTCATCCCCCCCGATCCGGCCCGCTGAGATTTTTTTCGCCGATCTGCGCGCCGTGGGATTGACCGCGGGCTCGCCGCTCCCACATTGTTAATGTGATTAACATTCACATCCAACAGGAGCCGACCATGAACACCCCCGCCTATCCCTATCAGCCCGCCGCGTCGTCCGGCGTGTCGGTCACGGGAGTCCTGATGCAGGCCCGCGACTGGCTGGACCAGCGCGGCAAGCCCGCCTGGATCGTCGCCATGATCCTGGGTTTCGTCTTCGTCTGGCCGCTGGGCCTCGCCATCCTTGGCTACATGATCTGGAGCAAGCGCATGTTTGGAAGCTGTCACCACCGCACCCACCGCACGAACGGGCGTTCGCACCGTTTCCACCGCGCGGAATCGACCGGAAACGCGGCCTTCGACGCCTACCGCGACGAGACGCTGAAGCGCCTGGAAGACGAGAACCGCGCCTTCGTGGACTTCCTGCAAAAGCTGCGCGACGCCCGCGACAAGGCCGAGTTCGACCAGTTCATGGACGAACGCAAGCAACCCGACGCCGCCTGATCTCAGCGGCGAAGCTCTGCGGCCAATCTCTGCGGCGACGATCTGCGCGACGATGGGCCGGGGCAACCCCGGCCCGTTGTCGTCAGGAGGTGTAGTTTGTCGTCAGTAGCTGTAGTCGCGGTAGATGTTGGACAGGTCGCTCTGCCATTCGCCGTGATACTTGCCCAGAAGCTCGTCGGCGGGCGTCATGCCGCTGTCCACGGATTCGCGCAGCGCATTGAGGAAATGCGTCTCGTCCGCGATCAGCCCGCCCGCGCCAGGGCGCGCGCGCGACTTCAGCCCCGCCTCGGCGACGTCGAGCACCTGACGCGACAGCTCGTCCAGCCGCACGCCGCCTGCCTGACCCGCCAGCCCGTCGCGGGCCGCGGCGCGGCGCAACCCCTCGCGCGTCTCGTGGTCCCAGTCCTTGACCAGGTCCCAGGCCGCATCCAGCGCGCCCTGATCGTAAAGCAGGCCGACCCACAGCGCGGGCAGGGCGCAAAGCCGCCGCCACGGGCCGCCATCGGCACCGCGCATCTCGATGTATTTCTTGACCCGCGCCTCGGGGAATACGGTCGTCATGTGGTCGGCCCAGTCCGACAGCGTCGGCACCTCGCCCGGCAGAGCGGGCAGGCGGCCGTTCAGGAAGTCGCGGAACGACTGCCCCAGCGCGTCGATATAGCGCCCGTCGCGGTAGACGAAGTACATCGGCACATCGAGGACGTAGTCCACCCAGGCGTCATAGCCGAACCCGTCCTCGAACACGAACGGCAGCATGCCGGTGCGCGCCTCGTCGAGGTTCTGCCAGATATGCGCGCGCCACGACTTCATCCCGTTGGGCTTGCCGTCCAGAAACGGCGAGTTCGCGAACAGCGCGGTCGCCACCGGCTGCAACGCCAAGCCCACGCGCAGCTTCTGGACCATGTCCGCCTCGGACCCGAAGTCGAGGTTCACCTGCACCGTGCAGGTCCGGTACATCATCTGCGTGCCGAGCGTGCCGACCTTTTCCATGTAGGGCGTCATCAGCGCGTAGCGCCCCTTGGGCATCATCGGCATGTCCGCCTGCGACCATTCGGGCGCGGCGCCAAGGCCGATGAAGCCCGCGCCGATCTCGTCGGCGACCTGCCGCACCTCGGCCAGGTGCGCGTTCACCTCGTCGCAGGTCTGGTGGACGGTTTCCAGCGGCGCGCCCGACAGCTCGAACTGCCCGCCGGGTTCAAGGCTGATGTTGGCGCCGTCGCGTTCCAGCCCGATCAGGTGGTCGCCTTCCAGCACCTGCTTCCAGCCGAAGCGGTCGCGCAAGCCTTCCAGCATCGCCTTGATCGAGCTTTTGCCGTCATAGGGCAGGGGCTTCAGATCGTCCCAGGTAAAGCCGAACTTCTCGTGCTCGGTGCCGATGCGCCAGTTCTCGGCCGGCTTCTCGCCGGAGGCGATGTAGTCGGCAAGCTGCTCTCGTCGCTCGATCGGGCCGCCGCCCTGCTGGGGAATGGACATGGGGCCCTCACGAGGTCGTAATCGTTCGGACAGGTGGCGCGGCGGTGGAGGAGTGTCAAGCCAACCCTTCGGCGGGCCTGCCCAAGCCTTGCCCGGCCCGCCCGCGCGTGTCAGAGTAGGGCCATGACCACCTACGCCACCCTCGCCGCCCGGTACGCCGACGCCTTCGACTCCGTCGCCCACGGCGAGCGGGCCCGCGAGGCGGGCCGGCACCTGCCGTTCGCCGCCCTCGGGGAGCTGCAGGCCGCCGGGTTCGGCAAGGTCGGCGTCCCCGTGGACGCGGGCGGCGAGGGCGGCGGCAGCGAGACCGTGCTGCGCCTGCTCATGGACCTGGCCGCCCGGGACGTGAACACCGCGCACGTCTGGCGCTCCCACCTCGTGTTCATCGCCACGGCCATGGACCAGGCGCCCGCCCGCCGGGAGCGGTGGCTGCGGCACATCGTCGACGGGGACTGGGCCGGCTCCGCCCTGGCCGAACGCGCCGGCGGGGCCGCGCCGGGCCGTGCCGCCACCCTGGCCAGCCGGGACGAGGGCGGCACCTGGGTCGTGCGGGGGCAGAAGTACTACGCGACCGGCTCGGCCTTCGCCACGTGGACCGCCGCGACCGTGGGCATCGAGGGGGCGGACCTCGTCTCCCGCCGGAACTCCAAGCGGGCCGGGGGCGCGGTCCGCGAGCCGGACCGGGCCGTCGCCGTCGTGCGCGTGCGTCAGCCGCGCGTGGGCATCAAGGACGACTGGGACGGCTTCGGCCAGCGCCTGACCGCCACCGGGTCCGTGGTGCTCGACGACGCCGCGGCCGAGGAGCTGCTCGAGGTGCCGCGGCAGGACGGGCCCGTGCCCGTGCTCATGGAGGCGACCCTGCTGGCGCTGCAGGCCGGGATCGGCCGGGCGGCGCTCACGGAGGGCACGCAGCTGCTGCGGCAGCGGCGCCGCACCTTCAACACCGGCACGGCCGCGCTGCCCAAGGACGACCCGCAGCTCCTCGAGATCATGGGGCAGCTGGCCGGGCGGCAGGCCGCGGCCGAGCTGATGGTGCGCGAGATCGGGCGTCTGCTCGACGAGGGGGAGGACGGCGCCGACGGGGCCGGCCCGGCGGAGGCCGACGTCGTGGCGGCGTCCGCCGAGGCGATGGCCGCCGCGTACCGGGCCCAGGCCGTGGTGCCGGAGGCCGTCCTCGAGGTGTGCACCCGCATCTTCGACACGCTCGGCGCGTCGGCGACGTCGGCCACGCTGCGGCTCGACCGGCACTGGCGCAACGCCCGCACCCTCGCCACCCACGACCCGGCGGCGTTCAAGGTGCGCATGGCCGGCGACTGGCTCGTGAACGGCACCCCGCCGACCGCCTACACGTCGGCCGGCGAGGCCCCCGAGGGGGACTGACCCGACGACCGGGCGGCCGGACGTGCCGGGCTCAGGCCCAGCGGCGCAGGGCCCGGCGCTCCAGCAGGCCGAGCAGCCAGTCGGTGAGCTTGCCGAGCACGGCGAGCAGGATGATCGCCAGGATCAGGCGGTCCGTGCGTCCGTTGTTCTGCGAGTCGGTGAGCAGGAAGCCCAGGCCCATCGAGGAGGCGATCAGCTCCGCGGCCACGAGGAACAGCCAGGCCTGGGCCAGGGCCAGCCGCAGGCCGGAGAACACGGCCGGCACCACGGCGGGCAGCTGCACCGTCCGCAGCAGGGACAGCCCGTGGTAGCCGAAGGCCCGTCCGGCCTCCACCAGGTGCGGGTCCACATGGCGCAGGGCGGCGTAGACGGTGGTGAACACCGGGAAGAACGCGCCGATCGCGATGAGGGTGACCTTGGACTCCTCGCCGATCTGCATCCAGAGGATCAGCAGCGGCACCCAGGCCAGCGAGGGCACCGCGCGCAGCGCCCCGATCAGCGGGGCGAACAGCGCGTCCGCCCACCGGGACAGCCCGAGCGCGGACCCCACGGCCAGCCCGAGCGCGGCGCCGAGCAGGAAGCCCAGCAGCACGCGCTGGGTGGAGATCCCCACGTGCAGCCACAGGTCGCCCCGCTCCAGCAGGTTGACGCCGGCGCTCAGCACCGCGCCGGGGGAGGGCAGCTGCACCGCGGAGAGCAGCCCGGCGGCCGTCACCGCCCACCACAGCACCAGGAGGACAGCGGGCGCGGCCAGCCCCACCACCGCCCGGGCGCCGGGCCGGTCCAGCACCCGGGGCCGCTGCCGTCGGCGCGCCCCTGTGTCGCCGTCGTCGTGACCCGACCGCTCGCGCGCCTCGGGGCCCGTCGTCGCGGCGGGGGTGGTCAGGGCGGTGCTCATCGGATGGCCTCCTCGGCGAAACGGGTGTCCAGGATGCTCGCCAGCGCGGCGTCCACCTGGTGCTGGTAGTCGACGGACCCGGTGTCGACCAGGATCCGTCCGACCCCCGTCAGGGCGTCGAGCAGCTCCTGGCCCGGCACGGGGCTGACGTCCGCGTTGGTGCGTTCGAGGATCACGGTGCGGGCGACGTCGGGAGAGATCTTCGCGGCCTCGGCCAGGATCCCGACGGTCTCGTCCGGGTGCTCGAGCGCCCAGGCGCGGGCGCGTTCGTACGTGTCCAGGACGGTCTGGGCCGTCTCCGGGTCCGCCTCGAGGAAGGACTCCGTGGCGTTGAGGACGGAGAACGTGTTCAGGGCGAGGTCGCGGTACAGGAAGCGGGCGCCCTCGGCCTCGGCCTTGGCCATGATCGGGTCGAGCCCGGACCACGCGGCCACCGATCCGCCGGCGAGGGCGGCGCGGCCGTCGGCGTGCTGCAGGTTCTGGATCTCGACGTCGGCCGGGTCCACCCCGGCGGCCTCGAGCGCCTGCACGGCGAAGAAGTACGGGTCCGTCCCGCGCGTGGCGGCCACCGTGCGGCCCGCGAGCTGGGCGACGTCCGTGATGTCCGAGCCGGGCGGGACCATGAGCGCGGACCACTCCGGCCGCGAGGCGACGCCCACGATGCGCGTGGGCGCTCCGTTGGCCCGGTTCAGCAGCGCGGCCGAGCCGGCCGTCGACCCGATGTCCACGGAGTTCGAGCGCAGGAGCTCGTTGGCCTTGTTGGAGCCGGCGGAGAACACCCAGTTCACCCGGACGCCGCGGGGCGCGAGCGTCTCCTCCAGCCATCCCTGGTGGCGGATCACGAGGGAGAGCGGGTTGTAGGTGGCGTAGTCGATGCTCAGCGTGTCCGGACCGTTCACCGGCCCGGTCGTCGCCTCACCCTGCAGGACGCATCCGCTCAGGCCCAGGGGCAGGGACGCGGCCAGCAGGCCGAGCGCCGTGCGACGGGTCAGGCGGGCGGAGCCGGCGCCGCTCATCGGGCGTGGCTCTCGACGCCGAGGCCCTCGAGGAGCTCGGAGCGCAACTGGGCCAGGCGGGCGTCCGCGCGGTCGCGGGGCCGGGCCCCCGGCACGTCCACGATGCGCCCCACGGTCGCTCCGGGGCGGGCCACGCCGTCGGGCGCGGGGACGTCACGGGCGAGCAGCAGCACGCGGTCGGCGAGCTGCAGGGCCTCCTCCACGTCATGGGTGATGAGCAGGACGGTGGTGCCGGTGGCGGCGTGCACGTCCAGCAGCAGGTCCTGCATCTTCAGGCGCGTCAGGGCGTCGAGGGCGCCGAAGGGCTCGTCGAGCAGCAGCACGCCGGGGCGGCGGGCCAGGGCGCGGGCGAGCGAGGCCCGCTGGGCCATGCCGCCGGAGACCTCCCGGGGGCGGTGCTCCGCGAAGGGCGCGAGGCCCACGAGCTCGAGCAGCTCCTGCACCCGCGCCCGACGACCGCCCTTGGGCACGACGTCGGAGTGGATCTCCAGCGGCTCACCGACGATCTCGCCGACGGTGCGCCGTGGGTTGAGCGAGGTGTACGGGTCCTGGAAGACGATCTGGATGTTGCGGCGCAGCTTGCGCATCTGCGCACCCTTGGCGTGGGTGACGTCCTGGCCGTCGAAGACGATGCTTCCCTCGGTGGGTTGCTCCAGGGCGACGAGCAGCCGTCCCAGGGTGGACTTTCCGCATCCGGACTCACCGACCACACCCAGGGTCTCACCGGGGTAGAGGTCGAAGCTCACCCCGTCCACCGCCTTGACGATGCCTCGCGGCGTGTCGAAGTAGGTGCGGAGGTCGTCCACCTCGAGCAGCGGGGCGTCGAGCGCGCCTCGCGGTGCGGAGGCGGACATCGTCGGGTTGGTCATCTCTTCACCACTCACTCAGTGGGACTTCGGGTCGAAGGCGTC
>ERZ501041.72-NODE-72-length-22468-cov-9.904609_pt1 | contig 22468 bp, 23 predicted proteins | sample MGYA00248848_ERZ501041 | MGnify/ENA primary metagenome ERZ501041 (study PRJEB25958, sample SAMN03398573) | human skin metagenome | study: EMG produced TPA metagenomics assembly of the Human Skin Microbiome Metagenome (human skin metagenome) data set.
CCGGGCACCACGCCCGCGCCGACCGCGCGTCGGGCTTTTGCTATCTCAACAACACCGCAATCGCCGCGCAGCATCTCGCGGATCGGGGTGCGCGTGTCGCGATCCTTGACGTGGACGCGCATCACGGCGACGGCACGCAGCAGATCTTCTATCGGCGGGACGACGTGCTGACCGTGTCGATCCACGCCGATCCCGACCGCTACTATCCTTTTTACACCGGCTACACGGCCGAGACCGGCGACGGCCCAGGCCAGGGCGCGAACCTGAACCTGCCCTTGCCGCACGGCAGCGGCATCGGCGCGATGGAACAGGCGCTTTCCACCGCCGCGACCCGCATCCGCGATTTCGGCGCCGACACGCTGGTCGTGGCGCTGGGCTTCGACGCCCACCGCGACGACCCGATCGGGGTGCTGGACCTGACCTCGCGCGACTTCGCGCGCGTGGGCACGGCCATCGCCGCGCTCGGCCTGCCGACCCTCATCGTGCAGGAAGGCGGCTACGCGATCGACGCGATCGGCGACAGTCTGGCCGCGTTTCTGGACGGTATCGGCCGCTGATCCAGCCTTTTCGGCGGCACCTCGCCCAAAACGGGAACCCCGCTACGCGGACCCGCGCCGACCCCCGGACATATACTTTGACAGTATGCGACAGCTGGCGCCTACCTGCGGCCTTACGGACCAAGGTGGCGTGTCGTGGCAACTGGATCGGAACGAAGCCCCGCCGGGGCGGGCCGCATCGCGTGGGTCGATGTGGGGCGAGGCTGCTCGATCCTGCTGGTCGTGGCCGATCACACGAACATCTTCATGTCGGCGAACGGCCTGAGCCACGAGGTGTTCCAGCGCCTGTCCGACCTGTTCCAGCCGGTGCGGATGCCGCTGTTCTTCGCGATCTCGGGACTGCTCGGCGCGTCGGCGATCACCCGCAGCTGGCGCTCCGTGCTGCACGACAAGGTCGCGCTGTTCCTTTATCTTTTCGCGGTGTGGAGCCTTATCCACCTCTTCCTGTTCAAGTATCTGCTGCCGCACCCGTCCGCCGACACCGCCGGTCCGTTCGTGAAGCTGTATCTTCATGGGCTGGTTCATCCCCAGACCGGGATCTGGTTCATCTGGGCGCTCGCGTTCTATTTCGCGCTGGCGAAGCTGTGCCGCCACCACCGGCTGCCCGTCGCCGCAGCCACGATCGCGGTCAGCGTGCTGGCGTTCCATCCGGGCGCGGGCGACCACGGGCTGAACTTCGCGCAGCTCAACGCGCTGAAATACGCGCCGTTCTTCGTCGTGCCGGCGCTTTACGGCAAGCCGTTCCTGCCGCGCGTGGCGGAAAACCTGGGCTGGCTGGCGCTGGCCGTGGCGCTGTGCATCGGCATCTCCGCAGTCGGCGCAAGGGTCGGGGCCGCCCACCCGTTCGTCCACGGCGCGGCCGACTTCGTCCTGAACGTCGGCGGTCTGTGCGCCGGGCTGATCGCGTCGGTGTGGATCAGCGCCTTTGCGCGCGCCCGAACCGTGCTGTCGTATTTCGGCCGGAACACGCTGCCGATCTATCTGATCCACCTGCTGATCGTGTCGCTGGTCGTCGCAAGCCTGCCCGCGACCGACGAGACGGCCCTGCGCCTGATCGGCGTGCCCGTGGTGGTGGCGATCGCGGTGGCAGGCAGCCTGCTGGCCGAACGGCTGATCCATGCCGCCGGTCACCAGTGGCCATTCGCCCTGCCCGTGAAGTGGGCGCGCCTGCCGGTGGCCGGGCAGACCGCGTGACAGGGGCAGCCTGAGACCCGCCACCCGACGCGGCGCCCGCCTAAAGATCCGGGCCCAGCAGCCGGTGGGCCGCCGTCTGGATCCCCCAGCGAAGGTCGTCCAGCGTCGTCGCGGTCATCGCGATGCCGTGGACGGCCGCCATCAACAGCGGCACCATCACCTCGGCGTTGGTCATCCCCTCGACAGACAGCACGTCGGTCAGGCGCTCGCGGATCAGCGTTTCCAGTGCCTTGAACTGGACGCCCGCGAGATGATCGTGGGCACCGTACAGCTCCCCCGCATGGGGCGACCCTTCCAGCAGCCGGAATGCCGCGCCGTGTTTTGCGACCAGAGCGTCCGCGACCCGGTCGATCACCGGTCCATCGGCGGCGAGCGCGGCGTCGAAGCCCGCCGTCATCTCGGCGATCAACGCCTCCATCACGCCCGCGAAGACGTCGTCCTTGCTGGCAAAGTGCTTGTACAGCGTCGGCTTGGCGATCCCGGCCTCGCGGGCGATGGCTTCCATCGTGACGGCCCTCAGCCCGTGCGACAGGCCAAGGCGGCGCGCGGCGGCGAGGACGCGCTGCTCGCGGTACCCCGCGCGACTGCGTGCCTTGACGATTACACTATCTGAACTATCGTCGTTCATATCGTTCATTAAGGATCAGGACAGTTCCGATGGAAAAGGTCGCTCTCGTCACCGGCGTCTCGGGGTTTCTTGGCGGCCATGTCGCGTTGCAGCTTCTCGCTTCGGGTTACCGGGTTCGTGGAACTGTGCGCGATCCGGCCAAGGCGGACAAGGTGACGGCGACCCTGCGCCGGGCGGGGGCGGACACCTCGGGGCTCGAGTTCGCGACGCTGGACCTGTTGGCCGATGACGGCTGGGCCGAGGCGGCGACGGGGTGCGACGCCGTCATCCACACCGCATCGCCCTTTGTCACCACGATGCCCAGAAACCCCGACGACCTGATCCGCCCGGCGGTCGAGGGAACCCGCCGCGCCGTCGAGGCCGCACTGGCCGCGAATGTCAGGCGGGTCGTCCTGACCTCGTCGATCGCCGCGATTGTCTATGGTCATCCGCGAGCGAAACGGACGTTCGACGAAAGGGACTGGACGGACCTCGGCGCGCCCGACACGACCGCCTATCGTTCCTCCAAGACCTTGGCCGAGGCCGAGGCCTGGGCGCTCATGGACGCGGCGGGGCGGCGCGGCGACCTTGCGGTCATCAATCCCGGAACCATTCTCGGGCCGCTGCTGGACGACGATCCGGGCACGAGCGGCGCGATCATCGCGCAGATGATCCGGGGACGGGTTCCGGCCGCGCCGCGCATGACGCTTGAATGGGTCGACGTCCGCGACGTCGCGGCCGCCCATGTCGCAGCGATCGACGGCCCCGACGCGGGCGGCAACCGCCACATCGTGTCCGGCGACGCCCTGTCGCTGATGGAGATCGCGGGCATCATCTCCGAAACCCTGCCCGTTTACCGCCGCAAGCTGCCGAAGTTCAAGATGCCCGACTGGCTCACGCGCCTTGCGGCCCGGTTCGACCCGGCGCTGAAAGATGCCGAGGCCGAGTTGGGGCCATCGAAACGGACCGACAAGCGGGCCGCGGAACGCCTGCTTGGGCGGGCGCTGATCCCCGCGCGCGACGCGGTCGCGGCAACGGCCCGCAGCGCGGTCGCGAACGGCATCGCCTGACGGACAGAAGATTGGACTTTCTGGAAACTGGTGGAGCCGAGGGGAGGCTAAACCAGATCGCCGCATCACCTTGAACTGCCTGCCTTTGTTGACTAAAACGGCCTAATCCTTGGTCAGAAGCGTTGGTCAGATGAAGCGGAAGCGGGGCGCAGACAGGGCGCGGCGAGGCGGAGCAAGACGCCATCTCGAACTGCGGGGGCATGTTTGGTGGTTCAAGCGGGAAGTGCCGCGTGACCTGCGGAGCCACTACGGGGGCAAGCGAACGATCGTAGAAAGCACGGGGACCCGCGACCTACGGGAAGCCCAGCGCATCAGGGATGAACGAGAGGTGCAGACCTCGGCAGACTTCGCGACCCTGCGGAGCGGCGGCACGATAGCGGGCGCTGCCGCGTGGACCCCTGCCGAGCGGGGCCGCATCATGCGCGATGAATACGCCAAGGCGGAGCGTCTTGATGAGGGGGCGGAGCGGCTGGCCGATCTCTCGTTCGCTTCCGAAGCAATCGAGGCACGGTTGAAGGCCAAGCCCCAGCAGGCGGCCTACCTCAACGCCCTGCACGGATATGAGGCAGCCGACGCCTTCGTTGACGCCTACGCCACGTTTCGGAAAGACCTCCGCCCGAAGACCATCTATGAACGCCGGGGCATCCTCCGGCAGTTTGCCGAGTGGTCCGCGAAGGACGAACTAACGCTCCCCGAGGTCAACCGACGGGTGGCCGGGCGATATGTCAGTGACAAACTGGAGGCGGCAGGACGGCACTCGGCCACGGCGCGGAAGCACCTCACGGCCTTATCGGACTACTGGACGTTTCTCCTTGCACGGGGGCACGTCACGCCGCCGAAGGGAGAGGACGGCAATCCGTGGACGGGGCAACTGGCGCAGGGCCGGGGCACCCGCCGCAGCGGCAACGGCGCGGAGTCGCAAGAACGGGCGTTCACCGATGAGGAAGTGAAGGCGCTGCTGTTCGGCCCCGCGAAGGACAGCTTCACTCCCGCCTTCGTCCCCGACATTCTCGACATGCTCCGGGTGTCGCTGTTGTCCGGGCTGCGCCTCGATGAAGCAGCGAGCCTGTTAGCGGGGGACGTCCAGGGCGGCGCTATCCGGGTAGTCGCGGGCAAGACTGCGGCGGCGGCTAGGACCGTCCCCATGCATCCCGACCTCAAGCCGATCTTCGCCCGCAGGGCCCCCGACAGCAGCCCGGCGTCCGCCCCGGTGTTTCCCGACCTGTCCCGCTTGCCCCGCCCGGGTGACACTTTCGGCAAGCGCTTCCGGCGCTATCGGGAGGCGGCGGGGGTCAAAGAGGACCGGGAGGGGGTCCGCCGGTCCTTGGTCAACTTCCACTCGGCTCGCCGCTGGTTCGCCCAGCAGGCGCGACACAACGGGCACCCGCTGGAAACCATCAAGGAGGTCATGGGGCACGTCGCAGACAGGCGCGACCGGGTGACGCTGGGCTACACGGGGGCAGCTTCGGACGACCAGAAGCGGGGGCTTGTGGAAAGCCTTCGGCTGCCCCCCGAGTGAGCCGCGCCTGTGCATAATGCACATCCTATAGGTGCATACCCGTGGGCGTCAGAAGGCGCTGTCCGCCTCGCTCTCCGACGCCGGGTCATGGCCTGACCACGTATGGTCATAGGCTTCGTCCTCTCCCTCGAAGATGAAGTCACGAAACTTTCCAAGCAAATGGACCCCCATGCCCTCGGCTATGCCGGTCAGCAGCGCGTCGTCGTCCTTGCGCCGGAAGCCGACAAGCGCGGCGTTTACAGCCTTCGCTACCGCCGCCGTCATTGCTTCGCGTTCCTTGTCCGTCATCTCGGCCCCTCCACCGCTGTAGCGTTCACTCCGGTCCAGCCCCCAGTCCCCAGTAGGCACCTGTCCGGTCTCAACCATCGCTGCCAAGCGGTGCCGCATGTTCGCCACCAGCCGCTCACTGACGCCGCAGGCGCGGGCCGTCTCGCTCTTGCTGTAAGCCCACGCCTCGTTGCCTTCGGCGGGCATCCTGACCATGCGCCAAGCGCCGTCCATCCGTTCCGCCTTGGTCAACGTGACGGACCCGATGGACCTCCGGCGCATCGCCTCGGCGGCCGCAGCGCGTCGGCTCGCTTCCAGCACCCGGACAGGGACAGGTTCGCCCTCCTTCCAGTCCGCAAGCGCAGCCAGCCGATGCCAGCCGTCAACAACCCGGTAGCGCCCATCGGCGGTGTCTTGCCAAACCGAAGGCGGCTCGACGTCCACCCCGTTCCGCAGCCCTTGAAGGATTGCGTCAACCTGTTCACGGCACAGCTTCATCTCCCGAACGTCAAACGCCGGGTCTTCCGCGATCTGTGACAGGGAAAGGCGGACCACGCCGCCCTCCCCCGCCGCCTTGCTCGCTATGCGGCCCATGCGTCCGCCTTCACCTTCGCCTTCTCCGCTGCGGCGTTGGCCGCCTTGTCGGCCTGTTCGTTCCGGGGGTCGCCGGAGTGTCCCTTCACCTTCTCCACGACCAGCAGTGGCAGGCGGTCCATCTCCGTCGCAATGCTCGCCCAAAGGTCTTGGTTCTCGACCGGCTTGCCGTTGGTCTTGCGCCATCCTCGCGCTTGCCACCCCGGAAGCCATTCCGTCATCCCGCCCACGACTACGGCGCTGTCCGTCCGCAGGACCACGGGAAGGTGGGCCGATTTCGTGACCCGGCGCAGGCCCTCAATCACGGCCTGCATTTCCATCCGGTTGTTCGTCGTGTTCTCATCGCCGCCGCTTACTGTTCGCTCACGCGTCACGGACTCGCTGGCGTCTATCGCCGTGATGACTGCGGCCCATCCACCCGGCCCGGGGTTGCCCTTGCATGAACCATCGGTCGTGATCTCGATCCGGGCCGGGGCGTAGTTGTTTATCATGTCGTGTTCCTGTTGTTGGAGTGTCTACAATACTGTGGGGCTCGCCAGCGGCCTTTTGGGGGGCTGCTGACGGGCGCTGTAGTGCAATACTGTGAGGTAATAAGCGGTCGGGCTGTGCGCCCCTCGCGGGGCTCGCCAGCGGCCTAGGGCGCTGCTGACGGGCGCTGTAGTGCTATAGTAAGGGGTTTTGTAAGCAGTGGGCCCGTGCGCCTCTCGCGGGGTCTGCGGCGTCCTACAGCGGCAAGGAGAGGACCGCCCACACGGCCCCGCGCTCGTGGACCCGATCAATGCAAGCCCGTGCGCAATCCACGGCCCTCTCCGGCGTCGGAAAGCGGGCAAGGGCGTCACCGGCCCCGCCCCGGGCGATCATCTCCGCCGCTTCCATCAGGAAGTCAGCAGCGTCCCGCAGCGCCACGACCGTGTTATGCCACTCGCCCGAAAGCCCAGAGGCATCCGATAGCGCCCGAAGGCGATCCGAGGCGGCAATCATCGGGTGGGCGTCCGGCACGGCCACGGTGCCTGGGGTGCGGACGTGCGCGTTCGCGATGTGAGTCATGGGTGTCCCTCTAGGTTATCGTTGGATGGGGCGAGCTGCGCTGGGTGTGGACTCCGGCAGCCTCGAAACGCCTAATAACAGGCGGGTATCTCGACGTAAATCCAAACAAAATCAGCGCACTACAGGGAACAATCCATCTGACCGAAAGCCGCCCAAAAGACAGATTGGGTGGGCAGCCTTGGGCATCTGACCGCAGGTTGCGGCCTAGCTACGCCGCGCCCGCACCGGCCCGCCCATCTTCCAGCCTGTCCAGCACCCGCTTGACCTGCATTGCCGTCCAGCGCCCTCCACGGGCCGTAGGAACCCCGGCCTTGTCCAGCCCCTCCGCGATCTCGCGCAGGGTCGAGCCTCGGGCCCGCATGGGCTCCACGACACCGGCAATGCGCTGGGCCCTGTCCCGAGCCCCGGCCCTCCGGGTCTCGTTAAGCTTCCAAGTGCTGGGGCGCAGCCCCCCGAGTTTCTTGCCCTTGGCCTTTGCCGCTGCCAGCGCCGCCTTGGTCCGGGCGCTGATAAAGTCTCGTTCTTGCTCCGCAAGCGCCGCATAGATGTGCAGTTGGAACTTGTCGGCGCGGGGCATGGCGGCCACCCGAAGGCGCACCTTTGGGTCTTCCATCAGACTAGCGATGAACGAAACCCGGCGGGACAGGCGGTCCAGCTTGGCAACCAGCAACTCGGCCCCGGTACGGCGGACCATCTCCAGCGCCTTCATCAACTCGGGCCGGGCATCGTCCTTGCCGGACTGAACCTCCACGAACTCCCCGATCACCTCATGCGGCTCCTCTGCGAAGGTCTCCAGGAACAGCCTGATATCGAGTGCCTGGGCGTCTTGCCCCAGCCCCGAACGGCCCTGATCCTCGGTGCTGACGCGGCGGTAGGTGACAAACTGTTTCACGGCAGGAGGGCTCCTCTGTGCGGGGTTCTCGACCTGCATAGCGCCGCTTGTATCTAAATGCAACGTCCGTTGTGCCGGTTACAAAATGCGTCTGCTAGCGTCTATGGCCCGGCCGTCGGCTGCCTTGGTTGTTGTCGTTGCCGGAAAAATCCCGTGTATAGTTTCGACATGCTTGCAAGGCTTAGGGAGGGGACAAGTGCAAGAACTTTGGGATGGCGACCTCGATCATTGCGGCAAAGAGGTTCTGCGTCGGTACGAGCAGGGGCTTTCCCGGTCCGGGCTGTCAAGCGTGTTAGGCGCAGTCTATGGGTTCTTCGGTTCAAGTGCGGTATTGACCATCATCGGCGCAGCGATAGATGGCCGCTTTCTGAATTGGAGATATCCTGTCGTCATCGTGGCTGCGACGCTCTCGGGATATCTGGTAGGGCGGTACTTCGAGGATCGTGACTCCGCCCATCGGCAGGCAATCATCAACGCGCTCCACGGTTCGGGTATGCGGGGCGACATACCGCGCTAAGGCAGCTTCGGGCCCGGGGCACTGTCGTGCCGTCCTGCCCGCCGGGCGCCGCCTTGGCCCCGGCAACAGTCCCTTTTCAGGCAGCGTTTGATTTGGCTGTGGCGGTCGTAGCGCGACCCCGGCGGGGGGACTGTGTGGAGCAAGACCCGTCGAGGGCGAGCTTTCGCATTTTCTCGTCAGATTTCTTCGAGGGCCAAGGGCGACAGCGCAGCAGTCGCCAACAGGTCCGTTTGCTTGGGACTCACAATCTCGTTCGCCTGACTTCTGATCTTGGTCAGAAGGGGTCAGTTGTCGTGCCAGAAATCAGCACACCGCCTTGTTACGAAACGTTTTTCTAGACTGTCAATGAACGTGGTGGAGCCGAGGGGAATCGAACCCCTGACCTCATCATTGCGAACGATGCGCTCTACCAACTGAGCTACGGCCCCACTGGCGGCGGTTTTCCATCGGCGCGGGGGCATTGTCAAGCCGGGGCGACAGGCCGGGGAAAAGCCCCGCGAGAACGCGGTCAGCCCAGCGACTGCCGCACCCAGTCGGCCAGTTGCGCGGCGGGCCGGGCGCCGGCGAGGCGGGCGACCTCGCGGCCGTTGCGGAACAGGATGAAAGCCGGAATGCCGCGGATGTTCCAGCGCGCGGAAGCCTCGGGCGACCGTTCGGTGTCGATCTTCACAAGCCGCGCCTCGCCCTTCAGCAGCGCCGCCGCCTTCTCGAACTCGGGCGCCATCGCCCGGCAGGGGCCGCACCACGGCGCCCAGAAGTCCACCAGCAGCGGCAAATGGTCAGTCGCGCTGGCCTTGCGGAGCGTCGTCAGGTCCACATCGACGGGCTTCGCGGCCAGCAGCCCCGTCCCGCAGGTGCCGCATTTCGGCCCCTGCGCCAGACGCTCGGCGGGGACCCGGTTGGCCTGCCCGCAGGCAAGGCAGGTCAGGACGCCGGCCTGTGCCATGTCCGGTCCCCGCCACGCCGTGCGATCAGAAGATCCCCGTTACGTACAGGAGGATGATGACGACGATCGGCACGCCCAGGAACCACGCGATCAGGCCCTTCATGACGGATACTCCTGCATTTTTTCCATCTGGCCGAACGCGCGGTCGGGGTGGCGGTTCCGCTATTCGCAGGCGACCCCGTCGTTGTCGCGGTCGAGCTTGGGGCGGTAGCCCGGCTCGCCCCGGCGCAACGGGGCGGCACCGGCGTTCCGCGCCTCGGTGCAGTTCCTGAAGCTGCGATCCGAGGGCGTGTCGAGCAGATAGACCGGCGCCTCGACCGCGGCCGAGCGCTGGGGGCGATGGCAGTGATAGCCGCCGCGCTTCCTGTCGTGATGGCAGCCGCTGGCGTCCAGCCCGCCGGGATGGGCCACGGCCGCGCCCTGCCACAGTGGAAAGGCGGCGAGAGCCGTCGCGACAAGACAAGACCTGTGCAAACCCGCACCTCGTTAACGAACCTTAACGGATCGTCAACGAGGCGCGGTGCGTCGCGGAAGCCTTATTCGGCGGCTTCCGCGTAGGCTTCGACCGGCGGGCAGGTGCAGATCAGGTTGCGGTCGCCGTGGACGTTGTCCACCCGGCCCACCGGCGGCCAGTACTTGTCCACCCGGAACGACCCGGGCGGGAAGCAGCCCTGCTCGCGCGAATAGGCGCGGTCCCAGTCGGCGACCAGATCCTCGACCGTGTGGGGGGCGTGGCGCAGCGGGCTGTCCTCGGCCGTGATGCGGCCTTCGGCGACCTCGCCGATCTCGGCGCGGATTGCCAGCATCGCGGTGATGAAGCGGTCGAGCTCGGCCTTGGTTTCCGACTCCGTCGGCTCGACCATCAGCGTGCCGGCGACCGGCCAGCTCATGGTGGGGGCGTGGAAGCCGTTGTCGATCAGACGCTTGGCGATGTCGTCCACGGTCACGCCGTGTTCGGCGAAGACGCGGGTGTCCACGATGCATTCATGCGCCACGCGTCCTCGGTTCCCCATGAACAGGATCGGATAGGCGCCGGCCAGCCTGCTCGCGATGTAGTTCGCGTTCAGGATCGCGACCCGCGTGGCCTGCGTCAGCCCCTCCCCGCCCATCATGCGGATATAGGCCCACGAGATCAGCAGGATCGAGGCCGACCCCCACGGCGCCGCGCTGACCGCGCCGCCGACGAAGCCGTGGCCGGTGCGCGGGTCGGCGGGCAGATGCGGCGCCAGATGCGCCTTGACCCCGATCGGCCCCATCCCCGGACCGCCGCCGCCATGCGGGATCGCGAAGGTCTTGTGCAGGTTCAGGTGGCTCACGTCGCCGCCGATCTCGCCCGGTTTCACCAGGCCCACCAGCGCGTTCATGTTCGCGCCGTCGATATAGACCTGCCCGCCATGTTCATGCGTGATGCGGCAGACGTCGCGGACGGTGTCCTCGAAGACGCCGTGGGTGGACGGATAGGTGATCATCACCGCCGCCAGCCTGTCCCCGGCCTTCGCCGCCTTGTCCGCGAAATCCTCAAGGTCGATGTCGCCGTTCGGCGCGGACTTCACGACCACGACCTTCATCCCGCACATCTGCGCGCTGGCCGGGTTGGTCCCGTGCGCCGAAACCGGGATCAGGCAGACGTCCCGGTCCTCGCCGCGCGACTGGTGATAGGCGGCGATCGTCAGAAGCCCCGCATATTCCCCCTGCGCGCCCGAGTTAGGTTGCAGCGAAAATGCGTCGTAGCCGGTGATCTCGCATAGGCGCTGGTTCAGGTCGTCGAACACGTGGTGATAGCCCGCCGCCTGGTTTTCCGGCGCAAATGGGTGCAGCGCCCCGAACTCCGGCCAGGTGATCGGCATCATCTCGGCCGCGGCGTTCAGCTTCATCGTGCAGGACCCCAGCGGGATCATGGCCCGATCCAGCGCCAGGTCGCGGTCCGACAGGCGGCGCATGTAGCGCATCATCTCGGATTCCGCCCGGTTCATGTGGAACACGGGATGGGTCAGGTAGTCGCTGTCCCGGAGCAGGTCGTCCGGGATCGCGGGCGAGGTCGCGGGCGTGACGGGATCCGAGATCCCGAACGCATCCAGCACCCGCGCGATAACGCCGGCGTCGGTCGTCTCGTCCACGCTGATGCCGACGCGGTCACGGCCCACGCGGCGCAGGTTGATGCCGCGGTGGCGGGCGGCGGCCATGATGCCCTGCTGGCCCACGCCGACGCGCACGGTGACGGTGTCGAAGAACGCGTCCGGCTGCACGTCCGCCCCCGCCTCGCGCAGCGCCTCGGCAATGGTGGCGGCGTGCAGGTGCACCCGCTGGGCGATCGCGCGCAGGCCCATCGGCCCATGGAACACGGCATAGAACGACGCCATCACCGCCAGCAGCGCCTGCGCGGTGCAGACGTTCGAGGTCGCCTTTTCGCGGCGGATATGCTGCTCGCGCGTCTGCAAGGACAGCCGGTAGGCCTGCCGTCCGGCCGCGTCGATGCTGACGCCCACGATCCGGCCCGGCATCGACCGCTTCAGATCGTCGCGGCAGGACATGAAGCCCGCATGCGGCCCGCCATAGCCCATCGGCACGCCGAACCGCTGCGCGGAGCCGACGCAGATATCGGCCCCCATCGCGCCCGGCTCTTTCAGCAGGCACAGCGCCAGCAGGTCGGTCGCGACGACCGCGACCCCGCCCGCCGCATGCAGCGCCTCGCATTCCGCGCCGAGGTCGCGGACATCGCCGAAGGTGCCGGGATACTGGAAGATCGCGCCGAACACCTTGGCCGGATCGCAGGCGCCCGCCGCGCCCTTGACGATCTCGATCCCCAGCGGCGCGGCGCGCGTCTCGATCACGGCGATGGTCTGCGGGTGCAGGTCGTCGCTGACGAAGAACGCCTTTGCCTTGGACTTCGCGGACCGCTGCGCCATCGCCATCGCCTCGGCGGCCGCGGTCGCCTCGTCCAGCAGGCTCGCGTTCGCAACCGGCAGCCCGGTCAGGTCCGCGACCATGGTCTGGAAGTTCAGAAGCGCCTCGAGCCGCCCCTGCGCGATTTCGGGCTGGTAGGGCGTGTAGGCGGTGTACCAGGCCGGGTTTTCCAGGATGTTGCGCTGGATCGCGGGCGGCGTGACGGTGCCGTAATACCCCTGCCCGATCAGGCTGGTCATCACCGTGTTCTGGCTCGCGACGTCGCGCATGAGGCTGAGCAACTCATGTTCGGACAGCGCCGGCCAGTCGAGCGCCCGGTCCTGCCGGATCGAGCCGGGGATCGTCTGCCCGATCAGCTCGTCGAGGCTGTCGCAGCCCACGGCCTTGAGCATCTCGGCCATCTCGGACGGGGACGGGCCGATGTGGCGGCGGTTGGCGAAGTCGTCGGGATTGTAGTCGGTGGGGGTCCAGCGGGTCATTTGGAAAACCTGTTCAGCAATGGCTGAGAATGTTGACGAGGTTGCCGGCCGGGTCGCGAAGGAAGAACCGGCGGACGCCCCAGTCCTCGGTGACGGGGCCGTGGGTGATCGGGGCGCCCTCCGCGCGGGCGCGGGCAAGGCAGTCGTCGAGATCGTCGACCTCGATCGACAAGACGGGTATGGGCGTTCCCGCCCCGCCCTCGGACGCGAAGCTCAGCTGGGCCTGCTGACGACCGCCACCGGCCAGCGTCACGATCCAGCCGTGATCCATGACCGGGTCGAGCGCCAGCAGCTTGCGCCAGAACGCGGCCAGCGCAACCGGATCGGGCGCGTTCACGTTCGGGACGATCCGCAGGACGGCCATGGCATCTTCTGTCCTAAATATCCCGGGGTCCGGGGCAGCGCCCCGGTCCGGCGGGACGGCCGATCAGCCGATCAGCTCGTTATACGCGGCCTCGTCCATGAAGCCGTCCAGCGACACGCCGTCCGCGGGCTTGATGCGGAAGAACCAGGCCGCCATCGGATCGTCGTTGACGCCGCCCGGCGCGTCCGCCAGCGCCGCGTTCACCGCCGTCACGGTTCCCGCGACCGGGGCCACGATGTCGGACGCCGCCTTGACGGATTCGATGACGACGATCTCCTCGCCCTCCTCGACCGCGCGGCCCTCTTCGGGCAGTTCGACGAACACCACGTCGCCCAGTTGCTCGCTGGCGTGGCGGGTGATGCCGACGACGATCTCGTCACCTTCGGCGCGCAGCCATTCGTGGTCTTCGGTGTATTTCAGCATGGGCTGGCCTCAGCGTTTGTAGGTTGGCTTGACGAAAGGGGTAGGCACGACCGTCACCGGCACGCGGCGGCCGCGAAGTTCGGCATAGACGGTCGCGTCGTCGGCGATGTCCGACGGGATGATCGCCATCGCCATCGGCCCGCCCAGCGACGGGCCGAACCCGCCCGAGGTGACGGTGCCGATCTCGGTCCCGCCTTCCGCCGCGTCGAACAGGCTCACGCCCTCGCGGATCGGGGCGCGGCCGTCGGGGCGCAGGCCGCGGCGGGTGCGGGTGGCGGCGCCGAGTTCGGGCAGGATGACCTCAGCGCCGGGAAAGCCGCCTTCGCGCGCGCCGCCCGTGCGGCGGATCTTCTGGATCGACCAGCCGAGCCCGGCTTGCGCGGGCGTCACCTCCGCGCTCATGTCGTGGCCGTAAAGCGGCAGTCCGGCTTCCATCCGCAGGCTGTCGCGGGCGCCAAGGCCGATCGGGGCCACGCCGTCGCGGGCCAGCAGCGCGCGGGCGAAATCCTCGGCGCGCGCGGCGGGGACGGAAATCTCGAACCCGTCCTCGCCGGTGTAGCCCGAGCGGCTGACCCACAGAACGGTGCCGTTCCACTCAAGGTCGGCCACGTCCATGAACCGCATCCCGGCCGCGCCTGGCGCCAGCGCGTCCAGTGCCGCTTCGGCGCCGGGCCCCTGCAGCGCCAGCAGCGCGCGGTCGGTCACGGGCTCGACGGAAATCCCCATCGCCTCGAGCTTCCGCAGATGTTCGATGTCCTGGTCGGCGCAGGCGGCGTTCACGACCAGAAACAGGTGGTCGCCCCCCGCGCCGGTCTTGTTGGCGATCATCAGGTCGTCGCGGATCCCGCCCTGTTCGTTCGTGAACAGCCCGTAGCGCTGGCGGCCGGGCGCCAGCCCCTCGATATCGGCGGGAACCAGCGTCTCCAACGCCTTCGCCGCGCCCTCGCCGCGCAGGATCACCTGCCCCATGTGGCTCACGTCGAAAAGACCGGCCGCGGCACGGGTGTGCAGATGCTCGTTCAGCACCCCCATCGGGTACTGCACCGGCATGTCCCAGCCGGCAAAGGGCACCATCTTCGCGCCAAGCGAAGCGTGCAGGTCGTGAAGCGGCGTTCGGCGCAAGTCGTCCATCGGCATCCCCCATTGCAGCGCGACGCGCCGCGATCCAGATGCCCCCTCTGTCCCTGCCCCACCTTGCGGCAAGGGGCGCCTGAGATCGTTATCCTTCGGCGGGCGGCCCCGAAAGGCAACCTCTCTTCAGAGTGTCGTGCGGACCCGGTCCTTTTGCCTGAGAGTTTGCCGGGGCGGCTGCTCCTTCGGCCCTGGGACGTGCCAGCGTCTCCCGGTATCCGGGTTTTCGATAGCCGGGGCGGGGGTCGGCTGGCAAGGGATTTGTCGGCAAGGGCGTCCCCGCGGGCCGCCGTTCCCGTCAGGTTCAGGCGGCCATCCGGCGGCATTCTTCGGCGCAGGCGCGGCAGGCGCGCACGCAGTCCTCCATCCCGTCCAGCCGCGCGCAGTCGTCCGCGCAGGCCGCGCAGATCTCGGCGCAGGCGCGGCAGCTGTGGCGGTGAAGGTCCGACCCGGTCAGCATGATGTGGGCGGACGCGCGGCACATCTCGGCGCAGGCGGCCATGGTGCGGACGTGGTCGGGCGCGACGTGATCGCCGCCCGCCTCGACACAGTGGCCCATCAGCATGGAATGGCAGGTGCGATAGCAGGTCAGGCAGGCGTCGATGCAGGCCTGCATGTCGTGGCTCTGGTGGTCCATTGGCGTTCCCTCACCCGTTTCCGTTGCGGCGGCGTGTTTCCCAGCCCTTCTTCGCCGCCGCCGACTTCTCGGCGGCGGAGCGTCCGGTGCCGGCCTTGCCGCCCCGCTCGCCCCCGCGCTTGGCCGATTCGTGGGTATCGGGCGTGCCCCGGCCCGAGCCCGACTTGTTGCCGCCGCCGTCTTCCTTGTTCACCGTGGCCCAGGCGATCTGCTCGGCCCGATCCTCGCCCATGCCGCGTTCCTCGTAGCCCTCGGCGATGTGCTGGGCCTTGCGCTTCTGCTTGTCGGTATAGGCATCCTTGTCGCCGCGTGGCATGGCGGACCCCCTTCGGATCGGTTGCTCCAGGTCCAACAAACCGCCCGCGACGGGGTTCCTGCCATTCGTCAGATGGACGAGTTCCACGCGCCGCCGTCCAGCAGCACGTTCTGCCCCACGATGAAGCGCGCGTGCTGCGAACACAGGAACGCGCAGGCGGCGCCGAAATCCTGCGCCCGCCCGTAGGTCCCGGCGGGAATCGCGGACTGCCGGCGGGCGCGCGCCTCGTCGATGCTGATGCCTTCGGCCTTCGACACGCCGGTATCAAGGGACACGGCGCGGTCGGTCGCGTGCAGCCCCGGCAGCAGGTTGTTGACGCACACGCCCTTGGGCGCGACCTGCCGCGACATGCCGGCAACGAAGCCCGTCAGCCCCGACCGGGCGCTGTTCGACAGGCCAAGCTGCGCGATGGGCGACCGCACTGCGGCCGAGGTGATGTTGACGACCCGACCCCAGCCCCGGTCCATCATCCCCGGCACCAGCGCCTGCATCAGCGCGATGGCGCTCAGCATGTTGCCGTCGAGCGCGCGGATGAAGTCGTCGCGGTTCCAGTCGGTCCAGACGCCCGGCGGCGGGCCGCCCGCGTTGTTGACCAGGATGTCGGCCTGTCCGCCCAGCGCATCCAGCACCTTGGCGCGGCCATCCTCGGTCGTGATGTCGGCGGCGACGGGCGTCACGGTCACGCCGTGCATGTCGGCGATCTCGGACGCGGTGCGTTCCAGCGTCTCGGCCGTGCGGGCGTTGATGACCAGATCGACCCCTTCGGCCGCCAGCGCCTCGGCGCAGCCGCGCCCAAGGCCCTTGGACGAGGCGCAGACCAGCGCCGTCTTGCCCCTGATGCCCAGATCCATGCCGTTCCCTTTCGTGTCGGTGTCGGTGTCGGCCAGCAGGGAACCGCGCGCGGGCGGCAAGGTCAATGGCACCCCCGGCCCGGAAAGGTCCGGGCCGGGGCGAGTTTCGTCCAAGGCTGTAAGCGCGCGTTTGAGATCGGGCCTACCAGGTCCAGCCGCTCAGCGTGGCATCGGGCCGGTCGTCGATGACGAAGGTGCGGCCGCCGTTGACGAAGCGCCCCTCGGGCAGGCTTTCGTTCAGCCCCACGTCGTGGCGCAGATGGGCGGGAAGTTCCATCATCTGGCGGCGGGCCTGCGCGCGGGCGCGGCGGCAGCGGTTGCGGTCCACCCGGTCCGCGTACCAGCGGCGCAGGACGGTGGCGAGGCTGTCGGCGGGCGCGCAGTCGCCATCGCGCAGGATGACGGGGGTGGCACCGGAAAGCTGGATGACGTTCGGTTGCATGGCAAAGCTCCTTTCAAGGCAGGCTTGCGAGATGGGTTCACCTTGCTACGTTCAGCCCCGCACGACCAATCAACCGCCAGCACGTCGCCATAAGGACCACTTGTGGAAGCCCTTCCCCCGCTCGCCGCCATCCGCGTCTTCGAGGCGGTGGCCCGGCACCTGTCCTTCACCGCCGCCGCGGCGGAACTGGGGATGACGCAGGCCGGCGTCAGCTACCAGATCCGCCTGCTCGAGGATCGCCTTGGCGGGGCGCTGTTCCTGCGCCAGCCGCGCGGGGTCGCGCTGACCGAATCCGGGCACCGGCTGGCCCAGCCGACCAAGGACGCGTTCGGGCAGCTTCGCACCACCTGGGCCCTTGCGCCCGCGCAGCAGACGCTGTCGATCACGACCCTGCCCACCTTCGCCACCAACTGGCTGGTGCAGCGGCTGGGGCTGTTCCAGCTCGACAATCCCGAGGTGGCGGTGCGGCTGGACTCATCGGAACGGGTGGTCGATTTCGCGCGCGAGGATTTCGACGTGGCGATCCGCTACGGCAGCGGCGACTGGCCGGGGAACGAGACCCACCGCCTATTCGACATCACGCTGACGCCGATGTTCTCACCCGCGCTGCTGGAGAAATGGGGGCCGCTGCGGAAGCCGGCCGACGTCATCCCGATGCCGTGGCTCGACCCGACGGACGCGGCGTGGACCGAGTGGCTGGCCGCGGCCGGGATCGAACATCCCGTCTGCGTTCCGCGCCCGGGGCTTTCGCTCGGCAACCAGGTCCACGAGGCGAAGGCCGCCATGTCGGGCGCGGGCGTGGCGCTGCTGACGCCGCGCTTCTTCCGGGCCGAACTGGCCAGCGGCGCGCTGGTCCAGCCCTTCGGGATCGAGGCGCGGAACGGCAAGGCTTACTGGCTGGTCTATCCGACCGCCCGCCGCAACCGCCCCATCGTCAAGCGGCTGCGCCGGTTCCTGACCGACCAGGCGGCGGCGGACGGCTGACCCGCCGCGATGCGGTCAGAGCGCGGTCCAGCCCCCGTCCACGCTGATCGTGGTGCCGGTGATCTGGTCGGCGGCGGGCGAACACAGGAACACGGCCGTCCCGCCGATCTGGTCCACGGTGGCGAAGTCGCCCGAGGGCTGCCGCTGCAGCATGACCTTGGCGATCACGTCCTCGCGGCTCATCCCGTGGGTCTTCATCTGGTCGGGGATCTGCGCCTCGATGATCGGGGTCAGGACGTAGCCCGGGCAGATGGCGTTGCAGGTGATCGGGTCGGTCGCGGTCTCCAGTGCCGTGACCTTGGACAGCCCGACAACCCCGTGCTTGGCCGCGACATAGGCCGACTTGAAGGGCGAGGCGGTCAGCCCGTGGGCCGAGGCGATGTTGACGACCCGACCCCATCCGGCGGCCCGCATCAGCGGCAGCGCGGCGGCGGTGGTGTGGAACGCCGAGGACAGGTTGATCGCGATGATCTGGTCCCATTTCTCGACCGGAAAGTCGGGGATCGGCGCGACGTGCTGGATGCCCGCGTTGTTGACGAGGATGTCGCAGCGCCCGGCCTTTTCGATCAGCGCGCGGCAATCGGCCGCCTTCGACATGTCGGCCTGCACATATCGCGCCGCAACGCCGTGTTCGGCGGCCAGCTTTTCGGCCAGCGCGTGATCCTCGGCAGTGTCGGTGAAGCTGTTGATGACGAGGTCCGCGCCCGCCCGCGCCAGCGCATGGGCCACGCCCAGCCCGATGCCGCTGTTCGACCCGGTGACGACGGCCGTCTTGCCGGCCAGGATACGTTCGGTCATCTGCCACCCCGCTGTGCGCTTGCCCTGCCCGGACCATAGCCGCCCCCGCGCCGCATCCGCCAGCCCCCGCCGGCCCTCGCCCGCTGCCGCCAGCTGCGGCCCCATACCCTCGCGGCACCCGTGCCATTCGCCCGGAACCGCCCCGCCGCCGGCAAGGTTGGAAGGAACGACAAACCAGCGGAGATTGACGAACATGGCACATCGCGGCAAGATGACGAAAACTTGGGCGGCGCCCTGCTGAAGGGTTCCGTCGCGGGGGTCGCGGCATCGGTGGCACTGGACCAGCTGGACTGGTACATGTGGAACAACCTCGATCCCGAAACGCGCGAGAAAACCCGCAGCGTGCGACCCGAACGGCTGGACCCGGGGCATGTGATCGCGCGCAAGGTCGCCCGTGCGATGGGCACCGACATCGAACCGAAGGGGCCCGACAACCAGCACCCGGCGGGCGTCGCGGTCCACTTTGCGCTGGGGATGGGCCCGGCCCTTGCCTACGCGGCGATGCGCGACCGGACGCCGGCGCTGGCGGCGGGCGGCGGGACGCTGTTCGGCCTGGGCCTGTTCCTCGTCCACGACGAAGGGCTGAACACCATAACCGGCACCGGCGCGAAGCCGCAGGAGTATCCGTGGCAGGCCCACGCGCGCGGGCTGATCGCGCACCTTGTCTACGGGTTGGTGCTGGAAGGAACGATGCGGATGATCGACGGACCGCCCGGCCGCCGCCGCCGTCGCCGGCGCTGATCCGCGCATCCGGACACCCAAGGAAAAGGCCCGCCAACCCGGCGGGCTTTTTCACAACCGCTGCATGAACCGGAAGGCCGCGCGACCCGGGAAACTGCCCACGCGCGCAAAAAAAGACGCCCGCACAAGGCGGGCGTCAAGTCATGAGGCAGGTTTCATACAGGCAAGAAACCTATCGAGCAGTGCATTCGATATACGCCTTCCGGGCTGTGAGTCCAAGGCTCAAGTTTGCCAGCCCGGCGCGGGTTCGTTACGGTTGTCGGCAAAGAACCGGGACGCACCGGACGGCGGGCGGGCAGACGATGGCGCGAATCTTCAAGAATCCTGACGAATCCGCGATCCTGCGTGTGCTGCGCGTGATGGCAGTGGCGCTTGCAACTGTTGCAGCGATGCCGCTGGCAAGCGCCGCCGAGCCCCGGCATGCCATTGCAATGGTTGGAGAACCTGCCCTTCCCGACGGCTTCACCGCGCTTCCCTACGCTAACCCGGACGCGCCGAAGGGTGGGACGATTCGCCTGGCGGAACCAGGCAGTTTCGATTCGCTGAAGCCCTGGGTCCTCAAGGGAAACGCGGTCTGGGCGGTCGGCAACCTAGTGGCCGAGACGCTGATGTTCCGGTCCATCGACGAGCCCTTCAGCCTTTACGGCCTGCTTGCCGAAAGCGTCGAGACCGACCCGGACCGCACCTGGGTCGAGTTCACGCTGCGCCCCGAAGCCACCTTCTCGGACGGCTCGCCCGTCACGGTCGAGGACGTGATGTGGTCCTATGAGACGCTCGGGACCAAGGGCCATCCGCGCTATGCCGGGACATGGGCGAAGGTCGCCAAGATGGAACAGACCGGCCCCCGCAGCCTGCGGCTGACCTTCAACACGCCCGACCGCGAGCTTGCGATGCTGATGGGCCTGCGCCCGGTCCTGAAAAAAGCCCAGTGGGAGGGGAAGGACTTTGCCGAATCCTCGCTGGAACCGCCGATCGGGTCCGGGCCCTACGTCATCGGCCGCGTCGATCCGGGCCGGTCCATCACCTTCACCCGCGATCCCGACTGGTGGGGGCGCGACCTGCCGGTGAACCGCGGGCTGCATAACCTCGACACCATCCGCTACGACTACTTCGCCGACACCAACGCCATGTTCCAGGCCTTCAAGGCCGGCGAGATCGACGCGTGGCGCGAGCTGGACGCGGCCAAGTGGACGCGGGAATACAACTTTCCGCTGCTGACCCAAGGCCGCGTCGTCAAGGACGAGATCGCGCACCGGCGGCCGTCCGGGATCATGGGTCTGGTGATGAACATCCGGCATCCGGCCTTCGCGGACTGGCGCGTGCGGCAGGCGATGATCGAGGCGTTCAACTATCGCTTCATCAACGAAACGCTCACCGGCGGCACCGATCCCCGGATCACGAGCTACTTCGCGAACTCCGACCTCGCCATGCGGCCAGGGCCGGCTGGTCCCGCCGTGGCGGGGCTGCTGGCACCCTTCGCGGACGACCTGCCGCAAGGGGCGATGGACGGCTATGCCCTGCCCCCGGGCGCGGCGCAGGCGCTGGACCGCAAGGGGCTGCGGGCGGCGCTGGCGCTTCTGAAGGACGCGGGCTGGACCATCCACGACGACGGCGTGCTCAGGCGCGACGACGGCACCCCCTTCGCCTTCGACATCGTGCTGAACCAGTCGGGCAGCGCGATGCGGTCGGGGTCCGAGGTGCAGCGCATCGTCGATGTCTACATCCAGGCCTTGAAGCACATCGGCATCCGCCCGAACGTGACGCTGCTCGACAGCGCCCAGTTCATCGAGCGCACCAACCGCTTCGACTTCGGCATGGCCTGGTACGAACGCGGCCTGTCGCTGTCGCCGGGGAACGAACAGGCGCTGTACTGGGGATCGGCGAGCGCCTTGCAGAACGGCAGCAAGAACTGGATGGGCGTGGCATCCCCCGCCGTGGACGCCATGATCGACCGGATGGTGAACGCGACCACGGCCGGGGACTATACCGCCGCCGTGCAGGCGCTGGACCGGCTGCTGACGGCCGGGCGCTACGTGATCCCGGTGTCCTATTCGCCGGTCAGCCGGGTCGCCCATTCCGCGGCCCTGCACTATCCCGAGCGGCTGCCGATCTACGGCGACTGGCCCGGCTTCATGCCCGACACCTGGTGGTGGGACGCGGGCGCGATGCCGGCGAACTGATCGAAGGCCGGGAACCGGCGTCGTCCTTCTTGGTTCGGTCACGAACGCGGCGCAGGTCGCCCAAGAAAAGGATCACGCCATGAAATGGTCGCATGTGCAGGAGAACTGGTCCGCCTTTTACGAGGCGATCCTGGAGAAATGGCCCGACGCCGACGAGGCCGAGCTGGACGAGATCGACGGCGACCAGCGCGCCTTCGTGGCCTACGTCGCCCGGATCACGGAATCCGAGCCGTCCGAGGCGCGTGACGAGATCCGCGACTGGATCGCGGGCGAATTGCCGGCCGACGTGGTCATGGACCCGCTGCACGACAACCACTCGATCCTGCTGTCGTCCAAGTATGTCGGCGAGGGCGAGGACGAGCTGTCCGACGACGCCCGCTTCGGCGACGACGACGACTACCCCGACGACGGCGACAACGACGACCGCCGCTGAGGGGACGGATGTTAGAAAGGGCGCCCTGCGGGGCGCCCTTTCGTCGTTTCACGGGGGGTCACGTCTCGGGAAGGCCCATAGCTCGGACTTCGGGCGTTCGGGGCTGCGAACAGTCCAGTGGACTGTTCGCGGGTGCCCCTCTTCCGGCCCTTCGCTTGCGCTACGGGCGTTCGGGGCTGCGAACAGTCCACTGGACTGTTCGCGTGCGCCCCTCACCCCTCGACCTTCGTAAGGTCCGCGATCAGCCGCCCGGTCTCGCGGATGCGGGAAAGCAGGTTCAGGCGGTTGCGGCGGACGATCTGGTTGTCGGTGTTGACCTGCACCGCCTCGAAGAACGCGTCGATCGGGCCCCGCAGCGCGGCGATCGCGGTCATGGCGGCGGGGAAATCCTCGGCCTTCATCGCGGCCGCGATCTTCGGCTCGGCGGCGTCGAGGGCGGCGAACAGCGCGCGTTCCTCGTCGGTTTCCGCGAACTTCGGATCGGCGCCAAAGGCATACTCGACCCCGTCCTTCTCCTCGGCCTGCGACAGGATGTTCGCGGCCCGCTTGATCCCCTGCAAAAGGTTCGTGCCGTC
>ERZ501041.73-NODE-73-length-21987-cov-4.207915_pt1 | contig 21987 bp, 19 predicted proteins | sample MGYA00248848_ERZ501041 | MGnify/ENA primary metagenome ERZ501041 (study PRJEB25958, sample SAMN03398573) | human skin metagenome | study: EMG produced TPA metagenomics assembly of the Human Skin Microbiome Metagenome (human skin metagenome) data set.
GGGCCTGGGAGCGATCTTCAACATCCTGGGTCTTCTCCTCATTTCCGCTTCCATGCATAGGCTTGATGTTGAATAGCAGCGCGCACGGCCTGCGAGCGCTCTTCCGGACGAGACCATGACTGAAGCCAAGCTGAACTATCTCGGGCCCGCCCCGGCCTTGCTCACCGGACCTTCAACAAAGAAGGCCTGGTGGCGTCGCCTGCCGATCGGCCTGTTTCTTGTTGTGATCCTGCCGACCCTGATCGCGGCGATCTACTACCTTGGGATGGCCTCTCCGATCTATGTGTCGGAAGCGCGGTTTGTCGTGAAGACGCCCGGACGGACCCAGGTCTCCAGCCTTGGGGTCGCGCTGCAGGGTGTCGGCATCACGTCCGGACCGACAGACTCCTTCGCAGTGCATGAGTTCATCACGTCGCGGGATGCGCTTAATCAACTGCAACGGCGGCTGGACGTCGCGGCGATCATCGGGCATCGCGACGCGGATTTCCTGTCGCGCTATCCGCGCCCGGGCGAGAGCCGGACGGAGGAGGGCCTGTACAAGGCGCTGCAGCGCTTTGTCACCGTTGGCTATGATTCGACCACGGGGATCAGCACGCTGCGCGTGGAGGCCTTCCGTCCCAATGAAGCCAAGGCGATCAGCGAGGCCTTGCTAGCGGGGGGCGAGTCCCTGGTTAACCGGCTCAACCAGCGCTCAGCCGCCGACGCCATCACCGAAGCTTCGCGCTCGCAGGAGGAGGCCCGTATGCGGTTGAATTCTGTCCAGCAGCAGCTCACCGCATTCCGCAACCGTGAAGGCTTCATCGATCCGCAGCTGGCGGCGCAGGAGAGCTCCCAGCTGATTGGAGGCCTGCTCGCCACGATCGCCCAGCTCAGGGCTGAAGAATCCCAGCTGCGGGCCGAAGCGCCCGCCAGCCCCCAGCTGCCGACCCTGACCGGCCGCATAGCCGCATACGAAGGCCAAGTGGCTGAAGAACGCGCGAAGCTGACGGGAGGGTCGTCGTCGTTGGCTCCGAGCATAGGAGCCTATCAGGATCTCATTCTCGAGCGGGAGCTGGCTGACAGGCAGTTAACGGAAGCCACCGCGACCCTCGTCTCTGCCAGCCAGGAAGCGCGCCGGCAAAATCTCTACCTCGAACGGATCGTCGAACCCAATCTTCCCGACAAGGCCACTCAGCCGAAGCGCTGGCTTGCGCTTCTGACGGTCTTTATCTCCTGCCTGCTCGTCTACTCGGTGGGTTGGCTGATCTACGCCGGCGTCCGTGAACATGGGCAGGCGTGATGAGCCTGGAAACTGCTGATCTCGGCTTGTCCGTCAACGGGCTCAGCAAGACATTCGAACGTGCGCCACGCCCACTCTTTCAGGACCTCAACTTCCAGGTGCGCCGTAACGGGCGCCTGGCGATCCTGGGGCGGAACGGACAAGGGAAGTCCACCCTCATCAAGATGCTGGGCGGCATTCTGTCGCCTAGCGAGGGGACCATCGACTGGAAAATGAGCTCGTCCTGGCCGATCGGCTTCTCGGGCGGCTTTCAAGGCAGCTTGTCCGGCCTCGACAACATCAGGTTTCTAGCTCGCCTGTACAATCGAAACTTCGAAGACCTTCTGGATCGGGTCGACAACTTCGCCGAGCTTGGGCGATCGCTTCGAATGCCCCTCAAGCACTACTCTTCAGGCATGCGTGCGCGTCTTGCGTTCGGTTTGTCGTTGGCGATCGAGTTCGACTGCTACCTGATCGATGAACTTGTCGCCGTGGGAGACGCGCGCTTTCAGAAGAAGTGCGAGGAAGAGTTGTTTCAGCACCGGGCTGACAGGTCTTATCTGATGGCGTCTCACGACATGCACCTGATCTCCCGGCACTGCGAGCGGGCTCTGATCATCGAAGGCGGCAAGGCCAAGATGTTTCACGACATCGAAGAGGCGGTGGACGTTTATACTTGGCTACGCGCTGCATGACATCTTCCCGACGTCTGGTCGTGGCTTTCGCGCCGTCTCCCTTTGAAGCCGCGTGGCGCGACCGTATCACGGCCGTCGCCCAGGAAGCCGGCTGGCGCGTCCACGGCGACGTAGGCGATGAGGCGAACGCCGCCTTTCAACACTCGCAAGAGGACGTGCTGCTCCTTGTGCGCATGGGCCGGGATGTTCCTCCTCCTGGGCATGAGGCATCGATCGTGGTCATCACCGCCGAACCGCGGCTGGTCATGGGGCACCTTGTGGAGGAAAATGCGGGCGAGCGGGCGGAGCAGAGCGCCTGCCGGATGGGGTCCGCCGCGTTGAACGCCGTGGAGGAGCTGTCCGCGCGTGGCGGGGTGGTGCTCGACGGATCCTCCGGTCGCCTCGAGGTCCCGCTGATCGGAGCGGTCGAACGGGAGCAGGCGTTTGCGGATCCTTCCGGCTCCGCCGCGCTCGACGTCTATGGAAAGGCCGGTTCGTCGACCGGCGAGCCGACGCCCTGGGATCTGTCACTGTTCCAATATCCGGTGGGCCCGCCGGGGCATGAATTGGATAGCGGGCGCCCGTTGATCGATCTCACCGGCAGAGGCCGGATATTGGTGCACGGCCCCTACATCGTCCTTCCAGTTGGAACATGGGCGGTAGATCTCGAAGTGATCATTGACCCCGAGGGGGGCACGGCGCACCTTCGGTTCGAGTGGGGCGTGGACCTGGAGGTCGAAGCCGCCGATCCGGCGGTCGACCGCAGAGGCCGATACCGGATACGCCTGGTCCGCGAGTGGACGGAACCGGGCGAAGCGCAAGTCAGAATCTGGACCCAGTTCCCGCATTTCCAGGGAAGGCTCGAGCTTCTGTCATGCGCCGTCGAACGTGCGGATCAAGGCGTTACGGCCTGACCGTCCCGCGGTCTGCGTACTCCGCACTGTTCAGCATCTGTCGGATGAGGTCGGCGACGCCCGCCTCGACTCCGTGTTCGCGCAGGTGAGAGACGGCGTGCTCCGCACCGGCTCGGTCCGCCGAGCGGCCAAGAACGCCCTTGTAGATGGCTTCGACCACGGACCCTTGCAGCGCCTCGCTGGCCGCCTGGACGCCCGCGGCATGCGCCACCTCGAGATGCGGGTCGGGTCCCCCCATTACGGCATCCACCTCGCGCGTGATGGCGGCCATGCGATGCTCGAAGGTGGGGCTGTAGCCCCGCAGATGTTGCCGGATAAAGGTCCCGAAGCTCGAGTTCATCAGGTCGGTGGATTGCAGGTAAACCGAGTCCATGATCTCGCGATTGGTCCTCAGCATGCTTTGAATAAGGTCTTGATCGTCGTCGGACCCGATCCAGTCCTCGGCGGCTGCTAGACGTTCGTTCGACACGGCGGCGAACCGCTCGTTCCACTCGGTGACAATCCGACGCCCGCCTGGCGCCCCCAAGTTGAAAAGGCCGACACCGGCGTTGATGTCCCAGTCGTTGTCCGTCGCCATCGACGGCGTAAGCACGGCGGCGTAGTGCTGCTTGTCAGACAGGTAGGCGCGCAGATCGAAGTCGAGATCCACGATACAGGCGTCGGCGTCCATGTAGACCGCCCAGCCGTTGAAGCCGCGGTTCATCAGTTCATTGAGTTGGATGATGCGGTTGTAAGTGGCCTCCCAAGGCCAAGGGCCTCGTTTGATCCCGATATAGCTCTCGTAGGAATGGCCCTGTCTTCTGCAGTATTCGGTCACCGTCCGGGACGTCTCGGATAGCATGCGCGCATACCTATAAGGATCAGCGCTCTGAAAGATGACTATGTCCATAGGGTTCCTCCGGTGCTTTTTTCTACAGCCGTTATAGGGTCGCGTAGTGCGACTCGGCGAAGAGCCGGTCGATCACCTGCTTCGTGCTTTCGTTCCACGTCTGGAAAGTCATGCCTTCCGTGCTCGGAGCCTCGCCGCGTTGGTCCGCCCTGATCCATGCCTTCAAGGCGGCCGCCAGCTCGGGAGGAGTGTCTCCGCTGAAATAAAAGGCGTGTTCGCCGGCGACTTCTCGGAAGACCGGTATGTCGCGTGCGATCAGCGGCCGCTTGTGCAGGGCGGCTTCAATCAGCGGCAGGCCGAAGCCTTCGCCGGCGGACGCCGCGATCAGGGCGCAGGAGGCTGCGTAGACGTCATCAAGGAATTCATCGCTGATGCCCTGCAGCCAGAACAGTCGAGATCCAGCCTCATCATGCGCCGCCAAAAGCTCGGCGAACGGGCCCATCATCCAACCGGCCTTGCCGACAATGACGAGCGCGACGTCTTCTTCAGCACGCCAGAGCTGTTGAAAGGCTTGAAGAACCTGTTCGTGTCGCTTACGCGGCTCCACCGTGCCTACCATGAGGAACGTGCGCCGGCTCCGTATCTTCTTCAGCAAATCATCGGCGTCGTCGGGCCGCCCGCGGCTGGGAATACTGCCCTCCAGATCAGCGGCGTTATGGAAGTAGTCCACAGCGATAGGCCGACGGTGTTGGCGTTGAGACAGGGCGCGGCCGAACTTGACGACGTCATCAGCTACCGTTGCGGACACGCAAAGGAATTGGTCGGCGACGCGCAGGCTCGTCTCGAACCAGCTCTGCATCACGGAAGGCATGAAGGGTGGGAAGTACTGAGGCAGCATCAGCGGCAGCAGGTCGTGGACGCCAATCACGACCCGACCGCCTGCACGCCGGAAGTCCGTCAACCAGTCCTCCACCAGCGGCAGCCTGTCGGGAACCCAGTCGATGGCGAGATACAGGTCGCCCTTGTCGAACTCCACGGGCGACTCGGGCAGGACCCAGGTGGGGAGGCCAAGGTGATCGGTGACATAGGCGCGGGCGTAGCGGAACTGATGTCCGTCCATACGGATCGGCTCCACGCGATAGCCCGGCGGCGGGTTCGCGATGAGGTTGACCAGAATGGACCGGACCACTCGCTGGATGCCGGTCTTTGCATCGCTCTCCGCGAGCACGGTGATGTCGTACAGGATTTGCCGCAAACCGGGCCGCGCTCGCCGCGCGGCCAAGACGGCTGACGTTCTTCGGAAATCGTCGCGGTCAGGATAGGTCGGCGAAACGAAGTCGGCGATGGCCGCGACGGTTGTTTTCTCAAGCGCGGCCCGTCCGGAAGCATGACCTTCGATAGCCTCGTGAAACCGATCTCCTATTCTGGCCGGATGATAGGCGATCCGAACGCCCTCCTGCCCTCGTGCCGCCTGCTCGCGCGCGAACTTCGGATCTGAAGCCAGTCGATCCAGCGCGGCGGTCAGTTCGAGATGGGTGAAGTCATCTGGAAGCTTCAGCACCCAGTCGTCGGGAAGCTCCGCGGTGGCGCCGTGGGCGTTGACGATCAGGGGCAGACCCTGGGCCAGGCAGTCGAGCACCGTCCCCGAGGTCTCCCCGCGAGATTGCGATCTCAGTTGGATGGCGATGTCGGCGGCGGCGAGATAGTCGCGGTACAGTTCGTCCGGAGCAAAGCCCGTGATCGTCACATCGGCCCGCGTTTCGATCTCGGCGTCCAATGCGGCTCCGTACTCGCCGCCGCTGTTCCCGCCGACGAAAACAAGCTTGGCCCCCGGGCGCCTGCTGGCTTCACAGGCGTCCCATGCGGTCAGAAGGTCAAGGCTTCTCTTTCGCTGCGTCAGAACCCCGAAGCTGCAGACCAGCAGGTCATCTTCAAGCAGTCCAAGACGTGCGCGCGCGCGCTGGCGTTCTTCGGGGCGGTCAAGGCCGCGCTTGACCGCTTTCAGGTGCGGGATCACGGTCATGTCGTCGGCTACGGCGGCGCCGAAGAGATCACGCGCAAGGCCGACAGCGAACTCTGAGTGCACGATGACGCCTGTGGCCGCTTCAAACACGACGGCGTTTGTCGCAAGCGCCTCCACGGCTTGCCTGCGCCCGAGGCGACGTTCGAGATCAAGTCCCGCCAGACCGTGGGTGCGATATAGTTCCTTGTAGTAGTCTTCTGGAGAACAGAGACCTGTCCCTGACATCCAGTCAATCAGATCGCTCAGGAAGAAGTCATGCAAGATCACGACGCCGGGGAAGCGCCTGATCAAGGGCAGCATGTGGGCGTGGAAGTGGGAGTTCCCGACGTTGTAAACCACGCGATCATAGGATTGGGCGTTCATTTCAAAGAACGCCAGATCGCGAATGACGAAGTTGGCCTCGATCCAATCATGCCTGACAGAGGCGTCCATACCGACAATGCAGTCGATCTCGTAGAATCTGGCGAGTTCGGGAAGAAGCGCCGCGGAATAGTTGGAGATCCCCGACTCTTCGGAAGGCAGCGGAGAGAAGTAAGCCAGCCTGAGTTTGCGGCGGATGGGCGCGACAGTCCTTGTCGCGTCCATCCGTGCGCCTTGAACCGCTTCAAAGGCGTCAAGGGTGCGGTCGGCCACATGATCCCAGTTGAACTCGGCCGCGCGAGCTAGACCGAGGGCGACGGCCTCCTCCCGAGCCTTGGGTTGCTGAAGCAGGCGCGTCAGAGACGCAGCCAAGCTCTTCGCGTCGAGCGGATCGAACATCAGGGCTTCATGCCCCACGACTTCCGTCAGGCTGGAGCCCCGCGCCGCCAGAGTGGGGGCGCCGCACGCCATGGCCTCCAGGGCGGGAAGACCGAAGCCCTCGTTCAAAGACGGAAAAACAAAGGCCGCGCAGATTCCGTAAAGAGCTATGAGGTCGTCTTCCGGTACCTGCTGCAGGAAGCGCAGTTTGGAGGCCGCAACGCCGTGCCGCGCCGCCAGAACCTTGAGGTGACCGATTTCTTCGTCGAACAGCCTTCCGGCGAAGACGATCAGATGGTTGTCCTGGATAGTCTGCGGCGACGCGGCTAACGCTGCGAAGATGAGCTGGACATTCTTTCTTGGATCAACGGCGCCGACGTAAAGAACGAATGGCTGATCCAGGTCATACCTCCGTCTCAGGGCCCCAGCCGCATCGACGCTCATCTCCGACGGTCGGAAAGCAGGGTCCACTCCGGCGGAGATGACCGCGATCCGATCATCCGGAATGCTTAGCCGCGCTTCCGCCTCGGCTGCGGAAAAGCGGGATACGGCCAGCAGGAGGTCCGCTCGCTTCAGGAACTGCGCCTTGCGCAACCAGTGGCGCTTGGGTCCGGCTTCTGACAGATAGCGTTCCGGATCTGCGAGCGGTATCAGGTCATGAAGCGTGACGGCCGTGGCGTACGGCGCGTCGAACCAACCGATCGAGGTGACGGCGTCGTCTACATAACCCTCAAACAGAGAAGCGATGTGTACGATATCCGGCGCGATCTCGGCCACCGCCGCCTCGCGCAGATGTTCGGCGGCGTATGTGCGCCACAGGTTGCCTGGATCGCGCTCTGCCGTCGCGCCCGGCACTCCGAACAGGTGCACGTTGCTGGTTGAAACGAGTTCACTGAACTCATCGACGAGGTTCTCAAGTCCCTGATTCAAGCGACGGTTCAGCAGAACGTGCACATCATGTCCCCGCCCCCTGCGGATCAACGCTCTTGCAAGCGACAGCGTCTGACGACCAATCCCCCGAAAGCGGCTTTCGGTCTGAGCGCCTTGGAGATCAAGCAGGATTTTCATGAGCGCTCCTCAGGCCCGGCGGTTCTTCAAAGCTTCAGCGACAAGTCCGTGGATGAGGACGGCGGTGGGCTGGAGGTCGAGCTCTGCCTCCGACGCCGAACCCAGTCCGGAGTAATCTCGGATGCTTCGATCCCGCTCATCCAACGCCTTGATCTCGGCCGTGATGGCAGGGTCTGGATCCAACTCCACCGCCTGCATATACCAGTCGCGAGCCTCGGAAAGGCGGCCCTGGACCTTTCTCAAATGCCCCATCTGCACGTGCGCGTCAGCGTCGTCGCCACGAAGATGAAGGACGTGAAGATAGGCGAGTTCGGCTTCCGCGTATGCGCCGGTGTCCTTGCGCATATTGCCCAACTGCCCCCATGCACCCACGGCCTTGGGGTGCTTCATCGTCACCTCTTCATACGCCTCGGCCGCCGCCGTGAACTCGCCGGCGTCCCGCAGACGGTCGGCCTGAGCCATGGCTTGCGCAAGGCGGGTCTTCCGATGGCTGGCCTTCATTCTGCGCCAGCCGCTCACCCGCGCTAGGTTCGCCAGAGCCCTCATGCTGTCTCCTGCTGTTTTGAATAGGGGACGCGGGCTTAAGGAGTGACGCCGACCTTCGCGTAAAGCGAGGCGAGCCGCTCCTGATAGCGCGCGGGCGTGAAACGCTCCACCTGTGAACGTCCGCGGCTCACCAGCTCGGCGTGGAGGTCGTCATCTTCGGCCAGCACACGCAGTCCTCGCGTCATGGCCTGAACGTCGTAAGGGTCCACAATGTAGGCGGCGTCGCCCGCCACCTCGGGCAGTGACCCCGCCGAGGACGTCAGTACGGACGTCGACAGTGCCATAGATTCAAGGACCGGAAGGCCGAAGCCCTCGTAAAGAGACGGGAAAAGAGTGCTTCTCGCGCCCCTTATGAGGCTGAGCAGCAGGGAGAACGGCATGTAGTCGTACTGCCTGATCCTATCGGCGCTGGGTCCCCCGTCGCGCTTGATCTGCTTCAGCAGCGCCGTTTCGCCATCCTCAAGCCAACCAGCGCCGCCTACCAGGACGAGGGGCAGGCGGACGCCGGATGCGAGATAGGCCTCCACGATCCTGCCCAAGTTCTTCTTAGGCTCGATCGCGCCGTAATGTAGAAAATAGCCCTTCCATGGAAGGTTGAACACGCCCTCCAGTTCAAGCTGAACGTCGCCATCCGATCGGGACGTCAGCGCCGTCGGAAGGTTGACTGCCTGATAGGTGTTGGTGATACGGGCTTCGTCCACACCGAGAAGGCGGATGACGTCCTGTCGAGTGGTTTCCGAGACGACGGCGATTTGGTCGGCCCGCCGCGCCACCTCCCGGCATAGGTCCATATAGCGTGACTTGTCGTCCAGCGTCGTATGCGGCAGGCGCAAGGGAATGAGGTCGTGAATCGTGTAGACGTTGGCCGCGTCCTTGGCGTGGAGAGGCAAGGTCGCCGTCCAGTGGACCACGTCGGGCTTGCTCACGCCCCCGCCCTCGCGGAACCTGACGGGTGTTCCCGATCCATAGGCCGCGAAGCAGCGGTTCGCTTCGGTAAAGAGCGACTGCGCCGCCCAGAACGCGTCGGCGGCCGGGCGTCCGCCGCCCCTGGTCGACCAGATGACTTCGCTGGATGGCGCAATGCCGTATGCTTCGCGGCCCAACTGAGAAAGTGCGGTGCGGCGGAACCTCTGCAGCTTGGCCTTTCGTGTAAGCTTTCCAGGCTGGCGCTCGGCGTCGGTGAGCATCGCTTCATTGACGACATCGGCCGACATGCGCACGCGCGGCGGGCCGTAGAGCACCTGCGTGCCGAACCCGACTTGGCGGGCGTTCACCAGGAGGTTGCGCCCGTACGTGGCTATCCCTGTGCCTTTGGAAAGCGCCAGGTTGAAGCCATCTATGCAAATTGACGTCATGGGCTTGCGTCGACTTTCCGCAGCGTCAGTGGGCTTTGTCTCGCCTCAGGTGGGTGTCGATAGCGGTCATCCAGCCTCTACGGCAATCCCCTTTGTGGCAATCCAGAGGTGTTCCGCGCCTAGTGCGGCAAGGGTCAATAGCGCGACGCGGGCCCATTGTCGCTGGCCAGAGATTGGCGAACGAGCTAGACAGCCTCTGCTTGGACAACTGCAGGTCTCGCCTCCCATGAAGATATTGTTCTTGCAATCAGCCGACGCTTCGGAATACCGCCGTTTTCTCGACGTTACCTCGGAGACGGTGAAGGAGTATTGCTCCATCCACCAAACAGACTACGAGTGTTACATGGGAATGAAGCGTGGCGTGCACCCTTGGCATGCGGCGCTTAATCGGATCGCAATCCTGAAGTCTCATGTCGATCAAGGCTTTGACGGTTGGGTGATCTACCTCGACGCCGACGCATACATTGCGGATCTTGGGTTCGACATCAGGGCCTATCTTTCGAAAAAGAGCGATGTCGCGATCATCGCGGCACCCAGCGGAGTCCAGCCCCCACGCTGGTGGGACGTGAACAACGGGGTTGTCGCGTTCAACTTGGCGCACCCCCTGACCTGCGCTTTGATCAAGCGTTGGCACCAGCGGCTGATGATGAACTCCGACGAGGAGTTGGCCAGCGAGACGAAGTGGGGAATGGTGGTCGATGATCAGCATATCTTCCATGAATCGCTGATGGACACCGCTGGTATGGAGAATGGGCTCTATCGGGATGAAGGTGACGGCGCGGTCTTCAACTGGAACAACCGCTTCATCCGGCAGCGGGTGCGTCTCACAGGAACGCTGGCGAGCAGGCTCAGCGGTCTAAGTGAGATGGTGGGCGAGGTTCTGCGGGACGGCGGAGCGGTCGACCGCCATGAAGCCTTTGAGGCCGCGGCGCAGGTCGCGGCGAACGCCGAGTTCGTCACCGCGATCTACGAGGTCCTGTTGGGACGCCAGCCTGATCAAGGCGGCTTTGAAGGCGTGATGCGCGCCTTGAAGCGGGGAGAAAGGACGTATAGTCAGGAACTTGAGGCCTGCATGCGCAGTGCAGAGTACAAGGCCCGGCTGCCTAGTCTGCTTCTTGGGTTCATGGAGCCTCACGAGCTCGAGAACCTAGTGTTGGAAATTATAGCATCGACCCGGTCTTCATCGTGATGCGGCGCGTGCGGGCGTAAGGATCGGCACCTTGGGGGCGTGGACTTTTGGATAGGTTTTATCTCGATGTGGCTCCGCTCCAGGAAGCGGATTACACTGGAATACCCCAAGTCACGGCCAAGCTGGCAGATCAGTTGCTCGGAGACAGCAGCGTCGAGCCCGCGTTCTTCTACAATCGACATGAGGTTCCCCGAGATCTCGTCGGTCACATGCTCGCGTCCAGAACGGGAAAGCTGATCCGTTGGGCCAGCGACCGCTATGTCATGAAGCCGGCTCTTAGGGCCGCAGGTGATGGTCGAACGGTCGGGCTGCACACCAATATGAAGTTCGCGCGGCGGCTGTTTCCGACCGAGGGGCAGATCGTTCACGACCTCACAACCGTGGTGACGCCGCACTATCACACCAGAGAGACCAATCTTTACCACGTGGAGAAGTTTTACGGAGACCTGCATTCCAACGACGTGACGTTCTGCGTTTCGCAATCAACGGCGTCGGACGTCGGCATCTTCTATCCTGGTCTGCCGGGTCCGGTGGTCGTGTCCCACCTGGGCGTGGACTGGAGCCATATCGACGAGATGACGAGGTCGCTCAAGGGGCCTAGCGAGAGCTATGTGTTGGTGCTCGGAACCTTAGAGCCGAGAAAGAACGTCGTGGACGTTCTGAAACTGCTCGCCAAGCAGCCGCAACTCGCCAGGATGTACCGCTTCGTGTTTGGTGGACGCTTCGGCTGGGGCGGAAGCTTCGACGAGCAGATCGAGGCGCTTGGCCTGAGGACGTTGCTTGAGGATGGACGTATAACCCGAACGGGATTCATCAGCGAAACCGCCAAATACCTTCTCTACAAGAACGCCTCGGCGGTCATCTATCCATCCGTCTACGAGGGCTTCGGGCTTCCGGTCGCAGAGGCCTTGTCGCTGAACGTGCCGGTGGTGACCACCGCGTCGTCCAGCCTGCCCGAGGTCGGTGAAGACCTGGCGGACTACTTTGTTCCGGGCGATACCAACTCCCTCAATGCGGCCCTTGGGCGCGCGTTGCGCCGGCGACGTATCGAAGACTCGAACGCCCTGGCCGAATGGCGGGCGCGGTTCTCTTGGGGCCGCTGTTACCAGACTATCAAGGAAGGCTTGTTTGACGCCGCCGCACGGAATGAGGTTGACCGATGAAGTACACGCTTGACCGGGCTGGCGCGGTGGTCGGTTTTTCCGAATGGACGTGGGATTTCATCTACACGCCCATCGTGGGTTGCTTCATCAACGGACGTCTGGAGGCCTGGGCCGAGTGCGACCGCGAGCCGCTGGGGGGTCTTCAAGGGCCCTCGTCGCGCTGCTGGTTCCGGATGGAGCTTGGCGGAGACGTGCACGCGCGTCTCGGCGCGGGCGATCCCAGCGTCCGCATCAAGCGTCTGGAGGACGGCAGAAGTCTTGAGGCCGACAGACCGTTCGAAGCTATGGAGATTCGGCGCTGGCGCATCGAAGACTTCCTGGCGCAGGATGAGCAGTCGGGATTGATCCCGCTCTGGGGGTACATTGCGTTTCTGGCGGCGCCTTCGGCGCACAAGACCGATATACTGTTCTTGGATGTCCTTGGCCGACTGCCCGACCCAGACGGGCGCCGGGGTTACGCCGAGGCCGTAGATCGAGGGGTGTCGCTTTTTGATCTCCGACGCGAGATGATGAGATCAGAAGAGTTCTCGGCGCGTGGCGTGACGATCTCGGATCGTGTGGGCGCGTTGATGACATCCCCGATCTGGAACCATCTTCGCCCAATGGAGGCGTTGGGAGAGAGACGTCGCGGGGTTCCGCAGCTGCGGTTGGCGTCCTATGCCGATCACACGGATGCCGAGTTCGTCGAACAGGTCTACATCGACTGCCACGGCCACAAGCCCACCGCTGATGCTGTGGGTGAGATGACAAAGAACGCTGAACTTCACGGACGTCGGTTCGTCGCGGGCCTGCTGCTGCGGGATGCTTCCATCGGCGGCAATCCCATGGAACTTCTGGATGCGTGACCCTGCAGGATCCGACGCTGAGGGCTCAAAAAGGCCCGACGTGCTCATCTCGACGTCCGGCACCAAGGACCCCGCTCGAAGCCTGGGCACGGCGCACTATTCCTACGGTTTCGCCGCCGACGCGTTCCGCAGCATGTTGGCGGACGAGGGCGTCCCGACCACGTTGATAGCTGAACCGGAACAGTTCAAGACCGCCCGGTTTGCATCCGTACACGGGATGTCTGACGCACCGACTCTACATCTCATCTTCCGCAGCAGTGAGAATATCCGTCCCATCCCAGGCGTCTACAATGTCGCCTGTTTCGCCTGGGAGTTCGAGGCCCTTAAGGCGAATGGGCTGCCGGAAGAAGCTACCGTCCACGATCAGGTGGGCATGCTAGGAGCGTGTGATGAGGTCTGGGTTCCTTGCGAGTACACTCGTCAGGTCCTGAACAATCACGGCTTGGAGCGCGTCCACGTCGTGCCCGCGCCCGTGCACGTCAAGCAAGAGGAGCGAGGGGATCGGCGCGACAGGTTTGCGTCCTTGGCCCTGAGGGAATCGGTCCCGCTGGTGAGTTTGTCGTCCGGCGACGAGGCCGCATTCGGACGGCTGGCGCGGACCTACTCGGCCCCCCTCATCGATCAGCCGCGTGTCCGCTCGGCGGTGGAGAACGGAGGTCCCATCTTCCTCACCGTGTGCAATCCCTACGATAAGCGCAAGAACCTGGCTTCGCTGATCGAAGGTTTCCTCATGGCGGCGGAAAATCACCCCGACGCGGTCTTGATCGTGAAGCTCGTCACGTCGGGTCAGTTTGAAAGCCCCGTCGGCTACCTCTTCCACCAAGTACGTGTCCTGTTCGGGATCCCTCATTGCTTTCATGAGGATGGTGTTGTTCTGTTTTCAAGCTTCCTGTCTCGGGAAGAGATGTCAGATCTGTACTCGAGCGCCGACTTTTATCTTAGCACGTCTTTGGGCGAGGGGCAGAACCTCCCCTTGATCGAGGCCATGGCCCACGGCTGCGTGCCTGTCAGCGTCCGCAACACCGCCATGGCTGACTATATCGACCAGGACAACGCGGTGGTGATCCGGGAGCGCCGCTACAGCGGGCTCGTGTCCGGATTAGCGTCGGATGTCGCGGGCGTGCGCGTGCGGATGCCTTTCAGCGACCGTTTTGCGGTGGCCGAAGCCATTCAAACCGCGCTTGGACTTTCCCCAGCGCAGCGACTGGCCAAGGCCGCCGCAGCCGCCCGGACGGTTCAGGAGAGGTACTCGCGCGCGGCGATCATGTCTCGGGTCCGCCAGCGACTGGATGACGCGCTGCCTGGGGTAAGCTTCTCCTAGCGGCGCGTAAGCCGGTGTAAGGTGCTGGCTTATCCAAGTCTGAGATGAACAACACGTCGGAACCCTGGAATCCCGACGTCCGACGCAGGGAGAAGATGAGTACACAGGTTCATAAGCTCGATCTGAACGCGTTCGTTGACGCGCTTTATCGGGTGCTGCTCTCCCGTGAGCCGGATCGGGACGGACGAGACGACAAGATCGCCCGACTGACAAACGGGCTCGTGACCATCGAGGGGGTAATCGCCGAGATCGCCGGCTCGACCGAGTTCGCCGACGTTCTGCCCGAGACGCTTGCCCGGCTGGGCGTGGCGGATCGCGTGCGGTTCACCAACGATGCTTCGCAGTACGGAGAGTTTCTCGAACTACTCCGGCTATGGGTGTCCGAGATCCAGGTTGGCGGAGTGGTCGTGGACGTCGGCGCTCGCGGCCGCGCGCGGTCGAACTCTTATGACTTGATGAAGCAGTTCGGCTGGCGAGGCGTCCTGATCGAAGCGAACCCAGGCTTGTTGGAGGAGATCAAGCGGGATTTCGCAGGTTTGGATTTCTCGCTGATCAACTGCGCCGTTTCGGACTTCGACGGTCGAGCGACGTTCACGCTCGGCGTCAACGAGGATGTCTCGTCCCTGAACCCCGACATGGCGAAAGCCTGGGGAGAAAGCCCAGGAGTTCTGGAGGTGCAGGCCAGAAGGTTGGAGCCGATCCTACAAGAGCAACAGGTGCCTGCTTCCTTTGACCTTCTTTCCCTCGACATCGAGGGTGAAGACATCAAGGTACTGAACGACCTGATTGGCGGCGGCTGGTACAAGCCGCGTTGGATCATCATCGAAGCATCTCACGACTTCAGCGTCATGTCTTTGGATCAGGCTCCGTTTTCCGACTTGGTCAAGGAAAGCTATGTCCTGAAGGCCCAAACGCGGGCGAACCTCATCCTGCGCCGCCGAGCTGATGATCCACAACTGGCGGACGGGTCGTCGTGACATAGCGCACCGCTCCTGCTAGGCCGCGCGATCATGATCAAAACCGAAGAACGCAGCTGGGAGACGGCGAAGACGCTGGCTGAGGCGTTGCCGTATATCCAAGTTTATGACCGCGAGACGGTGGTGATCAAATACGGCGGCCACGCCATGGGCGAGAGCGCGGTGGCCAAGCAGTTCGCGGCCGACGTGGTGCTGCTGAAGCTGATGGGGGTGAACCCCGTGGTGGTGCATGGCGGCGGCCCGCAGATCAGCGCCATGCTGGACAAGGCGGGGGTCAAGTCCAGCTTTGTGGACGGCCTGAGGGTGACGGATCGGGACACCATGCAGGTGGCCGAGATGGTCCTGTCGGGCGCGGTCAACAAGGAGATCGCCCATTGGATCACCATGGCCGGCAAGGAGGCGGACGTGCGCGGCGTTGGCCTCTCGGGCAAGGATGCTGGGTTGCTGACGGTCGAGAAGACGCGCCGCACCAAGCGCGATCCGGACAGCCTGATCGAGCACGAGGTGGACCTGGGCTTCGTCGGCGAGCCGACCAAGGTGGATCCAAAATTGATCGCTGGCCTGATCGCGTCGGAGACCGAGGACTGGGTGCCGGTGATCGCGCCGATCGGCGTGGCCGAGGACGGTCAGACCTTTAACGTCAACGCCGACACGGTGGCGGGGGCGGTCGCGGGCGCTCTGGGCGCCAAGCGGATGCTGCTGCTGACCGACGTGCCGGGGGTGAAGGGCGCGGACGGCGAGATCATTCGCGAGATGACGCTGGATCAGGCGCAAACCCTGATCGACGATGGCGTGGCGACCGGCGGCATGATCCCCAAGCTGGAGACGGCGATGGCGGCCGTGCGCGCGGGCGTCGAGGCGGTGGTGATCCTGGACGGACGGCGCCCGCACGCCATGCTGGTCGAGCTGTTCAGCGAATACGGCGCCGGCACCCTGGTGACCGCCGGGTGACCGTTCCTGCGCCCGATCTGTCGGATGTCCGCTTCTGGGTGTTCGACATGGACGACACGCTTTATCCGCCCGAGCAGGGGCTGATGGGCCTGGTGCAGAAGCGGATCAACGCCTTCGTGGTCGAGGCCGTAGGCCTTCAGCCGGAGGAGGCGGCGGTGTTGCAGCGGCAGTTTCTGGACGAGCACGGCACGACGCTGGCCGGCCTGATGGCCAACTATGCGGTCGATACGGAGCGATTCTTGCACGAGGTGCACGATGTGCCGCTGGATGGCCTTGAGCCCAATCCACGCCTGGCGGAGGCGCTGAAGCGGCTGCCGGGCCAGTGCTTTGTCTTCACCAACGGCGCGCGGGAGTATGCGGGTCGGGTGCTGGATCGGCTCGGGGTCGCCGATTGCTTCGTCGATGTGTTCGCCATCGAGGACGCCGATCTGACGCCTAAGCCCGCGCCCGCCACCTTTCGCCGAATGGCCGAGCGGTTCGGCCTGGACCCGCACAAGGCGGTCTTCTTTGAGGATACGCCGAAGAATCTGGAACCGGCAAAAGCCATGGGCATGCGCACGGTGCTGATCGGCGACGGGCACGGTAAGCCGCTGGGGCCGCACATCGACCACCAGGCGCCGGACCTGTTGGATTTCCTCCTCTCCCTCTCGTTCAAGGACGCCGCCGCATGAGCGAAGCCGCCCAACTCGAATCCGTGATCGAAGCCGCCTGGGAGGCGCGGGCCGACCTGTCGCCATCCACCCGGGGCGAGACGCGTCAGGCGGTGGAGCGTGCGCTGGCTATGCTGGACGCGGGCGAGGCGCGGGTGGCCTCACGCGGGGCCGACGGCGTCTGGGCCACGCACCAGTGGCTGAAGAAGGCGGTGCTGCTGTCGTTCCGGCTGAACGACAATGTGGTGATGCGCGCGGGCGACCGGGGCGCGGGCAGCGCGGCGCCTGGCGTTGGTCCCTTTTTCGACAAGGTGCCCAACAAGTTCGGCGACTGGACGGCGTCGGACTATCAGGCGGCGGGGTTCCGTTCGGTGCCAGGCGCCATCGTGCGGCAGGGAGCCTTCGTGGCCAGGAACGTGGTGCTGATGCCGTCGTTCGTGAACATCGGCGCCTATGTGGACGAGGGCTCCATGGTTGATGCGTGGGCGACGGTGGGATCCTGCGCGCAGATCGGCAAGAACGTGCACCTGTCGGGCGGCGCGGGCATCGGCGGCGTGCTGGAGCCGCTGCAGGCCAATCCCACCATCATTGAGGACGGCTGCTTCATCGGCGCCCGGGCCGAGGTGGCTGAGGGCGTGATCGTGCGCGAGGGCGCGGTGCTGGCCATGGGCGTGTATTTGTCAGCGTCCACCAAGATCGTGGACCGGGCAACCGGCGAGGTGTTCCGGGGCGAGGTGCCGGCATACTCCGTGGTGGTGCCCGGCGCCCTGCCGGACGCAAACGGCGGGCCGTCGCTGTACTGCGCCGTGATCGTCAAGCGCGTGGACGCCCAGACCCGCGCCAAGACAGGCGTCAACGAGCTGCTGCGCGACTGACCTCGCCATGGCGGCGTCGGCGATCACGGCTGTGGTGCTCGGCGGGCTGGGGCTGATCATCGGCAGCTTTCTGGCCGCGGTCAGCGTGAGATTGCCGCACGGCGAGGATGTGGTGTCCAAGCCATCGCACTGTATGAGTTGCGAACGTCGGCTGCGGCCCTGGGAGCTGGTTCCCGTATTCAGCTGGCTTGTGCTGCGGGCGCGATGCGCGCGATGCGGCGTTCGCATCTCTGCACGCTATCCGGCGATCGAGGCGGCGGCGGGTCTTGTCGGGGTCTGGGCGGGCCTGGCGTTCGGCGACTGGACGATGGCGGCGATGACGGCCTCGCTGGGATGGCAGCTCCTGCTGATGGCGGTGATTGACGCCGAGCACATGCTGTTGCCGGACGTCTTGACGCTGCCGCTGATTGGCACGGGATTGGTCGCTTCCTTGCTGCTGGGGCAGGGCTGGCACGGCGTGTTGAGCGCCGGCATCGGATTTGCGGCGCTGTGGCTGGTCGCCTGGAGTTATCGCGTCGCTCGGGGGAGGCATGGCCTGGGCGACGGCGACCCGTTTCTTTTCGCCGGAGCCGGGGCCTGGGTCGGGTGGCAGGGGTTGCCCAGCGTGCTGCTGTGGGCCTGCGCGCTTGGCTTCAGCCTGGTGATCGCGCGACTGGCGGTTCGGCGATCGGTCTCATCGACTGACCGAATGCCGTTCGGGCCGGGGCTGGCGCTGGGCGTTTGGCTGACCTGGTTGATCGGGCCGCTGGGGCTCTAAGCTACGGTCAAGCCGCCTGGTTCTGCAGTTCGACGGCGGGCCAAGCCAGCGCCTCGACCTCGATCGACAGACTAAACGTCGAGCCTTGATCCGGCTGAGACGCGACCGTGATCTCGCCTCCCATCATCCCGGCGAGGCGCTGGCAGATGCTGAGGCCGAGGCCTGTGCCGCCAAACCGGCGCGTGGAAGAACCGTCGACCTGCGTGAAGGGCTGAAACAAGCGCTCGACATCGCATGCGGCGATGCCGATGCCGCTGTCGGAGACAGCCAGCGTCAGGCGAGCTCGGTTGTCCGAGAGGCGTTCGCCGGTCAGGCTCAGGCGCACCGAGCCCTGCGGCGTGAACTTGATGGCGTTGCCCAAGAGGTTGTGCGCGATCTGCGCCAGTCGCAACGGATCGAGCCTGACGCGCTCGGGCAGTCCACCGGCGATGACGGTTTCGAAGGCAAGACCCTTGGCCTCGGCCTGCGCCTTGAAGGGGCCGATCAGGCGTGGCGCGAGGTCCGACATGTCGACATCGGCCGGGGCGAGGTCCATGCGGCCGGCCTCGATCTTGGTCAGGTCCAGGATGTCGTTCAACAGCACCATGAGGCCGTCGCCGGAGGCGCGGATCACGCCGACATACTCCTTCTGTCGCTCCTTCAGTTCGGTGAACTCCAGCAGCTGGGCCGCCCCAAGGACGCCGTTCATCGGCGTGCGAAGTTCGTGCGATATCACGCCCAGGAAGTTGGACTTGGCGGCGTTGGCGGCGTCGGCCTTATCGCGGGCGGCCTGAAGCTCGGCGATCAGCGACGCCTGACGCGCGTTCACCGCCGCCAGTTCGTCGTCCTTCATCTGGGTGACGACCACCTTGATCAGCAGCGACAGGCCCATGACGGGGACGATCGCCGCGAGCACCCAGAAGGCCTGAGCGCCCCATTGGCTCGCGATCAGCAGGGCCGTGACCGCGGAGTAGGGCGCAGAGACGATCAGCGCTTCCTTCGGCGCGGCGCGCATCTGGGTGAAGACCAGGGTGTAACCGGCGACAAGCAGACCCACAGCCAGCGCTTCGCCCAGCAAATCGCCGTGGGTGAAGGCGATAACCGGCGCCACGGCCCAGGCTGCGCATGAGACAAAGGCGGTGAACAGCTTCAGGCGGGCGTGCCGAGCCGGATCGCTGAGCGTAATGCGCGTCTCCACCACGGTGCGGGCGAGGCCGGAGGCCAGAGCCACGATCATCCACCCCAAGGCCATCGCCGGAGGCGCCGTGGTCGCCAGCGCCAAGGCCCAGCTGACAATGATCCAGTAGCGCAGATTGCCGGCCGCGATCAGCCGCTGAAGCGTCGTGCGCTTGGTCAGCGTCGATGAGGAGCTTGCGGATTGCAGGGAGTGCGTCATCGCCGCTCCTTCGGAACTTCCGAAGGAGACTGCCACTCGATGACCTAAGATACGGTGAAGACGGGACAAAGCCCGTCTTCACCCCCGTTCAGCGCAGGTCCGGCGGGGTCGCTTCCTCGGTCAGGATGCGGATGGCCTCCTCGACCTTGACCACCGTCTGGGCCTGGGAGCCGAGCCTGCGGATTGCGACCTGGCCTTCGGCGGCTTCGTTCCGGCCGACCACGGCGATGACCGGCACCTTGCCGACCGAGTGCTCGCGCACCTTGTAGCCCACCTTTTCGTTACGCAGGTCGATTTCGGTGCGCAGCCCGGCCGCCTTGAAGCGGGCCTGGACCTCGCGGGCGTAGTCGTCGGCGTCCGAGGTGATGGTCGCCACCACCGCCTGCACCGGCGCCAGCCACAGCGGGAAGGCGCCGGCGTAGTTCTCGATCATGATGCCGATGAAGCGCTCGAAGCTGCCCAGAATGGCGCGGTGGAGCATCACCGGCCGATGCTTCTGGCCGTCCTCGGCGATGTAGGTGGCGTCCAGGCGTTCGGGCAGCACATAGTCCAGCTGGATCGTGCCGCAGGTCCATTCGCGGCCAATGGCGTCCTTGACGATGAAATCCAGCTTGGGCGCGTAAAAGGCGCCGTCGCCCTCGGTGACGACCGGCTCGGTCCCGGCGGCGCGGGCCGCCTCGGCCATCAGGGACTCGGCCTTGTCCCAGAACTCGTCGGTGCCGGCGCGGTTCTCAGGGCGGGTGCCCAGGCTGATGTAGGCTGTCTCCATGCCCAGGTCGGCGTGGACACTCCGGGCCAGCTTGATGAAGGCGGCCGTCTCCTCGACGATCTGGTCCTCGCGGCAGAAGATGTGGGCGTCGTCCTGGGTGAAGCCGCGCACCCGCATCAGGCCGTGCAGCGAGCCCGACGGCTCATAGCGGTGGCAGGCGCCGAACTCGGCCATGCGCAGCGGCAGCTCGCGATAGGAGCGCTGGCCATGGTCGAAGATCTGCACGTGGCCGGGGCAGTTCATCGGCTTGAGGCTGAGGGTTTCACCCTCCACCGTTTCGCAGACGAACATGTTGGGCCGGTACTTGTCCCAGTGGCCGGACGCCTCCCAGAATTTGCGGTCCAGCACCTGGGGCGTCTTGACCTCGACATAGCCGGCGGCCGTCAGCCGGCGGCGCATGTAGGCCTCCAGCACCTGCCACAGCACCCATCCCTTGGGGTGCCAGAAGACCATGCCGCGGCCCTCTTCCTGCATGTGGAAGAGCTCCATGGCCCGGCCCAGCTTCCGGTGGTCGCGCTTTTCCGCCTCCTCGATGCGCTTCAGATAGGCGTCGAGGTCCTCCTTGGTCGCCCAGGCGGTGCCGTAGATGCGCTGAAGCTGATCGCGCGAGCTGTCGCCGCGCCAGTAGGCGCCGGCCAGCTTGGTCAGCTTGAAGGCCTTGCCGACGTGGCGGGTCGAGGGGAAGTGCGGGCCCCGGCACAGGTCCAGCCACTCGCCCTGGCGATAGATGGTGATGGTCTCGTCGGCGGGCAGGTCGCTGATCAGCTCGGCCTTGAATCGCTCTCCCCGTGCGGCGAAAAAGGCGATGGCCTCGTCGCGGTCCCAGACCTCGCGCTCGAACTTGGCGTCGCGATCGATGATCCGCCCCATCTCCTTTTCGATGGCGGCGAAGTCATCGGTCGAGAAGGGCTCGTCGCGGGCGAAGTCGTAATAGAAGCCGTCCTCGATGGCTGGGCCGATGGTGACCTGGGTGCCGGGAAACAGCGTCTGCACCGCTTCGGCGAGCACATGGGCGGTGTCGTGGCGGATGGTGTAGAGCGCCGCCGGATCGTCGCGCATGATCAGGCGGAAGTCGCCGCCGGTCTCCAGCACCCGCCCCATGTCGCGCTGCTGGCCGTTCAGCTCGGCCAGTACTGCCTTCTTGGCCAAGGACGGCGAGATGGACTGGGCCACGTCGCGGGCCGTGGAGCCGGCGGGATACTGGCGCACCGCGCCGTCGGGGAATTTCAGGTCGATCATGGTTTCGTCTTCTCAGCCCGGTGCTGGGCGGGCGGAACGGGGTCGTAGCCCGAACCGCCGAAGGGGTGGCATTTACAGAGCCTGCGCGCGGTGAGCCATCCCCCCTTGAGCGGTCCATGCCGGATCAGGGCGTCGCGTCCATAGTCCGAGCAGGTCGGCAGGAAGCGGCACGACTGGCCGAACCAGGGGGACAGCGTCAGCTTGTAGCCCCGGTGGGCCGCGCGGACGCCGCGTTCATAGAGAGACATCGCGCCTCTTCGCCGGAGACAAGCTGACTTGCGGTTCGCCGCGCTTATCCCCCGTGAAGCCCGGGGGATCAACCGAGACGCCTTCTGTCAGGCCGCTCCGGCGAGACGAGTTCGGGCGAGAAGCGCCGCATCCATCGCCGCCAGCGTCGCCTCAATGGCGATGGCGGTGGAGGCGTGGCGGGCGGGATAGTCGGCGACGGGCTTGAGCACGCGCAAGCCTTCA